>ERZ1106981.2-NODE-2-length-329211-cov-7.921025_pt1 | contig 329211 bp, 321 predicted proteins | sample MGYA00403692_ERZ1106981 | MGnify/ENA primary metagenome ERZ1106981 (study PRJEB35170, sample SAMEA104062431) | human gut metagenome | biome: human gut; feature: human-associated habitat; material: faeces | place: Denmark | collected 2012-06-22 ... | reverse complement strand
TTAAACCACATACTCCACCGCTTGTGCGGGCCCCCGTCAATTCCTTTGAGTTTCAACCTTGCGGTCGTACTCCCCAGGCGGGGTACTTATTGCGTTAACTCCGGCACAGAAGGGGTCGATACCTCCTACACCTAGTACCCATCGTTTACGGCCAGGACTACCGGGGTATCTAATCCCGTTCGCTACCCTGGCTTTCGCGCCTCAGTGTCAGTTACAGTCCAGAAAGTCGCCTTCGCCACTGGTGTTCTTCCTAATATCTACGCATTTCACCGCTACACTAGGAATTCCACTTTCCTCTCCGATACTCTAGATTGGCAGTTTCCATCCCATCACGGGGTTAAGCCCCGAACTTTTAAGACAGACTGACCTATCCGCCTGCGCGCGCTTTACGCCCAATAATTCCGGACAACGCTTGCCACCTACGTATTACCGCGGCTGCTGGCACGTAGTTAGCCGTGGCTTTCTATTCCGGTACCGTCAATCCTTCTCACTATTCGCAAGAAGGCCTTTCGTCCCGATTAACAGAGCTTTACAACCCGAAGGCCGTCATCACTCACGCGGCGTTGCTCCGTCAGACTTTCGTCCATTGCGGAAGATTCCCCACTGCTGCCTCCCGTAGGAGTCTGGGCCGTGTCTCAGTCCCAATGTGGCCGTTCATCCTCTCAGACCGGCTACTGATCATCGCCTTGGTGGGCCGTTACCCCTCCAACTAGCTAATCAGACGCAATCCCCTCCTTCAGTGATAGCTTACATGTAGAGGCCACCTTTCATCTATCCTCGATGCCGAGATTAGATCGTATGCGGTATTAGCAGTCGTTTCCAACTGTTGTCCCCCTCTGAAGGGCAGGTTGATTACGCGTTACTCACCCGTTCGCCACTAAGATTGATAGAAGCAAGCTTCCATCGCTCTTCGTTCGACTTGCATGTGTTAAGCACGCCGCCAGCGTTCGTCCTGAGCCAGGATCAAACTCTCCAAGATATCTTGAAGCTATTTGAATAGCTCATTATTTGTTGTCGTTACTTTTAAGTAACTTTGAATTATGGTTGGTTTTGACTATGTCAAAACCCGCACTCTGGCATATGTTCAATCATATGATTGATTACCTATCATTGTTCAGTTTTCAAAGATCTGTTGCGTTAGTTCTGCGCCCTAACGACTTGTATAGTATATCAATCTAACCTTAAATCGTCAACCTCTTTTCCAAAGATTTTTTCAACCGATTTTCGATTAAATTTATACTCACAATCATAACCAAAATCTCTAAAAATAGAGATAGAAAACTCACAAACCGAAGTTTGTGAGTTTTAATTTGGTGACTCACCCGCGACTCGAACGCGGGACACCCTGATTAAAAGTCAGGTGCTCTGCCAACTGAGCTAGTGAGTCATGTTGGCAGGGGTGGCTGGGATCGAACCAGCGCATAACGGAGTCAAAGTCCGTTGCCTTACCACTTGGCGACACCCCTACAGTGATTACGATGTGTAGGTTATGGGGTGAGTAGTGGGGATCGAACCCACGCGTAACGGAGCCACAATCCGCCGTGTTAACCGCTTCACCATACCCACCACCTTGTAGGTATCGAAGACATTGTCTTCGTAACAAAGAGAATTATATCTTTTCTAGAGATTTGTGTCAACACCTTTTTCTCAATTTCATTAATTTTTACAAACGAAACTTTTAATTGTGTTATCTCTAATATAAGCCCTTTAATCCTCATATAAATAAGGAAGCACTATCGGAAACTTTCGTTTCACAAATGGTGCTCCCCCATTATACATATTATTTACTTAGTTGGCAAATAATTTTTTACAAAATTCGGCAATGCAAAAGCAGCTTTTTGAATGTCTGCATTATAGTACTTAGTTTCAAAGTTTTGTTCTCGGTTTGGAGTCCATGTTAGAGGATCAAATGTTTTGGACCCCAAGGTGAAGCAATGCATCCCTGCAGGATAGATTGGAATGAAAGCTGTATATAAGCGCGCAATTGGAAAATGGCTATTAACGTAACCAAAAACTTTTTCCACTAATGGTTGATGTAACATCGGAGATTCTGTTTGTTGTACAAACAAGCCATCAGCTTTCAAAGCTTTTAATGTATTCTTATAGAATTCTTCTGTAAATAAGCCTTCACCAGGACCGATTGGATCGGAACAATCCACGATAATTACATCATAGTAATCTTCTGCTTCTGCCATGAAACCAATACCATCACCAATTTTTACAGTCAATTTAGGATGGTTTTCAATCATAGCTTTAGCAATAGTTGGTAGATATTGTTTTGCCAACTCTACAACCTTACCATCAATTTCAACCATTGTTACTTCTTTTACACAATCATGACGTACACATTCTCTAGCTACGCCACCATCACCACCACCAATAATCAAGACGCGCTCAGGATTAGGATGTAAGAACAAAGGGATATGGCTCATCATTTCATGATAGATAAACTCTTCACGCTCAGATGTTTGGAATACGCCATCTAAAGCGAGCATCATACCATACTCTTTTGATTTAAAAACTTCAATTTTTTGGAACTCAGATTCCCCAGAGTAAAGCACTTCTTCCGCTTCAGCGCTTAGACGCAAATGAGGTGTTTGTTCCTCAGTAACCCATTGACTCATGTAGTACCTCCTACTATTTATACTACAATACGCACCGCAGATTACTGCGATGCGTATGTATATTACTTTAATTACTCTGTTACTTACTCTTTACGGCTAATGTAACAGAAGCCACCACCTAAAATGGTATCTTTCATCCAATTCGCTAAAGAGAAATCACGAATTTCACCTTCATCAAAGATGCCACAGCGAATATCATCACCGTCCATAAATATCTTGTGAATCGGAACCCAATGCCACGTATAGAGAGCCTTTTCTTTTCCTTTATGACGATTCAAAAATGCTACAGGCACATCCTGTGCCAATGCATCATGTATAAACTGAGCTGCAGCCTCCACCTCTACGCGTGATGCACAGAACGGAGATACATTCAACATATGTACATCATAAGATAGGCCTTTATCCTCGAGTAAGCGAGTAAGACCACGTTCCATCCATTGAGTTTTATAAACACCACCACCAAAACGTGGCTTTACATATTTCCAGACTAAGTTCATCCGTTCTAAAGCAAGCATTTGGTCAGATGTGGTTTCTAGATCTAATAAGCCATCCCTAAATAGCGAATAGCCCAATACTTGTGATGCCGATGTAGGCCCACAACCAGACAAGCGTTGCCACTCATCAGTGAACCACTCTTGGTCATACCCATATGATGTTTTACCATTTACATCGATATATAGCCATTCTGGATGTTTAATAGATACTTCATTCATGAGATTAACCTTCGATTACTTCTACAGTTTCCATGATAGCACCTTGTTGGATACCATCAACTACATCCATACCTTCAATGACTTTACCAAATACGGTATGTACACCATCTAAATGAGGTTGTGGTTCGTATACAATAAAGAATTGACTACCACCAGTATTAGGGCCACGGTGAGCCATAGACAAGGCACCACGCTCATGTTTATGAGGATTGCCAACTAGTTCGTCTTTAATTGTATAGCCAGGGCCGCCTGTACCATTACCATTAGGGCAGCCACCTTGTGCTACGAAACCAGGGATTACACGGTGGAAACGAAGACCATTGTAAAAGCCTTTATTAATTAAGTCTACAAAGTTTTGCACTGTTCCAGGTGCTTCTTTATCAAATAATTCAATTATAATATCGCCGCCGTCAGCCATATGGATTTTTGCTTTTTTCATTGTTCAGGTACCTCCAAAATTGTACGCAACACATGTGCTGCTAATATAAAACCTGCCACTGGTGGCACAAAACTACATGTCCCAGGACTTGTGGCATCACCACGGAACTGTGGTTTTGTCGGTTTTTCAGTAGAAAATAAAACTAATTGTTTTTTTATACCCCGTTTTTTGAGTTCCCGACGCATAACGCGTGCCAAAGGACATGTATGAGACTTATTGATATCTGCAATCATAAGTTTTTCTGGGTAAAAGCGATTACCTCCGCCCATACAAGAAATAACAGGGATGCTTTCACGTTGACAAACCTCAATGATATTAAGTTTCGCCGTTACCATATCGATGGCGTCAATAACATAATCAACGTTCAAGCTTTGAATAAATCCAGGATAGTTTTCCTCAGTATACATAATATCATGAGTTTCTATCACCACATCAGGATTGATAGAAAGAGCTCGCGCCTTTGCTACCTCTACCTTACGTTCCCCAATCGTATTATGAGTCGTAATCATTTGACGGTTCAAATTGCTAGGCGCTATGGAATCTCCATCGATAATGACGATGCGACCTACACCAGCTCGCACCAATGCCTCAAGGGCACCACCACCTACGCCACCTACACCAAAGAGCGCGATAGACGTGTCTCTTAATGTTTGGATTTTATTGGGACCAACCAACCACTCTAAACGGGTTAACATATATTCCATTAATATTTACCCGCCGGAATGATTTCTGTCCAATATCCATCTGGATCTGCTATGAAATAAATACCCATATCAGCATTCTCATAAGCAACAACGCCCATTTCTTTATGCTTTTTAAGAGCCGCTTCATAGTCATCTACATAGAATGCCAAGTGGAATTCATTATCCCCCAAATTATAAGGACGATCCCAGTCACGCAACCATGTAAGTTCTAATTCATGTGCTGTATAAGGACTTTTTAAATACACGAGGGTAAAAGCACCGCTTGGATCTTCCAAACGACGAGACTCCTCGAGCAATAATGCCTCTTTATAGAATGCTAGACTTTTATCAAGGTCTTTAACATTTATATTATTATGAGCAAACGAAAACTTCATAGAACCCCCTTCGTAAATACAGGATGTTTTTGTAGGAATTCTCCTCTTTTTATAGTAACACATTTGGCAAATCTATATCTAGTTTATGATATCTAGTTAATAACAAATTTTGCCGTACTACCGTCGTCACCTCGAGTCACTTCTAAATGAGCAGGTATACGAGACTTTAACTCAGGTACATGAGAAATGATGCCGATGAGACGTCCTGACGATTGCAACTGTAACAATGTTTCCATGGCGAGTTCCAATGTATCTGGATCGAGTGTACCAAAACCTTCATCAATAAACATCGTATCCATATGGATGCCACCAGCATAACTTTGGATAACATCCGCTAATCCCAAGGCAAGCGCCATAGAGGCCAAGAATGTTTCACCACCAGATAAGGTATTTGCTGGCCTAGATTGGCCTGTAAAAGCATCCATAACCGCCAAGTCGAGGCCTTGCTTGCCACGACCACCACCTGTATAGTCGGATCTTTCCAAGGAATATCTGTTGCGACTCATCTTCTGAAGTCGTAAATTAGCAGCATATACAACCTCATCTAAAATAGCCCCCAGTACATAGCGTTCAAAGGTAACATTTTTAAAGCCTTGCTCCCCACCATTAGCGAGATCATTTAATCGGCTTAAGAACTTCACCTTTTCACGAGCCTCACCCATTGCAGCTTCAAGTTCTTCTAATGAGTTGAGCGTAGTTTCGATATGCTTTGTTTCTTTATCCCATGCCGCAAGATTACCTACTAATATATCTCGATGCTCTACTGCTGTAGAATAAATTTCATCAGTAATAATATCACTTGGCTTAACCACAGTTTCTGTGGCTTTTAATGCCGCATCATATACAGCTTGTGCTTTATTAAAGGCTTCAGTCAAAACGTTCAGCTGTGTTCTATAGATCTCTATCTCTTTAATCTCACGTAAAGACTCTACAAAATCATTCTCTGTTAAAGAAATGGCTTGTAATGACTTTGTATAGTTCTTATACCGCAAATTAAGATTTTTTGTTTCTTCTTTTACTTGAGAGGACAAAGTTTCTAAGCGTCCGCGTTTGGCATTCAACTGTTCTCGAGCAGTATCTAAATTAGTTTTGCTAACTTTCACCTGCTCATCGTAGAGTGTAATATCACTATCCAATGACTCTAACTGTTTTTGCCATGCATCTATATCCGTGATTGGTAAAGTTTTAGATAGAGCATCAATATTAGCTTGTACTGAGCTAATACGAATTTCTAGGTCGTGTAGATTTTTAAGTAATTCATTATGGGCAAGTTCTAAAGTTACTAACTTATCTCTAGCTACTTTTAACTTATGTTCATTGTCAGCTATAGTGTTACTCAACAATTCAGACTCACCATGTAAAGCTGTAAGTCGCTCCATTTTAGTCAATAAATCTTGTTGAACAGATGTAAAGTTTTTCTTAGAAAAACCATCCATAGATGACTTAAGTTTGGAACATTGTTCTACTTCTAACTTAGCTAACTCCTTAAGACGAGCATCTAATGTTTTCTGTTGTCCCACTTCGCTAGCTTGCTTTTGCAGTGCCACGTCACGAGTTTTACGAGCCTCTTCAATTTCATCCTTAGTCGGATACATCTCCGGCTTAGCTGCTAACCGTGGATGATCTGTAGAGCCACAAACCGGACAAGGCTCATTATCTACAACTAAATGAACTAGCTCAAAGGCACGCCCTTCTTGCATTAGATGCTCTAATCGTTCAAGATGTACCTTTGCAACCTGCAAGGTTTCATCTAAAGACGCTAACGTTTGACCTTTATCGTCGATTTCTTTTTGTACCTTATTAATTTCTTCTAGCAATTCAGAATATCTATGTAACTCATTTAGTTGCCCTTGAATAACATTAGCACCCTCTAAAAATTTATTATTATCTCGTAACTGTTTACGCAAAGCTTCTAAGTCGTTTTCTAAAGTCTTTACAAGCTTCCGTTGTTTAGCTAAGGCATCTTCGCTTTTTTTACTATCTAATTCTTCTAAATTACTCTGTAATGTGGACAATTCCTTTTTCAATACATCTAATTCATTAAACTTCTCTGCTTGTTGTTGAAATTGAGCCAAAGCAGTTCTTTTAGCTTGTATACTTTCAGCTTGACCTTCTAAGTCACTGTAAGCATCTATACATTTAGCCTCATGTTGAGTTGCTAGTTCCACATGTTTTTTCGCATCTGAAAGGGCCTGTTTTAAAGTTTTTAATATAGCTTGTTTCTCAATATATTGTTTATATAATTCATGAGTTGGTGCCAAAGAGTTAAGGAACTGAACCTTTTCGCTTAGATTTACACGCTCAGTTTCCCTTGCTTTCACCATGTCAAGTTTCGAAGTAGCCTCAGCAAGAGATTGTTGAGCCTGATTATATAAAGACCATTGATTTCGGAGCACATTAAACTGTTCTACCACGGTTACTGCCTCATCTCGTTCTACCGCGAGAGCATCTCGATGTGGGCCCCGATTTGCTAGTAACTCACGCACATGCTCAATGGTTACCATTGGAGTCGCTCCATCATGAGGGATAGACTGCATAAATGCAGTTTGCTTAGTTAGATTTTCTTCAATACCTGCCTTTGCTTCATCATAAGCAGCCTTCAGTGCTTCTTGTAATTTTCGATATAGCTCCGTTCTAAAAAGTGTATGTAGTAATTCCTCACGTTCACTCGTAGAGGCCACTAGCAACTTTCGGAATTCCCCTTGAGGTAATAGCACAACTTGTAAGAACTGATCCTTACGAAATCCTATAATTTGCTGAATAGTATCGCGAATGGCGACAGCCGAGGTAGCAATGACCTTCCACTCACCATCTTTCTTCTCATATACAGTAGCGCTAGCATTCTGCTCACGCATCCCTGTACCACGTTTCTTTGCTACCATCTGTTTCGGTAATCGTTCAACACGATATTGTGCATTGCCAATAGCAAAGGAGAAATCGACACGAGTCATACGATGAGGTTCTGCAAAGTCACTGCGAATAGCATCTGTTTTGCGTACTTCTCCACTCGGCTCACCATACAAGGCATACACTATGGCATCTAAGATTGATGTTTTCCCTGCCCCCGTAGGACCAGCAATGAGAAACATGGAATGGTCTTGAAGCTCATTAAAATCTAAAGTGACCGAATCACGATACGGACCAAAGGCTTCTATAGTTAATGATATAGGCTTCATTTAGTCCTCCTTAAGAATTCGGTCCCATACAGAGTTGATATATTGCTGTTCTTTCTCTGTTAAAGGTTCCTTCCACACAGTTTCTGCAAACTGATTAAATAGATCCCGTTCATTTAATTCTTTGAAAATTGCCTCACCCATATCTGCTATAGGCCCTGCCACGCGACCAACTAGATCAATGGTCATACAACGATGATATACCTGGCGCAGTTTAGCCATTCCATCCATAATCGGCATCGTATCAAGTAAACGGGCTTGTACATAATCATCCCTATGTTTAGCCTGCAATGCTTTATCATTTAACAGGTCTTCAAAATATCCTTCCAAAATGACTACGTCTCGCTTCGCCTCTACAGGAATCGTGTTAATATCTACGTTCCCCTTTGTATCCATATCAATGATGGTAAAAGACTTCTTCTGCATATGTTCATCAAAGGAATATTTTAATGGGGATCCACTATAGCGAATATGATCAGCTCCCATTCGCTGAGGCCCATGCAAATGTCCCAAGGCAGTATAGTGAAAGTCTTTAAAGACTTGAGGATTTACCTGTTCACTACCACCTACAGACAAGGTACGCTCTGAGCCCCCTACTTCACCGCCCATAACAAAGGCATGGCTAATGACGATACTGCGCATCCCCTTAGGCACTTGTTTATACAAGTAATTACTCCAAGCCTGATACATTTGGTCATAATTGTGCAGATTCAAAGCGCTTTCGCAATTTTGTTCATAACACGGTGTTACTATGTCAGCAATTTCAATATTGGTAGTTTCTGTATTAGTAGACTCTACATCAGCAAATAAAGCCTCCCCTATGCGTCGGGGCTCACTAAAAGGCATAGGACAAATAGCCACCTTGCCATCTGTCCCTTCAAATTCAAAAGGCTTCAACGCGTGATGAGGAGAGCCCCAAATATGGATACCCGATTGACTCAACATAGAGCGTCCCACTTCAAGACGTTCTGCCCCATCGTGATTACCGCTCACCACAAAGAGAGGCACCTTGTAGTCCATAGCGAGACGAGTGATGATGGAGTCCCACAATTCGATAGCTTCAATGGGTGGCACCGCTCTATCAAAAATATCCCCTGCAAGCAATATGCCATCGATGTTTTCATCTTTCAAAATATTAAAAAACTGATGTTCCAACACATGAGCTTGGTCCTCTGTTAAGTACTGGCCATAAAAAATACGCCCTAAATGCCAATCAGCAGTATGTAAAAAACGCATTTTGTCCCCCTTTCCAGTTCTCCCTATACCTTACACAATGTATGAATTCAAATGCCAAAACAAGCTGTTAGTCCCATAAGTTTATAGAAATTCAATAACTTTATATAGCTTTAATAGCCTTAATAGTTTTAATAACTTTATGTATTTGCAATAACTAGTATAGCATCAGGTATTCTACATATTTATTATATAACTAAATTAACATCTGTATTTTAATTATTTATTTTCTACGATAGAGCGTAGCATAGCAATTTCCTTTGCGTAACCGTCCAATTCATTTGGTGTTTCCAAGTAGAATGGCAAGTTCGTCAATTTAGGATGTGTTACAACGCGAGCAATAGCATCGATACCAATATGTCCTTCCCCAATTTTTTCATGACGATCTTTATGAGCACCCATAGGATTTTTAGAGTCATTCAAATGAATGGCTTTCAAACGATCAAGACCTACAATTCGATCGAACTCGTCAATAACGCCATCGAGATTATGTACGATATCATAACCCCCTTCGTGAATATGGCAAGTATCAACACACACACCCATGTACTCTTTTAGTTTTACGCCATCGATGATGCGTGCAATTTCTTCAAAACGAGAGCCAATTTCTGTACCCTTACCAGCCATTACTTCCAAGAGGACTGTTGTCTTCATACCTGGGAATAAGATTTCATTCAAGCACTCTACAATGTACTCAATACCTTGATCTACGCCTTGCTTCACATGGCTACCAGGGTGAAAGTTATACATTTGACCTGGCAAATATTCCATACGCTCTAAGTCTTCCATCATAGATTGCTTCGCAAAAGCGCGTAAATCCTCTTTAGCGGCACATGGGTTATAGGTATACGGTGCATGGGCCAACAAGGTACCAAAGTTATGTTCTTTCATATATGCACTAAGGTTATTCATATCCTCAACATCGAGAGCTCGCATACTACCACCACGAGGGTTGCGAGTAAAGTATTGGAACGTATTGCCCCCAATTTTAGTCGCTTCCTTGCCCATATGTAAATAACCTTTGCTAATTGATAAGTGACTGCCTATTACAAACATAATACTCCTCTATATATGACTATACGATTTCTACAATTTTATAATTATAAAACGCCTAACTCTAATATCTATTGTATTATGCTTATAGCTATTTTTGTTACTATAGCTATTCTATAACACTAATAGATAAAGATATATGATAACTAATATAACCCCTGCCGTGAAGGAGCCCTTCAACAACAGGGGTTATCTATTAATGACTTTCTTTTTTTGCACACTCAGGACAAACACCTTCGAAGGTAATATGTTGACCTGTAATTTGATATTCACTACCTTGATCAGCAATCGTTTTGATAGCTTTCAAATCAATGCCCATCATGTCCTCTACCTTATTACAACGAATGCAACGGATATGGGAATGAGCTTGTGTGTCCCAATCGTAATGAGCGCGCTCATCACCAACTTCTAGAATTTTAACAAGACCGATTTTTTCAAAAATCTCCATCGTCTTGTACACTGTAGCCAAACTCATGCTTGGATGTTCTGGGCGCAACGTATGATACAACATCTCTGCTGTTGGATGATCATGATGACCACGCAAAGCATCATAAATCGCAATACGTTGTGGGGTTACTTTAAACCCCTGGCTACGCAAAATTTGTGCGATATCCATAATAATCTACCTTTCTCCACTTGGAAATCTATAAGGCATAGGCCATTATCGACCGTTTACAAGAAATAATTATTATTTATTATACCAAAATTCTCAATACTTATCAAGATAAATAGTATTAACTATTAAGTAATAAAAAATGTGGATTGCCAGAAGCAACCCACATCCTATTAGTCTTTAAAGTAAGGTTTAAAACCTTCACTTTGATGGCGAGTTTTTTTCTCGCCACGCGGACGATCAAATTTACGATCATCTCTGCGGCGGTCACCTTTACGATCACTTCTACGATCATCGCGACTGCGACGTGGACGGTCGTCACGACGACGGTCACCATCACGACGGCGACGATCACTACGACCACTTTCACGACGACGGCGTACACGCAATGGTTTTTCTTCTGTAATATTTACAGGAGTAGTATCTGGTTCTTTTGTTAACAATTTAAGAGCTGCCGCCAAAAGTGTTACGGAATCTGTATCATTCAACAATTCCTCAGCACTAGATTTGAAAGGCGCCAATGCTTCTAGATTATCTGTCATTTCAACGAGGCTTTCAATTGCCAAACGTTGTTGACCTTCAAGAACTTCACCTAATGAAGGTGCACGACGACGTGCAATTTTACGTTTTGTTAAACGCTCGATAGCATGTAAATGCTCCATTTCACGAGGGATAACGAACGTGAAAGCTTGACCTGCTTTACCGGCACGCCCTGTACGACCTACGCGGTGTGTGTAGCTTTCAGGATCTTGAGGCATATCATAATTATATACGTGAGACACGCCAGAAATATCAAGACCACGAGCTGCCACATCTGTAGCCACGAGAATATCAATGGTACCTTCGCGGAATTGGCGAATTACGCTGTCCCGTTTTTGTTGAGACAAGTCGCCATGGATGCCTTCCGCCATGTAACCACGTTTCTTAAGACCTTCTGTCACTTCATCAACACGACGTTTCGTACGCGTGAAGATAATCGCAAGTTCAGGTGTTTGGATATCAAACAAACGACAAAGAACATCGAATTTTTGACGGTCTTGCACTTCGATATAGTATTGTTCGATCAAGTCCATCGTAACTTGAGTCGGTTTCATGCGAATCAATGTTGGCTCTGTCAAATATGTTTCAGCTAATTGTTGGATAGCTTTAGGCATAGTTGCAGAGAACAACAATGTTTGATGGTCTTCTGGGATAGCACCCAAGATTTTATTAATATCATCAACAAAGCCCATATTTAACATTTCGTCGGCTTCGTCCAATACCACAACTTTCACATGGTCAAATTTAATAGAACCACGATCCATATGATCCATCAATCGACCAGGAGTGGCAACGATGATTTGAGGATTCTTTTTCAAGGCACGGAACTGACGATTAATATCTTGACCGCCGTAGATTGGCAATGCTGTGATATTCGTGTACTGAGCCATTTTGTTAAGCTCTTCAGCTACTTGAATAGCTAATTCTCGTGTAGGGGATAAAATAACTACTTGAACGTGACGCTCATTCCCGTCTACGCGTTCCAATACAGGCAAGCCAAATGCTGCTGTCTTACCAGTACCTGTTTGAGCTTGACCGATCATGTCCTTACCGCTCATGGCAACTGGGATAGCTTCCTGTTGAATTGGCGTAGGCTCTTCAAAGCCCATATCGTTTAACGCTCTTAGAACAGGTTCGCTAATCATTAATTGTTCAAATTTTTCTAACATCTAAATGTGTTTCCTCCTATCGCGCACGAACTATGCGCATTTAAATAGTATATCATATTTCGAGGGCGAGCGCTATAAAAGTAATTCTGAATCTAAGCTAAATAGGATTTCTTTTCCCCTTAAAATGTTCAATCAACACAATTCCACCTGATACACATAACAAAACAAGATATGACAAATGAATAGGCATATACAAGCATTCAACAAGAACAACCCATAGAATCAAAATTAATTTAGAAATCCATTTCGTTCTTATTTTATCAGTGATCATAAATATAGATAAATTGATAATTATTTTAATGATTATCGCAGCAATAATAACTAATGTCGTAAATTCTTCTCTATAATCTGTCAGTTCATATAAGGGATATAATAAATAACTTAATAAAACGCTAAGTATTATTAAAAACCAAATATTGAGTCCCTTTAAAAATTTAGATTTACTATAGTAAAATACGCCAACCAAAAGAAAAAGCAAAACACTAAGCAATATTCCTATAATTAATAGATAATCTAATTGAATCATGAATTATACTGTCCTTTAATCATTTTTTTATTTCTAAAAATCATTCCATAAGTGCCCACACAAAACAACATTATTTTAATAATATCTGAGTTGATATATGGTCTATTAAAATAGTACTTTCCTAAATGCATAAGCAAACACGATCATACCAAACAACACAGAAACTATAGCAATAAGACTCCGTTTAAAATATACGCTGTCTCTCTTCTGACAAAACCCTGTAAGCATTGTTAAAAAAAAGAAAAACAACCAAATACTGCCATAATTCACTATAAATTTATAATCTTTATCAATTAAAAATTTAAGATTTAATATCACCAAACTTATAATAGAAATTATTGATAAATACTTTGTTAAGCTACCAAAAATCCTATGTTCTTTTATATATTCATGTTTTTTATCAATTGGATGATTACGGATCTCAAGTTTATATAATCCCATAGATAACGACATAGATATAAAAATCCAAATATATCCTAATATTTCAAGTTTATTCATCTTCCACCTTCCACTATATGGTTACCGACTCAAATACTGACGAAGTGTCTGGTTTTCTAACGGCCCTAACTGCAATGCCTTCCGATTTTTAATTGCATCAATGGTTAATGCTTCAAAGGTAACTTTATCAAAATCAGAAAACTCGTTAAAGGAATTAAACACTATGAATCGTTGATTTAGTAAATTAGTTAATACCTCTATATCTTTCGTTCTTACTTTATTTAACTCATTTCGTGCATAAGATTCATATCTCTCATCACCTGCATTATTCTTGCTAAACCGACCTATATCAAGATTATCAGAATAATAGCTATATATAGCCTTCTGATAGAAATCAATTTTAGTCAATTTCCCGAATTCAAAATTATAATAAGCATTATTTCTTAAAATATGCTCACTACCATACTCACCAATAATAGTCCCTGTAGAAAGATCTACTATATCATTATGCTTAATCTGATTTTCCTTTCTATACGATACATAGAAAGGTAGCTTTATAGGATGTCCAGCGTGTAAACTTGTATATCGTTGTTTACTATCAAAAAAAATTTCATGCCATATATCTCTATCACTTTTATCAAGACTAGAAATATTAGGGTATAACTCATCAAGACTCACATTAAATTGCGTTTCTTTAGCATCTATCCGAGGAATGAAAGTGTTATATTTATTTATATCTTTATTCCAAGCATCTAGCAAACTTACATTTTCATCAAAAATACCAATACCGTCTAAAGTTATGTAATAGAGTTTATTATTCACCTCATGAACAGCAACTACATTATCAGCAATCTTACGATTTTCATTACCATAGTATAATCCGCTCTCTTGAAGCTCACTTAAATAAATCAAACTATTTTTAAAGTCGCCACCTACCAAGAAATATATCAATACTCCCCATATGAGGATATAAAGCACTACTATTATGGCAACAATATATCCAATCCATTTAATTACTCTCTTCAAATTCATAATAGCCCTCTATAAATAACACAATTTTATATGGCTACAATTATAACATACCCTATACTTTTACATATAATAGACTATTGTTAAGTACAAAAAAGGCGCCTCTTTCGGGCTGCTTCTTTATTATGGTTTATTGAGAGTTGTGTGGTATTAATCAGCTATATGAGTAAACATTTAATTTAGATATAATATAATTAAAATAGTGTACTCCAAAATTCCGCCAATAAATTAAACAATGCCTGTTAAGCAATTACGATTTACTAAACTTCCTAAAGTAGTATAAAAGGAATATACAATGAAACCTTTTACCCTAAAACGATTTATATTATTGCCACTGATTATACTATCCCTCATACTAACAACGGGTTGTCATCTTCTCTCACATTATAGTGAAGATGAGGTACAACAATATATAAATGAGGATTATCCTAATCTAACATATCACTTAGAGTCTCATAGGAACAATAGATGGCAAGTCACCTTTGACAAATATCCACAAATGCCCATTGAAATATCTGAGGCCTTGCATACCTCTGCACCTGTTGTACCACAAGTGGAGCGAATACTGATAACCAACATCCCGTTAATAACTGCATTCCCATTAATGAAAAACTATATAACAGAAGAGGAGTTATCCTATGCTACATACGATACATCTTCTTTGTATATTGAAATGCCTATTCCCTATTCGGCCATACAAAACCAAGATGTAACAAATTTTTACAATCGAATGGATCAATTCTGCAAAGAATATGCAACAACATATCCAGACTTCAAAGAAGATATATATATTAGAGTTATTATAAAACCTTCTGATGGTTCTAATGCACCAGAGGCGTATAGAAAAATATTCCGTTTATCTCAATATTAATAAAGAGGCACCTCTTTCGAGGTGCCTCTTTGTTATAGTTCATCGGAGAAGTTTATATGTTATTAATCTAAATCATAGAAACCAGATGGTTTATCGCTCAAGTTTACGATGATATTTTTCATTTGAGTGTAGTGCTCAAGGATAACTTTGTGAGTTTCACGTCCGATACCAGATTGTTTGTAACCACCAAACGGAGCACCTGCAGGGATGGAATTATATGTATTTACCCACATACGACCTGTTTCGATACCACGAGCTACGCGGATAGCACGATTGATGTTTTGAGTAAATACGCCACCGCCAAGACCGTATAAGCTGTCATTTGCTTGTTCAATAACTTCTTCTTCGCTGTGGAATTTGATGACAACAGCTACAGGGCCAAAGATTTCTTCGCGAGCTACACGCATATCATTTGTAGCATCTACAATAAGTGTAGGTCTTACAAAGCACCCTTTGCCAAGTTCGCCATCAGTAACACGTACACCACCGGCTACAATGCGAGCTCCTTCTTCTTTTGCAAGTTCTACATAGCTAAGCACTTTATTAACTTGATCTTCGTAAATCAAGGAACCTAATTGAGTAGATTCTTCCCAAGGCAAACCAACTTTCACCTTATCGAATAGTGCAGCAAGTTCAGCTACGAATTTATCGTAAATTGTATCTTGTACGAAGATACGAGAACCAGCGCAGCATACTTGCCCCTGATTAAAAAGAATACCGAGCATTGCCCCGTCAAGAGCTTGTTTCCAGTTCGCATCTTCAAAGAAGATATTCGCAGATTTACCACCTAATTCCAATGTGGCAGGAATCAAGCGTTCAGATGCTGCTTTATATACATCTAGACCTACCTCTGTAGAGCCTGTGAAAGCAAGTTTGCTAAAACCAGGATGATCAAGGATATATTGACCGGATTTAGAACCTTTACCAGTTACGATGTTTACAACACCTGGTGGCAAGATTTCTTTCAAAATATCGCCAAGTTCTAATAAGCTAAGAGATGTGTGGCTAGAAGGTTTGATAACAACTGTACAGCCTGCTGCAAGAGCTGGAGCCAATTTCCAAGCGGCCATTAGGAATGGGAAGTTCCAAGGCACAACTTGACCTACAACGCCAATCGGTTCACGAACGATGAGACTCAATGTATTTTCGTCAAATACTTGTGCAGAGCCTTCTTCGGAACGAAGCACGCCTGCAAAGTAACGGAAATGGTCCGCCCCAAGTGGAATATCCACGTTCAATGTTTCACGGATTGGCTTACCATTGTCGTATGTTTCAACTTGTGCCAAATGTTCTTTGTGAGTATCGATAGCATCCGCAATTTTCAATAAATAATCAGCACGTTCTACTTGAGAAACGTTTTTCCACGTTTTGAAAGCTTCTGTTGCAGCCTCTACAGCTTTATCAACATCGCCATATGTAGCCTCTGCACAGATAGCGAGTTGTTCACCATTAGCAGGGTTATATACTTTAAATTCAGCACCGTCAGATGCCTTTACCCATTCATTATTAATTAAAAGTCCATATCTTTCTTTAAGGTTCAAGCTCATTGCATTACCTCCTCTTTAGGAATATGATTTAGGAATTTCCCCTCTATGGTTTCATCATACTCCCTATATCTAATTTTTTCAATCAGATATATCATTTTCGATATATCTGTTCTGCATTAATATACATAGTTTTTAGCTATATAGAAAAACCGCACCCTCTAAAACCATAGAGGGTGCGGTTTTTGGTATAATGACTTTTAGTCAAGAATGACTATCATTTAAAATCTATTAATGTAGATTAACTAGTCTTCTAAGAAATTATCAGTTTCGACGATCCCCATTATTAAGAGAACCATTATGGCGATTATCATTTTGACGTCCGCCATTATTACGGTTGTTATTTCGGTTATCATTATTTCGACGTTGACCATTATTATTTCTATTATGGTTATTATCGTTATTCTTTGGTTTTTCTGGTTGTAATGCTTTTACAGACAGACCGATGCGATTGCGCTTTACGTCAACAGAAATGATTTGAGCTTCGATAATATCACCTACAGCAAGCACATCTGATGGATGTTGACGGCTATTGCAAAGCTCGCTGCGATGTAATAAACCATTCGTTTTAAGCCCAAAGTCTACGAAAGCTCCGAAATCAACTACGTTATGAACGGTACCTTTTACAATGGTACCCACCTTAATATCTTCAAGGCTCACTACGTGTTTTCTGGTCAATGGAGCCGGCAAATCCTCACGAGGGTCGCGTCCCGGTTTTGCCAGTGCACCGAGTATATCTCGCACAGTTGGTACCCCTGCATCAAGTTTGTCAGCCATTTTCTCAGCATCTACAAGAGGTAATTTAACTTGCAACGCTTCTAATTGAGATTTATCTTGCAAATCTTTTAAGGTAAAGCCTAACTCACCAATGATGCGCTCTGCCAATTCATAGGACTCTGGATGGACAGAAGTATTATCCAGTGGATTTTTACCATGTTGTAAGCGCAAGAAACCCGCACATTGTGTAAAGGCGGCAGGGCCTAAACGAGGCACTTTCAACAATTCCTTACGGCTTTTAAACACACCATTCTCTTGACGATATGAAACAATATTTTTAGCCACCGCACTAGAAATACCAGCAACATGCTGCAAGATAGCTGGAGATGCAGTATTTAGCTCTACCCCAACGTGATTTACTACAGTTTCAACCACTTGATCCAAGGTATGAGTCAATTGTTTTTGGTTTACGTCATGTTGATATTGACCTACACCAATAGATTTAGGATCGATTTTAACAGATTCAGCCAATGGATCTTGCACACGGCGTGCAATAGATACAGCACCTCGAATGGTTACATCTAAATCTGGTAACTCATCGATAGCTAATTTAGATGCAGAGTATACAGATGCACCTGCTTCATTAGTGATGATATAGTGGCAATCTAATGTTTCCTCTTCAATCATAGTAGACGCAAATTGCTCTGTTTCATAGGATGCAGTACCATTACCGATAGATAAAAGAGTAACCTTAAACTTACGGATTTTATCAGCCAATACCTTTTGAGCTTCCTTGCGAAGCTTTTCACTATTTGTTAAATAGTACGCACCGTAATCGAGCACATTGCCTTGTTGATCGATAATCGCCATTTTACAGCCAGTACGGTAACCAGGGTCAAGGCCCATGATAACATGTCCAGTCAATGGTGGTTGTAACAATAGATTTTTAAGATTTACACCAAATACCTTGATAGCTTGCTCATCGGCTTTTTCCGTCAATTCATTGCGAATTTCACGCTCTAAAGCTGGGAAAATAAGACGTTTGTACGCATCAGCTACAGCAGCCGCTTTATACTCTGCGAAGATCGACTTCGGATTTTTCTCTAACTTTTGTAACATATAAGCAATATAGGTGTCACCTGGTACAGTTAGAGCTAATTTCAAAGCACCTAATTTTTCACCGCGATTTACCGCCAAGATACGATGGGACGGCATTTGACGTACGGGCTCAGCATATTCAGCGTATTGCAAGAATTGTTGTTGTTCTTCCTCTTCACCGCTCAATTCAGCTTGAATAAAGCCTTCATTCCACATCTTCTTACGCAAGTACGCCCGGAAGTCTGCACTATCACTAACGATTTCCGCTACGATATCAGAAGCGCCTTGGATAGCATCCTCTGGCGTAGGAACCTCTTCTGTTATGTATTCTTTTGCAATCTCTAACGGATCTCCAGAGGTAACCGTATCGTTGATAATCATATCAGCCAATGGCTCTAATCCACGTTCACGGGCAATCATAGCACGCGTACGTTTCTTTGGACGATATGGCAAGTACAGGTCTTCTAACTCTTGTAGCTTTGTAGCAGCTTCCAAAGACTTCATCAACTCGTCTGTCATCTTTTCTTGCTCTGTAATAGAAGCAATGATTTCTTGACGACGTGTTTCTAAGTTGCGCAAGTATTTAATGCGTTCTTCAATGGTGCGCAATTGCTCATCTTGCAATTCGCCCGTTACCTCTTTACGATACCGCGCAATAAATGGCACCGTATTGCCTTCGTCCAATAATTCTACGGCAGCTTGCACCTGCTTTGGCTTAACATTTAATTCACTCCCAATAAGGGCAAACATTCTTTCACTCATTTAGCTGCCTTTCTGCGATAGGTTACAAAACGATGAGGATATTGATTCTTTTCATCCACAATGCCGTCTACAACGGATTCGATGGTGAAAGCATCCTCTGAGAATTCAGGGAAAAATGCATCCCCATCAAATTCATGGTCTACTTCAGTGATATACATAGTATCTACATAAGGTAGAAAAGCTTCGTATACTTGAGCGCCACCAATAACGTAGGCCGCATCAAGCGCACGTGCTGCTTCAGCAGCCGCCTCAGGGTTATGGAAAATCTTAACACCTTCTGGTGCATCAAAACCTTTATCACGAGTAATTACCCAATGCTCACGATTTGGCAACAAGAACGGTAAGCTTTCAAAGGTCTTACGGCCCATGATAATAACATGTCCTATTGTTTTTTCCTTAAAGAATTTCAAATCATTTGGCAAATGCCAAATCAAAGTATTATCTTTACCGATTACACGATTATGTGCTACGGCTACGATTAATGCTAACATACTGCCCTCTTTCAGTTAATACTATATGGCAACAGTCATAAATTATACTATTTAGCAATGTCTATGAACACAATACTATATAGCAATAGCCATACATATTATGCTATTTAACAATTGTCATAAATACAATGCTATACAGCAACAGTCATGGATAATTTACCTAAATGTTCATATCCATCTAAGGTTATGTCCTCTGGTGTGAAGTCATAGAAGTCTTTTACCTCAGGATTCACGATAATTTTTGGAGCAGGCAACGCTTGATCGCGACGTGCTAATTGCTCACGCAATGCATCTACATGATTTTCATAGATGTGGGCATTGTTGATAACATGTGTAAATTTACCGGGTTTTAGGCCGGTTACTTGACCGATCATACATTGTAATGCCGCATATTGAGCCGTGTTAAATGGGACGCCAAGCCCCATGTCGCCACTGCGTTGGATGAGCATGCAGTTCAAGTAACCATCCCCTACATCCCATAAGGTTTCATACGCACATGGTTGCAACGCCATATCCTCTAAATCTTCAATATTCCAAAGGGTTACAATCATTCGGCGGCTATCAGGATCTTCTTTAATCGTTTTGATGAGCTTATCTAGTTGTTTGTACTTCGCAATTTGATAGCCGTATGCTTTACCAATAGTACCATCTTCACGCATCCATTCATCCCATACGTGCACATTCATTTCTTGCAATTTGCGCACGTCATTGGACTGCATTTGCCAAATCCACAATAATTCTTTTACAGCTGTTTTGAAAGCTACAAATTTAGTGGTTAAAATTGGAAATTCCTCTTGCAAGTCAAATTGCATGATTTGTTGAGGCAATTTGTACGTTGCAATGCCTGTGCGATTTTGACCATAAATGCCATGATCTAAAATATTTTCAATAATACCGAGGTATTGTGTATCTGCTAAGCTCATTTATCCCCCTAGATCTATTTATAATAAGCAAAAAATACTAACGTATATCTTGATAATCTTACTAAAATATATAGTACTATCTCACTAAAATATATAGTACTATCATACTAAAAAATATACAGTACTACCATATATACAGCAAAATTTATTATCCCTTATATTCTGCAATGGCCTGTAAAAAGGTAAGTCCATATTTTTTTAATTTTGCTTCCCCTACGCCTTTAACATTGCCAAACTCACCTAATGTAGTAGGTCGTAAATTTGCCAAATCTATGAGTACTGTATCAGGGAAGATAAGATACGGCCTAAGACCCGCTTTTTCTGCCAAGCGTTTGCGATGTTGCCGTAAATGTTCAAATAAGCCGCCCGATGTAGAGCTGGATTTTTCTCGCACCACTGAAACAGCAGACTTACTAGTGCGAGAAGGCACAGACACATGTTGTCTAATTTCCTCCACCTCTTTGCGACCGGCTAACACTTCCTCTGCACCAGCCGTTAAGGATAATACAGGATATTTTCCCGTCGAACTGCGCAAGTAGCCAGATGCTACAAACTGTTGGATAAGTCCTTTAATAGATTTTTCATCTACATTACTCAGTAAGCCAAAGACTGGCAATGCATCATGACCAGCACGCATAATACGATCTGTTCGCTCCCCGCGAACAATAGAGGTTATCATGGATGCTCCATATCGCTCATCGGTGCCCATGATGGCACGGAAAATAGCCTTTGCTTCTTTCGTAACATTGACCTTATCAGCAGAGCCCTTACAAGAGCTACAATTATCACAAGTTGTCCAAACGGTACTTTCACCAAAGTAATTAAGCATATATTTACGCAAGCAATTACTACAGAAACAGTAATCAATCATAGACTGTAATTTACGTAGCTCCACATTTTGTCGTTCCGGCGTTTCGATAGACTGTTCAATCAAATACTTATGAACCTGTACATCCTGCCCACTATAAAGCAAGATACATTCAGCAGGTGCCCCATCACGGCCAGCTCGTCCTGCCTCCTGATAGTAGGATTCCATATTACGCGGCATTTGATAATGTAGCACATAGCGTACATTACTTTTATCAATGCCCATACCAAAGGCATTCGTCGCTACCATAACCTGCAATTTATCGTCTGCGTAGGCATTCTGCATTTCGCGGCGCACCTCGTCGTTGAGTCCCCCGTGGTAATGGCCAGCTTTGATTCCCGCACGGGTTAAATTTTCATACACACGATCTACATCCTTGCGCGTTGCACAGTAGATAATACCATTTTCATTAGCGTGCTGACGCACATAGTGGACAACGTAATCCATCCGCTTTGGTGTGCGGATAACAGAGAAGGATAAATTAGGCCGATCAAAACCCGTCACGTATACATTAGCCTTATCTAGGCCTAATAATTTTTTTATATCGTTTTCTACATATTTCGTCGCCGTCGCTGTGAAAGCCCCCACGATAGGTCTCTTTGGCAATGAATTGAGCCACTCACCGATAAGGCGATAAGATGGTCTAAAGTCATGACCCCACTCAGAGATACAGTGAGCCTCATCCACAATGACTTGTGCAATCGGTAACGCTCGCAGTACATTACAGAAAAAATTAGAACTCAATCGCTCTGGTGCAATATATAAGAGTTTAATCTTACCACTGCGTACTTCGTACATGGTCTTATTAAACTCAGATTGTGTAAGTGTACTATTGATGAGCGCTGCTGGTATATTCTGCACCAAAAGACCATCCACTTGGTCTTTCATAAGAGAAATGAGAGGAGAAAACACAATAGTCAAGCCCGCCTTACAGAGCGCAGGTATCTGGAAACAGATAGACTTCCCAGCCCCTGTCGGCATGATTCCAATTACATCTTCATTCCGCAACAAGGATGCAATAGGAGCCTCTTGAGCTGGTCTAAAGGAGGTATACCCAAAGTAGGTCTCCAACATGCGCAATGCTTGTTGTTTCGTCACAACTTGATGTTGTCTAGATACATCTTGTTTTCCGCCTACCTGTTGTTCCATAGGGTCCTCCTTTCACGTTCCAGAAATATAAGTATTAATTTCGATTACTACTGACAAATATTTCGTACACTCAATACGAAATATTGTTTTTTCATTCTTTTATTTTATCATATTTCATTCGGTATGGGGCTTATTAATATATGATTTCATAAGTAATCAGCTAATGCGTATCTCTAAAATATATAGCCTAAATTAATATAGGAATCTTATTGATATCACTAATTTTTTACCCTCTAAAGTACTAATATGTGGTACAATAAAAATTATTTACTATACTATAGAATATAACTAGAACCTAAGGAGGTCTTATATAGGCATGACACAAGACAACTTAATGATTATTATCGCCTTTGCCTTATATCTAGGGCTCATGATGTATATCGGGGTCTACTATTATCGTAAATCGAACAGCATTGGTGATTACATCCTCGGTGGCCGACAATTAGGACCATGGATTACAGCACTTAGTGCGGAAGCATCAGATATGAGTGGTTGGATGCTTATGGGGGTACCGGGCCTAGCGTATACAACGGGGATTTCTGGTGTGTGGATTGCCGTAGGCCTCACATTAGGCACATGGGCGAACTGGAAATTCGTTTCTAGACGCCTGCGCAACCATACCGAGGTAGCCAGTGACAGTTTGACCTTACCGGATTATTTAAAGAATCGTTTCCACGATCAGTCTCATTCGGTAGCTGTCATTTCCGCCTTATTTATCTTGATTTTCTTCTTGATTTATACATCATCAGGCTTCGTGGCAGGGGGCAAATTGTTCAATACTATCTTCGGTCTTGATTACACCGTATCCCTCTTTATCACAGCTGGTATCGTCGTATTCTATACCTTCCTTGGCGGATTCCTCGCCGTATCTTGGACAGACTGTATTCAAGGCGCATTAATGTTCTTTGCCATCTTAGCAGTACCAATTACAGCAGCCATGTACATGGGTGGCCCTATAGAAACATTCCAGCTCATCCAACATGAGTTCCCACAAGGACTTAGCTTGTTTGGTAATCCGTCTGATTGGTTTACTTGGGCTATCGGCCTAATTTCTTCTCTTGGTTGGGGTCTTGGCTACTTCGGTCAACCACACATCCTAGTGCGCTTTATGGCTATCTCTGATGCGAAAGAACTTAAGAAATCTACGAACATAGCCATGGTATGGGTTATCTTATCCCTTATGGCAGCTATTGCAGTAGGTCTCATCGGTCATGTTTACATGCTGCCAGATAAATTAGTAGGCACTGATGCGGAAACAATATTCCTCATCATGACTGAACGGCTCTTTACTCCATTTGTAGCAGGCCTTATCTGGTCCGCTGTATTGGCCGCTATTATGAGTACCGCATCTGCTCAATTATTAGTAACAGCCTCTGCTATTTCTAATGACTTCTATGCTAATATCATCCATCCAAAAGCAAGCGATAAAGAGCTTGTATTAGTAAGCCGTATCGTAGTACTTCTAGTGGCATTGATTGCCATCTATATGGCTATGGATCCAGACAGCTATATCTTGACGATGGTAGCCTATGCATGGGCAGGCTTCGGTGCAGCCTTCGGTCCAGCAATCTTGTTCTCCTTGTTCTGGAAGCGCATGACGCGTCACGGCTGTATCGCTGGTATTGTTGTAGGTGGTTTAACAGTACTCATTTGGAAACAATTTGGATTCTTTGGCCTATATGAAATTGTGCCAGGCTTCATCTTCTCTTCTATCGCAATCTATATTGTAAGCCTCATGGGTAAATTGCCTCCACGTCCGGTTCTAAAAGACTATAGAGAAGCAGAAAAAATGCACGTTCTATAAGAAAACATAAAAAAGCTAGTTGATTCACCGATCAACTAGCTTTTATTTATGAGTATTGGTGTAAACCTTCCTCAATTGCGGCTTTTACCTCTGTCACTAAAGAAGCTGGAGTAAGCACTTTTACACTTTGCATATATTGGAGCGCCCAATATTTAAAGGCGTCATGATTAACACGTACACGACATACAACATTATCAGCTGTTATATTTGTAAACTCTACATTGCCATCGAACCAATCTAAAATTTGATTTACGATGGAACGTCTAGCTTTAAACGTAACAGTAATAGATTCACCACCGAACATATAAATATGTTCCTTTACGTATTGTGACACATTAAAGGTGCGTTGTTGTTGATATCCCTTTATCTCCCGCAAAGGTTTTCTACGTTCATTTAGCACCGTAATATGTGCAATTCGATCAACGCGTAATGTAGACATGTCATCATAATTTTCGTGATTTCCTACCAGGTAATAATGTCCTCGATTCATTACTAGTTGGAATGGATTAAATACATACTTCCGTTCCTTATGATCTGGGCCAAGATTAATATGTAATCGCTTATCCACATCTGGTTGGCAATAGGCCAATGAAATTTTTCTACCCTTTTGTATTGCTTCTTCTATGAGATCAATATTAAGAAATAAATCTTGGCTTCTATGAAGGTACCCCGTATTACTTTCAATATCAATACCATGAGGCTTAAAATAGGAGCTACCCAATTTTGCAACACGCCCGATTAAATCTTTACGTTGAGATGCAGTAATATGGCGAGATGCCAATATACCATCAATCAATAATCGCAATTCAGAATCTTCAAAGGTATGAATCATATAGAAATCAGTACGTCGAATTGTGCCATCTGCTCCCACAGCAGACTCTTCACATTGAATACTAAAATCTCCAGATTCATATAAATCATTTAAATGACGGCCTAAGGTTTTCCGATCGACGGATACCTCGTACCGTTCGGCTAATATACTGCGAATCTCCTCTTGAGATAACGTATGATTAGCATCTGTTTCGTCTTTCAGGATTTCTAGTATATATACTAGAACTGCCTTCTTAGATGCCATAAAAGACTCCTTTTACAAATAATACAATTAATACAACTTTATCAACTAATACAATTTATAGAATCATCCACAACACATCGGATGATATTTACAAAATACCCATACACATTATACCATATTTTCATGAACGGCTCATTTTTTCCTCATTAAAATTATCGATTTACTATACTTTTTCAGCAATATAAAATAACTAAAAGTAATAAATATAAAATAAAAGTAAATTTAATTATATAAAACAAAACCCGTTAACACTTAGTACATAAATATGTTATAAGTGTAACGGGTTTATATTTTAGCTATAAAATCAGCAGAATATAATACAGACTCATAGCAACAGGATCAAATAAAGGGAGCTATCACTTAGGAAATACTACCTGTTTTCTTACTTCTAACAAAGCCCAAATGTTCCATACGCGTTGTTAATTCATTATAAAAAGCTTCAGCCATGGCATTTTGATGCTTTGTAGTTTGAGACTGATCTGCACTAAAGAGAGCCTCTTTAATCTTTTTAATTACCGTAGATTTCGCTTTTGGTTTGTTCAATAACTCCATAAATAATAAATCCTCTTCAGAAATATCACCAATAGCATCATTGAACATATCTGCTCCATACATATATTCACTACCACCATGAACAATAGCCTTTACAAAGTTTGTAAAACGGGCAGGTATATAAGATAAGCCCTCCATATACTCTTCTTTTACAGGGAATGTTTTATAGAAGCGAATACCACCACGTACCATATGCTCTACTACAGCTTTATACAAGCTACATACAGCAGGTTCTAATTCATCATTAGATGCATGAGCCGCCTCATGAGCCGCTTTCAAAATAGCGAGGGCTTCAATCATATTAAATGTACCTCCGTCTTTGATTAGAGCTTGGAACGTATCTCTTACAAGCTCATTTTCAAACATTTCTAGTGCTTCCTCATCAAAGAGAATTTGGAAAACAAAGCTATTTACAATAGTACGTACAGGAATTGTATTCACTTCAGCCGGATTTGCAACAGCAAAGTTGATATCTTTGGCAACGCTAGCTTTACAAATAATAGACTTGCGGAATGTCGTATCTAGTATAAAATCTAAATATTGTTCTTGATCCACTTGACTATTAGGTGCCAATTGCTCAAGTTTAGCTGCAATACTTTCATCATAGGTACGAACCATAGATAGTGTAAGGTCCGCATCGCATACATAAGCAAGATTATGCGCTTTCAAATGATCATTGAATTGATAGAAATAGCATGGATCATTATGAGGCTCTAGATGATCATGACCTACATAATAGTCATCCTTTTGCATAATAGAGCGCAATGCACCAAGGAATTTACTATTTCGTTCTTTAAGATTATCATAGTTAAGAATTTGAGCACCTACAAGACTGCCTACAGTCTTCCCGCGCAACACCTTTTCCTTATGGGTCAACTTATCTTGGCCACGATTAGCAAATAGCATAAGCTGACGAACCTCTTCCATGGTATGCCAGCCTGGATACGTATTGTACGACACATAGGCAATGCCATTATCAGCCAAATGACTAGAAATAATATTGAGCAATTTATCCTTCATTTCATCACTAATCCAAGAGTAGAATCCATGGGCAATAATGTAATCGAAGGTCCCCATCGATTCCTCAAAATTCAAGATGTTTCCTTGTATCAAGGATACATTATCTAGTTTGGCATCACTGATGATTTGATTGCCCTTCTCTACTTGGTCTTGTGAAAGCTCAATCCCTACAAAGGTCGCCTCTGGATTAAATACGGCTTGAGAAATAATATTACCGCCATAAGTAGCACCTAGTTCAAGAACGCGAGCTGTCTTCGCAGGTGGAGTATTTAGCCCTACAAGAGCACCATACGCTTCTAAATAGGCCGGCGTCGTAAAAGGAAATGGATAGGATTTATAGCCTAACTCTTTATATATCGTTTGTTGCATGTCTTCCGTTGTCATTTGTGTATTATCCTTAGCCATATGTACCTCTATATTTAATATTAGAATTATCCAAAATATGTATTACTAAAATTATGCATGACTCCTTATCATTATACCAAATTCCTAGTATATTACCTATGTTTTAAGCAGTTAATACGTAAGTAATACAATAGCAACTAGCACTATAACTGATTTATGGAAGATACTTAATATGATATTTAGAAAACTAAATTTACATACAAAAGAGGCACCCTCGAAAGGGTGCCTCATATAGTTTTCAGTCGTTAAATAACGAATTATTTTACGTCTTCAAAACCTTTTTGTAAACGAACATAGCTTAAGCGACGTTCTTTAGCATCTTGTTCAGTTTTAGCGAACAATTCTTCTGCCACATCTGGAGCAGCTTTAGCCAAGGAAGCGTAACGAACTTCACCTTTAAGGAAGTCTTGGAAGCTTTCAGTTGGTTCTTTGGAATCCAAGGAGAATGGATTTTTACCTTCTTCTTTAAGTTGAGGGTTGTATCTGTAAAGATCCCAGTAACCAGCTGCAACAGCTTTACGTTGTTCTTCTTGAGCTTTACCCATACCAGCTTTGATACCATGGTTGATACATGGGCTGTAAGCGATAATCAAGGATGGACCTGGATATGCTTCAGCTTCTGCAACAGCTTTCATCAATTGGTTTTTATCTGCACCCATAGCTACTTGTGCTACGTATACATAACCATAAGACATAGCCATCATGCCAAGGTCTTTCTTCTTAGTACGTTTACCAGAAGCTGCGAATTGTGCAACTGCTGCTACATTAGTGGATTTGGAAGCTTGACCACCAGTGTTGGAATATACTTCTGTATCGAATACGAAGATGTTGATGTCTTCGCCAGAAGCTAATACATGGTCAACACCACCGAAGCCGATATCGTATGCCCAACCGTCACCACCGAAGATCCAGTGGGAACGTTTGATTAAGAATTGTTTTTTCTCAAGAATTTCTTTCAATTCAGGAGTTGTAGCGCCTTCAGCTTCGATAGCTGCCACTAAACGTTCGGAACGTTGACGAGTAGCTGCACCAAGGTTAGCAAATTCAATCCATTGTTCTAAAGCTTCTTTCAATTCGCCAGTAGCAGTTTCAACTGCTTTAGAAGCCAATTCTACTAATTGTTGGCGGATTTTCTTAACGCCGATGTACATACCATAACCATACTCAGCATTATCTTCGAACAAAGAGTTTGCCCAAGAAGGACCATGACCTTGTTGGTTAGTTGTGTATGGAGATGCAGGCATGGAAGCACCCCAAATAGAGGAACAACCAGTCGCATTGGCAATCATCATACGGTCACCGAACAATTGAGTTAACAATTTAGCATAAGGAGTTTCACCACAACCTGCACAAGCACCGGAGAATTCGAACAATGGTTGTTCAAATTGGGAACCCTTAACAGTTTCCTTTTTCATAGGGTTTTCTTTTACAGGAAGGTTAACACCATAGTTCCAAGCTTCAGCTTGTTCGATTTCAGTATCGATGGATGTCATCACGATAGCTTTGCCCTTAGGAGCTGGACAAATATCAACACAGTTACCGCAACCCAAGCAATCTAATGGGGATACAGCGATACGGAATTGAAGGTCTTTAGCGCCCAATGCAGGGATTGTATCGAAATGTTCTGGAGCCGCAGCCACTTCTGCTTCAGTTGCCAAAATTGGGCGAATTGTAGCATGAGGACATACGAAGGAACATTGGTTACATTGAATACAGTTTTCAGGCAACCATTTTGGAACGAACAATGCAGGACCGCGTTTTTCGAATTTAGCAGTACCAGCAGGCAATGTACCATCTTCATAGCCAGAGAATGTGGATACAGGAAGATCATAACCAGCTTGTGCATTGATTGGTTGTGCAATATTTTGAACGAAGGATGGGCAAGATTCGCAACCAGGTTTAACTGCATGATTGCCATCATCTACTGCATCTTTCCAGCTAGCAGGAACATCTACTTTTACCAAAGCGTTAACACCTTGATCGATAGCAGCATTGTTCATGTCAACGATATTTTGACCTTTTTTACCGTAAGAAGTTACTACGGATTCTTTAAGGTATTTAACAGCATCATCTACAGGGATGATTTCAGTCAATTTGAAGAATGCAGCTTGCGTTACCATGTTGATACGACCGCCCAAACCGATTTCGGAAGCGATTTTCGCAGCATTGATGATGTAGAAGTTCAATTCTTTTTCTGCGATTTGACGACGTAATTTAGCAGGTAAATGTTCATCCAATTCTTCAGGAGACCAAGTACAGTTCAATAAGAATGTACCGCCTTTTTTGATGCCGCGAATCAAGTCGTATTCATGTACATAAGATTGACGGTGACATGCTACGAATTGAGGTTCAGTAATCAAGTAAGGCAAGTTGATTGGGTTTTTACCAAAACGAAGGTGAGACATTGTTACGCCACCAGATTTTTTGGAGTCGTAGTCAAAGTATGCTTGAGCATACATATCAGTGTGGTCACCGATGATTTTGATAGCGGATTTATTCGCACCAACTGTACCGTCAGAACCGAAGCCCCAGAATTTACATTCAGTCAAGCCTGGAGTTTCAACTTCTACGCCTTCAGCACGATCTAAGGACAAGAATGTAACATCATCATTGATACCCAATGTGAAGAATTTCTTGCCATTTTCAGCAGCTAAGTTATCGAATACAGCAACGATATCTGCAGGGATAACGTCTTTGGAGCTCAAACCATAACGACCAGCGATAACTTTTACATTACGGCCACCGTCAACTACAGCTGCTTGTACGTCTAAGAACAATGGTTCAGCCAAAGCACCTGGTTCTTTAGTACGGTCAAGAACTGCAATGCGTTCTACAGTTTTAGGAAGAGCTTTCAACAAACGATCTGTTGCGAATGGGCGGAACAAATGAACGTTGATAAAACCAACTTTGCGGCCCAATTTGTTGAGGTAATCCACAGTGGATTCTACAACTTGAGCGGAAGAGCCCATAGTTACAACAACGTCAGTAGCATCAGGAGCACCATGGTAGTTGAACAATTGGTAGTTAGTACCTGCCAATTTGTTAACTTCGTTCATGTAGTGTTCTACAACGTCAGGAACGTTCAAGTAGAATTTGTTGGATGCTTCACGATGTTGGAAGTAAACGTCAGGGTTTTCAGCAGTACCACGAGTTACAGGAGCATCTGGATTCAAAGCATTTTTACGGAAAGCTTTAACAGCATCCATGTCAACCAATGGTTTTAAATCTTCATAGTCCCAGATTTGAATTTTTTGAATTTCGTGGGATGTACGGAAACCGTCAAAGAAGTTGATGAAAGGTACGCGAGTTTTAATAGCTGTCAAGTGAGCTACAGCGGACAAGTCCATTACTTCTTGTACAGAGGATTCAGCTAACATAGCACAGCCAGCTGCACGAGCAGCCATTACGTCTTGGTGGTCACCAAAGATAGCCAAAGCATGTGCAGCCAATGCACGAGCAGCTACTTGGAATACACCTGGAAGTAATTCGCCTGCTACTTTATATAAGTTAGGAAGCATCAATAACAAACCTTGGGAAGATGTGAAAGTTGTTGTTAATGCACCAGCTTGTAAAGAACCGTGGGTTGCAGCAGCAGCACCTGCTTCAGATTGCATTTCTACAACTTGAACAGTGTTGCCGAAGATGTTTTTTCGACCAGATGCAGCCCATTCATCAATGTGTTCTGGCATTGGAGAAGATGGAGTGATTGGATAAATCGCAGCAACTTCTGTAAAACCATAAGAAACGTGAGCAGCCGCTTGGTTGCCGTCCATAGTTTTAAATTTACGACTCATGTGATTATTGCCTCCTTAAGCATTTAGCAAAAATAGAACACTTGCTTAATCTATCATTATGTTTAGGAATAACAACCATTACAAACTTGCGCACATGAAAAAATAATGCAATAATATATATGTTATATATAATATGGCATTATGTGTGAGCATACTTTTTTGTGATGGGCACAACCATAATTCCTAATATCATAACTTGATATAGCCCTATATGCTAATTATAACGTGCTGGGCCCTATCAACGCAACACATACAGTGACTGTCGCTTTGCCAATATTGCTATCCATGCTTTACATAAAGTAATAGCTAATTGCATTACAGTAATAACTATTCTCATTTAGTTAGGTCACGTCCTATAACCAAGTTTTATTTTTAGGGGGTTAATTATGGATTTTCATCATTTGAAATACTTCGTTGAAGTAGCTGATCAAAAAAGCTTTAGTAAGGCTGCAAGGAATTTACACATCTCCCAATCTGCAATCAGCCGTACAATTAAAGCTTTGGAAGACGAACTTGGTGTTGTTCTCTTCATGCGTAATGCTAAATCTGTAGAACTTACTGATGGGGGTACCATCTTCTTAACCCACGCTAAACGCGTTGTGTTTATGTTTGAACATCTAAAAACTGATTTTGAAAACGAGTTTCGTTTGGAACAAGGTTCCATCAGAATTGGTATTCCACCAATTACTGATGCTCCCATTTTTGCCCAGTTATTAGGTGAATTTAAAAAAGTATATCCACAAATCGAATTGGAACTCTACGAACAAGGTTCTAAAAAGGTTGAGATCAGCGTTCAGGAAGGTTTAATTGATATTGGCATCATCTGTACTAAACCAAACCCTAAAGAATTTGAATCCTTCTACCTTACGAGTGACCCACTGTCCGTTATCATTCCAAAATCTAGCCCTTTAGCAAAAGAAAAAGAAATTCGCCTAGAAATGCTAGCTGATGAATCCTTTGTATTGCATAAAGACGATTTCAACTTACATGATGAAATCATCAAAGCTTGTAAACACACCGGCTTCCAACCGCACATCGTGTTTGAAACAAGCCAACGTGATCTCATGTTACAAACGGTTAGTGCAAACCTTGCTATCGCATTATTACCATCTCGCCTCTGCCCTGAGGTAGGTGAAAATACAGAGGTTGGTTCTAAGGTTGTCGTAAGACCTCTCGTACCTGAAATTATTCATACTCTTTATGTAATTTGGAAAAAGGGTCATTACCTCTCCCACGCTTCTCGCTTGTGGTTAGACTTTGTAAACTCCAAATTACCATTACCTGGATTACAACTCGAGGATCGTCAATAATGAACAAACCATCTGGGCTCGCATCTAAATTGCGAGCCCTTTTGAAAGCTAAAGAAGCTCCCATGTGGGGCGTTATCATTGTGCTGGTTATCGTTATCATATTCCAGCAAATACAAATCTCTGAATTACAATGGCGTGTCGATGAAGACCACGATGGCTCTACCATCGACAGTGTAGCAGGTCGTCTTTACATTCTTGAAGGGATGGCTAATAAGCATAGTGATCAACTAGACGAAATCCTAAAAGATATTCGTCAACTACAAAATGACGGTGCCAAGTACGACTGGGAACTAAAACAACTGCAATGGTTGCATCCAGAGCTCAAAGTACAACCACCAGAGGCAAACCCACGCCCATTCAAATCCACAGATCTAAACCTCGATATGAATCCTGGGAAAGTGCCTGATGTAACAAAACAAAATCAATAAAGAAATCAGGAATAAATAAAAGCACCTTACATACCTACAAAAGTCATCACAAATGACTCTTCTTATAGGATATAAGGTGCTTTTATCGTTATTCTATTATAGATTTAATCGCTAGTTTTCCCATACATCTCTGCAATGACAAGTTGCTTCTATTTGCGATACGCTTCTAATTTATATGCATATTCACTTAAAAGCTCCTTTGAATAAATTTTTTCATTTTTTGAATCTCTAACTTCTTTCCAAATAATAGATGCTACTTTTAATTTATTCGAATAATTGCCACTAGATTCATCTGCACAAAAATCCTTAAAAAATTGATTCCATTGGCAAACCGAATTATCATACTTTGCATAATCTGATTCACCATAATATACTTTCAGCAAATCTCCAATTGTAAAGCTTATATTTTTTTCACTTTTTACTTTTCTCCAAGCAGTAGCCATATCAGCATTAAATTTAAATCGTGAAACACCTATTAAATCAGAGAAATATTCTCTAAACTTCGTATTAAAGGAAAAATTACATTCAAGTAATGGTGTATCTAAAGTAATAGTTTCCACTTGCCTTCTTCTATTTTTTATTGATGATTTTTTAATTAAATCGCCTTTAAAGTACTGCTCAATAATATGATTGAGTTCTTGTTTTGTTCCTCTATATTCTAATCCTAATGATTTACATATTTGTGAAAGTTCATCACGATACCAATAATATTTTTTAAATTCATCAAATGATGTAATTTCATCAAACTTAGGTCTACACTCTTTCAATATTCTGTCTCCTCAAGTTTAAATAATACTATTTTATAAATTGTAACATAAAATTGAATAGTATCCAAAATCACACCATTGAAGCATTCGTTAAATATTTTCCTATTAAGTTGTCTATAATCTAGTTATCTATAATATAGCTCTACTTAATCCTCTTTATGCTCCATAGATTTTGGAAGTGTCAAAATTAATAGACCAGCAAGGAACATACAAGCCCCCATTACATAGTAACCATAAGCAAAGCTACCAGTGTGACCATTGATAAATCCGAGCATATAAGGACCTACCCAGCCCCCCATATTACCTGAAGAGTTAATGAGTCCCATCGCCCCCGCTGCAGCAGCGCCAGATAAGAAGGTTGTTGGCATGGTCCACCATACACCCATACCACCGTAAACACCTACTGCAGTTAAGCATATAAAGAATAAGCTAACTTCTGGAGATGGACTGTGTGGTGTTGCTAAGAAACCAATAGTACCAATGAACAATGTAGTAGCAACGTGCCAACATTTTTCATTGCGCTTTTCAGAAGAGTAACCACAGTATATTTGTACAAGTAAGGCTGCTGTCATTGGAATAGCAATAGACCACGCTACCACACTTGGTGGCCATCCAGATAAGCTTTTAAGAACTTGAGGCATCCAAAAACTAAAGCCCCAGAAACCAATAACCCACAAGAAATAGATTAACGCTAAACGCAATACTTTTGGGTCTTTTAACGCTTGCCAAATAGTATATTTCTTTACGGCTTGCTTTTGTTGCTCTTCTTTTTCAAGCTCGGCTTTAATATATACCTTTTCTACATCAGTTACCCAAGATGCATGTTCAGGACGCTCTTTCATCCAGAATGCGAAAATGAACGCAAAGATCACAGCAGGAATAGCTTCAACGATAAAGAGTGTACGCCAACCATGTAGACCAAAGAACGTTGTATCCAATAAAATACCTGCCAATGGCCCACCAATGATGTTAGAGAACAATAAAGATGTCAACATCAAGGAGATTGCCTTCGCGCGCTCCTTTGGCAAGAACCAATTTGGAATGAGTAATGAATAAATTACAGGATATAAAGAGGCTTCACATAGACCGAGTAAGAATCGATAAATATAAAACTCCAACTCTGTAGTCATCGTCGTCATAAGAATACATACGAGACCCCAACTAAACATGATACGAGCCACCCAATGCATAGCGTTACAGCGAGCAGCTATTAAGGATGCTGGCACTTCAAATAAAACGTAGCCAATAAAGAAAATACCGGCCCCCATACCGAATACCTCTGGCGTTAACCATGGTAAATTCTCTTTCATGGTCAAGCCTGCATAGGCAATATTAACACGGTCTAAGAAGGCAATGATGGAAACAATAAATAAAGGTAAGACTACGTGTAGCATACGCCGCTTTGTAAAGTCTTTGAAATCGATGGCCCCACTTTGAGGCTCTGGTGTAGATGAGTTCATATAATTCCTTTCTACTACTTAAGATATTACATACCTTACTATCTTAAGAAAACAAAAGTCCTCTGTCAATGGAATTATATAGAATATAGAAATAACAAATAGGAATAGTAACACCAAAATAATAGCCTTTAAAAATAGAAAAAGGATATTTGCTAGGAATGACTGTATAAAACAAAAAGCACTTTATAGTATAAATATATCTCTATCACAAGATAAGAAAATACTATAAAGTGCTTTCATATTAATTTGTACTAACAGGATCATAATCAGCAGGCACAGGAGCAACGATACTTACAAAGATAACATCTTCTGTCCCAGTATTTTTTGCGCCATGACATTCACCCTTTTTAGATACTATAACTTGTCCCTTTGTAAAAGGCACCTCTGTATCAGGCGTTGGATAAAATACCCCCTTACCTTGCAATATAACCCATATATCATCAGAGTTATGATGGTAATGCTTTGGTAAGGTTTGCCCAGGTTTAATAACCCATACTGAACCACCTGTGGAATCAGTTTGATAAAATGGAGTCCTAACAGCTTTCTCCAAACTTTCAACTTTCACAAGTTCCATATCAAAAACACGTTGATCATTCATAATGCTCACACCTTTCATCGATTTACAACTAGCGAGTTCCAGATGCATATTCGCCCATATTAATATCTATAACAGTTCGAACAGGTTGAATCAAGGAATCCTCATACTGAACCGCCCATTTAATATCTGGATTCATATCTCCATTTTCTAAGCCTGCAATCGTTTGCCCGTCATCAATAGGATTATCATGCTCAAAGATATAATACAATACACTATACGCATGATTTACAATTTCATCGGGGTTCATACCGTGAAAATGATACTGCAAATCAGGGTAGAATAAGGTACTCATACCTAACGTATCAACCATCATATCATCTGTGCCTTGAATGCTAAAATATCGCACATTCACGGCATAATAAATAAAACGTGTTACAGCTTTATCTGGGTGATTTTCGATTGTTTCACGACTTAAGAACTTACGAGATGGTCCAAAAACAACAGCCTTGCAAGATGGATATAACTCTAATAGTGCATCTACATATTTTACGAGCATATCAGCCCGTTCTTTAGGCTCTAAACCTGATGCCAACATATCTGTAGCAAATACTCTATATTGGCACTCATCTAGCAACTCGTCTACATTTGGACAATCCCACACCTGACTACGCTCAAAATCATCTAGTACAGGTTTGTCGATTTTCTCACAATTCGTCACCATCAATGTCGGTGGAATATCAGCATCATTATCTTCATAATGAACCTTATAATTCTGAGGTGCAAAACCAGCAGATTCAACGCCATAACTAAAGCAATCAACAGGACCTAAATGCTTTGTGAATACCTCTACCATTGTATCTCGATTAGGCATATCACACTGCTTTGGCATTAATAACTCAACGAAAAACAAACCGCCAGGGCGAACAGAATCATCTGTTAAATCTTGTTTAAATACTTGAGTCATACACGCTCTCCTAAATTAAAACATAATGTAAAATATATCTTTCACTTTATAGTATATCAGATGTTTATAAGTACTACAATTACGTAACCACTGTTTCATAAATAATAAATAATCTATATTTCTACTACATGTTAGCGTAATATCGATATACTGTGGCATCACGATTATATAATCTAAAGATAATGACTCATACTCAAGTTCAAACGTCTTATTATTCTCCAAGGTTTGTAGAAATCGCGCATATAAATAATCAATACTTTCAGAATGATTACCAAGTTTGCAATTTCCCATATCAAATAGGTTACGATAGGAAGTGTCCCCTGGTAGCACAGACATCCAATCTAAAGCATATTCTGATACACCGAACACCGTTTTTTCAGGATTAGGTCCATCTAAATCATCCTGTAACCAAGCAGATATTATTTGGTACATATTTAGTGTTTCATATTCGCTTACATCACTATAAAACTCACTTAGCCCCTCTAGGTCAATCTCTAAATTGGCAATACAACGATACATAGAAACTACCTCCTAAAGATCTCCAATCTTCTTATAGTAAAAGTATAACTATATCTATGTACCATTTTTATCTCATTAAGTTTTGACCCTGTATCTAAAATTAACACTAAATCATTTATAACTACAAAAAGACCCTCTCCATAAGTCCGAGAACTATGGAGAGGGTCTTTATATTATCTAATCAGCATAGGATGATGAGCCGATGGCCTACCTGTTACGGTTTCCCTCGAACTCTCAGCACTACTTAATTATAGAGGTTTACGAACCACGTCAAGAATGGAGCCATCGCGGTATTCAACGATTGCCACGATGTCTTCATCTTTGTCGGATACAGGGATATCTTGTGGTTTACCTACTAAGTCAAATGCTAATTGTTGTAATTCTTCAATTGTGTAGATAGGCAAGTTGCTATCTTTGAAGCGTTCAATCAAATCAGTACGAGCTGGGTTGATTGCAATACCGTATTCAGTAACGAGTACGTCAACAGAGGAGCCTGGTGTAATAACAGTAGCGACTTTGTCACGAATCATTGGCAAGCGGCCGCGGATCAATGGGCAAGTAATAACTGTGCATTTAGCACCTGCTGCTGTGTCGGAGTGACCGCCGGAAGCGCCCATCAATACACCGTTGGAGTCAGTCATTACGTTTACGTTGAAATCAAGGTCGATTTCAGTAGCACCAAGGAATACTACGTCTAAGTAGTTTGTAGTGCAGTCTGTCCAAGGGTTAGCATACATGGAAGCGGACATTTCGATGTGTGCAGGGTTTTTATCCAAGGATGCAGCTGCAGTAGTATCGAATGTTTGAGTATCGTAAATAGCACGAATCAAGCCTTCTTCAAGCATACCAGTCAAGATACCAGTAGCGCCACCAATAGCGAAACCACCTACTTCACCGCGTTTACGAAGTTTTTCAGCGATGAATTTCGCTACAGTCAATGGAGCCCCACCAGCGCCCAATTGGAATACGAAACCGTCTTTGATGATGCCAGCTTGGTCAAGGAATTCACCAGCTAGTTCAGCAATTTTAATTTGGATAGGGTTTTTAGTGAAACCTACCGCACCAGAAGCGATACCTTCTGGATCACCAATGCTTTCAACCTCAACAACATAATCTACGTCAGTTTGAGGGATTGCATAGTTGTGTACATAGTCAACTAAGTTATCAGTGATGATAACAGTTGTGTCTGCATAATGGGAGTCAACTTTAGCATAGCCAAGAGCACCACATGCGGATTTACCCATACGACCAGTTGCATTACCGCGTGGGTCAGCTGTAGGAGCACCCATGAAAGCTACGTCGATATGAACTTCACCAGATTCGATAGCACGAGCACGGCCACCATGGGAACGAATCACTACAGGGCGTTTCAATACGCCTGGGTTTTGAGTTAAGAATTTACCAAGACGATCGCGCAAGCCAGATGTTTCGATAGCTGTTACAGTACCGTCTTGAATCATTTCTACCAAGAATTCATGGCATGGGGACAAGGAAGAAGACGCAATTGTAATGTCTTTAATGCCTTTTGCTTGAACGCGTTCCATAACCATTTTCATTACATAGTCACCGTTGCGCAAGTGATGATGGAAGGACAAAGTCATGCCATCTTTTACGCCAGCTTTTTCGATTGCTTCATCGATGGAAGCAAGTACTTTATTAGTGCCAACACGGCTCATGTGTACAGGTTTACCTGCACGATGAACTTTAGGTTCAATGACGAATTCACCTTGATATACTTCGCGACCTTCTAGTGCTGGGATATTTGTTGGGATATCGCGACCTACTTTATTTAACATCGTATTCTGCTCCTTCCTCTAATTCAACTTTAATGCCTGCTGCACGTGCTTTATCAACTACGCGTTGTGCACGAACTACGATAGGACCATCGATCATTTTACCATCTACGGAGATTACGCCTTTATTGTTGCGCAATGCATCTGCATAGCTGTTCAATACCTTAACGGAATGAGCGATTTCTTTTTCGTCAGGAGTGAATACTTCGTGGATAATTTTGATTTGGCTTGGGTGGATACAAGATTTGCCATCATAACCCAAAGCTTTAATGAATTCAACTTCTTCGCGGAAACCTTGTGGGTCTTTCACATCGGAGAATACAGTATCGATTACGCGGATACCTGCTTCGCGTGCTGCATGAAGGATTGTTTGACGAGCGAACAACAATTCAACAGCTGGTTTATGTTTACCTGTGCGAAGGTCTGCACGATAGTCTTCAGCGCCAAGAGCGATAGCAACTACGCGAGGACCGTGGCAGATTTCACGAACATTGTATAAGCCACGAACGGATTCGATAGCTACGATAATATTGATTGTACCTTCTGGCCAGCCGTTAGCTTTTTCTACTTCTTCAATTTTCTTCGCTACGATTTCAACTTCAGAAACATCTTCAGTTTTAGGTAAACGAATCATATCAGGTTTAGCTGGAACGATAACATCAAGATCGTCATAGCCATAAGGAGTTTGTGTAGGATGGTTGATACGAACAACTGTTTCTGCACGGAATTTACGGGATTTCAATGCTTCTGCAGTTAAAAGACGAGCTGTGTCTTTTTCTGTAATTGGCACGGAATCTTCGATATCGATCATGATGGAGTCAGCACCGTGAATATCTGCACTGTTAATCATTTTAGGTGTATTACCCGGTACGAACATCATGGAACGAGACAAGCGTTTTTTAGCAGCCTCTGTTAATGGGTTTGTTTTAACTTCTGGGAATGTTTTATCGTTAGCCATTATGCTTTGCTCCCTTTTTCCAATGCACCTAATACGCGAGCTTTAATTGTGTAATCCCAAGCATTTTTATCTTGTACGATTACTTTTACGCCATCATAACCAGCTTCTTTCACTGTGTTCAAGATAATGGATTTAATTTGATCGCCGTATTGGCGGATAACTTTGGATGTTAATTCAATTTCGATACCGCTAGCAATCGGTTCAACCGTTACTAATGCATCATTTTTTTCGTCGAAGCCAGCTTGCGCAGCTTTTACTAATTGTGCCATGTTGCATCCTTTCACTAATAAATATATCAAATGGCAAAGACCAGACGTGTCGCGAATGTCTGGTCCGTGCTGTTAAAACAATAATGATTATAAGATGGTATGATTAGCCAATCATACCGATGAAAGTCCACCAAGGGATACCTACTACGAAGAGTAGAACCCAGCTCAATACTGCTAAAATAGCACCAGCAGTCCACCAATCTTTCAAGTTATTATAACCTGCAGAGTAGATGATTGGACCAGGAGATGCACCGTAGTGAGTTACAAGACCACCAAACGCATTTGTTGCAAGCAATACAAGACCGAACATAACTGGATCTACACCTGATGCCATACCTACAGTTAAGAATACAGGAAGCATGGATGCGATATAGGCAGTACTGGAAGCGAACAAGTAACGAATCACAACACTGATAGCGGACAGAATCAATACAACTACGAGTGGCGAAAAATCGAGTGCCAAGTTTGTTTGCATGAATGTTGCAAGCCACGCGAAGAATTTAGCTTTTGTTAAAGCAGTAGATAAACCGAGGATAGCACCGAACCAGATGAATGTATTCCAAACAGCCTTAGTTTGAACCATGTCATCCCAAGTGATGATACCACTCAAGAATACGATAGTCATAGCGACTAATGCTACTGCAGTCGCGCTTAAATCAACGCCGATGGAAGGCAATGCCCAACCGATAAGAGCAAGAATAAATACAACAGCCAAGATCTTTTCGGATACTTTCATAGGTCCCAATTTAGCAAGACCGTCGGCAGCCAATTTCTTGTTGTCGATTTCCACGCTTTCAGGACGGTCAATCCAGTAACCGATAAGAGGAACAAAGATTAACATTACAAGGCCAGGAAGTGCCAAAGCTAATGCCCACTCGCCCCAAGTCATGCTGAGGCCGGTAATCTTGGTAACAAAGTCCAGTGCCAACACGTTTGGAGCCATAGCAGTTAAGAACATGAAGGATGTAATCTTTGTTACGAAGTAACCATTCATCAAGATAAAGGAACCGCCGCGTTTCGCCGTATCGCCTGGATAGGAACCGATAGATTCGGCGATGGATAAGTTAATCGGATAAATAATACCGGCCGCACGTGCCGTGTTGGAAGGTGTTGCCGGAGATAGAATCAAATCAAGAAGTGCTGTTACATACCCCAAACGCAATACGGTAGAACCGAATGCACGAATTAGGTGATACGCCACGCGATGACCAAGACCAGTTTTACCAAACGCTACGCTCAAGGAGAACGCCGCGATGATCATCCACAATGCCGTGGAGCCGTAACCTACTAAAATTTCTTTCGCATTGTCCAAGAATAATGCGGAAGCGGATAATACAGCTAATAAAATAATTTGAATTGGATATGGTTTTAAAATCAAACCTAAGATACCTGCAATATAGAAACCAAATAGGCGCCAGGCGGTATCTGAAAGTCCTTCTGGTGGAGTTGTGAACCAGAGGATAACAGGGATTAGCACAATAAGTGCTAGTTTTAAGAATCTTTCCATGTTTATTCCTTTCTTAAAAACATAGGCATATATATCATCCTAACACTACCCCAGAAATTCTTAATACGCGACTATCATCTATTGAACTCTAGGATTTTTTGTCTACACTCATTATATATGTTTAAAAGAAATATGAATAATAGATTACCTTTATAGGGGTTATAAAAACTTTTATATCTACTAATCATACTTTTTATGCATTTTGAGCATAGAATTGTAGTTCCAAATGAAAAAAATGCATGTATACCTCTCCAAAGGAGATATACATGCACTTACATGGTACTATATTGCTCTTAATCTATATTATCAGTTATTATATCGAAAAAGTCCAATACTGAAACAGCATGGATAAACAGTTGGAAAACCTCATAGATATACTCTATTATAATGCAGCCTATGCTTTATATTCCCTAAAAATACTGTCATCCACTACGGTATGTTCTTTATAGTAATTACGGACATATTCGATAAATGTTTTTACTACAACCAGATTTTCCGCATCCTTTGTGTACACCATATTGGTATCGCGGGTAATATATTCACCATCTTTGCTACGCAATGGACTCACGTAGATATCTTTATCCTTACAGGATCCAAGTCCCATATAGGTCAAAATAGACCACCCAAGTCCTGCACGAACAAAATGGCGACAAGTACTCATAGAGTTTACATCCATCGCCACACTTGGAGGCTCATCAAAATGTTCTGCACACCAAGTTTCGATAATATTTGCCACCGATGCATCTGTTTGATATTTAATGAATGGTACTTTTACCAAGGATTCAGGTGGCACTAATTCTTTATATACTAAACAATATGGTTCTGCTAGTAACAATTCAGACTTGCCAGACACATCATAACCACCACGAGCAAAGGCGACCATACAGTCACCGGTATTAAACATTTTTACCACTTGATGGCTGAAAGCAGTCTTCACTTGAATGTGAACATCTGGATATTGTTCTCGGAAAGATCTCAATAAGGCTGGTAGTTCATAGTCTGCAAAGTTAATAGATGACGCGATTTTCAATGTCCCTTGAATCTTGCCAGAAGCGGAATTCATAGCATTCTCCAAGGCCTCTTGTTCTTGCATCATTCGCTTGCAATAATCATAGAAAATTTCGCCTTGTGCCGTGAGGGCAATCCCTTCAGCAGTCCGCAACAACAGAGAATGGCCCAAGGCTTTTTCCATATGGCGCAACCGATAGCTCAACGCTGGTTGCGATAAAAATAATTTTTCAGCAGCCCTTGTAATATTGCCTTCATCGACAACAGTAACAAAGGTTTGCCATTCTCTATCGTCCATACAAACTCCTTTGTTATCGCTTATTACCAAAGATGCGTAATAAGGATAAGAATAAGTTAATGAAATCTAAGTATAGGCTCAAAGCACCAGTGATTTCAATGCGGTCTAAAATTGTTTCATCCTCCATAAGCGCCACTTGTGTCACATTATTTTTAATGCGGTTCACATCGATAGCTGTAAAAATAGAGAATACTACAACACCTACATAACCTAGAACTAAACTAACAGTATCACTAAAGCCACTGAGTACAGTCCAGTTAAAGAAGCGGGCCCCCATCATCACCAAAGATACGATGATCATGCCGAACAATGCCGCCATCACATATGGTGTAAGGGATGATAAATTACGCTTAGTTGTAGCCCCTACCACAGCAAAGCCAATAAAGAATGCTAACGTACCTACTAAGGCTGGAATAACTACATCAAACACATCATATCGCAAAGATACCAAGGTCAATGTGAGACCATTCAAAGCACTATAGAGGAAGAACATACCACGTAACGTCATTATATTAGCAGAATATGCACGGGCACTAAATAGGAATACCACACCAAGCTCTACTAATAAAATAATATTAAAGTTTTGATACGCAAAACGTAACCAGTTTGGATTTGCTAATGCGGCAAAACCAACACCGATGGTTGTAAGCAAACCTACAACCATCCACAAGAAAGAACCTTTTAATCGTTGGGATACGATACTTTCAACCTGTGCAACCTCAGCTGCAGTAGGTCCTGTTACATTATATGGATTCATACTATCCCTCCTTATTTAATTATCACTCATAACGATTATCGAGCATTGGCAATGCCCGCAAACACCTTGCCACGTTCGCCATCGATTGTCACTTCTTGACCTTCGAGGAGCACTTCGTGGGCATTTTTAGCACCTAAAATAACAGGAATACCATAGGTAATGCCCGCAATAGCACTGTCCGATGTATAACCATCTTCTACTGCGATGATACCGCCAGCACGTTTTGCAATGACCATCAATTCAGGCTCCATTGTACCTACCACGAGGATATCGCCGTCTTTGAAGCTTTCATAATTGCCCTTATGATTAGCAGCAATGTACACATTACCGGTAACGGATTTGCGTAAAATACCATTACCAGACAGGAGCACTCGACCTGCAATATGAACGCGAATCATATTGGTCGTACCTGTTGCACCAGATGGTACCCCAGCGGTAACAACTACGAGGTCACCAGACTCGATGGCGCCAGTGCCGAGAGCACCGGTAATAGCTTGTTTAACCATTTCATCGGAGTTGATGATTTCATGTCCCTTGATAGCCTCTACACCCCAGCATAATTGCATGCGACGAATTGTTTCCTCATGAGGTGTAACAGCGATAATTTTACAATCTGGACGATGACGAGCCACACTAAGTGCGGTGTGACCAGATTCAGTACAGGTTAAAATAGCTGCGGCCCCGAGGTTTTGAGCTACGCGCACGCTAGCCAAGCATACAGCGCTTGTGGTAGTCATTTCTTCATCCTCACGAGCGCGACTATAACTATCGTAAATAGCAGCCTTCTCCGTTACCTCTGCAATACGAGTCATGGTCGCAACAGCTTCTACAGGATAGGAACCATTGGCTGTTTCACCAGACAACATAATCGCATCAGTACCATCCAAAATGGCGTTGGCTACGTCACTTGCTTCCGCACGTGTTGGACGTGGGTTTTGAATCATAGACTCGAGCATTTGTGTCGCCGTAATAACGGGTTTCCCCAAGTCATTACATTTTTCAATCATCATCTTTTGAAGTACTGGCACCTCTTCTGCAGGAATTTCTACACCGAGATCGCCACGAGCAACCATGAGACCGTCAGCTACTTCCAAGATTTCATCAATATTTTTAACGCCTTCTGCATTTTCAATTTTCGCGATAATCTTGATGTCTTTTTTCTCAGACTCAAGAATGCGACGAATAGCCACAATGTCTTTGCCGCGTTGCATGAATGATGCGGCCACAAAGTCTACCCCTTGTTGACAGCCAAAGCGCAAGTCTGCTTCATCCTGTTCAGATACGGGTGGCAAGCTTAGTGCTACACCTGGTACGGCTACACGCTTGCGGTTACCGATTTCCCCGCTGTTTTGAACAGTTGTAACGATATTATTACCTTCGATAGCATCGATAATAAGTGTTACAAGCCCATCAGCCAAAAGAACTTTATCCCCTACGGACACATCGCCTGTAAGACCTTTGTAGTTCACGGAGCTAAGCTCTTTTGTACCTTCCACGTCATTTGTAGTCAACGTAAATTGTTGACCGGCTTCGAGAAATACCTTGCCCTCTTTAAATAGACCAAGACGAACCTCAGGACCTTTTGTGTCGAGCAATAATGCGATTGGTTTATTCACAATCATCGCCGCATCGCGCACCATTTGCATGCGTTCTGCTTGCTCTTCATGGGATCCGTGAGAGAAATTAAAACGAGCTACATTCATGCCAGCCCGCATCATATCTTCTAAGATGCCAAATTTATCCGTTCCTGGACCTACAGTACATACAATTTTTGTACGTTTCATAATCCCTCCTATGAAAGCAATCCCTAGATAGGATAGTTCATTTCTTATTATATCAATGTTGGTGAAAGCTATCTGTGCCCCACGCAACATATGTCTTTCTACACCGTTTATACACTTATTGTATCAAGTATATGCTTATTACATGTCACACATACTTGTGTTAACTTTATATGTTTACTGCACCTCTACGGAGCCCTCCCCTAGAATAGCTTCAATAGCCTTAATGGATTCGTCACTAGGGTCAAAGCACATATTCGGTGGTAAATTAATGCGTTTCCGTTGACGGTGTAAATATAATGACGTTGGCACGGAGCCAGCGGTATTAGTCAACAAGCGTTTTAAAGCTTCACTATTTTCTGGCGTATCATATTGACTATAAATGTGGATTGCCACCTGTTTTGCCTGCCCATAGTTTACCTTTAATGGAGTAATACGGTCTGCAATGATTTGCACGCCCTTTTCATCCGCATCAACGCGACCTTTTACCTTAACGATCATATCGACCGCAAGGAACTGTTGGCTTTGACTAAAGACCTTAGGGAACGCCACTACATTCGTCGCCCCCGAATAATCCTCGATGCGAAGTATAGACATAAGCTCATTGCGCTTTGTCATGCGGTCCGATTTATTTTCAATAAGGCCCCCAAAGGTAATGGTTTGACCATCATATTGCTCTGGATTTTCTACAAGAGCCCCCAGTTCAAAGAGACCTTCTAATTCCTTCGCATAACCTTGCAATGGATGACCCGTAATATAAAAGCCAGTGTATTCCTTTTCATCTTTTAATTTATCGTCTTCCGATAAATCCTCTACAGTAGGAACAGGAATAAACTCTACCGTCTCTTCCATATCACCAAAAAGACTCATAGTGCCCATAGCGGCATCTTTTTGCTCTTTAGCACCAACGGCTTGGGCGCTTTCATACATGTGTAGCAACTGATTCCGGTTTTCCTGGAAGCCATCCATGGCACCGCAGCGAATGAGACTTTCAAGAAGTCGTTTATTCACAACTCGATTATCTACCCGTTTGCAGAAGTCCACGATATCCGTATACAGACCATGCTCATTGCGCTCGCGAATCAAGCGATCGATGGCATTATCCCCTACGTTCTTGATACCACCAAGGCCAAAGCGAATGGCATCGTCTTGTACGGCAAAGCTGCGCTCAGAATAGTTAATATCTGGGCCTAGAACCTTAACATTATGCTTCTTGCAAGAGTTAATGTAATACGTTAACTTTTGCATGTTCTGCATGAAGCTAGTCATGGTTGCAGCCATAAATTCAGGGAAATAGTGGGCTTTCAAATACGCCGTTTGGTACGCGATATACGCATAAGCCGCACTATGAGATTTATTGAAGCCGTAACCAGCAAAGTATACGAGCAAGTCGAATACTTCATTCGCAACGGACTCGGTAATACCGTTCGCTACAGAGCCTTGAATAAAGGACTCCCGTTGCGCCTTTAGAACAGATTCCTTTTTCTTACCCATAGCACGGCGCATCAAATCCGCTTGACCAAGGGAGAAGCCACCCATGGCGGAGGCAATCTGCATAACCTGTTCTTGGTATAAGATTACACCAAAGGTATCTTTTAAAATCGGTTCCAAAATTGGATGTAAGTAGGTAACCTCTTTTTTACCGTGACGGCGGTCGATGAAATCCGCCACCATGCCAGAACCTAGTGGACCTGGACGGTACAAGGCTACCAACGGAATTAAGTCTTCAAAATGCTCAGGCTTAAGGTCCATAACGAGCTTAGTAATACCTTCCGACTCAAGCTGGAATACACCAGACGTATCGCCTTTTGTAAGGATGTCACATGCCGCCTTATCATCGAGCGGAATGGCGTCTAAGTCTAGGTCAATACCACGGTTCGCCTTGATGAGCTTTAAGGCATCCCCCATAACCGTCAAGGTGCGGAGGCCCAAGAAGTCCATCTTTAAGAGGCCTAATTCCTCGATATTATCCTTATCGTACTGCGTAACAAAGCCTTCATCGTTGGCATTTTGTACCGGCACATGGTCATCGAGAGGGTCCGCAGAAATTACGACGCCCGCCGCATGAGTGGACGAATTGCGCGCTATGCCTTCTAGCTTTTTACCAAAATCAAATAACTCTTTAACATTTGGATCGGCTTCGTATAAAGCTTTTAACTCTTTGCCTTGTAGAGCCTTATCTAAGGTAATCCCCAGTTCGTTGGGAATCATTTTAGCGATGCGGTTCACTTCGGCCAGTGGTAAGTCGAGCACGCGACCTACGTCACGAATAACGGCACGAGCCGCTTCTGTACCAAAGGTAATAATCTGAGACACTCGAGCTTGACCGTATTTTCTCGTTACATATTCGATGGCTTGACCACGTTTTTCATAGCAGAAGTCAATATCGATATCAGGCATGCTTACCCGTTCTGGATTTAAGAACCGTTCAAAGAGCAAATCGTATTTCAATGGATCTAGGCCTGTAATGCCAAGTAGATAGGCTACTACGGACCCCGCCGCAGAACCACGGCCAGGACCTACTAAGATATCATGCTCACGAGCATAGCGCACATAATCCCATACGATGAGGAAGTAGTCCTCAAAGCCCATGGTGCCAATAACATCTAACTCGTAATCTAAGCGTTTTTGTAACTCTTCAGAGGCTTCACCATAGAGGCGTGGAATTTCTCGTTCACAAACCTTACGTAAATACGTTTTAGAAGTTTCCCCTTCTGGCACATCAAAGTGCGGCAAGTGATGTTCGTCGAAGTTGAATTCTACGTTACAGCGCTCTGCAATTTTTAATGTGTTTTCAATGGCCCCAGGAATATGAGAGAACAACTGCGCCATCTCATCCCCAGATTTTAGATAGAACTCATCATTAGGGAACTTTAAGCGGTCCACCTCGGCACGACGGCGGCCTGTAGAAATACAAACCTTAATATCCTGAGCGTCTGCATCCTCTTTTAAAACATAATGGAAATCATTAGACGCTACGATGCCAAGACCGTATTCCTTGCTGAGCTTGATGAGCTCCTCTTGTGCCTTTGCTTCTTCTGGTAACCCGTGATTTTGGATTTCCAAGAAGAAATTATCTTTCCCGTACGTCTCAATATACCATTCGATGGAACGCTTCGCGCCCTCCATATTATCTTGCAAGATATACTGAGGGATTTCTCCTTGAATACAAGCACTGAGGGCAATAATCCCCTTGCTATATTGACGCAATAAATCGCGATCTGCACGGGGTCGATATAGCATGCCTTCTGTAGACGCTTTTGATACGATTTTAACGAGATTACGATACCCTTCCATGGTCTCAGCCAAAAGGATAAGATGTTTTAGTCTTTCACGGCTGCGACCTTCGGGACGATCAAATCGATTGTTTTCCGTTACATATACTTCACAACCGATAATAGGCTTAACGCCTTGCGCCATACATTCTTTGTAGAAATAAATGGCTGCGTACATATTGCCATGATCTGTAATGGCAAGGGCGGGCTGATTTAACTCCTTCGCACGACGTACCATGTCAGGCAAACGACTGATGCCGTCCAGCAAACTAAACTCTGTATGACTATGTAAATGTACAAATGGCTGCATGGTACACCTCCTTTAAGGGCGATGAGCAAAATACACGTTCAATGACTTCTTACGAGCCTTCCAATCTGGCAAAAACTGTGCCACGAGATTGTGAAAGTTCTTGGAATGGTCTAAATATTTAAAATGAGCAAACTCATGAACCATGACGTACTCAATATACGCCTGTGGCCCCTCTAATAATCGGGTATTCATCTTGATGAGCTGCTTTGCTGGGGTGCAAGAACCCCAACGGCTCTTCATACGCTGCTGTTTTATGCTTGGCATAGGCACATCAATACCTTGCTTGTGAAAGCGTTGATACACGACCTTCGCCCAATGGACAAAGACCTTCTCCCCTAAATTACGCCAATAACTTTGCATTAATTTATGTTTAGCTTCAAATGTCGTACCCTGAGGTACAACCATGGTAAGAATAGCTTTTCCGTCAAAGCCGATATGAGGCTTTCCATCCTGCTCAACTAGGCGCAAGGTAACGGGAATACCGAGAATTGATAAGCTTTCACCATTCATATACTGCAATGCATCGACGCGCTTGGCATTCAATGCATCAATCTTGTAACGAGCCCGCTCAATGGAGGGCATATTCTCGATGACAAATTTATCCACCCTATAATCCGGCACATACCCATTCGCCGAAACATGGATCACACCATCCTTTGTAATGCGCATGTTCATGTTCTTTACACGCTTGATGGTTAACTCATATTCAATTCTGTCGCCATTATAGGTAATAGACCTAGTTGTTGAAGTATTCATACATTTTATTCTATCATAAAACACTCATAAAATCGTAAAATTCTAGTGATTTTAATAGAATGACTTAGATTTTAATCAATACTGATTTTTATTAGTTTTCAATATAAAAATGACACCTATACCAGTCCCTTATGAAAGGTATAGATGTCATTAAAATAAGCTTATAACATTTAACACTAAATATTATTTAAGGATAGAAGTTAATAAAGGTTAATCCCAAAATTAAAAGTAATCATAAGTATAGAACCAACTTAATAATCTTTTAGAATCTATAATCCCAAGTCTATAAACTTCCCTAAAACTTTAATTTGCCAGAACATCCCTCTAGTAGCTTTTAAATCAATGTCTGTTTTTAACTTATCAAAACTCACATCATAAAATGGTAATAATACCTGTAATGATGCTAATTTTGCTTTCATAGTAATTAATTCTTTACTTAATTGCCCGGATATATTAGTATCAACTATCTCCTGTAAATTGGAAATACATGCTTGAAAATCTTCATTCTGAATACGTTCACACGTATATATTTCAGACAAATAGGTCTGTTTAATACAACTTAAGATTGATTCAGAAATGAATTCAGGTTTTTGTAAGACTTCATACAATCCTAACAAAAACAACGCCCAAAATATCTCCTCTACATAATCGGTAAAGAAATAGATACCGAACTTCTTTTCATCATGTGTAGAAATCTTTAACGCTTCAGATAAAGTATTACCCTCTAACTCCCGTTCTATTAAAGCAATCCAACTACTGCATTCAATATCATCTAACATATCATTTAATGGTGGTATAGGAATCCTACGAGCCATCCACTCATCAACATCCTCTAAACTCATCCCATCTCCAATAATATTTAACAATTTATCGGACAGATGTGCTTTTCTACACATTAATCGAATTAACATACTAAATATGTAATATTCTAGAATGGTCAAATCAATATAATTTCGTCTATATGCCTTAACAGCGCCCAATATAAAGACCATTAAAAATGTATCTAAACTTTTTTTATTTTTAAAATAGATCATATTTATACCTCTGTCCACTAATTTATTTTAGCTTTCGATTTACCGGTTCATCATTAATTCTTTTTATCTTTGGATTAAATATTTGTCCATTTCTATTTTGGAAATAATGGATTTCTATATCATTTCCATTAATATCTTTCCCATGGTCATATATTTTTTTCCAATCGCCCCCTACATCTTCTTTTAATTGTTTACCGAGACCATCCTCATTTTTTATATTTAATTTATCTTTTTGGTAACTCTTAAACCCTTTAGGTAATGACTTTAACTCCTTCAAGGAGTTATAAACCTTCTTAATTCGATCATTTACAGAATATAATCCACTAGATAAATTAGTATTAGACTTATTATCATTCTTATTTTTATTATTAGAGTTTCTATTAAGATTATCTAAATTTTTCTTAGAATTTTCTTCCGATATAGATTTAGCCTTACTCTTATCCGGATATTTATTTGCAAAATGAATCCCATCAGGTAATGGACTCCCTGCTCTAATTTCATCTATTGTAAATGACGATTCCGGACTCAATCGTTCGTCTGCATAGTGTAGTGCAACTGTTGTAGAAATCGTTTTCCCAGTTAACGTTGATTGAAAAGAATTAGTATGAGTATTAAATACCAAATTATCATTTGGATTATCTACAAATATTGCATCACCTTCAGTATGTGTTGAATGTACAACCTGGCCTGTTGATATGTTTTGCAATCTAGAAAATGGAGAATTGCCATCAGAACCAATATCTACCCAATTATCTGTACCATCAGGACCAATAACACGTCCTGTGAATATAGTTGCCCCCGATGTGCTTATGCCTCTAAAATATCGGCGACCAAGACTATCATATTCACCGGTGTCTTTATATGTATTTCCATCTGCTGCATGATATACATTAATAGGCTGAAACCCAGTATCTAAATTATAATTTTCTTGAACCCGTAATGAAGTGCCAGGATAAGATACGGTTATAGCCCATGGACCACTATAAACTGGAGCCGCTCCAGTTTCAATAGAGCTATCATCAACACGCTCCATCAATGTTCCACCTGATTCAACACCAGAAGTTATTTTGCCTCTATAAAATGCACTGCCAGGAATATTAGCCATTGTACTTTCATCAAAAGTAGTAGGCTCGCCCGAACCAGTTACGAGTGGAGTACTTACTAAATTCCCAGCAATTAAAGCTGGTGATGCATTCTTTGCTAGGCCATAAACACCTTTACCAACTGAAGCTAAAGAGGCTATAGTATTTGAGACTCCTGGATTCCAAACAAGATCCTCATTCCATTTTGTAGCATAAGATGCTGATGCCGCACCACTATTACTTGATTCACCACTTACTTTATTAACAACCCCGCCTACGGCAGCACTCAACCATTGTGCTACAGCTGGATCATGTTTAGCTACTTTCTTTATTTCACCAATTAGCAACTCATTAGTCATAGTAGCTTTAAACCCGCTACCCGGTGCATTACCAGCCATACGTGCTGCTACTTCACCTATGATGCCATGTGCAATAGATTTAGCGATTTTGCCATCTTTCGTTGTTGGTTGCCAGTTATGTAGTTGTTCAAATGCATTTTTAGAGAATAGACGTGCTAATTCTTGACGCTCTTCAATTTTCTTTTTATCAAAAATCTTATCTAATTGATGTAATGTATTTTCTGTGTTTGTGTTAATGGTTTTAGTATCAATTTCTTTACCATCTACAGTTAGTATACCATCAGAGATTGCAGATTGAGTAGTAGATCTTGCTTTACCTTTAGATCCTACGCCTAAGTTTGGAACTAGACCGATATTGTTATAAATCTTATCATAGCCTTTTTTATCGTTAGTCTTCATCTCTTCGAGTTTCTTTTTACTGCCATAGTAGTTATAGCCAATACCGTTGTTGCTATATGTATATTCGGCTTCGTTCTTGATATCTTTCATCTCTAGAGATTTTGTAGTCAGTTTATTCTTAGTTTTTGGAGCGTTACTTTTAATTAGAGCACCTTCTAATGTAGTACTGTTACCTACATTAATGTCATAGCCTTCTTCTCCTGCATAAATGCCAGCTTGTTCTGTTACACTCTTCCATTTGCTATCAATTCTTCCTACGCTAGCATTTATGCTACCAGTTGGATCCTTGAAATTAGGTTTCGAGGATACAGAGAATCCAGCGGACTTACTATGTTCTTTAAAGTTATCTACATCTTGCAAACTTTGAATATGTAAATCACGACCTGTATCTACTTCTACCTTTTTACCCACTACAGTAGAGCCAATAATATTCGTATCTCGTTTAGCCTTAAGTTGTGCTAATTCAGCAGCTTTAATTTTTGTTGGTACATAACTTTCTTGATGAGTATCTCCATTTTGACGTGCCATATAACCACTTGCATTAATATCGAGAAGGCCACCACCAGTTAAACTAATACTCGCACCTGCACTCCAGCCAGAACTCTTATAATCATTTTTAACATCTACTGTATTCTTACCAGCCTCTATATTAATATCGCTAGCGCTAGCCAGACTAATAGATTCAGCAGATACGCTTTCACCAGTAAGAGTAATACCATTTTTCTTAGCATCACGAGCCGTTAGATGAACATCACCGTCACTAATAATAGTACCACCTTTATAAGTTGCAGTATCTACTGTTTGACCTTGTTTCTGTGATGTACTACCAATTGATACAGATAAATTAACAGCATTATCAATATTTTTAGGACCTCGTTTAGCTTTACCATTTACTTTTTCAACTTTACCAGTCACTGCATCTCGTATTTTAGCTCCATGTAAAGCACTATCTACAGCTTCATATCCATCTTGTAACTGTTTCCGAGCTTCATTAAGTTCAAGTGCTGCTAAACGTTTATCATCACGTCCACCAGCTTGTTTAATAGTTCGCGTTGCATTCGTTATACTATCAGCTATAGCACCACCTAATGCTACTGTTAAACCCGACTTTTTATAGCGATCGTCATGTGTCATATGTTGCGTATCAGTATTACCATCAAGGGTCACTGCAGCGCCTTCAATCGTAGTACCGGTTTTACTCAATATGTCGGCACTAGTAAGATGTACCGTATCATTAGCCGCAATGTTTACCCGTCCCTTCGTACTAGCAATAGTATTACGTACAGTTTCCTCTTCACGATTGCTGTCATCTATATTTCGTTTTTCTGTACCAATAGTAAATCCGATACCACTTCCCATTAAACCTGAAATCTTATGACGATATGTACTCACTTCTTTCGTTACATTCTTATCCGCACCGAGTTCAACCTTGCCAGCTGCTGCCACTTGAACGCCTTGTTCCCCCATCAGTTTAGCGGATTGTCCCGTCACATCATGACCAGATTTAATCGTAACTTCTTTACCACTCACAACGGAACCTGTTACAGCAGTCACTTGTGCCACACTGGTTGCATCTGTACGTTCCCGTTTAACTAAACTTTTCTTCTTGTCCTTATACACATGGTTAACGGTACTTGTTACCGATGCCGTATCAAGTTTTACATTCTTACCTTCCACCTGTGCCTTATCAGCGGCCAGGATTTCACTACCACTAAGTGCTACATCAGCATTAGCAGCCACAGTTACATTGTTACCTTCCACACTGCTACCTACAGATGTTGCTTCATTCACTAAATCATGTGTTTCTGTAGTCTGAGAATGACCGCCACCGGATTTACCTTTATCATAGCGATGTTCCTCTAACTCATGATTCTCTGTCATAGCCTTCATCGTGACCTGACGTCCAGCTGCCACGGTAGCATCCTTACCCGACGTCACCGTACCGGCCTGCATAGCTACATCACGACCGGCCGTCACCACAGCATCGCCTTTCGCCGCAATTTGACCTTGATCTACAGTGGTTACGGTCTCACGGCGGCTATTGGCACTATTCCATACAACCTTATTATTGCTAGCTTCATATTGTACGCCTTTATTAATTACATCGCGTCCCGCGCTAACCTTTGTGGAACCAGCTGCATTAGTTTGTGTAATAGTGCCACCTTCATTAATAACGTCCTTCTTAGCATACACAAAGACTGTATCATTATGTAATTTTTATTCCACAAGTGCCAACAAACATTTGTTCGTAATTCGCTATTTATATTTATCTTTTTCTGCTATACTAACAGTATAAATATATTGGCTAATAAGGAGATTTTTTATGAATCTACAAACAGAATCAACAAAAGAAAAATTACTCAACATTGTCAGTTCATTTAATACTACACCATTTTTATTTATTGGTTCAGGTATAACACGCCGTTATTGTAATCTTCCCAATTGGGATTCATTATTAAGATACTTTTCTAATCTCTTAAATCCAAACAATGAATTTGCATTTGCTAGGTATAAACACCGTGCAAATGATGATTATCCATTACTAGGTAGTATCATTGGGGAGGAATTTGATAATCAATGGTTTACTGATCAAACTATATTTGAATTACCGACAGCTTCTAAAGAATTAATCCAACAAGGGGTATCTCCATTCAAATGTGCCATTGCAGTATATCTACAAAATATCATGACATCTAATCCAATCTATAAGGATGAAGAGTCTCTATTAAAAGAAATATTGTCTAACAATATATCCGGTATTATTACTACAAACTATGATACCTATATAGAAGATATGATGCCAGATTTCAAAACATATATTAGCCAAAAAGATTTGTTATTTTCTTCACTTCAAGAACTGGGCGAAATTTATAAAATTCATGGCTCTGTTAGTGATCCAAATACAATTGTAATTAATAAAGATGACTATGTAAAATTTAATGAACAGTCTAAATATCTTGCTGCAAAATTACTTACTATCTTTGTTGAGTATCCTATTATATTTATGGGTTATTCGCTCTCTGATTCTAATATTAAACAAATCATCTCTGATATTGCAAAATGTTTAGATAATAAAACTCTAGAAAAATTAAGTAATCGATTTATTATGGTTACCCGTGCGAAAGATGAAAATCCAGATATTACCATTCAAACAAATCAATATGAAGTCAATCAAACACATATACCTATGATTAATATCCAATTACGTAACTATAGAGACTTATATGAAGCATTACAAATAATAAAACCGTCAGTCCCTATAAAATTATTACGTTTATACCGTGAATCATTTTATGAACATACTTTAACAACAACAAACGTAAAAAATATACTTGTTAATATTGACGACACTCATATAAAACCAGAGGATTTAGTATTTACATTATCTAAACCAGGAACACGTAGTTTATTCGGTCTAACAGGTATTTTAACAATAGATTGGTATCTAAACATATTATATGATACGCTAAAATTCACAGCAGATGATTTATTAACACAAGCTTATCCTCAACTATATAAAGCTAATAATAAATTGCCAGTTTATAAACTACTAAAAAATGCAGATAATACATATCCAGAAATTGAACATAATTTAATTTCTGAAATTCCTGAAAATGCTAAGACTGAGGAAATTGATAAACTATTAAATAATACTCTAATTAATATAAAATATAAACGAAACTATATAAACGATACTATTCAGACAATAAGCAATACAAATCCAATACATAAAGCAATATCTGAAATACAATATCTACCACAGGATAATATCGATATTGATGAACTCTTCACATTTCTAGATAAAGCTTATCATGAAATCCCTAACATCTTTTCAGTACCTACAGTTTCAACTGCATTTAAGAGACTAATCAGATTTTATGATTGGCTAAAATTTGGCAGAACAAAATAACATATATAAGTATTCAATATAAAAGAGCCTAGATGACGTTCATAGCAATCTATAAACGAACATCTAGGCTCCTTTTAGTATTAATTTATGGTGTAAACTATTATAATTACGTCCAAAGTCTAGCTAAAGACATATTATAAAGTTCACAAAATTAGTGTAAGATATTTTGGAGTTAATGTCAATAGTTTCTCATCTAACAATATGTCTCTTATCGTTTTGTTGTTCGACTACTGACAAGGCTAGTTCCCAATAACCCCGCCCGATTGATATGAGGGTTCCCATGTTTGTACGTTTTTGGCTTGCTGTCTTTATCTTCTACTTTTGATTTCTCAAATTTAGTAAACAGATTGTCGAGTTCACGCAAGAGCGCACGTTTTTGTGAGTCTTTCAACTCGAATACTTCACCTTTATAGGCGATGTATTTATTTTTTAGTACAGGACTGAGATCATAGATGGGCTCGTGTTGTTCTCCATTTACATCCAACAGCTCATCCAAGGTCAATCCATAATAGCGAGACAGGGCACAGAGTGTATCTAAATCTGGTTCGCGATACCCTGTTTCGTAGTTTGAAAGCGCCGCATTACTGATACCTACGGCCTTTGCTACTTCGATTTGGCTTTTGCCCATGCGCACGCGAGCACGCTTTAAGTTCTTGTAAAACTGCATGTTCATCACCTGTATCGATACATAAACAACTACAAACTATAACTTCTTATAATAATGTATCACTGATTTTTTTGAAAGCTTCATCAGCAACGGCTAATGTACGTTCCACTTCACTGCTCTTATGGCAGATAGATACAAAGTTACTTTCATAAGGACTTGGCGCATAGTAGATACCATGGCTCAAGTTATGATGGAAGAACATTTTAAATTGTTCTTCGTTGCAAGATGCTGCATCATCAAAGTTCTTAACTGGTTTGTCAGTAAAGAAGATGGTGAACATAGAGCCTACTCGTTGCACAACAACAGGCACATTGTATTGTGCCGCTAATCTTTCAAAGCCTTCGCAAAGGGCAATCGTCGTATCTTCTACTTGTTTAAACACCGTTGGATCCCGTTGCAGAATGGAAAGTGTTGCCAAACCAGAAGTAACAGCAATAGGGTTACCACTCAATGTACCAGCTTGGTAAATAGGACCAGCTGGAGCAATTTGGTTCATAATCTCACGAGAGCCACCGAATACAGCAAGTGGCATGCCACCACCAACGATTTTACCAAGGCATGTAAGGTCCGGTTTAATATTGTAGCGTTTTTGAGCACCACCGCTGCTAGCGCGGAAGCCACACATAACTTCGTCAAAGATCAGTACAGCACCGTGAGCCTTAGTTACTTCTCGCAAGGTTTCGAGGAAACCTGGTACTGGAGGTACGCAGCCCATATTACCCGCTACAGGTTCAACGATGATTGCCGCAATAGTATCGCCCATATCGTCGAATAATTTACGAACTGCCTCAGAGTCATTGTATGGCAATGTTATGGTATTTTCTGCTACGCCTTGTGGAACCCCAGGGCTATCTGGTACACCAAAGGTAGCAAGGCCAGAGCCAGCTTTTACCAAGAGAGCATCGCTATGACCATGGTAACAGCCTACAAATTTCACGATACGATCGCGACCAGTATAGCCACGAGCAACGCGCAAGGCACTCATGGTAGCCTCTGTACCAGAGTTTACAAGGCGGATTACCTCCATAGACGGCATGAAGGCTTGTATCTTTTTAGCCAATTCTGTTTCTAGCAATGTAGGTGCACCATAGCTAGTACCGCGAGGAATAGCCTCTTGTAGGCTCGCAATAACCTCTGGGTTCGCATGGCCCAAGATCATAGGGCCCCAGCTCAATACATAGTCGATGTATTCGTTATTATCGATGTCATAAATACGGCTACCGCTGGCACTACTGATAAACGGAGGGTTAGATCCTACGCTACGGTAGGAACGAACAGGACTATTTACGCCGCCAGGCATATAACGTTTAGCCTCGTTAAAGGCCTTTTCAGATTTACCGAGTTGGAACATAGTTCCTCCTTATTGTTGTAACCATTTAGCAATATCTAAGGCATGGTACGTAATGATGATTTTAGCACCAGCGCGCTTCATGGAAAGCATTGTTTCCATAACGAGGCGTTCTTCATCGATAAGACCAGCCGCTGCGGCAGATTTAACCATCGCATACTCGCCAGATACATTGTATACTGCAACCGGCAATTCATAGCGGTCACGCGTTTCACGAACGATGTCCAAGTAGGACAAGGCCGGTTTAATCATGATAATATCTGCACCTTCAGCGATATCGAGTTCAATTTCTCTGAAAGCTTCCAATCGATTGGCTGGATCCATTTGATAAGATTTACGGTCACCAAATTTTGGCGCAGAATTAACAGCACCGCGGAACGGACCATAGTAAGCAGATGCGTATTTTGCCGCATAGCTCATGATGGATACATTGGTATAGCCTGCCGCATCAAGGGCTTCACGAATGGCACCTACACGGCCGTCCATCATGTCGGATGGAGCCACCATATGTGCACCTGCTTCCGCTTGGCTTACCGCAACTTTACAAAGTAATGGTAATGTTTCGTCGTTCAAGATTTCATGGTCATCAATCATGCCACAATGCCCTGTTGTAGTATATTGGCACAAGCACACATCAGCTACGACCAATAGGTTTGGTACAGCTGCACGGATGGCTTTGATGGCTTGTTGTACTGGTTGGGACATATCCCATGCAGAGGAACCTTGTTCGTCCTTGTATGTAGGAATACCGAAGATTTCTACGCCAAGAATACCAAGATTATATACCTCTTGCGCTACTTTCACAGCTTCATCAACAGACAAGTGATATTGACCTGGCAATGTGTCGATTTCTTTTTTGATACCTTCACCAGGCACAATAAATAATGGATAAATTAAATCAGTTACGTCGAGTGTCGTTTCGCGTACCAAATCTCGCATTTCTGGATTGATACGCAAGCGGCGAGGACGGTATGTTAAATCGTACATGTAATCCTCCTAAATGTCTTTTACAATAGCGTTTACTAGGCCATCAGTTGTATATACATCACTGATGATGGCCGGTTTAAGACCTGCACTCATAGCGGTAGCAGCCGTAATTGGCCCAATACAAGCTATTTTAGTCTTACCTAACAATGCTAAAGCATCGTCACCCAATAATTGGATTGTATTTGTTACAGTAGAAGAACTTGTAAAGGTAATATAATCTACTGTGCCTTCTGTTAACGCTGTTACTAATGCTTCTTGTTGAGATGTATCTTGTGTTGTTTCGTATAAACGCAAAATATCTACATCCATATCGCGATGACGCAAGCAGCGTGGAATTACATCGCGTGCTACCTTTGGTTGAATCAACAATACAGAATCCCCTGCATTAAGTTCTTCTTCAAGAGCCTCCACAGCAGATTCAGCCTTATAGTCTACAGGAATGATGTCTGGTACGATGCCATATTTATGAAGTTCACGAGCCGTAGCACAGCCGATAGCCGCCACTTTAGAGTTGCCTAAAGCACGTGTATCTTTGCCTTCTTTATAAAGAGCATCGAAGAAGTAGCGAACCCCTTCACCAGATGTGAATACGATGCATTGGTATTGTTTTGTATTATTAATAATGCGTTTATCTTCCTCAAACAATTCCAATGGAGATGTTTTAATTGCCGCGGCTTCCACTACATTAGCGCCTTGAGCCGCTAATTTTTCGCGGAATGCACTTGCTTGGGAGCGAGCGCGTGTGACCACAACAGTTTTCCCGAATAAAGGTTTATTATCGAACCATTGTAATTTTTCACGAAGGTTTACTACATCACCTACTACAATGATAGCTGGCGCTTTTAATTGAGCCTTTGCTACATCTTCAACGACATGTTCAAGGGTAGAAACTAATACCTCTTGTACTGTTTTTGTTCCCCACCGAACAAGTGCTACTGGTGTAGAGGCTGCCCGGCCATGAGCCATCAACTTTTCGGCAATGACAGGCAAATTACCGACACCCATTACAAAGCAAAGTGTATCTACCGCCGTAGCAAGGCCTTCCCAATGGATACCGGATACTGCTTTTGTAGGATCCTCATGACCTGTTACCACCGCAAAGGATGTGGCCATAGCGCGTTGTGTTACAGGAATCCCTGCATAGGCAGGCGCTGCGATAGGAGATGTTACACCTGGCACGAACTCAAATGGCACACCGGCTTCGCCAAGAGCCATCGCTTCTTCACCGCCGCGACCAAATACGAGCGGATCACCGCCTTTTAATCGTGCTACGATTTTGCCTTCTTTACCTTTTTGGACTAATAGCTCATTGATTTCCCATTGATGCATTGTGTGATCTTTACATTGCTTACCAGCGTAAATCAGTTCAGCATCTGGACGTGCCCATTCTAACAGATGGGCATCCGCTAAATAGTCATATACAATTACATCTGCTTTTTCGATGCATTCACGGCCTTTTACAGTGATGAGTTTAACATCGCCAGGGCCCGCACCAATTAGATATACCATACCTGTCATTTTATGATTCCTTCCTCTATGAGAGCATCCACAATACGTTTGCCCCCTTCTTCGTATAAGGCTTTTGCAAGATTTTTACCAAGGATCTCGCCCTTTTTAGCGGGACCAGAGATTTCCCCTTCGTACACAGTTTTTCCATCGAGGGATGCAATCATAGCCTTTAAAGTCAATTGACCTTTATTGATGGTGCCATGTACGCCCATTGGCACTTGACAACCACCATTTAATTGACGCAAGAAACTGCGCTCCCCTTCAACGGCATAGCGCGTTGCTTCATCGTTGATAGGATCCAACATGTCAAGCATTTCCGTATCGTCGGCACGACACTCAATAGCGAGTGCCCCTTGTCCAACGGCAGGAATCATTTCGTCGGCCTTGAAGACTTGTGTAATTTGGTCTTCTAACCCCAATCGCTTAAGGCCTGCTTGAGCCAAGATAACACCGTCTAGCTTTTCCGTTTCAATTTTGCTCAAACGAGTCTGCACATTACCGCGAATCACCTCTACCTTTAGGTCAGGGCGAACATGTAGCAATTGAGCTTGACGGCGCAAACTACTGGTACCAACACGAGCGCCTTGTGGCAATTTGTCCAGTGTTTTATACACAGGACTCACTAGTGCATCATAAGGTACTTCACGAGCGGAGATGGCACCAAGAGTAAGGCCTTCAGGCAACTCTGTAGGCATGTCCTTTAAGCTATGTACGGCGATGTCGATATCGCCTTTATGCATAGCCGCTTCCAATTCAGCAGTAAATAAACCTTTACCACCAACTTGAGCCAGTGGTTTCTCTAAGATACGGTCACCCTTTGTATTAAAGTGAACCAGCTCTACCGTAATATTTGGGTACAGACGTTGTAATTCTGTACTAATATGTTCAGCCTGCCATAGGGCAAGGGCACTTTTTCGCGTGCCGATTCGAATATGATTTCTCATGGCATTAGCCTTCTTTCTCAAGATTAAACATATCTTTGAATAAGTCCCAGTACAAGCCTTCTTCCTCTGTACCAGCAATTTCGTTGAAGTGAATCATCGGTTCACGCAACATTTTACGGATGATCATGCGACTCATCGAGTCCATAACACGGCGCTCCTTATCGGAAATATCTGGCAATTTAGCTAATGCGCGATGTAACTCACGACGGCGAATCCGTTCTGCCTTTTCTGTAAGCAATGCCATCATCGGACGCACTGTTAAATAACTCAATTTATCCAACAACTCTTCAATAGCATCATGAATAATAGGCTCTGCACGACGAGCTTCCTCTTCTCGTTGTGCCTTGTTTTCTTCTACTACACTTTCAAGAGAATCAATATTAAATAGATAAATACCGTCCAAGTCTGCCACCGCAGGATCGATATCGCGAGGCACCGCTATGTCGATCATAACGATAGGTTCACATTTACGAAGAGTCGTAATTTTCTTGGCTTCTCGTTCCGTAATAATATAATGTGGCGCCCCTGTAGATGTGATAAGAATATCCGCATCTTTAGCATAGTCTACAAAGTTATCGAGCTTAACAGCTTTACCATTAAAGCGTTCCGCTAACATTTCAGCCTTAGCAAAGGTTCTATTAGATACGAAAATCGTTTTTACACCCTTCGCTTGTAAATGTGTAGCCGTCAACTCGCTCATAGTACCAGCACCCAAAATGAGTACCGTAGCTTCAGATAATGGCTTATCTAAGCTATCCTCAGCTAGGTTAACAGCGGTGTAACTAACGGATACAGGCGTATTTGCAATGCCCGTATTGGTACGCACCTTTTTACCAACCCCAATAGCACGTTGGAATAAAATATTAAATATTGTGCCCGTACAGCCTGCGCTATAAGCCTGAATATAGGCTCCTTTTAATTGGCTCAAGATTTGACCTTCCCCCAACACAAGGGAATCAAGGCTAGCAGACACACGGAATAGATGTTCAATACAGTCCCGTTCTTCGTAGAAGAAGAATGCATCTGCATCAATATAATCTGCTCCTTTTAAATCTTTTAACACTGCCAACATGTGATCCTTTGGAAATTCTACGCCTTCTAAAGCAGCATAAATTTCCGTTCTATTACAGGTGGATAATATAACGCATTCTGAGATACAGTCAAATTCATAGAGGCGGTTTAGCGCGGCAACTACCTCGTCTTTATCAAACGAGAAACGTTCACGCACCTCTACAGCGGCACTTCTATGATTTAGACCTAATACCACTAATTGCATGGTTAAGTTTCTCCTCTATAATCATCCAATCTCCCTTGAGAATGGCTTCAAATGTTTCTACCGTCAGATTGTCTCGCCAAAATTTCTGTCGAGCCTCTGGCGTAGGAAGTAGTAACTTTACTTCTTCTCTAAATATTTTAAGTCTAGGCATAGCCTTTTGCAACTGACCATAACGATTCATCATATCTTGTCGTACGAGACGATTAATACGAGGGCCTACATTATTGGCGCTAATAGCAATACGAAGATCGCCTAGCTCAAGTGATGAAGGTATGGTAAACCTACACGCCCCAGGGTCATCACTGCGGTTGGTCCACACGCGATGCTTTTTGCCAAGTGCATGCAACGAATCGTTCAATTTATGATTATCTGTGCAGATAAAGAACAAACTGCTCGTTATGATGAATTGTTCATCATCACTGGTGAAAGCACGGTCCCACCATGTGATGCGATTTTCTTTTGCCCACTGCCCAATCGTATCCGTCACAGCAGGAGCGATAACGACAATATTACAAGGCTCGTCAATAAAAAGCTGCATCCGTCGTTCCGCTACTTCTCCGCCGCCTACGAATAGGATTATATCTTCAGTTGTAGGTTGAAATGTTATGGATACCATGGCTGTCCTACTATATATAAAAAAATCGGCTTGATGGTCAAGCCGATTTTCAACTGCCTACATAAATCGTTTCAGGTATACGCCGATACGCCCTTTACGAGAGGTACCTGTAATAGCTTCTACCTTCATTCGGCCACGACCACGCATGGATATGACATCCCCTTCTTTAACTTCTTGGGATGCCCCCTTAGCTGGTTGCCAGTTTACTTGTAATAAGCCCGCATTGATAGCACTCACTAGTTTAGTGCGCGATACACTAAAGCCAGAGCTGGCTACCGCATCTAAGCGCAAAGAAGCAACGGTAGTGCGGACTTCTTTAATTTTTTCTTCTTTTGGTGCTATATCTGATAACTCAATAGCCTCTACAGATACGGAAACCATAGCAATTTTCGTAAAGTTTTGAATTACGAAATCAGCCACGCTTTCATCCACCATAATCTGAGCGCCCCCTTGTTGGACGATAACATCCCCAAATTTGGAGCGATCAATGCCTAGGCCCATTAAGGAGCCAAGCACATCGCGATGAGTGAGCAATCGGAACCGAGGGTCCCAATTCACCTTAAGGGCGCGAATGCCCATATCCACAGTACCGTTAAAGTCGCTGTCTACGAAAGCGATACGAATGCGTTCCGCCCCTTCATAGCCACCATCAGTTTTAACTGTTAACTGTGGGTAATTAGCCTTGATAGCATCTGCAATAACAAGGCCTGCAGGACTCGTAAAGTCCGCCACACGATAGGGACGACCTTTTACAACCTGCTCAGCCAAATCTAGCATGCGACGAGCTTCCTCGCCACTGCCACTAGCCTCGAAATATCGTATTAATTTACTAGTATCTGCCAAAATTATTTCCCCAACTCATTCGACCGAGCAAGACATGCTACTACGCCATCTTGGAGAGCACTGCGAAGTCCGCCTTTTTCCATAGCACCAATACCAGCAATGGTAGTGCCACCAGGGCTTGTCACCTGATCTCGTAGTACCGCTGGATGATTGCCACTTTCAAGAGCCATCTTACCAGCGCCGTACATCGTTTGAGCCGCTGCTTTTATAGCCAACTGACGTGGCAAACCAATGCGAACACCCGCATCAGCTAAGGCATCAAGAATGACAAACATATAGCCAGGGCCCGCACCAGATAGTGCACCTAAGCGATCTAAATCGGCTTCGCTCACCACTGCTACCTCACCTACAGCCTCAAATAAGGATTGTACAGCACGACCTAGGTCCGTATTCACATCATCCCCGGCGAGTGCCGTCATGCCAGCACCGATAGAAGCCGGTGTATTTGGCATAGCTCTAAACCAGTTAGCTTGTGGAATCGCCGCATCAAGAGTATCTAAGGTTATACCTGCGGCAACGGAAATCATAACAGTCCCATAAGGCACTTCTTTCAACGACTCTAATACAGATGGTAACACTTGTGGTTTTACAGCCAATAGAATAGTGTTGTACTCGTTTACATTAGGCAATGTAGTAAAACCTACTACACCAAGCTCCTCTGTAAGAGCCTTACATTGTTCTTCGCGACGCACTAGAATGTGTGTATCACATGCTTTCAAAACACCATGCTGTAATGCACCGCGCAATAGAGCGCCCCCCATTGAGCCAACGCCTATACATAGGGTTTTACCTAACATAGTTATCACCACCATTTATAGAGAGATTATTTATTTTCCCAAGAATATTCGTTTTGCTCAGTTGTATTGCTTTCATTGTCATTATAATCAATGGAAATATTTACAGGTACACACATGAAAATGTCTTTACCTACTTTTTCCAATTTGCCATCCAATGCATAGGTCGCACCAGATACGAAATCTACAATACGAGCTGCTTCATGAGGGTCTGTATTTTCAAAATTAATCAATACAGGACGCATGTCGCGCAATTGATGTGTAATATTTTCAGAGTCTTCAAATACTTTTGGTTCAATTACAACTACTTTCATAGCTGTTGGACGTTGTGTCATCGTAGATTGGCCTCCTACCTTGCGTGGATGAAATTCAGATGCGCCGGACACGGGAGCCGCCGTTGCTACTGGGGTAGGTTCAGCTTCGTATTCCTCTTCATCTTCGTATTCGTAATCATCATATTCATAGTCATCATCAGTTCTGCCTAAGAATAAGTTTTTTGCTTTGTCTAAATAATCTCCCAATGCCATTTGGATTTCCTCCTAATACAATTAACGCTTCCGATTATCAGGTAACCCGAACCTTAATAATATACACGTTCCCCAAAAATTGCTGTGCCTACACGAACGATGTTAGCCCCTTCTTCCAAAGCGACCTCAAAGTCGTGAGTCATCCCCATAGATAAATATTGAATCTGCCCTTCTTCAAAGTAGCGTTTCATATCCTCAAACAAAGCGTTCGCTACGCGGAAGATTGGACGAGCTTCCTGTGGATCATCGAAAAATGGTGCCATACACATCAATCCCCGTACGCGTACATGAGGCAATGTTTTTACATAATCTCGTATTTCTGGAAACTCTTCAACGGTCATTCCCGTTTTAGAAGCTTCGCGAGCCACATTGACTTGCAGTAATACATCTTGTATCTTGTCGTGCTTTGCAGCAACCTTTTCGATTTCATCTAATAATTTACGGCTATCTACAGAATGAATTAAATCAAACATAGGAACCGCTTGACGCACCTTATTGACCTGTAAATGACCAATCAAATGCCATGTTAATTGTGGCCCCTTATAGGTTAGCTGTTTTTCTTTGGCCTCTTGTACTCGATTTTCCCCTACATGAGTAACACCGAGCCGTGCGACCTCTTCTACAGCCGACACAGGGTGGTTCTTTGTAACCGCCACTAATAATGCTGTATCTACGCGACCAACACGCGCCATAGCATCGGCCATGCGCTGCTGTATAGCGTGTAGGGATTCTTCAATCACGTGAATGCCCCCTTCAATCTATATATCATAATCATCAAATATATTTGTATAGACTATTCTATTATATAGTATTTAAGGTCAAATGTACATGATTTAAGGCTATCCCCTACACAAATCCAAGCATGTATATACTTAAAATATCATACTTTATTATGATTCCTGTGAAAGTCAAAATTTATCGGTCTTGTAACATCGCAAATAAGGCCATACGACCTGTTCGCCCAGCCTCTCGGCGATAGGAATAACAGTCTACTTCTGTTACACTATCGGTACCACCAATCGTGATATTCTCTGGAGGAACGCCATTTACAACGAGATCCTCACCAATAAAGTTCCATAAATTGATATAAGCCTTGTCCAATTTATCACCAGAATAATTGACAACATCAGATACATCTCGGTCTATCATATCTCTCCAAGCTAATTCAAAGCGTTTACCTAGTTCTACATCTACTTCAAAGGACTCTGGTCCAATACTAGGCCCAAGATATATATAGCAATCTTTGAACTCAGTCCCATACGCCTCTTTCATGGCCTCAATGGTAAGGATTGGTAAACGGCCAATGGCACCACGCCAGCCTGCATGCACCGTTGCAATCGCATGATGTTTGGCATCGTAAATACCTACGCCAACGCAATCTGCTGTGAACAGAAATAATGGCACATGAGGTAGATTTGTAAATACCGCATCACAATCATCGATAGCCGTATCTTCTCCAAAAGCACCTGCCCCAACAAGGTCTTCTGTGATTTCTACAGCCTTTAAACCATGGACTTGATTGCCACAAGAAATACGGTTTGGTTCAACACCTAAATATTTCGCAATAATAGCTCGATTTTCTCGTACGCTTTGAGCTTCATCCCCTACATGAAACGCTAGGTTTAATGATTCATAAGGGGCTTTAGATACGCCACCATGACGATAAGTATCGCCCATTACAATAGGAAATCGATCAACCCAGCTTGGCGCCTCATAAGACCATGTTCCATAAGGACCTTTCACATCTATACGTTTTACAGATTGACTCATCTGTTCCTCCTATTTACAAACGCCACAGCGTTTACAACCTTTTGCACATGGAGGGGTATAGGCTTCATCGAGGGATCGTTTCCATTCCATTTCAAGATAGCCCTCCTGCATCCCCATGTCTAAATGACTCCATGGCAAGAATTCATCAAAACTGCGTTCACGATAATTCATATTATCCATATCCAGGCCAGCAGCCTTCATTTCGGACTTAAAAGATTTACTGCCCCGATCTGCAGCACATGCTGCAATAACAGCGCCTAAGCGGCGATCCCCACGAGCAAGCACGCCTTGAATATACGCCTCTTTAGGCGACTCTACGAGAACCTCGATGCGGCGATTCTTTTGCAATGCTTTCTTTATATATTGTAACTTTTTCTCCACCGCTTTTTGATTATCCATGGCCATCCATTGGAACGGTGTAAAAGGCTTCGGAATAAAGGGATTGATACTGAGCGTCAAACGACCTTTACAGCCAACTTTTTCCATATGAGCTTGCGTTCTTTCCGCAAGTCCTACAATAGCCTCAATGTCCTCATCGGTTTCCGTTGGCAACCCAATCATAATATACAAGCGCATATGCTGAATACCTGACTTCGCAGATAAGGTGGCTGCATTTTGTAAATGCTCTTCACTGATTCCCTTGTTAATGACCCGACGCAAACGTTCACTGCCCGTTTCTGGCGCAATGGTAATCGTCTTTTGTCCACTATCCGCCAGTCCATCCACCACGGCTTGCGTTAATGAGTCAGCCCGCAAGGATGCACAAGAGTAGCGCATATCTTTAGCGCGAATATAATTAACTAGTTCATCTACCTCAGGATAATCCGAGATAGCAGCGCCCATGAGCCCCACCTTTTTACCTAGCTTTTCTGCGCGCTCTACACCCTCTTTCAAAATGTCTAAAGGACGTACACGAGGTACGCGGAAGCAATACCCAGCCATACAAAAGCGACAGTGACGACCACAACCACGGGCTACTTCGATGATATACATAGCACCAAATTCAGTATAGTTCGTAGCCACTACCGTTTCACCACCGCTAGTGAGCATTTCAAAATGACGTTTGATCGTTTTAGGCACGCCCTCTGCAATATCATAGCCTTTAAATTCACCGTCTTCACTGTAAATCGGCACATATAAGGATGGTACATACACACCCGATATATCCGCTAATTGACGTAAAATAGCATGGCGATCCAAGCCTTCCATTTTCCCGTCCCGAATGATATCTAATACGCGACTGACGATACCTTCCCCTTCACCGATGATGAAAGCATCGATAAAGTCGGCAAAAGGCTCAGGGTTGAAGGTCGCACAAGGCCCCCCTGCAATAACGATAGGATCGAACTCTGTGCGGTCTTTCCCCATAATAGGTACACGGCCATGGCGCAACATAAGCGGAATGTGGAAATAATCCATTTCAAAGGTGACGTCAAAGGCTACCACATCAAACTGATGCATAGGCCGTTGTGTTTCAACACTCATAAGAGGCGTCTTAGTTTTATCGTACGCTTCTAGTTCTTTTTTCTCCGGTAAGAAGATACGTTCACATACGCTATCATTACGTAAGTTAATTTCCTCATAAATGATGTGGAGACCAAGGTTACTCATGCCCACAAAGTATGTATTCGGATAAACGATAGCTATCTTTTGCCCCGCATGAGGATTTACTGTTACCCGACTGTCTTCATCTTTATATAATTCTTGTAATCGATCAATTAAATCTTTACGATTCACTAATTTCCTTTCTATATAAACCCACTAAGAATAGTGGGCTTAATAAAAACTAAATACTATATACCTATTGTTAAAATGTTAATAGATGTATTAGCTTCATATTACAAGCTACAACTTAAGGCTTTAATTTGCTCTTAGTCTTATTTTTTATTGAGCTAACTAAATTAGGTTTCTCTCTTTTATCGTAAGGATATACAACAACTTTACCATCTTTATATTCAGCAATATATATGTCCTTAACAGAGTATCCTTGAGCTTGGATTTCTTGTTCAAGCCAATCTCTATCTTTTTCAATTACATCGAGGGTAAACTGATTGATTTGACCATCATCGATAAGGTCAAATCGAATATTATCTTCACCGAATTGAACCACGTTGAGCTGACCGTTTTGCTCCAATACGGCACGCTTAACATCCGTAACATATTGAACACCGGCAGCACGAAGTTTTAATTTAAGTTCAGCCGCTTGTATACCATAACGCATACATTCTTCTGTTAGAATATGACCTTTTTCGATTACTATAACTGGATGACCATCAAGAATTGCTTTAAAAATACGAAGATTCCCTTTTAAAAACTTAAGAGTCATTACGAGGATAGTCCATAAAATAAGAACTAACATAAACTGTAAAATGCCAATTTGATCATTGTAAATAATGGCACCGATAATACCACCAAGTACGTAGTTTTGCAATTGGTCTAAAGCAGAGGTTGGGGCTAAATTGCCCTTACCCATTAAATTGATTTGTAGAATAATCGCCAAGAGACCGATGGCGAGTTTTGCAAAGACCATCCCATAGACGGCCATAGCTTCTGTCATATGTGGTCCTCCTTATGGTAATGTGTCCGCTTTATCATGAATTCGATCTATAGGACTTACCTTATAAACACGTGTAATAGTATAGGTTGAAAATTCTGGATTAAATTGAACCTCATAGTAAGCATCACTTACTTTTAAAATCATACCATTACGAATCTTTAAGGAGTTAACCGCCAATTGGTCGCTCGGTACGGAACGATCTGAACTAAAAGAATGTAAAAATTGAGCCATACGAGAGGAGTCCTCAGAATAGGTTTTCATCCGATTATACTCTTGGTATTCAAGCCCTAAGAAGAACACTACGATTAAAGACAATATAATCATCAGGTCACGATAGCGACTAGTAAAACCATTTCGCAATACTTGTACTCCCAAAATGAGTAATGCTAACAGAACAGCTACAATTATAATAAAGCCCCAAGTTTGACCTATTACAGCCTGACTTTCAACATAGGCTAATGTGTAAAAATCCATGCTACACTCCTTTCAAATATTACTTTTTATTATACCATATTTGATTCCAATATTTTCGATGTAATCGTCAAGATGGCCCAAAATAATGTAAGTAAAGATAAAAAATAGCGACCCCTTACGGGGTCGCTTTTAATAAGCATATAATCTCACAAAAGATTACCTAAATAATACTCTTATTTTAACCAGCTCATCAAGTTGCGAAGTTCTGCGCCAACTGGTTCAATTGGATGATTAGCAGCTGCTTCGCGATGTTCTTTAAGGAATTTTTGACCATTTTTGGAATCTGCTAAGAATTCATCAGCAAATTTACCAGATTGAATATCCGCCAAGATTTGTTCCATAGCTTTTTTAGTATCTGCAGTGATTACGCGAGGACCTGCATGGTAATCGCCGTATTCAGCAGTGTTGGAGATGGAGTGGCGCATTTTTTGGAAGCCACCTTCGTAGATAAGATCTACGATTAATTTCATTTCATGCAAGCATTCGAAGTAAGCGTTAACAGGTTCATAACCAGCTTCAGTTAATACTTCAAAGCCAGTTTTAATCAACTCAGTAACACCACCGCACAATACAGCTTGTTCACCAAAGAGGTCAGTTTCAGTTTCGGATTTGAAGTTAGTTTCCAAAATACCAGAACGGCCACCACCGATACCAGAAGCCCATGCTAATGCCACTTCTTCAGTATCGCCAGATGGGTCTTTTTCTACAGCGTACAAACAAGGAACGCCGGAACCTTCTTGGTATGTACGACGAACTAAATGACCAGGACCTTTAGGAGCTACCATGAATACATTGATGTCTTCACGAGGTACGATTTTACCAAAGTGAATGTTAAAGCCATGAGCGAATGCCAAGTACGCACCTTGTTTCAAGTTTGGAGCAATATCTTGTGCATATACGTCTGCTTGCAATTCGTCTGGAATCAATACCATAACGATATCAGCGCCTTTAACGGCTTCTGCAGTTTCTTTTACTGTAAGACCTGCTTCTTCAGCAGCTTTCCAGCTAGAAGAACCACCGCGAAGCCCAATTGTTACGTCCATACCATTTTCTTTCAAGTTCAATGCATGAGCATGACCTTGGGAACCGTAACCTAACACTGTAATTTTTTTGCCTTCCAATTTGCTTAAATTACAATCTGCATCATAATAAACTGTAGTACCTAAAATTTTACCTGCCATATTAGACAACCTCCAAACATATTCAATAGAATATAGATTATATATACTGTACACAATCTAACAAATTTTTGCAAGATGTGGCGTACATTAATTTAGTATCAGTAAGCCAAGTTTTAAGCCTCTGATAAAAAAATTTGATAACTACCGAACCATCACCCATGGACGATCATCTTTCCATACAACTTGTACGGAAAGTCCAAAGACATCAGATAAAATATCATCAGTTAGTACCTTGTGTTTAGGACCTGCATGAATCATCTTACCCTCTCGCAAGATAGCTACATGAGTAATAAACGGTAGTATCTCTTCAATTTGATGCGACACATAGATAATCGGCGTCTGCTGCTCCGCCGCCAAGGTAGATACGGTACGTAAAAACTGCTCCCTCGCTGGTAAGTCCAAGCCAGAGCAAGGCTCATCCAAAATCAATAATTCCGGATTTGCCATAATAGACCGCGCTAACAATACACGACGCTGCTCACCAGCAGATAAGGTATGAAAACGATGCCCTTCCAAATAGCCTAGTCCAAATTCAGATAGTAGTTCTATCCCTCGCTGATGGACCTCAGGTGCTACCTCTTGGTATATACCAATGCTACTAAACGCACCAGAAATAACAATATCTTCAACGACTTGTTTATCCAAGGTTGACTGAAATTGTCCAAGAGCAGAACTGACAAATCCTAGTCTAGATTTGATTTTAGGCCACGCATATTTGCCAAACTCCTTACCAAACACACGCAAAGTGCCCGTTGTAGGAATTTGATAAGCCGGTAGCATGCTGAGTAGCGTTGATTTACCGGCCCCATTAAGCCCTAACAAAGCCCAATGTTCACCTTCCTCTATATGCCAATTTACATTATCTAAAATAGGTCTACCATCACGGCGAAAGCAGACATTTTCATAATGGAGTAATTCACGCCCCACGTTATCAGCTCCTACATTTTTTCTCCACGGCTCATAGCGGTGATACCTGTTTTGGCAATTTCAAGAATACCATAGGTTTCCATAATTTGAATGAAGCCACGTAATTTTTCTACACTGCCAATGACTTCAATGATCATAGATGTAGGAGAAATATCGAGCACATTGCCGCGATATACATCGGCAATCTGTACAATTTGTGATCTTGTGGAAGCAGATGCTTTTACCTTGATAAGCATTAGCTCACGGCATACCACATCATGATCGTCAAACACTTTAACCTTAACAACATCGATGAGCTTGTAGATTTGTTTTTGCACTTGATCGAGAATTCGGTCATCGGCCTCTACAGTAATAGTAATACGTGCATAACCTGGCTGATTTGTAATGCCAGATGTCATTTTTGTAACGTTAAAGCCACGACGGTTAAAGAGTGCCAAAATACGTGTACCAATACCTGGTGCATTTTTTGCAATGATTAAGACTTGATGTTCTTTCGCCATTATAGCACCCCTTTCTTACCCATCATACCGCTTATCGTGCCGCCTGCTGGGATCATTGGCAATACATTATCCTCTCGTTCAACGCGACAATCCAAGACAATGCTTTCATCCGATGTAATGTATGATTTAAATTCTTTGTTGAAAGTTTCAACATTATCTAGACGCGCTGCTTTTAAGTCAAATGCATCTGCGAGTTTCACGAAGTTCGGACTCACTTCTAAATCTACATAAGAGTAGCGTCTATCATTGAAGATTTCTTGCCATTGACGAACCATACCAAGATAGCCATTGTTAATAATAACAATCTTGATTGGCAAATTATATTGACGAACCATCATGAGCTCTTCACAAGTCATTTGGAACCCGCCATCACCGACAACGAGGATAACTTGCTTCTTAGGTGCCCCTACTTGAGCCCCAATAGCCGCCGGTAAGCCATACCCCATGGTACCCGCACCGCCAGAGGTAACGATAGTATGAGGTTTTTTATGAGTTAAGAATTGAGCCGCCCACATTTGATGTTGACCGACGTCACTTACGATTATGGCATCTTCCTTGGCAATCTTATTAAGCTCAGACAACACATATTGTGCATGCAATACACCATTTTTCGATTCAGGAATCACCATAGGGTATTCCACTTGCCATTCTCGAATTTGCTCAAGCCACGCTTCATGCGTTGTAGGTTCTACAAGAGCATTAAGCTCCGTTAATACCTGTTTTAGATCCCCTACGATAGGCACATTGATTGTGACATTCTTATCAATTTCAGCTGGGTCAATATCGATATGGATGATTTTAGCTTTTTTACAGAAGAAGTCTGGATGGCCGGTGATGCGGTCATGGAAACGAATCCCTGCAGCAATCACAAGATCAGCCTCATCTGTACTATTATTAGCTGCAACAGAACCGTGCATACCAACCATACCAAGGGCCAATTCGTGATCTCCTGGGAAGCCACCAAGGCCAACTAATGTATTCGTCACTGGGATTTGAGCCTTTTCAGCTAATTCTTTAAGCTCATCCATAGCACCAGACTTCAATACGCCTGCCCCAGCAATAATAAGTGGGCGCTTTGCATTTTTGATGAGAGTAGCTGCTTTTTTGATTTGACCTTGATGACCTTTATAGGTTGGATCATAGCCTTCAAGATGAATAGGTACTTCGTACAATTTGTTGTATTCCGCCATGGATATTTTTTCGGTTTGAATATCCTTAGGAATATCGATGAGTACAGGGCCTGGACGACCTGTGCCAGCAATAAAGTACGCCTCTTTAATGATGCGAGGCAAATCATGAATATCTTGAACAAGATAGTTATGCTTGGTTATAGGCATCGTAATACCTTGGATATCCGCCTCTTGAAAGGAGTCCTTACCGATAAAGGGCCGTCCAACCTGACCAGTAATGGCCACCATAGGTACGGAATCCATGTACGCAGTCATAATACCTGTCACAAGATTCGTTGCGCCAGGACCAGACGTAGCAAGACATACACCTACGCGACCAGATACGCGAGCATAGCCATCTGCCGCATGTGCAGCACCTTGTTCATGACGGACGAAGTAATGTTTAATTTCAGGGAAGCTATATATTTCATCATAAATTGGAATTACCGCACCACCTGGATAACCGAACATATCGGTTACACCAAGGCGATGCAAAGTTTCAAGGACAATGCGTGCCCCATTGATTGTTTCTGCGCTCATAGGAACCCTTTCACCCAGCTATTCAGATAAAATCTCGCTGGAATTTAATCGTTTAATAATGTAACCATTATGTTTGAAAGTATCAATAATGTGTTGGATATGCTCTTCACCATTTGTTTCTACCGTTACTTGCAATTCCACTTCATGGAAACGGTCAAGGTTTTTGAACTGATTATGGTCGAGTTTAATAACATTTGCATCTGCATCGGCTAACATTTGAGATACAGCCACTAACTGGCCTGGTTTATCAGGAAGGTTAACGGAGAAAGTAAAGATACGACCACGTACGACAAGACCTTTATTAATCATAGAGGAAATGGTAAGTACGTCGATATTACCTCCACTGACAATGGCTACAACCTTTTTACCTGTGCAGTTCAATTTTCTAAGACCTGCCAATGGTAAAATACCGGAATTTTCTGCTACTAATTTATGTTTTTCAACAAGCAACAGGAATGCTTCCATCAATTCGTAGTCTGAAACAGTAATAATGTCATCTACATATTGCTTGATATATTCTAATGTAGTTTCCCCAATTTGGCGTACTGCCGTACCATCTGCAATCGTCGCTACTTCATCGAGAGGTACCGGATGATCAGCCTTTAATGCAGCGATTGCACTTGCGGCACCTTCAGGCTCTACACCGATAATCTTAACGCGCGGATTTTTTAACTTTGCCGCTGCCGCAATACCAGATACGATACCACCGCCCCCAACAGGAACAAGCAATACATCTGCATCAGGAAGTTCATCGAGAACCTCGAGAGCAATTGTCCCTTGCCCTTCGATGACATCTTCATCATCGAAGGGATGGACGAACACATAACCATGTTCTTGTTGGAGTTCCATCGCTTTTTGGCAAGCTTCATCATAGATTTCACCATGTAATACGACATCTGCGCCGTACTGTTTTGTTGCATTAACCTTTATAAGAGGCGTGTGTTTCGGCATAACAATAGTCGCTTTAATGCCAAGGCGTTTCGCAGCAAGGGCCACGCCTTGTGCATGATTACCAGCAGACGCAGCGATAACACCGCGCGCCTTTTCCTCTTCTGTCAGCTTTGCAATTTTATTATAAGCTCCACGAACCTTAAAAGAGCCTGTTATTTGCAAGTTTTCTGGCTTGATATATACATCATTTTCGCACTCGTCAGAAAACACATCGCTGTGAAGCAATTTCGTTTTCACCGTGATTGTGCTTAATCGCTCTCGAGCCTCCATAAAATCATATAATTTGTGCATGTACACTATCTCCTCTAGTTAGTATTAAATGAAAGTCTAGTATTAGTCTTCAAATACTTCGATAGCACCTTGTGCAGCAGAGGATACGTGAAGAGCGTATTTTTTAAGATATCCAGTTACATTGGATTTGAACGGTTTCAATGCAGCTTTACGACGAGTGATTTCATCATCAGATACAGCTAGTTCCAATTTACCGTTTGGAATATCGATGTTGATAATATCACCATTTTCAACGATAGCAATGGTACCGCCTGCAGCTGCTTCTGGAGATACATGTCCGATGGATGCACCACGAGTAGCACCGGAGAAGCGTCCATCTGTCAACAATGCTACATCTTTATCTAGACCCATACCGGCAATCATAGATGTTGGAGTCAACATTTCACGCATACCAGGACCGCCTTTAGGGCCTTCGTAACGGATAACTACAACATCACCTTTCACGATTTTACCGCCTGTAATAGCTTCAACCGCTTCTTCTTCACTGTTGAATACCTTTGCTGGACCAGAGTGAACAAGCATATCTGCATCTACGGCACCGGCTTTTACAACGGAACCATCTACAGCAAGGTTACCTTTAAGAACCGCGATACCACCAGTTTCATGTACTGGATTATCCCATGGGTGAATAACATCTTCATCCACAACATGAGCTGCCGCTGCAATTTCACCTTGTGTTTTAAGAGCAACAGTTTTGCAATCTGTATGAAGGCGACCATTTTCTGCTAAACGTTTCATCACGGCAGATACACCACCTGCAGCGTACAAGTCTTCAATGAAGTATACGCCAGATGGAGATAATTTAGATAATTGAGGTGTATTTTGAGCGATGCGATCAAAATCGTCTAAGGATAATGGTACACCTGCTTCGTGAGCAATAGCCGGTAAATGAAGCGCCGTATTAGAGGAACCGCCCAAAGCCATATCAAGAGCTACCGCATTTTCAAAGGCTTCACGAGTCATAATATCTTTAGGGCGAAGGTTTGCTTTTAATATCTCTACCGCTTGCATACCAGCTAACTTAGCTAAACGCAAACGTTCAGAATATACCGCTGGGATTGTACCATTGCCAGGAAGGCCCATACCGAGAGCTTCTGTTAAGCAGTTCATTGTATTTGCCGTATACATACCAGAGCAAGAACCACATGTAGGACATGCCGTATTTTCGATATCAGCTAACTCAGCATCATCCATTTCACCAGTTTGATGTTTGCCTACGGCTTCGAATACGTCGGACAAACCAATTTTTTTACCTTTATGTACACCAGCGAGCATAGCCCCACCAGATACGAATACAGATGGGATATTAAGGCGAGCAGCTGCAATCAACATGCCTGGCACTACCTTATCGCAATTTGGAATGAATACCATCGCATCGAATGGTGTAGCCATAGCAGTAGCTTCGATAGAATCTGCAATGATATTACGTGTAACTAAGGAGTATTTCATGCCGATATGGTTCATTGCCAAACCATCGCAAATACCGATAGTATTGAACTCGATTGGCACACCACCTGCGTTGCGAATACCGTCTTTTACGGCTTGTACAATATTTTTCAGGCCTACGTGACCAGGGATGATTTCATTGAAAGAGTTGGCAATACCGATGACTGGTCTACCCATTTCTTCATCAACAAAACCCAGAGCTTTTAATAAAGATCTGTGTGGTGCACGTGCTACGCCTGTTTTCAAATTGTCACTTCTACAACTCATGTTAATCTCCTCACTTTTGAAAGCATCCACTTGGACAGCTTTCACGACGCATAAAAAAAGACGATTCCAATGAATCGTCTTAAAAGTTTACAAATGATATTCCTTTTGTTTACAGAATTCCTATATACATAAATAATCCTATGTACCCCTTGGAAAATATACACATAAGAAACAAACCATATAGTCAAATCTTATTGATTGTATATTAAACCATTCGCGGAACTTCTAAGACAAAAACGTGTTAAGTTGTTGTTCATAATTCGAATGTCATTAATAATCACGACTAGCGCAATAATCAATAAGCTAATGACTAAACCTAACATGTTTCCTCCTAAAATATTCTGTAATAATAATCACGGAATAATAATAACACGTTATATTATCCCGCGCAAGATAATTCACAATAAATTCTATAGATTCATCATAGTTTTTTTATGAAGTTCACCATACCCAAAAACTATAGCAAACCTAGTAAGGTATAAAAAATATAGATATAACAAGAAAAATCCCTCACCGTAGTGAGGGATTGAATATATTATAAAATACCAAAGAGCCACATGCCAAAAGTGCCGCCCCAGAAATGAATGAGGAAGCTCACCACGGAAATGGCAAGACCTACGCGCCACCATGTACCTTGTGGCACATAGCCAGCACCGAAGAAGATCGGTGTTACACCTGAACTATAGTGAGTCAATGTACAGCCAGGACTGTTCATCAAACCAAAGAGCAATATCGTAAACGGAATAGGAGCCCCCATCGCCACTAAAATGGCCGCAAAGGCGGAGAATAAAGCCGTAATACGCGCCGTACCACTGGCAAAGAAATACTGAGAGTACACAAAGGTAGCGGAAATGATAAAAGACGCCCAGAACCAGTCAAAGCCAGCTAAATGTTGACTTACAAAATCTGCAAAGACAGCTACTACACCGAGTTTACCAAGCAGCCCAGCCATGCCCACGAGCGTACCCATCCAGATGAGGATATCCCAACCGGTGCGTTCACCCAAAATATCCTCCCAAGTAAGAGAGCCAGTTACTACACAAGCAAGAACGCCCATCATCGCAACAACTGTAGGATGAAGCTTAGTCCAAATCGCTGTAGCCCAAAGCAAGATGCAAAGAACAAAAATAATGGCAACAGAAATTTCGGCCTTCGTAATAGGTCCAAGAGCATCTAGTTCTTTTTGAGCCATTGCTGCAGCCTCTGGTGTTTCCTTGATTTCTGGTGGATAGATTTTATAGATAAACCAAGGCATCAAAATCATACAAATCACACCAGGAATCACACCGGCTTGGAACCATTCCCACCAAGATATATCATAGCCAAACAGTTTAGCACCTAAGGACGTAATAAGCAAGTTACCACTACATGCAGTCAAGAAGATCGTTACTGTAATGGTGTTAATAGTATGTGCCGTCGTCATCAAGTACGCCCCAATGCGGCGAGCCGTATTACCATATGGTTCAGAACCAAAAGCTAAGGAAATATTTTGTACGATGGGGAATACTATACCACCACCACGCGCCGTATTAGATGGTGTAGCTGGAGAAATAATCAAGTCCGTACAAGCCAAAGCATAGGCAAGCTTTAATGAGCTAGTCCCAAAGGAGCGAATCAAGGTGTACGCAATACGCTTACCAAGACCAGAATTAATAATACCTCGTGAAAAGAATACGGCTGCTACGATAAGCCATACATTAGCCTCTGCATAACCACCTAGTGCTTGTACCATCGTAATGGACTTTGTTACTACTGCCGCGACAATGCCAAAGAGCGCCATAATGCCCGTTGGCCAAGGGCGCAAGATAAAGCCTACAATAGTAGCCGTGAAAATAGCTAATAAATGCCACCCTTCAGGCTTGATTGCCTCTGTATGAGGTAAAAACCAAATGACGAGGCCCACTAAAACGGTAAGGGCCGCTCGTGTAAAAGTATTCATAGAACCTCCATCAGGCTTAACAACTTTCCAAGAATTCTTTGATTTTAGGATTTGCTCTTAACGCATCCATTTCTTCAGGGGATAATAACTTTACCTTATCCCGGTCTTGATTTACCAAGCAAAGAAAACCAATATAATCTCCCTTATTAGCACGGAATTGATGAATTGTTTTTCCTGGAATTTCGATAAAGTCACCAGCTTCTACATCATGGATTCCATCACCTAATAAGACCTGCCCCTTACCGCGGAATATCATAACCATATGCGTATGATCATGATACTCCAAGGTTGAATACCCTCCTGGCAAACATTCAAAATAGCGGAATTGACATGGAATATCATAAGCCCCATCGTATAATACTTGACGTGTTACATCTTTAAAAGGACTACCATCTTGCTTATATACCAAGGTTTCGATACCATTCCACTTAAAATTTTTAGCATCAAACTTACGTATCATTGTATTACCTCTTTAAACAAAAAAGGGCTGCATCGAAACAAGGTTTCAATACAGCTCCATCGGTTCGATTATTTGAAGAGACGTTTCAAAGTGCCTAGTAATCCATGACTATGTTTTTGTACACCGTCTGCAACGCCTGCCACTTCAAAGCCAGTTCGTTCAATGGCTTTTGTAATAACTTCTACAGATGCTTTTGTTGGATCAAAAGAAACAGTAGCCGTCTTTTCTGGCAAATCTACTTCTGCACTTAATACGCCAGGCAAACCTAGAGATGCACCTTCAACTGTTTCTTTACAGTTGTTGCACATCATCCCCGGTACGGTAAATACCTTTGTTACAACGCCATTATCTTCGCCACAACCACAATCTTTACACATAGTGTTACCTCCTATTAATCGTTAGCTTCTTTATGTTTATCGTCGTTCTTAGCCCCTGCTGTCACATCGATAGTAGTCGCTTTCTTAACGGCTTCTTTCGTTTCATCAACAGCCTTTTTAGGCCCCGAAATAGCATCTTTAAACTCATTGATGCCTTTACCAATAGCTTTACCGACTTCAGGCAATTTACCAGGTCCGAAGATAACTAGAGCAATCACTAATATAACTATTAATTCAGGTGTTCCTATAGACCCCATATGTATCTCCTTTATTTTTACTACTACTTATACTCTTTAGTGTACATCATCATAGGCTGCCTTGTCCACATACCAGGTCATAGCTTCTTGTGAAAGCACCGCTCCAGGCAATACACGACCAATGCGTTTTTCCCAAGGTAAATCCTCGTAATCTTCGCGTTGATACAATACCTTTGTCAATGCAGTTCGCTTACTTTCACCAGTTACGGTAAACCAAACCGCATCAGATTTTGCTAAGAACGAAAAGGTCATAGAAATACGTTCCCACACCTTTCCATCCTCAACAGCTACCACGTCTTGATCTGTGACACGCAATGCATGAGAACCTGCAAATAGACCGGCTGTATGACCATCTTCGCCAAGATCGAGCAATGCCAAATCTAGGCCACTTTTTTTACAAGCCTTGAGAACATTCTTAACCTCTTTCTCGTATTCCGCTGCCGCTTCTATTACAGTTTTAGAATCTGTATTGATTGGCAAGAAATGAGCCGCCCCTTTCGCCTTACACAACAAATAAGGTTTCACGCGATTGAAGTAATTATCCTCATGAGATTGCGGTAAGAATCGCTCATCAGTCCACACAAAGAATATGCGTTCCCAATTGAGGCGCTCTATATATTCTGGGGAATTAAGCAATTCTAATAAACCATTAATAACAGTCCCGCCCGTAATACCAACAACACACGTTTCAGTGCGATTGATTTCCTCGTTGGTGAAAGCAATAAAATCCTCTGCCAATGCTTGAACTACATCGCTAGGGCTGTCATAACATTTAATTGTATCTTGAGCCATGTAATAATGACCTCCTAAAACTATTTCAATAGTTCTATTATATACACTTTTTCTGTGTAATGAAAGCAAAACCGATGTAACTCAATAGTTGGAGCCACATCGGTTCTAATTATATTTGTATTTACCTATGAATTACAGGAAATTCCATTCCGTATATTCATAAATCAATATTATTGTTGACCAAATTTAGGACGGCGACGCTCTGTGAAAGCACGGACTCCTTCTTTGAAGTCCTCTGAAAGACCTAATGCACATTGGTTTTCTACTTCAAACTTCTTGTACTCTTCCCAACCCGCTAAGAAGCTATTCCACATCATTTCCTTCATAACGCGGTAAGATTGTGCAGGCCCTTTTGCCAATTTCTCAACAAGGCGTCTTGTAGCAGTCTCTAAATCTTCTAATTCACAAACCTTATACACAAAGCCAAGTTCCTTACCCTTTTCAGCAGATACGGCTTCCCCAGTCATGACAATATGCATAGCACGGTTCATGCCAATGGAGCGAGTCAACAAGAATAAACCGCCCGCATCAGGAGCAAGACCTACATTTACGAAAGCTTGAATAAAGCGTACGTTATTAGCAGCTACAACAAAGTCCGCCGCCAAAGCCATATTAAAGGCAGCACCTGCTGCAGCCCCTTGAAGGCTCATAATAACAGGTTTTGGTAACTTCTTCATAGCCATAGAAATCTCAGCTACTAGCTCAACGATCTCAAATAAAGACTCAGTATCCCCTTCGTTTACAGCGCGCTCCATCTCTGTTAAATCGCCACCAGCAGAGAATACTTTACCTTCTGCATTAATGAGCAATGCACGCACGCTTTCATCGTTGTGAGCTTTATCTAAAACCTCAAGAATCTCCTTGCACATTTCGATGTTAAAACCATTCGCCACAGCTGGACGATTAAAGGTCAACGTACCAATGCCGTTGTCTACTACGTACTGAATTGTATTATAAATCATATGAGTTCTCCTATATGAAAATCTATTTTCGAAAAAATTCGATTATATATTTCTATTATAGGAAAATAAAATGGGGATGTAAATGTGAAATTACTTTTTTTCACTAAAGCCAATATTAAATAGATTCTCGAATTGAGTAATAGATTCTGGCAAAATAGCCTTATACTCGGTATAGAATGTTTGTAGCTCTTGATCTGAAATACAAATTACATTCTTCATTTCTTCTAACTTATCAACCTTAGGTGCATATAAATAGATATAATATCCTTTATCTTCGTAATCCTTGAAAGAAAGAGCATTTAACGCTGGCGCTTTAGGACCTTTAACTTGTACAACAGCCTTCTTAACATCATTTACATCGCGTGAAATTAACTGACACTCAATTTTTACAGTCGTTGATTTATTAGCAATAGAGTTCGAAAGAAGATAATAGCCTTTAACAATTTGAAGGTAAGAAATTACCAACTCTTCCAACTCAAAATCTGGTAAGTTTGCTATTACATCATTCACTATACTTAAATTAATATCATAGTAGTTTTTACCAGATAATTTATTAAACACAAATTTAGAATATTCAATAATATTGATGATTTTTATCTTTTCAGTAATACCACCATTAGGTCTATTAAAAGATGCTTTTATCTGCCCAGGTACTTCAAGCCCAAATGCATAGGCTTCAACAGGTAAAATCGCTCCTATATCTAACGTTTTATTTAAACAAACTTTTGCGGTGCCTTTCACTCTACAAATCCAGTAAATCCCCTTCATATCCCGGGTCCAAAATAAGTCATTAACTTCTGCATAGCTAAAGACATTAAGTGCTGGGTTTATTTTCTTATGTTGACTATGTACATAGCCTTTTACTGCATTATAAAAATCAGTATATTGTCCAGATTCAATATTAACACAACTCCAACCTATAGCTAAAAATTGATTTTTACATTGATTTTTACCATGTAAGCAGAAATCAATTAATTTCTCCCGTTGATCTGTAGCTGTTTTTAAATTAATCCTCGTAACGTAATCCTTTTCCATACTGTTTCCCCTTAACAAATGAAATATATTTACACTATACCATAAATTAAACACAAAAAAACACCTGCAGACATTGTCTGCAGGTGTAATATCCTGTATTCCAAATATTAACGTTTGGAGAATTGGCTTGCTTTGCGGGCTTTTTTAAGACCGTATTTTTTACGTTCTTTCATACGTGGGTCACGAGTCAAGAAGCCAGCTTTTTTCAAAGATTGACGAAGTTCGCCATCTACGTCCAATAACGCACGGGAAATACCGTGACGAATTGCACCAGCTTGACCGGAAGGACCACCACCAGCTACAGTTGCGATAACATCGTATTGTTCAACTGTGTTAGTCAAATTCAAAGGTTGTTTTACGATCAATTCCAAAGTTTGGCGACCGAAATAATCATTAAGTTCACGTTTGTTAACAGTGATTTTACCTGTTCCCGGTACCAGACGAACTCTAGCAACGGAAGATTTTCTACGACCAGTGCCGTAATATTGTGCTACTGCCATTATATATTCCTCCCTCTAGATTATCGTACGGAAATTTCTAACACTTCTGGTTTTTGAGCTGCATGTGGATGCTCAGGACCAGCGTATACGTTTAATTTACGGTATTGTTGTGCACCCAATTTGTTTTTTGGAAGCATGCCACGAACTGCCATTTCAACAACACGTTCAGGTTGTTTTTCAAGCATCATGGACAATTTAGTGAAACGGGAACCACCTGGGTAACCAGAGTGACGGAAGTATTCCTTTTGTTCCAATTTTTTACCAGTTACGCGAATTTTTTCTGCGTTTACAACGATCACATGGTCACCAGTGTCTACGTGTGGTGTGAAAGTTGGTTTATTTTTGCCCCGAAGAACTTTTGCAACTTCGGCAGCAAGGCGTCCTAAAGTTTTACCTTCAGCGTCAACAACATACCATTTCCGTTCGATTGTGTTCGGATTGGCCATATATGTAGTTTTCATGCTGCATATCCTCCTAATAACGTCATAATTCTACCAAAATCAGCTTGTCCTTTGCTTCCGGGGCTAATGGAAACACGACTAAAGCTTACTCAAAATAGTATACAGATTTTATGGGTTTGTGTCAATTAAAATTTAGTAGTTATACGCTATCATCAAATTAATTTTTTAATATAGAATTACATTGCTGTATTACCTCATTCAATACGGTCTGATCAGTATTAAGAACAAGTTTAACCCAATTATCACGCCAACTACCTCCCAATTGAGCGTCTACTTTTATATGTCCATATGATTTGCATATAATATGGACATAATCATCCGAATCATCATAAGCAATACGAACCTCTCCATCTAATGTAATATATATTAATTTGAGTTGACTGATTAATTGTCTAAATTGATTTACAGTATAAACAAATGTGCCTCGTCCGGAAAAATCACCACTTTTAATATACACACTAAAGGCAATACACTCCTCTCGAGACTCAACATCAGCAATATATTTTTCTTCTAACTCAACACGTATAAAATCCATTAATCTCCTCTAAATAATAAAGAATGAATAGTCCCCTTTATTATCTTGCCTTAGCAAAAACCTACTTATATTACATATAACTTTATATTGTACAGGAAATTTATATATTTATATAGAATTATGAATATATAATATCAAAAATTGATAAAAGTTTAATTTAGATTTTGTAAAACAACACATATTATATCTGTACTTCTATAATCTAGGAGATGATAATATGAATCTAGAAAATAAAAACTCATTTCTCTTAAATAGTGCTCTATTTTTTTCAACAATGGGAAGCACAGCAACAACACTAGGCTTTATAACATATATATTTAATACCACCCACAGTCCTTTTAATACAGGGGCAGTTACGATAGCAACATTATTAGTTGGAATGTTATTAGGCCCATTTTTAGGGATACTTGTAAAAGAAAAAGGCTTAATGTGGTCTATGGTAGTTCCTGAAATAGTTTCGGGTTTTATATTATTAATTTTTATTTTCATAGATAACCTTTATCTAGTATATATCATAGCTTTTCTTATAGGTTTTAATAATAAAATTTTAGGAATCGCTAGACTTTCTTTTATACCTAATATTACAAATGATCTAGTCAAATTTAATGCACTGCTCCGGTCTATTAATCGTTTTGCATTGATAAGTGGTTCCTTATTATTTAGCGTTATAATTAATTACTCTTTAACGATGGTATTCGTTATTGATGCAATTACTTATATTATTTCAGCCTACCTACTTTATCAATTAAATAGAAATGTGAAAATACAATCATACTCAACTATCTCCCAAAAAACTATTAGACAAAATATATATGATCGAATTCAACTTTTAATAAAGGGATATAAATTATTATTCCTAAATAAAAAAATTAATTTTATAGTTTATTTGGGTATATTAGCTAGAATATTTTATATGTGTATTCCGATTCTACTATTAATATTTATTAAAGATATCTTACATTTAACTGATAGTCAGTATGGATATACACAAACAATCTCTAGGCTGGCATCATTCATTGTTTTTGGAATTCTTGCTAAATATTTCACCATTAACTTAGTAACGAGTTTTAAAAAGATTTTGTTTCCTCTTTTTTTACTATATGGGGGAAGTATTTTTTGCATAGGTTATATAAAAACAATAGAAGAACTTTATATTCTATATAGCATATCTGAAATATTATTATTTACAGCCGTTGTTTTAGTCCATGCATATATACAATCTATTTTTTCACAGGAAGAGTTAACATTAGCTAGCGGTTCTGTAAGTACAGGTTTTTCTATTGGATCAATATTATCAATAACTATATTTACAAGCTTAGCAAATGTATTACCTTTACATGATATATTTTTTATATGTGGATTTGGAATAATCATAAGCACTGCTATTATAATAGGTTATACTCGATTAAACTCTAAAATTTAATTTTTTATGATAGCTCTACTTTTATAAACAATACCCACAACATACAAAAACCCGCAGTGCAAAGCACTGCGGGAAATGACGCCAAATTATTTGGAGTACAATTCGACGATAAGTGTTTCGTTAACTTCGATAGGAAGTTCTTCACGTTGAGGAAGACGAGTGAATGTAGCTTTGAAGCCTTCCAAGTCTTTTTCAATGTAAGGAAGTTCGAAAGAACGAAGTTCTTGGAAGTTAGTTTTGAACAATTCGTTATCACGAGATGCTTCGCGCAATTCGATTACATCGCCTGGTTTGCAGGAGAAGGAAGGAATGTCTACGCGACGACCGTTTACCAAGATGTGGCCATGGTTTACCATTTGACGAGCTTGACGAATGGAGTTACCGAAGCCGATGCGATATACAAGGTTATCAAGACGTTGTTCCAAAAGGATCAACATGTTTTGACCTGTAACACCTTGCATTTTTTTCGCTTTATCATAATAGCGTACGAACTGGCGTTCTAGCAAGTTGTAGTAAGCTTTAACTTTTTGTTTTTCTAATAATTGTGTGCCATACTCAGACATTTTCTTCTGACGTTGGTCTTTTTTGACGCGATTCAAGGCTTTTGCGTGACCGAATACGTTCACACCAAAGCGACGACAAAGTTTGAATCGAGCCTCTCTTCTCGTTGCCATGTGATTATCACCTCATAAGATTAAAATAAACCTGTACCTATACATAATGGTACCCAAGTATAATATCATTTTCATCTAGTTATGTCAATTATCGATACTTGTGAAAGTCATTGAAATAAGTGCATAATCACAATTTTTAATTACACTTTTTTACGATAATACAACGTACTATATCGGTTGTGCATGTTTCATCATATTTTATAGATTTAGATGAAAAATCAATTATAGTATGCTACAATATGAATAAGTAAGGTAATAGGTATCATTGGAGTCTTATGTCTAAGTTGGGGGAATAACATGAAAGAGTTACCTACAATGCAAGAGCTACAAAGTTTTATTACCTATAATAAAACAGGAAGCTTTACATTAGCTGCACAATCTATGAATATTACACAATCAGCTTTCAGCGCTCAAATGAAAAAATTAGAGCGTTTAGTTGGTGTGAAATTAATCTCCCGTTCTACAAGAGGTAGCCGTTTAACACCAGAAGGTGAGTTATTCCTACCAGAAGCAGAACAAGTTCTCGACACATTGGAACGCGCTATCCAATCTATTCGTTTGGCTAGCAAGGTTGAACGCCCAATTCTAAACATTGGTGTATTACGTAGTCTTGGGGATATCCGTCTAAACGGTTACGTTTCCCACTTCTTCCAAAACCATCCTGAATTCTCTGTTAGTATTTACGATATGGAAGAAGAAGAATTGATGCTCGACTTACGAGAAAACCGCATCGATATTGCATTACTCTATTTACCTAATAATAAGGATATGTCCGCATACGAATCCACCGCGCTTAGAGAAGACGAATTTGTATACTATGCACCAAACTTAGTGAACGGTATGGAAACAGCCAGTTTAAAAGCTATCCAGCAACAACCACTGCTCATGTATCCACCTAAATACTTTATGTATCGCACATTAAAAAACTATGTTGGGAACGGTCAACAAAACCTACACATCCGCGGTAGCCGTCTATCCAATCCATATACAATGATCGACTACTGTCAAAAGAATAAATCTGGTTGCATCGTAGCACGCCAAATTTTAACGTCTTTAAACATCAATGATGGCTTTGTACCTTTAGAAAAACCATTCAAACTACAAGTGTGCTTCGCATTTAAGAAGAATAATTCTAAAACAGAAACCATGCATACCTTCATGGATTATGTGCACAGCGAATCACCACCACGTTTATAATAACGAATAGACCCCGTATACCTTTTGGTATACGGGGTTTTACTATAAACAACAAATGACCTATCTATACAAAACAATTGCCCTCTCTTGTCCTAAGTTGTACAATAGAGAATAGATTTCAATTAATACAGCAAGAATACAGTGAGGTTATTATGCTCTTATCTATTCTATTCTTTATACTAGCAGGACTTGCGGAAATCGGTGGCGGATATCTCGTATGGCTCTATATGCGTGACGACAAAGGACCTATTTACCTAATCGCAGGTGCTTTTATTTTATTCTTATACGGCATCATCCCCACCTTCCAGCCAGAAGCAAGCTTCGGCAAAGTATACGCAGCATACGGCGGCGTATTCATTGCCCTCTCTATTCTATGGGGCTGGCTTGTGGACGGCTTACGACCAGATATGTACGATATCATCGGCGGCCTTGTATGCCTCGTAGGTGTATATATCATCATGTATGCGCCACGTTAAATATGTAGTTTCCAGATGTGACTATAATAAAATTTATATTTTTTAGATATAACAATAACTAACTATATATTTTAAAAGTACAACCATAGCAACTATATATTTTTTACATAAAACTATATACGCATTACAACAAAAGGAGTACAACTATAACAGTTGTACTCCTTTATTTATCTACATAGCCATATGTATTTTTTATACCCATATGTACTTTTTACATACTAAAAAAACGGCTATCCGAAGATAACCGTTTGCTTTGGTGGACGATGACAGGATCGAACTGCCGACATCCTGCTTGTAAGGCAGGCGCTCTCCCAGCTGAGCTAATCGTCCATGTGGTGACCCGTCCGGGAATCGAACCCGGGATACCGCCGTGAAAGGGCGGTGTCTTAACCGCTTGACCAACGGGCCAAAAAAATGGCTCCTCGAGTAGGACTCGAACCTACGACCGATCGGTTAACAGCCGATTGCTCTACCGACTGAGCTATCGAGGAATGGTACGATTGTTATTATATGTTAGTTTAATTATAAAAGCAAGCATTTTTTTTAGAACACTATAAAATAGATATTGTCAATTATGACTAAAAGACATAACTTTATAAATAAAATTAGTTATCAATAATTTTGATGAGAGAGTCATTAAAATTAATAAAATCTATAGAGCTTATTAACTATAGATATTTACTGCGTTCTAAGATGATTGTATGGCTCTAAATGAATGGGAGTTAGCAATATAAGTATATTGAAGATAATCGGTATACATATGCATTATAGAAAAGTTTAAAAGATTTAGTTGAAAAGTAGTATCAGTTAAGATGAAAGTGTATTTATCTTATTAGATATAGTCTATGTTTGTGGTTCATTTTAAACCAAATTTATATATAAGAAAGTAGGTAAAAATATAAGATATTAAAATCTTATTGATATGTGATAGACTATGACTTTTATCACAGAATGGGGCTTTTTTAGTGACTGGAGAATAAAGTCTATGTAGGCTATTGAAAAACCGAAATATATACAAAAATATTCATGAAAACAATTCTCAAAAACTGGAAAAGCATTGAGAAAACTGTATAGGTGAGACGTTGAATCCCCTTATATTGTGTGCTACGATTTATGTATAGAGTTAATCTCATCGGTTTGAGATAGATATTCTTTCATATGTTTGAGAATTTTATTTTATCTCATCGGTATTAGAATTAATATTCAACTATTTTCCTGAGGAGGGATTATCTTGCGCGAGATTCAAGTATCTGAAATCACAAAAACAGTCCGTCAAATGTGTATGGACGCAGCTTACCACTTGCCAAAAGACATCTATGAAGGTTTGAAAAAAGGCCGTGAAACAGAAGAGTCTTCGGTAGGTCGTATCGTTCTTGATCAAATTATTAAAAATGCAGAAATTGCCGATGCTGAAGATCGTCCATACTGCCAAGATACTGGTATGACTATGGTATTCTTAAAAGTTGGTCAAGATGTTCATTTCGTTGGTGGTGATCTTACAGAAGCTATCAATGCTGGTGTTGCAGCTGGTTATGTTGAAGGTTATCTTCGTAAATCCGTTGTAGCTGAACCATTGTTCAACCGTAAAAATACACAAAATAACACACCTGCAATCATCTACACTGAAATCGTTCCTGGCGATAAAGTAGATATTCAAGTAGAATTAAAAGGTTTCGGTTCTGAAAATAAATCCGATGTAGCTATGCTCGTACCTGCTGATGGTGTGGAAGGCGTTAAAAATGCAGTCCTTGAAATCGTAAAACATGCAGGCCCTAACCCATGCCCTCCAATCGTACTCGGCATTGGTATTGGCGGTACTATGGACCAAGCAGCTGTTATGTCCAAAAAAGCGTTGCTTCGTGACATTAGTGTACCTCATAAAGATGCAGACTATGCAAAATTAGAAGAAGAAATCATGGAAATGGTTAACAAAACTGGTATTGGACCACAATTGGGTGGCACTACAACTTGTATCGGTGTAAACATCGAATGGGGTGCAACTCACATCGCAGGTCTTCCTGTTGCAGTTACTATCATGTGCCATGCTGCTCGTCATGCTCACGTAGTACTTTAATCGATAGGAGGTAAAAACAATGGCTGAATCAATTCGCATTAATACTGAAGAATATAATGAAGAGTTTTCCCGCAAATTAAAAGTTGGTGATAGCGTTCTTATTACTGGTAAAATTTACTCCGCTCGTGACGCTGCTCATAAAGTTATGACTGAAGCTTTAGCGCGTGGTGAAAAATTGCCAATCGATTGGACAAATAAGTTTGTTTATTATCTTGGACCAACACCTGCAAAACCTGGTGATCCAATTGGTTCCGCTGGTCCTACAACTTCCGGTCGTATGGATGCTTACACACCAACAATGCTTGATCAAGGTATCAAAGGCATGATTGGTAAAGGTTCCCGTAAACCAGAAGTAGTTGAATCCATGAAGAAAAATGGTTGCACATACTTCGCAGCAGTTGGTGGCGCGGCAGCATTGATTGCAAAATCCATCAAAAAATATGAAGTACTTGCTTATGGTGAACTTGGACCAGAAGCTTTGGCTGAATTGACTGTTGAAGATTTCCCTTGCATCGTGGTTGGCGATACTGAAGGTAATAACTTCTACGAATTAGGCCAAAAACCTTACAGAAAAATCTAATATCACCATTGAGTGATTGAAAGAGGCTTGCTAAAGCAAGCCTCTTTTTGTTGTTAAGTCATAATCATAAGATGTTCATCCGTTACGTGTAGAGTTTAGTCTACCGATTCTGTCGGTTTTATGATAATATACATATAGATTTTATACATTCAATTTGAGTGAGGCGATAACATGACTTCTGTAGAAACTATTCGTCAGTCAACTCGCAACGCGATGGCTGAATTACTTGATTTAGCAAAGGTTCGCGAAGGTCAATTATTCGTTGTTGGCTGTTCCACTAGCGAAATTGTAGGTAAAAAAATCGGCACTGACTCTCACCTTGATGTGGCTCAGGTCGTATTTGATGAAATATACAATGCTGTTAAGGCTAAAGGACTTAACTTGGCTATTCAATGTTGTGAACATATTAATCGTGCACTTGTTATGGAACGTAGCGCCATGACATGGGAGGAGGAAGTTAATGTTGTTCCTCAACGTCATGCGGGTGGTGCCCTGGCTGTGATGGCGTACAAATATTTTGATGATCCTGTGATGGTTGAATTTATTCAAGCTGATGTAGGCATCGATATTGGAGATACTTTCATTGGTATGCACATGAAACACGTTGCAGTGCCTGTACGTCTTTGTGTGAAAGAAATTGGGAAAGCACATGTGACCGCTTGTCGTGTTCGTCCGAAGAGCATTGGCGGTGAGCGTGCTGTATATAATGAAGCATTGATGTAGGGGGATAGTATGTCAAACCTAATACCGTATTTTGTATTAGCCGTCGTGGCATTGGGATTCTTTGCTGTTTGCTATGCTGTATTTAGCGGTGATGATGGTGAAAGTAAGGCAAAAGAAAAATCCTATAAAAACATAAGTAATAAAAATAATCCTAAAGCGCATAATGATGTTATATTTGCAACGGAGTCGCAAGAGGGCAATGTAACAATCACACATACGAGTGGAACTAATGTATATACTGCATCAATTCCGGATACAGTTGAAACGGTGGTCGGTGAAGAGCGAGAACCGGCTGAACCTCTGGTTGATCCTATAGATACCTCTTATAATAAAAGAAGTACTCTAAAGTCTAATTCAAGTCATGTTTCAGAGGGAGAATATGCGTTAGCATTAGGTTCGGATAATGGAACACCAATAGGTTCGGATAATGGCACACCAATAGGGGATGAAACCATTGTGATGACAGCCGTATCAGATCTTAAGCAAGCTAATCAAGCCAATCAAGGTGTTACTCCGTTGGTGGATAAAACTATTGTCCTCGATGTTGTTACAGATGAACTTCTCAATAACGCAAACAATGTTGAAGATACAATTGCTATGGGTGAATCTGTGGAAGCCTTTGAAGCTGATGAAGCGGATAGCATAGATGCTACACAGATGATAGGTGGTGCAAACGAAATACAAACCGTGGAAGGTCCATCGGTATTAGATGAAACGCGTTTGTTTGATGCTTCTGAAATTGAAGCACAATTGGCGGCAACAAGTTTAACTGAAGAGGAGGAACCGCATGGTCAATGGGCAAAAGCGGCGCATGAGGATAAATGCGTTGAGTTGGCTATAGCACCATTTGTTCATTCCTTTGGGGTGTTACATGGTGATACGCAACACTATGTAGAATCTATTACAAGAGATGCTTTAGCGGCTCTCAATATTACAAAAATTGTTGAAGTGAATGCATTACTAGAGAATATTGTTATTCAAGAAGCGTTGATGAGTATGCAAAAGGCATATGCCGCTACAAATACAGAGTGGATGAAGTCCGCCGCGTTAGGTGCTTTTCTAGATGTGGTTCAATCTCCTAAATCTAGTACGCCATACCTCGTAGCTTTTGATGCATTACGTGTATTACCTCATTTAACATTAGGTCACTTCCAAGTTATGGCCTTAACATTATTGTTACAATATTCTAGAAATTCTAATAACTATGGATTGATTCACTTCCAACATTATGTGGAAAAATATATTGAGCCATTCATCTCTGATTTGCCTCGAGATGATTCCTTCTATCGCCAGCTAGACTACTTACGCTGTACACAAGAAGAACAAGAGCCTATCACTTTATGCCAAGTGTTGTCGAATTCATATCCGTTTGTATTCAACTATCGTGGTTTCTCTAAGGAAGAACTCTTCCGTGCTACAGATGGTCATGGTGTGGATCCACGTTATGTGGTGCGTAGCTTGAACTCCAATCTTTATAAATTAGCCTTGGTAGATGAGTCTTTAGCACCACAATTCTTTAGACAAACACGAATTTCTAATGCTATGGTTCAACGTGATCTTTTAGCTCTGATGAAGAGCAAACCTACTGCTTTCAGGGGCCAAGAGGCGCGTGATATCATGGATGATATTTCACCGGTTCTATTGGACTTAGCTGATGTCTTTGATAGCACGCCAATGTCTAAAATTAGCTTAACATTGTTAGGCCTTTACTTAGGTCGTGCTCATGTGAAAGCAACCATTGGTGAAGAATTTGATTTGTCTCATTGGTTCTAATTTACAATTTTAAGCACTATATAGTTTGAAAAATTATATTATATAGTTATTATATACTTAAAACCGTTATATACTTTATGAGTCGTGTAATAAAAAAGTCTCTCAAGATAATCTTGAGAGACTTTTTAGTTTGTTAAATTTAATAGCCATTAAGTATTAAAAGGTGTTAAAGCCGAATTCTTCAATGTCTTCAATATTTTTAATTGTTACGGTGCGCCCTGTAATATCAATGAGACCTTCATCGCGAAGGCGTCCTAATTCACGGCTAAGGGCTGTGCGAGATACATTGAGAACCTCAGCCATTTGCTCGCGGTTGTGGGGTAATTGAATTGTGTTAGAATGCTGACGTTTATAAATATCTGTTAAGTACGCAAAAATCTTTTCGCGCATCCCTTTTAATGTGAGGTAGTGGACTTTTCTGGTTAATAGAATTGCTTTTTCAGATAAATCCTCTAATAGATTAGATAGGATTTTAGTTTGGCATTGATGACAATCCGGTAATGTTTTAATAAAGGTTTCAAGGGGAATAAACATAATTTTAGTTGCTTTTGTTGCTTTAATGGTAGCAGGCCATAAAGGCTGTTTGCTAAATAGTAGTGCTTCTCCAAAAATATCTGATTGCTCTAAGTTTGCCATAATAACCCGTTGCCCCATTACATTTTCACGAGTCAGTAAAGCGCTGCCTTCAAGAATGACACCAATACCCTCCATAGGATCTCCAGCGAGGGCTATAAAATCATTTTTTTGGTAACTGTGGATGATAACTTTGGCATTATTTAAATAGCTACGCAGCTCTGGCTCTCCTAATGTATTGAATAAAGGACATTTCACGAGGGTGGGCATATATTGATTAATGATATCGTTTGAAAGTATTTGTTTCATAAGCACCTCCGGTGTGATAAAGTCTATAGCAATTAAAAATGATTATTGTATAATAAAAGTATAAGACTAAATGGTCTACCTGTTCCATAAGGGAAGTCAGGAAAATTTTTGAAAAAGTTTTTATTTGTTGCTCAAGCTACAGAAATTGTATCATCTTTACGTTATACTTTCAAATGTAATCAATCAGACAACTGATAAAACATCAGTGTAATGTATAGGTTTTATATTATCTAGCTTGACTGCGAGGAAGTCTCGCAAAGGAGGATTTTTAAATGAGTATGTTCTGTTATCAATGCGAACAATCTGCAGCACCAGGTGGCTGTACTGTACAAGGTGTATGTGGTAAAACTGCACCAGTTGCTAACTTACAAGACGAATTAACTGCTGCCTTAGTTGGCTTGGCTCGCGCTTTAGACGTAAAGGGTCATACTAAAGAAGGTATCGATTATATTATGCGCGGTTTGTTCATGTGTGTAACAAACGTAAACTTCTCTGAAGACCGCGTTCAAGAATTCATTGACGAAGTAAATGCTTACCATGCAAAAGTGGATAGCGCTCAACAAAATTTCGATTGGGAACAATTGTGGAAAGGTGAAGAAGACATCGTATCCCTTCGTTCCACATTATTGTTAGGTATGCGTGGTATGGCTGCATATGCATGGCATGCTGCTCGCCTTGGCTTCCACGATGCTGATGTTGACGCTTGGTTCGTTAAAGGCATGGTAGAATTCGCTAAAGATCACAGTGCTGAAGAATGGCTTGATCTTTTGATGGAATTTGGTCAAATTAACTTGAAATGTATGGCTGTTCTTGATAAAGCTAATACTGAAACATATGGTACACCTGTACCAACTACAGTTCCTTTGACTGTAGAACCAGGTCCTTTCATCGTTGTAACTGGTCATGACCTTCATGACTTGAAACAATTATTGGAACAAACTGATGGTAAAGGTGTAAATATCTATACTCATGGTGAAATGTTGCCTTGCCACGCTTATCCTGAATTGAAGAAACATCCTCAATTGAAAGGTAACTTCGGTACAGCATGGCAAAACCAACAAAAAGAATTTGTTGATGTTCCTGGTGCATTCTTGTTCACTACAAACTGCATTATGCCACCAAAAGAAAACTACAAAGCTAATATCTTCACTACAGATATGGTAGGTTTCGATGGTTGTGCACATATCGAAGAAAAAGAAGATGGTACTAAAGACTTCTCCGCAGTTATCAACCGTGCTATCGAATTGGGCGGCTACAAAGAAGCTCAAGAATTCACTGGTATCAACGGTGGTCATGAAGTAACTACTGGTTTCGGTCATGGCACAGTATTGGGTATTGCTGATAAAGTAATTGACGCTGTAAAAGCTGGCGCTATTAAACACTTCTTCTTGGTAGGTGGTTGTGACGGTGCTAAAGTAGGCCGTAACTACTACACTGAATTCGTTAAACAAACTCCAAATGATACTGTAGTATTGACATTGGCTTGTGGTAAATTCCGTTTCAACGACATGAACATCGGCGAAATCGGTGGTATCCCTCGTATCCTTGATATGGGTCAATGTAACGATGCTTACTCCGCTATTCAAGTAGCAGTAGCTTTAGCTGGTGCATTTGAATGTGATGTAAACGATTTGCCATTGACATTGGTATTGTCCTGGTACGAACAAAAAGCGGTATGTATCTTGTTAACATTGTTGGCATTGGGTATCCGTAACATTTACATCGGACCTTCCTTGCCTAAATTCTTCTCCAGCAATGTATTGAACATTTTGGTAGATAAATTCCAATTACATCCAATTACAACTCCAGAAGCTGACATGAAAGCTATCTTGGGCTAATAGGATCTATTAATCTGTTAACCACAGTCCTACGTCCCCTCTCTTTTATGATTTAGGACTGTTGTTATAAATAACGCACCTAGGGTTATCCTTAGGTGCGTTTTTTTACTATTATTGTGAAAGCTATCTATCGAGTATTTGCATATTGATGGGGCCCAGTTTTGTATCCACAACTTAGTTAGAAAGGAAAGACTATACTTCTTTGCTCCTCGTGACCTGATGTCGCTGCATAAGTATAGTCTTTCCTTTTTATAACTGTAGATATAAAGGCGTCCCATCAACATACTTCTCTTTGATAGTTTTCATATAAATAGTAGTCCTTCATAGACGCACAAATATGCCTCTAATGTGCATATAGACATTTATCAATATTGATTGTTATACTATAGGTAAGTAAGAACTTTCTCACATTATTTGTGTGTATGTAGAGGCATATATGAATAGTATTTTTGATATTATAGGACCTATTATGATTGGTCCGTCTAGTTCGCATACAGCGGGGGCTGCGCGGCTAGGGAAGATGGCGCGTTGTATTTTTCGTTCTACTCCCAAAAAGGTAGATTTAACATTATATGGATCTTTTGCAAAAACCTATAAAGGGCATGGCACGGATCGTGCTTTGATTGGCGGCTTATTAGGTTATAAAGAGGATGATGCGAACATCCGAGTTGCCCATGAATTAGCGAAAAAAGAGGGGATGGAGTTTTCTTTTATTGAGTCTCCTCTTGATGTAGGGCATCCGAATGTGGTGCGTTTTGATATGTATGATGAACATAATCGTCATATGACTGTTATTGGTCGCTCTCTCGGCGGTGGTCAGATTATGATTACCGAAGTAGATGGAAATGATATGTCCATTACAGGAGATGAGTTTACGCTCGTTGTGTTCCATGAGGATAGACCTGGTGCGATTTCTCTCGTGAGCCAAGCATTGAGTGAGTCCGATATTAACATCGCTACGATGCGCGTATTCCGTAAGGGCAAGCATAAGGATGCAGTCATGGTTATTACTACAGATACAGTGGTAAATCCTATTACAGTTCAGTTTATGCGCGAGTTTCCAGGCATCCAGGATGTGATGACCTTTGAAGCATTATAGGAGGGCGAATGATGAGTTATGCATATGATACAATTGCAGATATTATTCGCCTAGGTGAGGAAAACAATATTTCTTTTGGCGATGTAGTATTGCGTTATGAATTAGAGAATTACGACCGCAGTGAAGACGCGGTTGTTCGTGAAATAGAGAATCGCTTAGATATTTTTGAAAGCTCCATTCAAGATGGCATAGCTTATGCGGAGAAAACGGCTTCTGGTATGTCCGGTGGTCAAGCGGCACAGCTTAATGGGCAAACACCTCGTTTTATGAGTGATATTGCGTATAAGGCAATGACGTATGCTATTGCTGTAAATGAGGCAAATGCAAAGATGTTCCGCATTGTTGCTTGTCCTACGGCGGGTTCTTGTGGTGTTATGCCTGGTGCTGTGAAAGCAGTAGCTGATCACTACCAATTAGATAGAGCTACAGTGGTAAAAGGCTTCTTAGCTGCGTCTGGTATTGGTAATGTAGTAGCAAATCGCGCTTGTGTTGCTGGTGCTGTTGGCGGTTGCCAAGCGGAAATCGGTACAGCGGCGTGTATGGCGGCAGGGGCCATTGTTGAAATGATGGGTGGATCACCACGTCAAGTAGGTCATGCTATTGCATTGTGCATGAAAAATCTATTGGGACTTGCTTGTGATCCGGTAGCAGGGCTCGTAGAGGTGCCATGTGTTAAGCGTAATGGCTTTTATGCAGTCCATGCTATTACTGCATCTGAAATGGCGTTAATGAATATTGAAAGCCAAATTCCACCAGATGAAGTCATTGAAGCGATGAATAATATAGGCCGTGCTATGCCGGCAGCATTGCGTGAAACAAGTGATGGCGGTCTTGCGGTGACACCGACAGGTACAGCTATTGCAGAACGAGTGCAATCCTTATAAGGATTGCACTTTTTTCATGCTTTCATTTGTAGTAAAATAAAGATTAGACTAGTTCAGAAAGGAGCGTGTATGATGGAACAAGCAAATCGAATATTGACCGTATTAGAAGAAGCCGGCCATGAAGCTTATATCATAGGCGGCGCTGTGCGCGATATGTTGATGCATCAAAAGCCACATGACTTCGATATTGTGACGTCTGCACGTCCCGATACAGTGATTGAGGTTCTTCGCGGTCATGATATTCAAACGACAGACCTCGTAGGAAAATCTTTTGGTGTAGTGGTAGCTACATTAGAGGGCAAGCAATACGAAATCGCTACATATAGAACAGAACGATATGGTGCAGATAGCCATCGTCCCGAAGAAATTACTTATGCCGATACCTTAGAAGAAGATGTGTTGCGTCGTGATTTTACTGTCAACGGCATGGCTATGAACCGTTATGGTGAAGTTATAGACCTTGTAGGTGGACGACGTGATATTAAACATAAGATGTTACGAACCATTGGTAATGCGCAGGAACGTTTTGAAGAAGATGCGTTACGATTATTTAGGGCGTGCCGTTTTGTGGCGAAGTTGGATTTCTTGCCGAGTAAAGATCTATTAGAGGCTATGCCTAAGGCTTTTCACCGCGTACCTGGCTTGTCTTTAGAACGTGTACGAAATGAGATTAATCGTCTCATGTTAGAGCCTGCGGTGGCTAAAGGCCTTGATGTCCTTGTTCAATCCCGCTTGGCAGAATGCTCTTGTCGTGTTGTAGAAAATGGTACGGCTCGGGAGGTTCCCATCTTGCCTGAACTATATCATCTCGTGAATTTGCCCCAAGAAAAGGACTTTCACGAATTTGATGGTTGGTATCATACATTAGCCGTTGTATCTCATACAGAAACAGATTTAATATTGCGTTGGGGTGCACTGTTACACGATGTAGCAAAGGGTATGCCAGCGGTACGGGCTGTTATTAACGGACGTTTGACGGATCGTGGCCATGATACATTAGGTGCTGAAATGACAGAAACCTTGCTTACTCGTTTAGGTTACCCTAAGAGTTTTGTGCGCCGTGTAGCTTGGATTGTAAAAAATCATATGCGCTTTCACTATTTTGTACAAAATGGGGAAGCTAATGAGAAGAAGTGGATCCGTAAAGAGGCTCGCAGCGGTGAGTTTCGAGATAGTCAAATTATGCGAATTGCATGGGAACAATTATCTAAGGTTTGTGCTGCCGATGTATTAGGCTGTGGGAAGCCTTATGCATCGACTGATGGCACCTTAGCCTTTGGTGAATGTATGGCAGATCTTAGCCTAGAGATGCCTATCCATAAAAAGGATTTAAATTATGACGAACGAGTTATTAAGCTTGCAGGGAAAAAAGTGGGGGAAGGATTGCAGTATTTATTAGGTCAGGTACAAAATGGAGTGATTCCTAATGAACCAGATGCACTATATGATGCATTAGACCATAAGTTACGCCGTCCAGTGGAGAAATGATGAAGTTATTAAATAAAGCGTTACTACGCATGAGTGATTGGAGTCGCACTACATGGTGCCTTGCCATACTCATGACAGTTGCTTTCGTCCTTGTTGGGCGTTTAGCACAGTTACAGGTCTTTGATACCTTTGACCTAGAGAAGAAAAACTTATTACAAGTTCAAGTAGATAGAAAATTACAATCGCCGCGCGGTACAATCTATGACCGTAATGGCAAGCCTTTGGCGATGAGTGTAGTTACAAAATCTTTATATGCGGATCCGAAGATGATTAAACAGTCTCCTCAAGAGATTGCGGATCTCATCTCACCGTATGTAACGATGTCAAAAGAGAATATTGTGAAAGCTTTGCAAGAGGATACCGCCTTTGTCTGGTTGAATCGTATGATGGATGCAGACAAATCAAAAGCGGTACAACAAGTTATTAAGGATAATAATATTGCAGGCCTCAATTTCGTTGAAGAATCTAAGCGCTATTATCCAAATGGTGTCTTAGCGGCACAAGTATTAGGCTTTGTCGGCACTGATGATAAAGGTCTTGATGGTCTAGAAATGGTTCTTGATGACGAATTAAAGGGGGGCGTACAACAAGAAATTGTAGCTACTGATAATAAAGGGAATGCCATCTTTGGTTCCGTACTATCTAAATTTTTACCAGATAAGGGTAAAAGCGTAACCTTAACCATCGATGCAACAATTCAATTTATTGCAGAACGCGCTCTTGATAAGGCGATGGTTGATACAGGAGCTAAGCATGCCAGCGTTATCGTTATGGATCCAAAGACCGGTGAAATATTAGCGATGGCCAATCGTCCAAGTTATGATCCTAATAACTACAACCAAAGTGGTGAAGAAGCTTTCAAAAATATTGCTGTTACTAACTTATACGAACCAGGTTCTACATTCAAACCAATCGTTGCATCTGCAGCTCTTGCGTCAGGAAAGTGGAAATTAGAAACCGTGTACAATGATAAAGGGGCCTTTGTAGCGAATGGTCATGTGATGAGAAACTGGAATGGTGAAGGTTATGGACCAGTTCGATTGCTAGATATCTTGAAGTATTCTATCAATACAGGTATGGCAGAAATTGGTACAACAACTGGAGCAGATATCCTTTCTAAATATGTACGCGATTATGGTTTTGGCTCTGAAACGGGCATTGAATTGCCTGGTGAAGGGGCAGGTATCCTGTATAATCCGGAAGATATGAGTAAGTTGGATGTAGCGACTATGTCTATCGGTCAAGGTATTGCGGTTACGCCGTTACAAATGGTACGTGCCTTTGGTGCTCTTTCTAATGGGGGTGCTATGATGCGTCCGCATATTATCAAGTCCTATAGTAATGCTCAAGGGGAAGTAACAAGCACTACCGAAAATACTGTAGTAGGTCAACCAGTGCCAGAGGAAACAGCAAAAACTATTGTAGATATCTTGGAAAAAGAGGTGTCTGAAGGCGGTGGTAACAAAGCGATGGTGGAAGGCTACCACTTTGGTGGTAAAACTGGTACCGCAGAAAAACTAGACACTAAACGTGGGGGCTATTTAGATGGTCAATACATTGCATCCTTTATCGGCTTTGGCCCTGTAGAGGATCCAAAATTTGTGGTCCTTGTAGCCATTGACGATCCTCAAAAAGGGTCTATTTATGGTGGACAAATTGCAGCGCCAGTATTTAAAGACATCGTGTCTCAACTTGTACGGTACTACCAATTGAGCCCATATGTTAAAGATAGTACTCCTGTAGCTGTTAAACCTAGCAATACATTACCAGAGCCACATCTTTCTGGTGATGGTTCCGTAACATTACCTAATTTTACGGGGTTCACCTATGGTGAGGTACGTGATTGGTTACATAAGGCGGGGCTTGCGTTTAAGCCAGATGGAACGGGTATTGCCGTTTCTCAAGATGAAAGTGGGGGCACTACTGTTCAACCCGGGACGGCAATTACCGTTCACTTTAGTAGATAATTAGAAATTATAGACAGTTCGTTATATAATAGAATAAGAGACTTTGGTGCCTCTCAGGAGGCACCTTTTTTATAAATAGTTTGAATGAATGGAGATACTTATGATCGAATTACGAGGGAAAGCGGTAGCAGATGCCCACAAGGCGATTTTACAAGAAAAAGTTGCAGCAGTAGGCAACTCTGTGATTACTATGGCAGTGTTACTTGTCGGTGAAGACCATGGCGCTCATATGTATGCTACATTTATGGAAAAAACAGCTAAAAATTTTGGCTATGGTTTTGTGCTAAAGCAATTGCCTGAAACGGCAACGCAAGATGAAGTAGTAGCGGCGTTGCATGAATTAAATACTGATCCATCTATTCATGGAATTTTACCGCTAATGCCAATGCCTAAACACATTGATACAGAAGCTCTTATCGATATGTTAGATCCTAAAAAAGATATTGATGGTCTTACAACATATAACATCGGTTTAGTAACAGCTGGTAAGGGTGGCTTTGCTCCTTGTACGGCTAAGGCTTGTATGGCTATTTTAAATCACTATAATATTCCTTTAGAAGGAAAACATGTGGTTGTAGTCGGTCGTAGCCAAGTTATCGGTAAACCTGTAGCGCTTATGGCACTCGCTGCACATGGTACTGTTACAATGTGCCATTCTAGAACTTCTGATCTAGTAGAGCAAGTAAAGCGTGGTGATATTATTATTGCTGCGGCTGGTCGTGCTCATATGATTACTGCTAATATGATTAAGCCTGGTGCTGTTGTTATTGATGTAGGTATTAATGAACTGGACGGCAAAACTGTAGGTGATGTTGATTATGATGCGGTAAAAGATATTGCATCTGCCATTACTCCTGTACCAGGAGGTGTTGGATCCGTAACAACGACAATGATGCTAGAAGCGGTATACGAGGCATATCATGCATGAGATGTCTATAGCAGAAGGTATTCTTGATGTAGCGCTCGATACCTTACGTCAACATGATGCGACAGTCATTCATTCTATTCAACTAGACTTAGGTTTAATGAGTGGGGTAGAACCGGATTCATTGCTATTTTGTTGGGAAGCCATTACGAAGGGAACACCTGCGGAAGGCTCACGCATAGAAATCAATACAGTTCCTATTGAAGGAAAGTGTTTAGATTGTGATAAAATATTTTTTGTAAAAAATTATACGTTTATTTGTCCTTATTGTGACAGCCATTTCGTACAAATTATAGGCGGTCGCGAGCTACAAGTGACCTCTATAGATATCGATTGATAGAAAGGTTAGGGCATGCAAGTTCAAGTTAAAACTAATGTACTGGCAAAAAACGATGCTATTGCAGAGTCCTTACAACAGTTGTTTAAGGAAAAGAATATATTTGTATTTAACCTGTTAGGTTCACCTGGGGCAGGTAAGACCTCCCTTTTGGAGGCAACCTTACAAGATTTAAAAAAGGATTATCGCTTAGCCGTTATTGAAGGCGATTTATTTACGGCAAAGGATGCCAAGCGCATTCATGAGTTGGGTGTGCCTGTTATCCAGATTAATACAGTTGGTGGGTGCCATCTCGATGCACAGATGATTCAAGATGCCTTAGGTGATCTGAATCTTGATGACCTCGATATGATTATTATCGAAAATGTAGGCAATTTAGTGTGCCCTGCGGAATTTGAGATTGGTGAAAGCATGAAAGTAACGGTTTTATCTGTTACCGAAGGTGAAGATAAGCCCCTTAAGTATCCGTTAATCTTTAAAGAGTCTAAGGCCATCCTTATTAACAAGATTGATTTATTGCCCTATGTGCCTTTCAAAAAGGAGCAGGCAATACAAGATATCCGTAATTTAAATCCAAATGGAGAAATTTTTGAAGTAAGTTGCACGGCCCACAACGGTCTTGAACCATGGTTGAATTGGTTGCGTGCACAGTTGGAGAATAATCGATGAACTATTCTATGAAGAGCCGTATTGTAGCGGCCCTCCTTGTGGGCTTGTGTGCTACTACAATCAGTTATGCAGCAGAGCCTGCCATTTCCACTGTTAATCCAGTTGCAGTAGAAACTACTGATGACACTAACGTTGTAGCTCAAGATTCCGCTAATGCGAGCAATGATGGTAGTGTAGATGGAACTGGTGAGGTTGATAGCTTGTCTTACCTTGATAATGCACCAGTTAGAGTTGTTAAGCTGGATCCAAAAACGAAACAGGAAGGTTCTAAAACCGGATGGCTCGCAGAGCAAATGGCTGTAACTGAATTTGGTGATTCTATACAATTCTGGCAAGCGGCTAGTGAGAACGAAGGCCCTTTGCCGAGTATCACTCAGAATAATTTAGCTGATATTGGTAAGTCTTATACGGCAAACAGTTTACCGCCTTTAGGTTCTCAGGATGACTATGCTATCGGCACATACCGATTGGGAGATCAGTTTGAAGTTCCAAAAGATGTAGAAAAAACTGAGGTACGTGATAACTTTACTACGTATTACATGAAAGATGTAGCAGTAACTGTATATACTGGACCTGCTCAAGAATTGTTGGTTAATAATCAATTGCGCGGTCAAGGGGCGACTTACTTCTTTGAACCAAATACTATTACAAATATTCATAGTACGAAAAAAGGCGCTAATACAGTACGTGACATTGGCCCTGGTAGCACACGGATGGAATTGATATTTGCCTATGGCAGTCCTAATGCGATGTGGCGTGATAAGAAAAATGAGACGTATATTTTCCTTTATGAGGGGCATTCCGAAAATTCATTGCCTCAAAAAAAGGAGTTTAAGAGTCCCGTAGAGAATACAAATAGTAATAGCCAACAACAATCTATGCTTGGTCAGCAAAAAGAATATATTGCTTTCACCATTAAACAAAGCAATATAGAGGCTGTAGACATTATTAGTGGACAAGTATGGCCTAGGTTTGGATTGCCGAAAGCTGAAGTGTATGATTTTGAAGCTGGTACACTTACGGCTGATGATTTTGTATTGCGTGGTTTCAAGTTGAATGACCATTTTGTTAATGATCCTAATAATGATTGGAAACATCAAGGCATATTGTTTGGCTCCACATTTATTGGCTATAATGAATACGGTGTGAGTGTAGATAAAAAAGATCTTATCAATCGCGTATTATTAAATGTTTATACGCCTACACGTCGTGGAATCGCGATGGGTGATACCAAATATTTATTGCTCTTTGTGTATGGTATGCCAACTCGTATTGTTGAATCTACAACAAAGGCGGGGACGTCTACCGTATATGAATATAAAAATCCAGCGGCAAGCAACTCTTATTTACAGTTTGCCCTAGATGATAAAAACCAATATATCAAATCCGTTATGTTATCTGACCGTCCTGTAAAATAGGATAGGTCACAGCGAGGAGGCAAAGGGTATGGTTACTGTACAAGATGTAAAAGAACGTTGGGAAAAGATTCAAGGTGATGATGAACGTATATTGTTTATCGTTGGTGGTCCAGGTTCTGGTAAAAGTTTGCTAATTCGTGAATTGTCTGAGCAGAAGGGCTGGAAATACTTGGAAGCTAAGCAACTCATCGAGGAAGAGTTTTTGCTCGTGCCTCGTGATGAACGGCCTCAATTAGCGGAAGAAGTTATTTGCCGTGCTCTTAGCCGTAGCGATACGGAAGTAGTCTTGCTAGATGGCATTAATGTATTCTTTGCACCTATCTTAAATCTAAAACCATTTGAGTTGTTAAAAACTATTAGTAAGAAGTATCCTATTGTCGTTGGCTGGCGTGGACATATTGAAGGGGATCAGTTGTACTTAGAACATAACAATAATCCTAAACATGCTGTAGTTAGTATTGCACATCCAGATCATGTTATTGCAATCGACTAAATGTATGTTTGAACATATTGGTTGAATATAGGGAAAACTATAAATGTATAGAAGGAGATAGCGGGCTATCTCCTTTTTTAGTTATATAATTACAGTTATTAGGTAAAAAATATAGTTTTGTAATTTCCTATTATTTGATTTTAGTAAACCTGAAATATGGATGTTAGCAGACATGGACTGGTAAGGAATGAAACTATGTAAAGGTATATAAAGAATATACTAGTAAATAAAAGTTGATTACTGGATATATACTGAAAACGAGGCATTTTATAGAGGATTGATAAAATATAAATTTTTTTTGACAAAATACTTGCATAGGGTATCGTTTCATGTTATTATGATTAAGCACTAAGAGTGACCACAGTGAACGAAAAACTTCAAAAAAGTTTTTAAATGTTCTTGACACTTAGTGTGCTAGGTGATACAATTCATCTTGTCGTAATGATGCTGGCGTAGCTCAATAGGTAGAGCAGCTGACTTGTAATCAGCAGGTTGTGGGTTCAATTCCTATCGCCAGCTCCATTTTATTTATGGAGGGATTCCCGAGCGGCCAAAGGGAGCAGACTGTAAATCTGCCGTCTTCGACTTCGAAGGTTCGAATCCTTCTCCCTCCACCATTCATAGCGGGGTGGAGCAGTTGGTAGCTCGTCGGGCTCATAACCCGAAGGTCGCAGGTTCAAGTCCTGTCCCCGCAACCATAAAAACCACAGTGAAATGATCGTTCATTGTGCTGGTGTAGCTCAGTCGGCAGAGCGTATCCTTGGTAAGGATAAGGTCACCGGTTCAATCCCGGTCACTAGCTCCATACATGGCGGCATAGCTCAGTTGGCTAGAGCAATCGGTTCATACCCGGTGTGTCCGCGGTTCAAATCCGTGTGCCGCCACCATTAAACCTCACCTTGGTGGGGATTTTTTTATTTCTTTACATATGACATGCTATTCTAAGACTTTGTATATATGGTATAATAATAGGTAAGGAAATCTTATATTCCATTGATAAATTAGGGTTAATATATTATATTAATACTAGAATGTAATTTGTTTTTGTGAAGGAGGATATAATCCTAATGGCAAAAGAAAAATTTGAACGTACGAAACCGCATGTTAACATCGGTACAATCGGTCACGTTGACCATGGTAAAACTACTTTGACTGCTGCAATCACTAAAGTATTGGCTGAAAAAGGTCAAGCTGACTTCCAAGATTACAGCATGATCGATAAAGCTCCAGAAGAACGTGAACGCGGTATCACAATCAACACTGCACACGTTGAGTATGAAACTGCTAACCGTCACTATGCACACGTTGACTGCCCAGGCCATGCTGACTATGTTAAAAACATGATTACTGGTGCGGCTCAAATGGACGGCGCTATCTTGGTTGTATCCGCAGCTGACGGCCCTATGCCTCAAACTCGCGAACACATCTTGTTGGCTCGCCAAGTTGGTGTTCCTGCAATTGTAGTATTCTTGAACAAAGCTGACATGGTTGACGATGAAGAATTGATCGAATTGGTAGAAATGGAAGTTCGTGAACTTCTTTCTTCCTACGAATTCCCTGGCGACGAAGTACCTATCGTTGTAGGTTCCGCGTTGAAAGCTTTGGAAGGCGACGCTCAATATGTAGCTAAAATTGACGAATTGATGGACGCTGTAGACTCCTACATCCCAACACCAGTTCGTGATACTGATAAACCATTCTTGATGCCTGTGGAAGACGTTTTCACAATCACTGGTCGTGGTACAGTAGCAACTGGCCGTGTTGAACGTGGTCAAGTAAACGTTGGTGATACTGTTGAAGTAGTAGGCTTGAAAGAAAAAGCTGAACAATATGTAGTAACAGGTCTTGAAATGTTCCGTAAAGTGTTGGATTCTGCAGTAGCAGGTGACAACGTAGGTGCATTGCTTCGTGGTGTTGATCGTAAAGACATCGAACGTGGTCAAGTATTGGCTAAACCAGGCTCCATCAACCCACACACAAAATTCAAAGCAGAAGTATACGTATTGACTAAAGAAGAAGGTGGCCGTCATACTCCATTCTTCTCCAACTACCGTCCACAATTCTACTTCCGTACAACAGACGTAACAGGTGTTGTAAACCTTCCTGAAGGTGTAGAAATGTGTATGCCTGGCGATAACGTAACAATGGAAATCGAATTGATTACTCCAATCGCTATCGAAGAAGGTCTTCGCTTCGCGATCCGCGAAGGTGGCCATACAGTAGGCGCTGGCGTAGTAACAGAAATCGAAGGTTAATACAAGTTTATAGCTCAATGTATCGATACATTAGCTATATAATTGAATTTTAGATTCAATAAAAGGGACCCGTTGGGTCCCTTTTATTTTGTATGTTTTGATGATTAAGAGTATAGGATTGAATCGCTAATATATTGAAACAATGATGATTTTGTAATGTGACATATACGTTGTATTCAGGCTTCAAAGGATAATCATACTATTGATACAAATTGAGAAGAAATTTTAATATATTGTAACCTTAGATACAACTTTATTTATAAAATTAGTGTATATTATATATGAGAAGAGCATAGGCTCTCTTTTTGTGCTTTTATAGAAAAGGAGGTAATGTGATGGGCGAATACAAAAAGTATTGGATAGCCGTAGTAGCAGTTCTTATTATTGGATTCTCTATTCTTGGCTATTTGGGTACGGATGTATATCATCAAGCGCCACCGGTACCAACCGCGTATGTATCTCAAGATGGACAGGTTTTGTTCACTAAGGATGATATCTTACATGGTCAATCGGCTTGGCAATCTACAGGTGGTCAATCTGTAGGGACCGTACTAGGTCATGGCGCATATCAAGCCCCGGATTGGACAGCTGATTGGTTGCACAAAGAAGTGTCCGTAATGCTTGATATCAAGTCTCAAGAAGCTTTTGGTGTTCTTTATGAACAGTTAGGTGATGTGCAGAAAGCGGCTGTTAAAGAAGCAGTTAAAGCAGAGTACTTTAACAGTGCTGTTCGTGAAGATGGAACTGTTGTGCTTTCACCGGAACGTATTACAGCGATGAATTTAACCGGACAATATTTTATTGAACTGTATGGTGATAACCCTAAATTGTCCGAAACACGCGATCATTTTGCGATGAAAGACAATACGTTGCCAGAATTAAAAGATCGTATTGATATGGCACGATTCTTCTTCTGGACTACGTGGATGGCATCGACTCAACGCCCTGGTACAGATGCAACATACACCAACAATTGGCCTCACGAGCCATTGTTAGATCATAATCCAACACCGGAAAGCGTAGCTTGGTCTGTTGTGAGTGTTATTATTTTACTTTGTGGTATTGGTATTGTCGTATGGATGTGGGCATTCGGTCGCAAACAAGATGAACATGAATTAACACCACCTGCGGAAGATCCAATTTCCAAATTGCATCTCACACCATCTCAACGGTCTTTAGGAAAATATTTATTTACGATTTTGGCATTATTTTTACTCCAACTTGGTATGGGTGGTATCATTGCGCACTACACCGTAGAAGGACAGGCTTTCTATGGCATTCCATTGGCGCAGTATTTCCCATATTCTATTGCTCGTACTTGGCATATTCAAGCATCCTTGTTCTGGATTGCGATGGCATTCTTGAGTGCCGGTTTATTCTTGGCGCCGATTATTAATGGCGGTAAAGATCCTAAGTTCCAAAAATTGGGCGTGGATATTTTGTTCTGGGCACTCGTTGTGTTGGTAGTGGGTTCCTTTACAGGTACATATTTAGGTGTTGCTCATGAGATTCCGGCGTCTCTAAACTTCTACTTGGGTCACCAAGGATATGAGTTTATCGAGTTGGGGCGCGTATGGCAATGGATTGAATATATCGGCATTCTATTTTGGCTTGTACTCATGGTGCGCAGCATCATTGGTGCTTTCAAAAATAAAGGGGATAAAAACCTTATTGCTGCCTTTATTTTCTCCGTTGTGATGGTCGGTATTTTCTATGGACCAGGTCTTTTCTACGGAGAACACAGCCACTTGGCAATCATGGAATACTGGCGCTGGTGGGTTATTCACCTTTGGGTAGAAGGATTCTTTGAAGTATTCTCTACTACGTTGATGGCCTTTATTTTCGTAACACTTGGTCTCGTATCTTACCGTGCAGGTACCATAGCAGCGATTTCGTCCGGTGCCATTTACCTTATCGGCGGTATCCCTGGTACATTCCATCATCTTTATTTCACCGGTGTTACATCGACTATCGTGGCCACAGGGGCATCGTTCTCCGCGTTGGAAGTAGTGCCTCTTGTACTCTTGGGATATGAAGCGTTTGAAAATTATACACGCCTTCATAGTGCTCCTTGGATGCATCGACTAAAATGGCCTGTATACTGCTTCATTGCCGTATCCTTCTGGAACTTGGTGGGTGCAGGCATCTTCGGCTTCTTAATTAATATGCCGGTTTCCTTGTTCTATATTCAAGGTCTAAATACGACAGCTGTTCATGCTCATACGGCGTTGTTCGGCGTATACGGGTTCTTGAGTTTAGGCTTTGTATTCCTCATCGCTCGTTATATTCGACCTGAAGTGGAATTTAACGACAAGTTGATGAAATTCGGTTTCTGGGCATTGAATTGGGGCCTTGCGTTAATGGTTCTTATCAGTCTATTGCCAATTGGCTTGATTCAAAGTTGGGCAAGTGTTACACAAGGCTTATGGCTCGCTCGCAGTGAAGACTTTATGCAACAACCATTGTTACAAAATTTGCGTTGGCTTCGCATGGTTGGCGATACCATCATGATATTGGGGGCATTGGCCTTCTTCTGGCAAATCGTGAAAGTAACTTTCACAAAGAAACAGTAATAAACGAAGCAATAATAGTAAATATGTAATTATAATATTAAATATAATATATATAAGCTAACTATAAGCTAATATGACATGGCGTTCTTTGGGTAGACAAGGGGCGCCATTGTCTGTTATACTATCCATGTCAGGCATACGTGCCTGGCTTTTTTGAGTTGCTTAATTTCTTGACATCGCTTGCTACGTATGATATAGTTTTTTAGTATGTAGTCGAGCGTTTTCGAGTACAAGAGACAGATTAGTAAATATAAAGCGAGGTGTATCCGGATGCGTAATGCCATTACTTTAGCTTGCACAGATTGCAAACAACGCAACTATCAAACGAACAAGAATAAAAAGAACAATCCTGATCGTATTGAAATGATGAAATATTGCAAATTCTGCGGTAAACATACATTACACCGTGAAACAAAATAATTCTTATCATTCATTACCTGTTGATTTGAGGATGTGAAACACAATGGCAAAGTCTAACTCAGCAGTGCAGCAGCGTGGTGGATTTGGAAAATTCTTCCGCGGTGTGAAAGCTGAACTAAAAAAAGTAGTCTGGCCAACAAAAAAAGAGCTTATCAATTACACAATAGTAGTATTCTTAGTGACCATATTCATCGCTTTGATTATTTCTGTGCTTGATGGACTCTTTGCCCAACTTTTTAATACGTTGTTGCACTTTGTTGGATAAGGGGGCCATTACATGGAAGCAGATAAGAAGTGGTATGTAATTCATACCTATTCAGGCTACGAAAATAAAGTAAAAACCACTCTTGAACTTAAAGTTCAATCTATGGGGCTACAAGATGTGATCAGCCGAATTTTGGTGCCTCTTGAAGACGAAATAGATGAAAAAGATGGGGTTAAAAAAGTAGTAAAACGTAAGATATTTCCTGGGTATGTATTGGTGGAAATGGAAGTTAATGACCGTTCTTGGTATGTTGTACGCAACACGCCAGGTGTAACAGGTTTCGTTGGCTCTGCTACAAAACCAGTTCCACTTTCTGATTCCGAAGTAGAACATATACTTAAGTCTCAGGGCTTGGATAAGAAACCAACCATTAACGTTGATGTAGAAGTTGGTGAAACGGTTCGCATTACGTCCGGTGCCTTTGAAGATAAACTAGGTGTTATTACCGAACTTAACCCTGATAAAGGAACATTGAAACTTAGCGTAGAAATGTTCAATCGAGATACCGAGGTAGAGTTAGAGTTCTCTCAAGTTGAGAAAGCTCTTTAATATATAAATATAATAATATAACTCTAAAAAGAGCAATCGATTTTGGTTGCCAGTGGGAGGATATATATCCGTTACCACCACAGTATAAGCATAGGAGGTTTAATTACCCATGGCTAAGAAATTAGTTAAACAAGTAAAACTACAAATTGAAGCCGCTAAAGCTACTCCAGCACCACCAGTTGGTCCTGCACTAGGTCAAGCAGGTGTTAACATCGTTGCTTTCACAAAAGAATTCAACGAACGTACTGCTAAACAAGCTGGCTTAATTATTCCAGTAGTTATTAACGTATATGAAGATCGTAGCTTCGACTTCATCACTAAGACTCCACCAGCTGCAGTATTGTTGAAAAAAGCTGCAGGTATTCCAAAAGGTTCTGGTGTGCCTAACCGTGATAAAGTAGCAAAAGTAGGTCGCGATAAAGTTCGTGAAATTGCTGAATTGAAAATGCCTGACTTGAATGCTAATACCGTAGAACAAGGTATGCGCATGGTGGAAGGTACTGCTCGCAGCATGGGCATTGAAATCGTTGACTAATAAGCGTACGACTTGCGCATAAGGCGCAAATCGGTGGGAGGGAATTCCCGTTTGACCACATAAGGAGGATATTATAATGGCAAAAGTAGGTAAGAAATACGCTGAAGCAGTAAAACTTATTGAAGCTGGTAAATTCTACGAACCAGTAGAAGCAATTGAGTTGGTTAAGAAAACTGCAACTGCAAATTTCGATGAAACAGTTGAAATTGCTTTCAACTTGAATGTCGACCCTAAATACGCTGATCAACAAGTTCGTGGTGCAGTAGTATTGCCTCATGGTACTGGCAAAACTAAACGCGTTCTTGTATTCGCAAAAGGCGACAATATTAAGGCAGCTGAAGAAGCTGGTGCAGATTTTGTAGGTTCTGAAGAGTTAGTAGCTAAAATCCAAGGTGGTTGGAGCGACTTCGACGTAGTAGTTGCTACACCAGACATGATGGGTCAAGTTGGCCGTCTTGGTAAAATTTTGGGTCCTAAAGGCTTGATGCCAAACCCTAAAGTTGGTACAGTAACTCCAGACGTTGCTCGTGCAGTAAACGAAATCAAAGCTGGTAAAATCGAATACCGTACTGATAAAGCAGGTATTATCTCTTGCTCTATCGGTAAAGCATCTTTCGATGAAGAAAAATTACTTGACAACTACCGTACAATCGTTGATACTATTATCAAGGCTAAACCTGTAGCAGCTAAAGGTCAATACATTAAATCTGTAACCTTGTCCGCTACAATGGGCCCTGGTGTACCTTTGAATGTGTTCAAATTGAGCACTGTTTCCAAAGAGCAATAATTAAATATGTCTCTTAGCTGTAGACGGCTGGTATGTATAATGGATGAAAATCCGCCCGCTGAGGCTGACACTAGAACAACCTAGGACTAGTTACGACCTCATCGCGTGCGATGGGGTCGTTTTTACGCTAAGATAGTACATAGAGCACCAAAAAAATCTACAAGGAGGTAATCTAATGGCTGTCACTGAATCAAAAAAAGCAATCGTTGCTCAAATGAAAGAAACTCTTTCTGAAGCAAAAGGTGCTGTATTGATTGGTTACTCTGGTTTAACTGTTGCGCAAGCAACTGATCTTCGTCGCAAAATGTTGGCTGAAGGTGTTGAATACAAAGTAATCAAAAATACTTTGACTCGTATCGCTGCAAACGAATTGAATCTTGAAGGTTTCTCTGAGCATTTAGAAGGTCCAACTGCGTTGGCTACTTCTAAAGACGATGCTGTTGCACCTGCTCGTGTAATCGAACAATTCATCAAAGCAACTGAAAAAGAAGTTGTAACAGTTAAAGCTGGTATCGTTGAAGGCGAAGTTATGGACGCAGCAGGCGTTAAAGCAATTGCATCTCTTCCAAATCGCGAAGGTATGCTTTCCATGTTGCTTTCCGTATTGCAAGCTCCTGTTCGCAATGTTGCATACGCTGTCAAAGCTGTTGCAGAAGCAAAACCTGCAGAATAATATTTTTTGCAAAGTATTCGTTGGCCGCTTGAGGCTGGCACTATAAACTAATTTATGGAGGAAATCTAAAATGGCATTGAACATTGAAAACATCGTTGCTGAATTGAAAGAAGCAACAATCCTTGAACTTAATGATCTTGTAAAAGCAATCGAAGAAGAATTTGGCGTAACTGCAGCAGCTCCTGTAGCTGTAGCAGCTGCTGGTGGTGCTGAAGGCGGCACTGCTAAAGATTCCTTCGACGTAATCTTGAAAGATGCTGGCGCATCTAAAATCAACGTAATCAAAGTTGTTCGTGAAGCAACTGGTCTTGGCTTGAAAGAAGCTAAAGCTATCGTTGACGGTGCTCCTGCACCTGTAAAAGAAGGCGTTGCTGCTGAAGCTGCTGAAGCTTTGAAAGCTCAATTAGAAGAAGCTGGCGCATCCGTAGAATTGAAATAATTCTAACCATATTAAAGGCGTACCCTATGGGTACGCCTTTTTTATTGAAGCTTATAAATTGATGCGAGTTTTGTTTTGTTGACTAATTTTGCCTTTGGATACGGTAATGCATTAGAGAAATCCTTGTCATATTTTTTAGGAACGATGACATAGGAACCGCGATTATTTGATGTATTACTTAAAAATGTTTCTTTAGTTATTGTAGGCATCAATGTTTTGCCTTCGGTCCATATAGAATCATCTGTTGTATCTACAAAAACTTGGGTAGGTGTAGTGTCCATGTAATATACAATAGAAGTATAGTAACTGCCATATACATATATTGGTTTTGATGTATCTTCGATGAACGTTCTAAACTGTAAACCAGATTGATTAAATAATATTGGTGGTACTGTAATTGTAATAGCTGAGTATAAAGTAATTAGTGGAACTAAAGCATATATTGCTAGTTTAAAAAATGATGTTATGTAGTATCGACCGATTAAAATCATACATACTATAATAAAGGAACCTACGATTAACGGTTTACTATCAAGACTTTTATCAAAAGCTGTAGTAAATGTAAAAATCATGTAGTAAATACCTAGTGGTAGGGTAATTAAATAATTAAACTTTTTGAATGATTGAGTAAATTCACCGGTTTCTTTGTCAGTAACTAATTCACAAATTTTTACAGCCGCCCATATTATACAAGGGATAATGGCAGGTAATGTGTAGGTTAGATACTTTGTAGCTACTAGAGAGTAGAATAGAACTATAACTATAAACCATATAATACCTAATAGATCAAAATCATCTTTCCAGTTAAGATCTTTTAAATGATAGACTATTACAGGTGTCCATGGTAATAGTGAAAGGGGTACAATTAATAGATAGTAATACCATACATTAAATTTAGGATGCTCAGATATAAGAGCTCGATCTACATTGTGTAGACCTAAGAATCCGGAAATAAACTGCTCACCGTGAATGGAATACATAGCGATATACCAAGGGCTAGCTATCGCTATAAAGGCTAATAGTCCGAAGGGATTAAATAGTAATTTAATATCCTTTGAAAGCTGATAACTTTCATCTTTTCTATGGACTATATAGCGAGCGCATACATAAATGAGTAATATCAGGCCGGGCAAGATGATGCCTATAGGTCCTTTGGTAATTACAGCTAAGGCAGCAGCAATGTAAGCTTTCACCATAGCTGACTTGTCATTATTGGTAAAAGCTAAATAGCTATATCCAAATATAGCTAAGGTGAAGAGAAGTAGAAATCCGTCGGTTATAATTGCATGAGATATGTACCAAAACTGTAGTGTACTCATTAATAGAATAGCACAGAGTACACTAGCAAAAGTATTTTTAGATATGCGGTAAATTATATGGTACATTAGGGCCACGCTGGCTCCCGCAACAAGCGTATTTGGTATACGAGATGTAAAGTCAGATATGCCAAATAGTTTGTACGTAATCATAAGTGCCCAATAGGTGAGCGGTGGTTTATCATACCATACGTGATCGTATATCATAGGGGATATCCATGAGTTATGTTTTAGCATGGTGATGGCGGAGAGAACATAGTTGGACTCCACCGGATCAGTGATTGGCAAATAGGCATTATAAAAGCCGTAGCTCAAAACGGTTAATAAAAAGAGCGCACCTATGCGCAGCATGTGATTGTTAATCATAGTTACTCCTTACTTACATAGTTTATATTATTGTACTATAGGGCGTGTAATATTTAAACCAATCAAAGATAAAAACATAGCCTTTATAAATATGGAGATAATATGGAGATAATATGGAGATAGTTACAAAAAAATAATTATTTATGAAATAATATATTGTATAGAATATTGTTTATTCGGAATACATGAAATGACTTTTATGTATACAAAATACATGCTATAATGAGCGCATAAGATAAAACCGTTTCATTAAACTATCATCTAATATATGAAATAGTGGAAAGAGGATCTATTATGAGAAAAGAACATGATTTCCTAGGTGAATTAGAAGTAGCGGATGAGTTATATTATGGTGTACAAACGATTCGTGCCTTAGAAAACTTCCATATTACAGGGAAACATTTAGACCAAGATTTTATTAAAGCTCTAGCGATGGTAAAAAAAGCATCTGCTTTAGCTAATATGAAAACAGGTCGCCTCAATGTATCTATCGGTAAAGCGATTGTTCAAGCAGCTGATGAAGTTATTGCAGGTGAATTTGCTGACCAATTTCCAGTTGATCCAATTCAAGGCGGTGCTGGCACTTCTGTGAATATGAATATGAATGAAGTGTTGGCAAATCGTGCTTGTGAAATTTTAGGCCATCCAAAAGGTAGCTATGATATTGTAAGCCCTAACAATCACTGTAACATGGCACAATCTACAAATGACGCTTTCCCAACAGCGATTAAAGTTTGTGCAATTTTGAAATCTAAACCGTTACTTGAAGCTTTGCAACGTCTTGTTGATGAGCTTGAGAAAAAAGCTGAAGAATATAGTGAAATTTTAAAAATGGGGCGTACTCATTTACAAGATGCGGTGCCTATTACATTGGGACAAGAGATGGGCGCTTATGCATCTGGTATTCGTCGTGGTATTAAACGTATTAAATCTGCCGTTGAAGGTGCACATGTAATCAACATGGGGGCCACTGCAGTTGGTACAGGCCTTAATGCTGAACCTAATTATATTCATGATGTAGCGTACGAATTAAGCGAAGTAGTAGGCGAACCGTTCTACACTGCGGAGAATTTAATCGATGCCACAAACAATACAGATGTATTTGCTGATATCTCTAGCGGTTTGAAGGTAACTGCACTTGTGTTGATTAAGATGGCAAATGATTTCCGCTTAATGGCATCTGGACCTCGCTGTGGCATTGGTGAATTAAAATTGCCTGCCCGTCAACCAGGCTCCTCTATCATGCCAGGAAAAGTAAATCCTGTTATCGCTGAAGTATTGAATCAAGTGTGTTACCAAGTTATCGGTAATGACCTTACTATTACATTAGCTGTAGAAAATGGTCAATTCGAGTTAAATGTTATGGAACCTGTATTGGCATACAACTTGTTCAATAACCTTTGCTACCTCAAAAACGGTGTAAATACATTCGTTGATAAATTGCTTGTTGATCTTGAAGTAGACCGTGAACAATGCGAGTACTGGTTGAATCGTTCCGTTGGTATCGTAACAGCATTGTTGCCACATCTTGGCTATGAAACAGCTTCTGCATTGGCGAAAGAAGCGTATGAAACAGGTCGAGCTATTCGCGATATCATCTTGGATCAAGGTTTATTGACTGAGGATGAAATTAATCATATTCTTTCTCCTAAAGAAATGACTCGCCCTGGTATCGCTGGTGCGAATCTTTTAAAACAAAAAGGCAACTAATTTATGGTTCTCTTTTGATACATGAATAAAGCATGAAAATAAAAGACTGTCAACCCTTTTGGTTGACAGTCTTTTTTAATACTGATAAAATTATATATTGCAAAAGTAGCGTTTTCTGCTTTTGGATGTAAAAACTATAACACAAATAGTGATGAGGTTTTCTTCCAAGGTTGTGCTTGGTTAATGGGAAGCAAGGTTATTTTAAAAATGAAATGGACCTTGCTTTATTTGACGTTGCCCGAGCAGGAAAACTGAGACCTGTAAGATGTCTTTTTCATGCCGTTATAGAAAATGGTAGACCAGTGTGTTTTGATAGGGGTGAAAGCAAATATGTTCAAACCTGAACAGGTAGGCAAACGAACTCGTTATACATATGCAAAAATTAACGAAGTTATCAAGATGCCGCATTTATTGGACATTCAACGTAAATCGTATGAGTGGTTCTTGGAGAGTGGTTTACAAAATATTTTCAACGATATTTCTCCGATTAAAGACAATTCAGGTAATCTAGTACTTTCTTTTGAAGGTTTTAGCTTAGGTGAACCTAAGTATGATATTAATGAATGTAAAAACCGTGATGCTACTTACGCAGCACCACTTCGTGTAAATATTCGCTTGGTAAATAATGATCCAGAAAATATGGACATTAAAGAACAAGAAGTATTCATGGGCGATTTCCCATTGATGACAGATACAGGTACTTTCATCATCAATGGTGCAGAACGTGTTATCGTATCCCAATTAGTACGTTCTCCAGGCGTTTACTACAATAAAGAAATCGATACAATGGGTAACCGTTTGTATGATTCCACAGTTATTCCTAACCGTGGTGCATGGATTGAACTTGAAACAGATGCTAGTGAAGTGGTAGCTGTTCGTATTGACCGTAACCGTAAATTACCAGCTACTGTATTGGTACGTGCATTAGGTTGGGATACGAATGAAAGTATCCTCGACCTCTTCTGGAATGGTAAAACTGATGAGGATGGTTTACCAGTATATGATGAACGCATCGTTCGCACATTAGAAAAAGATACAACTCAATCTGCTGACGAAGCATTAGTTGAAATCTATAAAAAATTACGTCCAGGTGAGCCTCCTACTGTAGAGTCTGCTCGTAACTTGTTCGATAACTTGTTCTTCGATGCACGCCGTTATGACTTAGCGCGCGTTGGTCGTTATAAATTGAACAAAAAACTTGGCTGGCGCCAACGTATGTTGGGTCAAACATTGGCTCAACCAATTGTAGATCCAGAAACTGGCGAAATTATCCTTGATGCAGGCGTACAAGTTGGGGAAGAACAACTTGATATCGTTGCTAATAGCCATGTTTTCGATGGTGAAGGTTTTGCTGAATTCTATATCGTAAATAATGATGGTGTAGAGTCTAAAGTTATCTGTAATAACTGCAACTTACCATATGATCACCGTACAGTAACACGTGAAGACATGATCGCTAACATTTCTTACTTGCTCAACCTTATGGATGGTGCAGGTCATACAGATGATATTGACCACTTGGGTAACCGTCGCCTTCGTTGCGTAGGCGAATTGTTGCAAAACCAATTCCGTATCGGTTTAACTCGTATGGAACGTGTTGTTCGTGAGCGCATGACAATTCAAGAAACTGAATCCATTACGCCTCAAGCGTTGATCAATATTCGCCCTGTAGTGGCAGCTATCAAAGAATTCTTTGGTTCTTCTCAATTGTCTCAGTTCATGGACCAAACAAACCCATTGGCGGAATTGACTCACAAACGTCGTCTTTCTGCCCTTGGCCCTGGCGGCTTGTCTCGTGAGCGTGCAGGTTTCGAAGTTCGTGACGTGCATCATTCTCACTATGGTCGTATGTGTCCTATTGAAACTCCAGAAGGTCCAAACATTGGCTTGATTAACTCCTTGTCCAACTATGCAAAGGTAAACGAATTTGGCTTCATCGAAGCACCATACCGTAAAGTAGAAAAAGTGTATGGTAAAGGCAAGGATGCTGATAAAGTTGTTAAAGTGCGCGTATCTGATAGCGTAGTATACATGACCGCTGATGAAGAAGAAGGCATGACAATTGCCCAAGCAAACTCTCCGCTTGATGCAGAGGGGTACTTCACAACTGAACATGTTGCTTGTCGTCGTGGTCATGATGTATTGGAAGTTACACCAGATAAGGTTGACTATATGGACGTTAGTCCAAAAGAAGTTGTATCTATTGGTACAGCTATGATTCCATTCCTTGAAAATGATGATGCTAACCGTGCCTTGATGGGCGCGAACATGCAACGTCAAGCGGTACCACTTTTGCGTGCTCAAGCACCACTTGTTGGTACAGGTATGGAATATACAGCAGCTACTGACTCTGGTGTTTGCGTATTGGCGCGTGAAGCGGGTAAAGTTGTACGTTGTTGGGGTAATGAAATCCACGTTCTTCGCGATAGCGATGGTCGTGTTGATACATACCATTTGAATAAATTCCTTCGTTCTAACCAATCCACATGCTTTAACCAAAAACCAATCGTTAATCGTGGCGACCATGTTGTAAAAGGCCAAGTATTGGCTGATGGTCCTGCTACAGATGGCGGCGAATTGGCATTAGGTTATAACGTTCTTGTAGCGTTCATGCCTTGGGAAGGTTATAACTATGAAGATGCTATCTTGCTTAGTGAAGAACTCTGCAAAGAAGATATCTATACATCCATTCATATTGAAGAATACGAATGTGATGCTCGTGATACCAAATTAGGCGCTGAAGAAATTACTCGTGAGTTGCCTAATACAGGTGACGACACACTTAAAAACTTAGACGAAGATGGTATTATCTGTATTGGTGCAGAAGTACATCCTGGCGATATCCTTGTAGGTAAAGCTACACCAAAAGGTGAAACTGAGCTTACTCCAGAAGAACGTTTGTTGCGTGCTATTTTTGGTGACAAAGAACGTGAAGTTCGCGACACTTCCTTGCGCGTGCCTCATGGTGAATCTGGTAAAGTCGTAGATGTAAAAGTCTTTACCCGTGAAAATGGCGACGAATTACAACCAGGTGTAAATAAACTTGTTCGCGTATATATCGCTCAAAAACGTAAGATTCATGAAGGCGATAAAATGGCGGGCCGTCATGGTAACAAAGGTGTCGTTTCTCGCGTTATGAGAAAAGAAGATATGCCATTCCTTCCAGATGGTACTCCAGTACAAATCGTATTGAACCCATTGGGCGTACCTTCTCGTATGAACATCGGTCAGGTTCTTGAAACTCACTTGGGGTGGGCTGTTCAAGGCTTAGGTATGAAAATCAAAGCTACGGACCTCCACATTCAAAACGTGTTGAAAGAAGCCCGTACTGATGCATCTTACTGGGAACAAATCGATGCAATCCGTGACCTTTATGCTCAAATTGAGGTATTGGAAGCGAAAGTTGCGGAAGATGTTACGGTAAATCATTTCGAAGAAAATGAGCAAATCATTGCTTTGAAAACTAAAATTTTAAAACATGTAGAAGCAGCAGCGCAAAAGAAATTGGATGCTATGGGTGGCGAAGCTCGTTTCCAAGAGCTTAAAGCTATTGAAGCTAAATACAATGCACTTCATGTAGAATTCTTTGATTCTGAAGAAGAGGCTCCTGAAATGGATCCTGCGCTTGTAGAAGAATTAGAGGCAATTAGCAAAGTCAAGAATACTCTTAACAACATTCACTCTGCTGAAGAAAAACGCGTTGAAATTCGCAAAGAGTTGGAAAGCCTTGGCTATGATTTTGACAAATATGGCATGCCAAAACCAGATGTAGCAGGTATTCATATTGCTACACCTGTATTTGATGGTGCTCACGAAAAGGACGTATTCGAAACATTGGCGATTGCAGGTCGTCCTGATGATGGTAAAACTGTTCTATATGATGGTCGTACTGGTGAACCGATGGATAACCGCGTTACAGTTGGTTACGTTTACATGCTTAAACTCCATCATTTGGTTGATGACAAAATCCATGCTCGTTCTACAGGTCCGTACTCCCTTGTTACACAACAACCTTTGGGCGGTAAAGCTCAGTTCGGTGGCCAACGTTTCGGGGAAATGGAAGTTTGGGCTCTAGAAGCATATGGCGCAGCCTATACCCTTCAAGAGCTATTAACTGTTAAGTCTGACGACGTTGTTGGTCGTGTGAAAGCATACGAAAAAATCGTTAAAGGCGAAAACATCCCTGAACCAGGTGTACCTGAGTCCTTCAAGGTATTGCTTAAAGAACTTCAAAGTATCGGTCTCGATGTAAAAATCTTGAATGAAGATCAAGAAGAAGTTGTTATGAAAGAACTTGAGGACGAAGATGAGGTGGTAGAAACTGGTATTGAAGAAGTTATGGAAGGCAGTGCTGTAGAAACTGATGAAGTAACTGTAGTAGAACCAGAAGTAGAGGAAGAGGAAGAATTACCAGCTGATAATGGCGGTGAAGATGATATCCTTAGCCAATTGGCGTACCCAATGGGCGACTCCTCTAACGATGAAGACTAAAACTATCTATAAGGAAGGGAGCGATAGTAGTGCTAGACGTAAATGAATTCGATTCCATGCGAATCGGTTTAGCCTCTCCAGAGCAGATTTTATCTTGGTCTCATGGGGAAGTTAAGAAACCTGAAACAATTAACTACCGTACGTTGAAGCCAGAACGTGATGGTCTATTCTGTGAACGCATTTTTGGACCAACAAAGGACTGGGAATGTCACTGCGGCAAATATAAACGCATCCGTCATAAAGGCGTAGTCTGCGACAAATGTGGTGTAGAGGTTACTCGTGCGAAAGTACGTCGTGAACGTATGGGCCATATTCAATTGGCTACTCCTGTATCTCACATTTGGTACTTCAAAGGAATCCCATCCCGTATGGGTCTTATCCTTGACATATCACCACGTTCTTTGGAACGCGTATTATACTTTGCTTCCTACATCGTAGTAGATCCAGCCGGTACACCATTGACAAAACGTCAATTGTTGTCCGAGCAAGAATACCGCGAATACGAAGCTCAATTTAATGAAGACGGTTATACTATCGGTGGTAAATCCGTCGTAATCGAAACAGTGGCTCAACGTAATGAACGTTTAGCTATTGTTCGTGAAGCACAACGCAAAGAGCGCTATAATGCGGCTCTTCGTGATGATGCAACAATACCAGAAGCTGATAAGGAATACGAAGAATTAACTCGCGAAGAACGCTATGAGTTAGGCGCTGCTGAAGAGGTTCTCTTCGCATGTATCGACATGGGTGCTGAAGCGGTAAAAGCTCTCTTATCAGAACTTGATCTTGAAGCATTAAATGCTGAATTGCGCGAAGAGTTGAACACTGCTAGTGGTCAACGTAAAATCCGTGCAGTTCGTCGTTTGGAAGTAGTAGAAGCATTCCGTCAATCTGGGAACCGTCCAGAATGGATGATTATGGACATCGTTCCTGTAATCCCACCTGAATTGCGTCCTATGGTCCAATTAGATGGTGGCCGTTTTGCTACATCTGACCTCAACGATTTATACCGTCGTGTTATCAACCGTAACAACCGTTTGAAACGTTTACTCGACTTGGGTGCTCCTGATATCATCGTGCGCAACGAAAAACGCATGCTTCAAGAAGCGGTTGATGCATTGATTGATAATGGTCGTCGCGGTCGTCCTGTTACAGGTCCTGGTAACCGCCCATTGAAATCCTTGTCCGACATGCTTAAAGGTAAACAAGGTCGTTTCCGTCAAAACTTGCTCGGTAAACGTGTTGACTACTCCGGTCGTTCCGTAATCGTAGTAGGTCCTGAACTTAAAATGCACCAATGTGGTTTGCCAAAAGAGATGGCATTAGAATTGTTCAAACCATTCGTTATGAAACGTTTGGTAGAACGTGGTCAAGCATCCAACATCAAGGCTGCTAAACGCCAAGTTGAAAGAATTGGCCCTGGCGTGTGGGAATCCTTGGAAGAGGTAATTAAAGAACATCCAGTTCTCTTGAACCGTGCCCCTACATTGCATAGACTTGGTATCCAAGCCTTCGAACCAATCCTTTGGGAAGGTCGTGCTATCAAATTGCATCCATTAGTATGTACAGCCTTCAATGCCGACTTTGACGGTGACCAAATGGCGTGTCACTTACCATTGTCCGTAGAAGCACAAGCGGAAGCTCGTACATTGATGCTTTCTAGCCATAATATTTTGTCTACTAAGGACGGCAAGCCAGTAGCAGTACCTTCTCAAGATATGATCTTAGGTACATACTACCTAACAGTTGTACGCGAAGATACTCGTGATAAAGCAAAAACATTTGCTACCTATGATGAAGTTATGCTTGCCTATGAGTCTCATATCATTGGTTTGCAAGATATTCTTTATATCCGTTTACCTGATCATGGCCGTGTAGAAACAACAGCAGGTCGCTTGATCTTCAACAATGCTTTATTCCCAGAATTGTGGCAATACGAGAAACGTGAAGATGGCACTTACTCTTTAGGTAAGGTTATGGATAAGAAAACAGTTGGTAAATTGGTTGATCAATGTTTCCAATTGTTTGGTAATGAAAAAACAGCAGAACTATTGGACCGCATCAAGTCCTTGGGTTACTCCTTCGCTCGTCGCGCAGGTATGACGGTAGCTATTGCTGATATTAAAGTACCAGAAGTTAAAACTAGTTTGTTAGATACAGCGGAACAAGAGGTAGAAAAAGTATCTCGTATGTACCGTCGTGGTCTTATTACAGAAGAAGAACGTTATCGTAAAACTATCCAATTATGGACAAAGGCAACAGAAGATGTTACCGATGCGATGATGGATAATATGGCGTGCGATAAAGACGGCTTTAACCCTGTTTACATGATGGCTATCTCTGGTGCCCGTGGTAATAAACAACAGATTCGTCAGCTTGCTGGTATGCGTGGTTTGATGGCCGATCCATCTGGTCGAATCATTGACTTGCCAATTAAAGCAAACTTTAAAGAAGGCTTGACTGTATTGGATTACTTTACATCCTCTCATGGTGCTCGTAAAGGTTTGGCCGATACAGCGCTTCGTACAGCTGACTCTGGTTACTTGACACGTCGTCTCGTTGACGTATCTCAAGACGTAATCGTTCGTGAGGACGATTGTGACGTTGTAGGTATCGATCTCGTTCGAGAACGTGCTCGCTTGGCTACATCCCCACGTCAAGCATTAGAATTGCTTAAAGATAAACTTATTGGTCGCGTTTTAGATAAAGATGTTGTGAATGCTGAAACAGGGGAACTTGTTGTACCAGCTGAAACTATCTTGGATGAACAATGCTTGGCAGATATTGCTGAAGCTGGTGTTACATCTATCGCATTGCGCGGTGCACACTTGGGCTCTGATAGCGATATTAATCATACTAACTTGGTTCAAAAAATTATTCTTGGTGAAAGCGACGATAGTATCCGTGCAACATTGAAAGAAACTATGGTTCAAAATATGTTGAACAAGGATACTGTACAAGCAATCGTTGACAGCGAAGGTGTAGAAATCTTCCCAGCTGATACACGTCTTACAGAAGAAGGCATCGAAGCTATCCTTAACTCCGATGTAAAAGAAGTACAAGTACGGAACAATGAAATCCACGGTATTGAAGTGGAAGCTATCGTTGAAGGTACTGGTGTTATCGAGCCATTAAAAGACCGTATTGTAGGTCGTATTGCAGCTGAAGAATTAGTTAACAAGGAAACTGGCGAAGTTATCGTTCCTCTTAATGGTGAAATCACAGAGGCGTTAGCTGATGAAGTTGTAAAACACTATGAAACAGTAAAAATCCGTTCCGTATTGACTTGTCGTAGCCCATATGGCGTATGTCGTAAGTGCTATGGTCGTGATCTAGGAACTGGCAACCAAGTTCAAGTTGGTGAAGCTGTAGGTATCATTGCAGCACAATCCATCGGTGAACCTGGTACTCAGTTGACAATGCGTACGTTCCATACTGGTGGTGTCGCAGGTGACGATATTACACAAGGTTTGCCACGTGTCGAAGAATTGTTCGAAGCTCGTAAACCAAAACGTAACGCTATCATTGCCGAAAACGAAGGTACAGTTCGTGTTGTGCCTAATGAAGGTAAGAAAGGTACGAACACTATCTTTATCACTGGTGAAGATGGTATTGAACTTGATTACCTCATTCCTTACGGCTCCCGCATTATCGTTAAAGACGGTGACGTGGTATCCTTGGGCGCTCGTTTGACAGAAGGCTCCATCAATCCTCATGACATTATGCGTGTCATGGGTACTGAAGCAACTCAACGTTATCTCGTATACGAAGTACAAAAAGTATACAAATCCCAAGGTGTAGAAATTAACGATAAACATATCGAAGTTATCGTTCGTCAAATGCTTCATAAAGTTAAAATTGAAACAGCTGGCGATGCGGATATGCTTCCAGGGGATATGGTGGACGTTAATACCTTTGACGAAGAAAACCGTCGTCTTACCCTCAATGGTCGTGAAAATGCTACAGGCAAACGCACACTATTGGGTATTACGAAAGCCGCTTTGGCAACGGACTCCTTCTTGTCCGCTGCGTCCTTCCAAGAAACAACACGTGTTCTTACCGACGCTGCCATCAAGGGTAAAATCGATCCATTATTGGGCTTAAAAGAAAACGTAATTATCGGTAAGTTGATTCCTGCTGGTACAGGCATGAGTCGTTACCGTAAGATTGAAGTTGTAAAAAATACACCTGAAATCATTGATATTACGGAAGAGGTTATGTCTGAAGATTAATTACTTTGGATTAGCCGTTAAGCTATATTAACTGTATAGACTTGTTGCATAGTTGATATTGTGCGACATAATAAAAAGGGTGCACCTGCGAGGTGCACCCTTTTGTTATAGATATTATTGGTTTCTATTCAGCTGTTTCTTCCGCGTCATGAGACATGATGTCATAACCGACGTCATCCGATAAAGTAAGATATCGTTCGTACTGACGAATGATATCGGTAATGATATCCTCCCGTGTCATATACTGCGCATCGTATCCGGCGCGTCCGTCACTGAAATATGTCATAGGAATTGCGTTGGTACTTTCAGTAATGTGAGGAATGTTAGGATCTTCGATGAGATGATCCGATACCTCTTGCGTAACGAGTTTGATGCCGTAGGTAAAGTTGCGCATTGATTCTTTTTCGATGGTTAACTCTACGGAGGCGTCGTTACCGTTGAAATGTTTGTCAATTCTCGTAGTTAATCCGTACTCTTCGGTTAATTCTTTATTGAGCTGATACATAGCAGGCAATGCTGTTGTTTTCATAAAGGAAATAACATCTTCCGATTGCGTTTGGTTGAGTATTTTGGCAAGACCTTGTTTCCAGTTCTTGCTGTCCCAGTAGATGGATGTGGTTGAAAGTTTTGTGTTAAAGTATTGCGTATCTGTTAATAATCCTTGCCATAAGCTGTAGCACATGATAACCATCAAGGCTGCAAATGGTAAGGCGAGAATGAGCGTTACCGATTGTAGTACATTAAGCCCACCAATGCTGAGCAAACTGATGGCAAGAAAGGACATTACAGAGCCCCACATTAAGCATTGCCACTTTGGAGATGAAGTGGATTTATCATAGGCCGCAATATTATTTAACACATAAATGCCTGAATCGGCAGATGTGATAAAAAATAATGCTAATACGATAATTGATAGAAGACTAGTTAAACTGGATAATGGTAAATATTCAAGGAATGCAAAGAGTAGTTGTTCTGGTTTATCGGTTAATGCACCGAGTGCACCGTTTGCTACTGTTTCATCGATATAAATTGCAGTATTACCAAAGATAGTAAACCAAACGATAGTAAAAACAGTTGGAATAATGAGTACCCCAAAGATGAACTCTCGAATAGTCCTACCTTTTGAAATACGCGCAATGAACATGCCCACAAATGGTGCCCAAGATAACCACCAAGCCCAGAATAGTATGGTCCAGCTGAAGAACCATGGACGGGTTTCTGGTGTATAGATAGATGTATAGAAGCTTTGCCCTAAAATATGTGATAGATAGTATCCAAAGTTTTCTACCATTGTATTTAATAGGAGTAATGTAGGACCTGCACAGAGTACAAAAAGCATTAAGACTAATGCAACAGATATATTAATTTCGCTGAGCAGCTTAACGCCTTTATCAATACCTGTAACAGCAGATAGAACGGCAATGGACATAATGATGATAATGATGACCGTTTGGGCGGAAAAGTCATTAGTGGAGATGATATCAATATATAGGAACCCTGCACCTAGTTGGGCCGCACCAAATCCTAAGGTGGTTACGATACCTAATAAAGTTACACAAAGTGCGATGATATCGATAATGTGCCCTCGTGGGCCATTGATCTTATCCTTCCACAGCGGATAGAAACATGAACGTAGTGATAAAGGCAACTTATAGCGAAAACCAAAATACGCTAATGCTAAAGCCATAATTCCGTATACCGTCCATGCATTGATGCCCCAGTGGAAGATGGAGCGGAATAACGCTTCCTTGGCGCTAGGAGCACCATCGACTAAGCCTACAGCGGAGTGATAATGTGAGAGCGGTTCAGCAGTACCGAAGAACATGAGACCTACACCGGTACCTGCCGCAAATAACATGGCGAGCCAAGCTGTATAAGAGAATTCCGCTTCTTCATCGTCGCTACCAAGTTTGATGTCACCTAGCGAACTAAGTGCAAGAAAGATATTGAAGATAAAGAAGAGACTTATGGATAAAACATAAAACCAGCTGAAATCTTCAAATATAATATCACGAATCCCTTGGAGGATCGTTTGAGATATTTGCGGAATCAGAAGGGCACATAAGCTCAGCCCTAAGACGATAGACAAGCTACCTATAATTACAGGGGGATTAAAGTTTGAATAACGTTTAATGAGTTTAATCATATAATCTCCTTTCTTTAGTAACTTATAAATACAAATATTTGTTCTGTATTAATTTATATCATAATAAAATGGTGTTTATATTAATTTTGCATAATTGGTAAAAGAAAAAATAATAGCAAATGCATAGAATGATTATTTATACATGAAAATAATGATATATGAATAAAAAATCACTCTTCATTTATAATTTAAGATTAAATGAAACACACGGATGAGTGTACACATAAAATGCAGCTGTAGAGCGGTGTGTGACATTGGAAATTGTTTGACATGGACTGCTGTAATTGATATACTTACATAGTGCTTTAGGCGAGGTATGCCTAATGGGCATAATTTCGTAAGGAGAATTAGTACAATGGACATTGCCCATCTGAAGTCGGTGAACAAAACAATCGGTGCCAAGCAAACGTTGAAACAAATTGCTAAAGGTGCTGTGAAGTACGTGTTCCTGGGTTGTGATAGTGATGAACGTGTGGTACAGCCTTTACGGATTGCTTGTGAAGAACAGGGAATACCTGTGAATGACAAACACACCATGGATGATCTCGGTCGTGCGTGTCGCATTAAGGTGCGGGCCACAGCTGTAGGCGTCCTACGTTAATCTTGGTAATATCCGATGTAACACTTTGTTATGACGGATCAATTATAAATCTCAAATTTGGAAAGGAGGTGCCCAAATGCCAACAATTAATCAGCTAGTACGCAAAGGCCGCATGAGCTTGACTAAAAAATCTACAGCTCCTGCCCTTCAAGAATCTCCACAAAAACGTGGTGTATGTACTCGTGTGTACACAGCTACTCCAAAGAAACCAAACTCCGCGCTTCGTAAAGTTGCCCGTGTACGTTTGACAAACGCTATTGAAGTAACTGCTTACATCCCAGGCATTGGTCACAATTTACAAGAACACAGTGTTGTACTTATCAGAGGCGGTCGTGTAAAAGACCTTCCAGGTGTGCGTTATCACATCGTTCGTGGTGCATTGGATACAGCTGGCGTACAAAATCGTATGCAAAGTCGTTCCAAATACGGCGCGAAAAAAGCTAAAAAATAATTTTAGCCATTAAACGAAATTAACACACATCATTATAAAGGAGGAATTGAACATGCCAAGAAAAGGCCCTGTTCCGAAACGTGATGTACTTCCAGATCCGGTGTACAACAGCAAATTAGTAACACGTTTCATTAACAAAGTTATGTACGATGGTAAAAAAGGCATTGCTGAAACTATCGTATATGATGCATTCGAAATTATTCGTTCCAAAATGGGTCAAGACCCAATGGAAGTTTTTGATCAAGCATTGAAAAATGTTATGCCTGTACTTGAAGTGCGTGCTCGCCGTATCGGTGGTGCGAACTATCAAGTGCCAGTTGAAGTTCGTGCTGATCGCCGTCAAACCCTCGGTATTCGTTGGGTTGTAAATTATGCTCGTCTTCGTGGTGAACGCACTATGAAAGAACGTTTGGCAGGCGAATTGATGGACGCTTTCAACAATGCAGGCGCTGCAATCAAGAAAAAAGAAGATACTCATAAAATGGCAGAAGCTAATAAAGCATTTGCTCATTATCGTTGGTAATAAGAGGTGACAACTGTGGCAAGAGAGTTTTCCTTAGCAAAAACTCGTAATATCGGTATCATGGCTCACATCGATGCTGGTAAAACAACAACTACAGAACGTATCCTCTACTATACAGGTATCGTTCACAAGATCGGCGAAGTACATGAAGGCGCTGCTACGATGGACTGGATGGAGCAAGAGCAAGAACGTGGTATCACAATCACTTCTGCTGCAACAACTTGTCAATGGAAAGAACATCGTATCAATATCATCGATACTCCTGGTCACGTTGACTTTACTGTAGAAGTAGAACGTTCTCTACGTGTACTTGACGGTTCTGTTGCGGTGTTCAGTGCTAAAGGTGGCGTTGAACCTCAATCCGAAACAGTATGGCGTCAGGCTTCTAACTACGGCGTACCTCGTATCGCTTATGTAAATAAGATGGATACTGTAGGTGCTGACTTCTTCAACGTAGTTGACATGATGAAAGCTCGTTTGGGTGCAAATTCCGTAGCTATTCAAGTACCAATCGGTGCTGAAGATACTTTTGAAGGCATCATTGACTTGATGACTATGAAAGCGGAAATTTATAAATCCGATGACGGTAAAGAATATGAAATCACTGATATCCCTGCTGAATATCAAGAAGTAGCAGAAGCTCGTCGCGAAATGATGATCGATGCTATCGCTGAAACAGATGATGATATCATGATGAAATATTTGGAAGGCGAAGAAATTTCTGTGGAAGAATTGAAAGCGGCATTGCGTAAAGCTGTTATTGCTAACCAATTATTCCCAGTTCTTTGCGGTTCTTCCTATAAAAATAAAGGTGTTCAAATGTTATTGGATGCTGTTATCGATTACATGCCAGCTCCAATCGATATCCCACCTATTAAGGGTGTTGTTCCTGGTACTGAAGAAGAAACAACTCGTCCTTCTTCCGATGAAGAACCATTCTCTGCGTTGGCATTCAAAATCATGGCTGACCCTTATGTTGGTAAATTAGCGTTCTTCCGTGTGTACTCCGGTACATTGGAATCCGGCTCCTACGTTTTCAACTCCACTAAAGGTAAAAAAGAACGTATCGGTCGTATTCTTCAAATGCACGCTAACTCCCGTAAAGAAATCGAACGCGTATATTCTGGTGACATCGCTGCGGCGGTTGGCTTAAAGGATACTACTACAGGCGACACATTGTGTGATGAAAAATCTCCTGTAATTCTTGAGTCCATGGAATTCCCTGAACCAGTTATCTCCGTTGCTGTTGAACCTAAAACAAAAGCTGACCAAGAAAAAATGGGTACAGCTCTTGCTCGTTTGGCAGAAGAAGATCCTACTTTCAAAGTTCGTACTGATGAAGAAACAGGTCAAACTATTATCTCCGGTATGGGCGAACTTCACTTGGATATCATCGTTGACCGTATGAACCGTGAATTCAAAGTAGATTGTAACGTAGGTAAACCTCAAGTAGCATACCGCGAAACTATCCGTAAAGCTGTTAAGGCTGAAGGTAAATTCGTACGTCAATCTGGTGGTCGTGGTCAATATGGTCACTGCTGGTTGGAATTGATTCCTCAAGAACCAGGTGCTGGCTTCGAGTTTGAAAACAAGGTTGTAGGTGGTGCGATTCCTCGTGAATACATCGGACCTGTTGAAAGCGGTGTTAAAGAAGCTATGGAATCCGGTGTTATCGCTGGGTACCCTATGGTTGATGTTAAAGTTATCGTATTTGATGGTTCCTACCATGACGTTGACTCCAACGAAATGGCCTTCAAAATTGCTGGTTCTATGGGCTTCAAAGAAGGTGCTCGCAAAGCAGATCCTGCATTGCTTGAACCATACATGGCTGTAGAAGTAGACGTTCCTGAAGAATATATGGGCGACGTTATCGGTGACTTGAACTCTCGTCGTGGTCGCATGGACGGCATGGAAGCTCGTAATGGTTCCCAACATATCAAAGCATATGTTCCATTGAGCGAAATGTTCGGTTACGCAACTGACCTTCGTTCCAAAACGCAAGGCCGTGGTAACTACTCCATGACATTCGATCATTACGAAGAAGTTCCTAAGAAAATTGCTGAAGAAATTCAAGCAAAGAAAAACGGTTAATCTCATATTAGATTAATAGAATTACTATTTTCCTCGGAGGATAATTTAAAATGGCAAAAGAAAAATTTGAACGTACGAAACCGCATGTTAACATCGGTACAATCGGTCACGTTGACCATGGTAAAACTACTTTGACTGCTGCAATCACTAAAGTATTGGCTGAAAAAGGTCAAGCTGACTTCCAAGATTACAGCATGATCGATAAAGCTCCAGAAGAACGTGAACGCGGTATCACAATCAACACTGCACACGTTGAGTATGAAACTGCTAACCGTCACTATGCACACGTTGACTGCCCAGGCCATGCTGACTATGTTAAAAACATGATTACTGGTGCGGCTCAAATGGACGGCGCTATCTTGGTTGTATCCGCAGCTGACGGCCCTATGCCTCAAACTCGCGAACACATCTTGTTGGCTCGCCAAGTTGGTGTTCCTGCAATTGTAGTATTCTTGAACAAAGCTGACATGGTTGACGATGAAGAATTGATCGAATTGGTAGAAATGGAAGTTCGTGAACTTCTTTCTTCCTACGAATTCCCTGGCGACGAAGTACCTATCGTTGTAGGTTCCGCGTTGAAAGCTTTGGAAGGCGACGCTCAATATGTAGCTAAAATTGACGAATTGATGGACGCTGTAGACTCCTACATCCCAACACCAGTTCGTGATACTGATAAACCATTCTTGATGCCTGTGGAAGACGTTTTCACAATCACTGGTCGTGGTACAGTAGCAACTGGCCGTGTTGAACGTGGTCAAGTAAACGTTGGTGATACTGTTGAAGTAGTAGGCTTGAAAGAAAAAGCTGAACAATATGTAGTAACAGGTCTTGAAATGTTCCGTAAAGTGTTGGATTCTGCAGTAGCAGGTGACAACGTAGGTGCATTGCTTCGTGGTGTTGATCGTAAAGACATCGAACGTGGTCAAGTATTGGCTAAACCAGGCTCCATCAACCCACACACAAAATTCAAAGCAGAAGTATACGTATTGACTAAAGAAGAAGGTGGCCGTCATACTCCATTCTTCTCCAACTACCGTCCACAATTCTACTTCCGTACAACAGACGTAACAGGTGTTGTAAACCTTCCTGAAGGTGTAGAAATGTGTATGCCTGGCGATAACGTAACAATGGAAATCGAATTGATTACTCCAATCGCTATCGAAGAAGGTCTTCGCTTCGCGATCCGCGAAGGTGGCCATACAGTAGGCGCTGGCGTAGTAACAGAAATCGAAGGTTAATTTAACCTTTTATGCTCATCGTAGAATGCGTTGAGCACAATACATGCAGCACTCAGAGCGGCAGATAATGCCGCTCTCGTGTTGTGTTTTTAAACTATGAAGTAGAAGGTTGCCTCTGCGGAGGAGAATTTCTATGGAGCAGCCCATTCACGAAATGGACGACAGGAGGAATTATTAATAATGGCTAAACAGCAAAAAATCCGTATTCGCCTTAAGGCATACGACCACAAAGCTCTCGATCAAAGCGCTGCTAAGATCGTAGACACTGCAAAAAGAAATGGCGCTATGGTATCTGGTCCGATTCCATTGCCAACAGAAAAGAATATCTTCACAATTCTTCGTTCTGTACACGTAAACAAAGATTCTCGTGAACAATTCGAAATGCGTACACATAAACGCTTAATCGATATTCTTGAACCAAATTCGAAAACAGTAGATGCTATCACTCGTTTAGATTTACCAGCTGGTGTATCTATTGAAATAAAACTATAAGGAGGTGCGATAATGTCTAAAGCTATTTTGGGTAAAAAATTAGGAATGACACAAGTCTTCACAGCTGAAGGCCAATTAGTTCCTGTAACAGTAGTGGAAACTACCCCAAGCGTTGTAGTGCGCGTAAAGACTGTAGAAACAGACGGCTACGAAGCAGTACAAATTGGTTACGGTTCCATTAAAGAAAAACATTTAACAAAACCTGTAAAAGGTCAGTTCGACAAAGCTGGCGTAGCTCCAGTGAAATATCTTCGCGAAGTTCGCGTAGCTAATGCAGCTGACTACACAGTAGGCCAAACTCTGGCAGCTGATATCTTCGCAGAAGGTGAATTGGTGGACGTAGTGGGTACAGGTAAAGGTAAGGGTTTTGCTGGCACAATTAAACGCCATAACTTCTCCCGTGGTCCTGAAACTCATGGTTCTAAATCTCACCGTGAACCTGGTTCCATCGGTCCTATGATCTCCGGTGGCGGCGGTAAGGTATACAAAGGTAAAAAACTCCCTGGACAAATGGGTGGTTACAGAGTTACCGTACAACGCTTATCCGTTGTGAAAGTTGATGCTGAACGTAACCTTTTATTGGTTAAAGGTGGTATCCCAGGCGCTAAAGGTAGCTTGGTTATGGTTCGCAACACGGTTAAACCTGTTAAATAATCATTTGTCGAAAGGAGGATTATGTAATGCCTACAGTAGCAACATATAATCAATCCGGCGTTAAAGTCGGTGAAATACAGTTAAACGATGCAGTATTCGGCGTTGAAGTTAACGAAGCCGTAATGCATCAAGCCGTAGTTCGTCAATTGTCTAACGAACGTCTCGGCACACATGCAACAAAAACTAGAGGTATGGTTCGTGGCGGTGGCCGCAAACCTTGGAAACAAAAAGGTACTGGCCGTGCTCGTGCAGGCTCCAGCCGTTCCCCAATCTGGATCGGTGGTGGTACTACATTTGGTCCACAACCTCGCAGCTATTACAAAGCTATGCCTCGTAAGGCTAGACGTTTAGCAGTTAAATCTGCTCTTAGCGATAAAGTGAATAATAGCGAATTATACGTTTTGGAAGAAATCACATTAGCAGCTCCTAAAACAAAAGAAGTGTTGAACATTATTAACAGCTTCAACGTTGGTGATGCAAAAGTATTGTTCATCACTGAAGGTGATGTAAATGTTGAACGTTCCGCTCGTAATATCCAAGGTGTTAAAGCTTTGGCTTGCGAAGGTATGAACATTTTCGATCTTCTTCATTACGATAAGCTCTTCATTACTAAAGGCGCTGTCGCAAAAATCGAGGAGGTGCTCGGATAATGCAATTACATGATGTACTAATCCGCCCGGTTATTACCGAAAAATCCACTATGCTTATGGAAGAAGGCAAATACACTTTCCGTGTGCCTTTGACTGCAAATAAAGTGCAAATCCGTCAAGCAGTTGAAAAAATCTTCAATGTAAAAGTAGAAAAAGTAGCTACTATTCGTGTTTTAGGTAAGACTAAACGCATGGGTCGTACACAAGGTAAACGTAGCGATTATAAAAAAGCTATCGTAACCTTAAAAGCTGGCGAATCCATTGAATTCTTTGAAGGTGTCTAAGAGTCTAGTTGTAAGGAGGCCCACTAATGGCAATTAAATCATTTAAACCGTACTCCGCTGGTCGCCGGTTTATGACAGTATCCGCCTTCGACGAAATCACAGCAAGCAAACCAGAAAAATCCTTGCTCGCTAAGATTTCTCAAAAAGGTGGTCGTAACAATACTGGTAAAATGACAGTTCGTCACCAAGGTGGCGGTCACAAACGTCAATACCGTATTATTGACTTCAAACGTACTAAAGATAATATTCCAGCTAAAGTAGCAACAATTGAGTATGATCCTAACCGTTCTTCTCGTATCGCTTTGCTTAACTACGCTGATGGTGAAAAACGCTACATTTTAGCTCCTAACGGTCTAAAAGTTGGTGACGTTGTATTCTCCGGTCCTGAGTCTGATATTAAACCTGGTAACTGCTTACCATTGGCTAATATTCCAGACGGTACACAAATCCACAATATCGAATTGAAAATCGGTAAAGGTGGTCAAATCGTTCGTTCCGCTGGTACATCTGCTCAATTGATGGGTAAAGATAATGGCTACGCTATTCTTCGTTTACCATCTGGTGAAATGCGTCGTGTTCGTCAAGAGTGCCGTGCAACAATTGGTGTTGTTGGTAACGCTGACCACAGCAACCTTGTAATTGGTAAAGCTGGTCGTCATCGTTGGATGGGTGTTCGCCCTGGCAACCGTGGTGTTGTAATGAACCCTTGTGACCATCCACATGGTGGTGGTGAAGGTAAATCTCCTGTTGGTCGTAAACATCCTGTTACACCTTGGGGCAAACCAGCACATGGTGTTAAAACTCGCGACAAGAAAAAAGCTTCTAACAGCTTAATTATTAAACGTCGTACAAAATAGGATAAAGGAAAGGAGATAAAATAGTGTCCAGATCTATTAAAAAAGGCCCTTTCGTAGCAGATCATTTGCTTAAGAAAGTTGAAGCTTTAAACGAAACTAACGAAAAGAAAGTTGTAAAAACCTGGTCCCGTGCCTCTACTATTATCCCAAGTTTTGTAGGCCACACAATTGCTGTGCATGATGGTCGCAAACATGTACCTGTATTCATTACAGAAGATATGGTAGGTCATAAATTAGGTGAGTTCGCTCCTACACGTACTTATAGAGGTCATGGTAAGGACGAAAAATCTACAGGCAAAAAATAGGAGGAAATAATACATGGAAGCAAAAGCAATCGCTAGACATATCCGAATCGCGCCTCGTAAAATCCGTATCGTTGCAGATTTAGTGCGCGGTAAAAACATCGGCGAAGCATTTGCCATCTTGAAGTTCACTCCGAAAGTTGGCGCTGATGTAGTAGAAAAAGTTATGCGTTCTGCAATCGCAAACGCTGAACATAATTTCGATATGAATGTTGACAATCTTTACGTATCCGAGATCTTCGTTGATCAAGGCCCTACATTAAAACGCATTCATCCTCGTTCCCGTGGTCAAGCTTTCAAAATTTTGAAACGTACTAGCCACGTAACAGTAGTAGTTAAAGAAAGAGCTTAAGAAGGAGGGAAACAGAGTGGGTCAAAAAGTTAATCCACACGGTTTGCGTGTCGGTATCGTAAAAGATTGGGACGCAAAATGGTATGCAGATAAAGATTTCGCTGCTAATCTTCATGAAGACGTAAAAATTCGTAACTTCTTGAAAGAAACCCTTTTCATTGCTGGTATTTCCCGCATTGAAATCGAGCGTACAAATAAACGTATTAAATTGACTATCCACACTGCGAAACCAGGTATGGTTATCGGTCGTGGTGGTGCTGGTATCGAAGATATCAAAAAAGCAATGACTCGTTTCACTGATAAACAAGTGGACGTTAACATTGCAGAAATTAAACAAGCAGACATGGATGCAACATTAGTTGCTGAAAACATTGCGGGCCAATTGGAACGTCGTATCGGCTTCCGCCGTGCAATGAAACAAGCTGTAGGTCGTACAATGCGCTTAGGTGCAAAAGGTATTAAAATCATGGTAAGCGGTCGTCTTGGCGGTGCTGAAATCGCTCGTAGCGAATCCTATCGTGAAGGTTCTATTCCTTTGCATACACTTCGTGCAGACATCGACTACGGTACTGCTGAAGCTCATACAACATATGGTTGTATCGGCATTAAAGTATGGATTTACAAAGGTGAAGTTTTGCCAGAAGCAAAACAAGCACCTGCTAAGAAGGAAGAAGGTGGCAAGTAATGCTTATTCCAAAGCGCGTAAAACATCGTAAGCAATTCCGCGGCCGTATGAAAGGTCGTGCTATGCGCGGTAATACAGTGTCTCATGGTGAGTTCGGCTTGGTAGCATGCGAACCATCTTGGATCACTAACCGTCAAATCGAAGCTGCCCGTATTGCTATGACTCGTTATATCAAACGTGGTGGTAAAGTATGGATTAAAATCTTCCCTGACAAACCAATCACAGCTAAACCAGCTGGTACTCGTATGGGTTCCGGTAAAGGTTCTCCTGAATACTGGGTAGCAGTGGTTAAACCAGGTCGTGTAATGTTTGAAATGGACGGTGTGCCAGAAGCTACAGCTCGTGAAGCTATGCGTCTTGCAAGCCATAAACTTCCAATCAAATGCAAATTTGTTGTTAAGGGTAAAGAATTGGGTGGTGACGTAAATGAAGGTTAATGACATTCGCAATATGAGCGCTGCCGAAATGGAACAAAAAGTTTCCGGTCTTAAGGAAGAGTTATTTAACCTCCGTTTTCAGCTTGCAACAGGTCAATTAGAAAATCCTATGCGCATTCGTGAAGTTAAGAAGACAATCGCTCGTATTAAAACTGTACAACGTGAAGTTGAACTTAAATCTGAAAACGCATAATAACAGATTTGTTAAAGTTTGAAAAGGAGGCTTAAAATCGTGGCAGAAGAAAGAAACGTACGTAAAGTCCGCGTAGGTAAAGTTGTTAGCGACAAAATGGACAAAACTGTTGTTGTTGCTGTGGAACGTAAAGTACCTCACGCATTATATAACAAGCCAATGGTTAGCACAAAACGCTTCAAAGCTCATGATGAAAATAATGAGTGTCAAATTGGCGATACAGTTAAAATTGTAGAAACTCGTCCACTTTCTAAAGATAAATGTTGGAGAGTTGTTGAAATTCTTGAAAGACAAAAATAAGAGTGATGTAAGGAGGAATAGACGATGATCCAGCAACAAACAATTTTGAATGTTGCCGACAACACTGGTGCTAAACGTATTATGTGCATCCAAGTCATGGGCGGTTCTTATCGCAAATTCGGCAATATCGGTGACGTAATCGTTGCTTCTGTAAAAGATGCATCACCCGGTGGCGTTGTCAAGAAAGGCGACGTAGTTAAAGCTGTTATTGTTCGTTCTAAAAAAGGTATCCGCCGTCAAGACGGTTCCTATATTCGTTTCGATGAAAACGCAGCAGTAGTTATTAAAGATGACAAGACCCCTCGTGGTACTCGTATCTTTGGACCTGTAGCTAGAGAACTTCGTGAAAAAGACTTCATGAAAATCGTTTCTTTGGCTCCAGAAGTATTATAAGAAGGAGGAACGCAGCATATGGCTAAGCTACAAATCAAAAAAGGCGATACAGTTGTTGTTATCTCCGGTAAAGATAAAGGTAAGCAAGGTACAGTTATCGCAACTGAACCTAAAAAAGAACGCGTATTTGTTGAAGGCGTTAACACTGTAAAACGTCACACAAAACCTTCCCAAGCTAACCCACAAGGCGGCATCGTTACTAAAGAAGCTGGCATTCATGTTTCTAACGTAATGGTTGTCGACCCAGAAACTAAAACAGCTACTCGTATCAAAAAGGTAGAAGGCAAGGACGGTAAATTCGTTCGCGCTACTGTTAAATCCGGTACAGTACTTAAATAATCAGGAAAGGAGGAGCTACATAAATGTCTCGTTTGTTTGAACAATACAACTCTGAAATCAAAAAGAGTATGCAAGAAAAATTCCAATACGGCAATGTAATGGAAATTCCTAAATTGGAAAAAATCGTTATCAACATCGGCGTAGGTGATGCAGTAGGCAATGCAAAAGCATTGGAAGCAGCAGTTAATGACTTGACTATTATTGCTGGTCAAAAACCTGTTATCACAAAAGCTAAAAAATCCATTGCGAACTTCAAAGTTCGTGAAGGCATGGCGTTGGGTACAAAAGTTACTCTTCGTGGCGAACGCATGTATGAATTCCTTGATAGATTGATCAATGCGGCATTACCTCGTGTACGTGACTTCCGCGGTATCAGCGCTACTGCATTCGATGGCCGTGGTAACTACGCTTTGGGTCTTAAAGAACAGCTCATCTTCCCTGAAATCGAATATGATCAGGTAGAACGTGTTACTGGTATGGATATCATTATCGTAACAAGTGCTAAGACAGATGAAGAAGCTCGTGAATTGTTGACTCAATTCGGTATGCCTTTTGAAAAATAATAGGAGGAACATATAGATGGCTAAAAAATCTATGATTGAACGCGAAAAGAAACGCGCTAAAATCGTTGAAAAATATGCAGCTAAACGTGAAGCGTTAAAAGCAGCAGGTGATTATGAAGGCTTATCCAAATTACCAGCAAATGCATCCCCAACACGCTTGCACAACCGTTGCAACTTAACTGGTCGTCCTCACGGCTATATGCGTAAATTCGGTATCAGCCGTATTGCGTTCCGTGAATTGGCGTACAAAGGACAAATTCCTGGTGTTAAAAAAGCCAGCTGGTAATATTAGACGAGAGGAGGTTTTTAGATTATGGTAATGACCGATCCTATCGCGGATATGCTTACGCGCATCCGTAATGCAAACGCTGCACTTCATGAAACGGTAAACATTCCTGCATCTAGAATGAAAGCAGCCGTTCTTGACATCCTTTTACAAGAAGGCTTTGTAAAGAACGTTGAAAAAGAAGAAAACACTTTAAAAGTAACTTTGAAATATGGTTCCAATAACGAGAAAGTTATTACAGGAATTAAACGTATTTCCAAACCAGGTTTACGTGTTTACGCGAAAAAGGAAGAACTTCCTCGTGTACTTGGTGGTTTGGGTATCGCAGTTATTTCTACGTCCAAAGGCGTTATGAGCGACAAACAAGCTCGTAAAGAAGGTCTTGGTGGCGAAGTAATCGCATACGTTTGGTAATAGTAGCAATAGGAGGTAGAAATAATGTCACGTATCGGTAGAATGCCTATCGAGATCCCTGCAGGCGTTACTGTTACATATGATAACCATCATATGAACGTAAAAGGCCCTAAAGGTGAATTATCTCGCGATTTGCATCCAGATATGAATATCACTGTAGAAGGTAACACAATCACAGTAACTCGTCCTTCCGACGATAAAAATCATCGTTCCCTTCACGGTTTGACTCGCGCTCTTGTTGCTAATATGGTAACAGGCGTATCTGAAGGATTTACAAAAACTCTTGAAATCAACGGTGTTGGTTACAGAGCGGCTAAACAAGGCAATAAATTAGCTCTTACACTTGGCTTCTCTCATCCAGTAGAAATGGAAGCTCCAGCTGGTATTACAATCGACGTTCCAGCTCCTAACAAAATCGTTGTGTCTGGTGCAGACAAAGAAGTTGTAGGTGCAGTAGCAGCTGATATCCGTAAATGGAGAAAACCTGAACCTTACAAAGGTAAAGGTATCCGCTATGAAGGCGAAGTTGTTCGTCGCAAAGCTGGTAAAGCTGGTGCAAAAGGTAAATAGTAATATCATCTATATGAATGAAAGGAGTGAATATCTTGCCTCGTAAATCTAGTAGAAATATCGCTCGAGCAAAACGTCATCTTCGTATTCGCCGTCACATCTCTGGTACGGCAACTTGCCCACGTTTGAACGTTTACCGTTCTTTGAGCAACATTTACGCACAAGTAATCGATGACGTAGCAGGTACAACTTTGGTTGCTGCTAGCTCTTTAGATAAAGATTTGAACTTATCCTATGGTGGTAACGTAGCCGCTGCTAAAGCTGTTGGTGAAGCAGTTGCTAAAAAAGCTATCGCTAAAGGCATTGACACTGTAGTGTTTGACCGTGGTGGTTACATTTACCACGGCCGCGTAGCAGCCCTTGCAGAAGGTGCTCGTGAAGCAGGCTTAAAATTCTAAGAAGGAGGAACTATAGACATGGCGAGAATTGACTACACCAGTCTTGATCTTAAAGAAAGAGTAGTATTCATCAACCGCGTAGCCAAAGTAGTTAAAGGCGGTCGTCGTTTTTCCTTCAGCGCTCTTGTAGTTGTTGGTGATGGCAACGGTTATGTAGGCGTTGGCTTAGGTAAAGCAGCGGAAGTACCAGAAGCAATTCGCAAAGGTATCGATGATGCTAAGAAAAATATTGTAAACGTAGCTATTAAAAATGGTACAATCCCTCACAGCGTAACAGGCGTATTCGGTGCAGGCCGCGTATTCTTGAAACCAGCTGCTGAAGGTACTGGCGTTATCGCTGGTGGCCCTGTTCGTGCCGTATTGGAATTAGTAGGTGTTCGTAACATCTTGACTAAATCTTTGGGCTCTTCTAACCCTAACAATATGGTTCGCGCTACAATCGAAGGTTTGAAAGATTTGAAACGCGCTAGCGAAGTTGCTGAGCTTCGTGGTAAAACCGTTGAAGAAATCTATAACGCGTAATAAGGAGACAAGAAATGGCACAAGTTAAAGTAACATTAACAAGAAGCTTAATCGGTCGTCCTGAAGATCAACGCGCGACAGTTAAAGCTTTGGGCTTGAAAAAAACTAATTCTCAAGTCGTAAAAGAAGTAACACCTCAAATCGAAGGTATGCTTCATAAAGTTAGACATTTAGTAAAAGTTGAAGAAGTTTAATACTGATAAGGAGGTGCACTGAATGAAACTTCATGAATTACAACCAGCAGCTGGTTCTAAAAAAACTCGTACTCGTGTAGGCCGTGGTTTAGGTTCTGGCTTGGGTAAAACATCTGGTCGTGGTCAAAAAGGTCAAAACTCCCGTTCTGGCGGTGGCGTTCGCTCCGGTTTTGAAGGCGGCCAAATGCCTCTTTATCGTCGTTTACCAAAACGCGGTTTCAACAACAGCGTTTTTGCTAAACAATATGCTGAAGTTAACGTAGCACAATTAAATCGCTTTGAAGATGGTGCAACAGTTGATCCAGTAGCTCTTATTGAAGCTGGCATTTTGAAAAATGTACGCGATGGTATTCGTATTTTAGGTAACGGCACATTGGAAACTAAAAACTTGACTGTTATCGCTAATGGCTTCACTAAAGCTGCTGAAGAAAAAATCACAGCAGCAGGCGGAAAAGTTGAGGTGATCTAGGGTGCTAGATAGCCTCTCGAACATCTTTAAGATTACTGAGTTACGTAACAAGATTTTGTACACATTGATGATGTTTGCTGTGTTTAGAGCCGGCATTCACATCCCAGTACCAGGTGTAGATGCATCTGTTATCGAATCCTTGTTTACATCCGGTAACCTATTTGGTCTATTAGACTTGTTTGCTGGTGGTGCGCTAAGTAAGTTCTCTATCTTTGCGATGAGTATTACCCCTTACATTAATGCTTCCATCATCATGCAACTGCTTCAGTCTGTAGTTCCTCAGTTTGAAGCATGGAGTAAAGATGGTGAAGACGGGCGTAAGAAAATAGCGAAGGTAACTCGTTATGGCACCGTAGTCCTTGGCTTTGTACAAGCCGCTGGTATGGCATTTGCTCTTAGAGCAAACAACGCTTTGGTAAATAATGATTTCCTTAGCGTATTCGTTGTGGCCATCATCCTCACAGCAGGCACATGTTTGTTGATGTGGATTGGTGAGCAAATCACAGCATATGGTATAGGTAATGGTATTTCCTTGATCATCTTTGCTGGTATCGTAGCTCGATTGCCAGATGGTCTCGAAACTATTTATCAATATATCCAAAACGGAACCATTAACATGTTCCAAGCATTCTTATTTGCTGTAATTGCACTTGCGATGATCGCTGTCGTAGTGGCAGTTACACAAGGCCAACGTCGCATTCCTATCCAATACGCAAAACGCGTAGTAGGGCGTAAAATGTACGGTGGTCACTCTACATTCTTGCCGTTGAAAGTCAATCAGGCAGGTGTAATCCCAATTATCTTTGCGTCATCTGTGTTGATGTTCCCTGTAACAATTGCACAATTTATTGACAATGAATTTGTTCATAAAGCTGCTGATTTATTTACATGGGGGACGCCGTTACAAACGGCATTGTATGCGATATTGATCTTTATCTTTACGTATTTCTATACTGCAATCTCTATCAACATTACAGATATGGCAGATAATATGAAAAAATACGGTGGTTTTATCCCAGGTATTCGTGCGGGTAAACCAACTGCTGATTATGTGGATAACGTGATGACCAAGATCACTTTGGCTGGCGCTGTATTCTTAGCTGTCGTTGCTATTATACCGAATTTCCTCGGTAGTATAACCGGCGTCCAAGGCGTATACTTTGGTGGTACGGCTCTTCTTATCGTTGTAGGTGTAGCACTTGATACAATGCAACAAATTGAGTCGCTCATGGTAACACGCCACTATAAAGGCTTTGTGAAATAGGAGGGAAACGATATGTATATTTTATTAATGGGACCTCCTGGTGCAGGTAAAGGCACTCAGGCAGCTCGACTTATTGAAAAATACGGTATTCCCCAAATTTCAACAGGTGATATGTTCCGCGCTGCGATTAAGAACGAAACACCTCTTGGAGTTGAGGCTAAGAAATACATCGATGCTGGTCAATTGGTACCAGACAGTGTAACTGTTGGTATCGTACGTGATCGCTTGGTGAAAGATGACTGCAAATCTGGATTTATTCTTGATGGATTTCCAAGAACTACAGCGCAAGCTGTATCCTTGGATGCAATCCTTAAAGAATTAGGAATTTCTTTGGACGCTGTACTTAACTTAAACGTTCCTTCCGAGGAATTGGTTAAACGTATTAGCGAACGAGCTGTTCTAGAAAATCGTGCTGATGATAACCCTGAAACAGTACAGAAACGTCTAGCTGTGTACGAAGAATCTACTAAACCGTTAATTGATTACTATCGCAATAGCGGATTATATCAAGAAATTAATGGTTTACAAGATGTAGACGCAGTATTTGCTGACATCATTAAGGCGTTGGAGAAATAATCTATGATTATTTTAAAATCGCCCCATGAGATTGAATGTATCCGCAAGGCAAGTAAGCTTACAGCAGACACGTTGTCCTTGTTAGTAAAAAAGGCTAAACCTGGCATCACGACGCTTGAGTTAGATACAATTGCCGAAGAATATATTCGCAGCCACGGTGGTATACCAAGTTGTAAAGGGTACTATGGATTCCCCGCTACAATCTGTGCTTCTATTAACGAAGAAGTCGTTCATGGTATTCCGAGCGCTAAGCGTAAGCTTAAAAACGGTGATGTCCTCAGTATTGATCTCGTATCATCTATTGATGGATATCACGGCGATTCGGCTGTGACGATTCCTATCGGTCACGTCAAACCCGATGTGATGAAATTGTTAAAAGTTACAGAGGAAAGTCTGTTCAAGGGAATTGAACAAGTGAAAGTCGGTAACCGTATTGGTGCTATCGGTCACGCTGTTCAAACGTATTGTGAGAAACATGGTTACGGTGTCGTACGCGACTTCGTAGGTCATGGTTTAGGCCGCGAAATGCATGAAGATCCGCAAATACCAAACTATGGTAGTCCTGATCAAGGACCTCTTATGAAACCAGGTATGGTATTGTGTATTGAACCGATGATTACATTAGGTACTCACCGTGTTCGTGTATTAGGGGATGACTGGACAGCAGTTACAGTAGATGGTAAACCTGCTGCTCATTTCGAACATACAGTGGTTGTTACAGAAAACGGCCCTGAAATATTAACTATGCGGGAAGAACCGCGGTTAATTAAATAAACAGGTAACCGGAGGAAAAGATATGTCAAAAGAAGACGTTATTGAGGTGGAAGGTACGGTCGTTGAGGCATTACCGAATGCCATGTTCCAAGTTGAATTGGAAAATGGTCATATCGTATTGGCTCATGTGTCAGGTAAAATGCGTATGAATTTTATCCGTATTCTTCCTGGTGATAAAGTTACTATGGAACTGACACCGTATGACTTAAATCGTGGTCGCATCACCTATCGCTTTAAATAAGCATAGGGTCCACAAAGGAGGTACTAATGAAGGTTCAACCATCAGTTAAAAAGATATGCGAAAAATGTAAAATCATTAAACGCAAAGGCCGTGTAATGGTTATTTGCGAAAATCCAAAACATAAACAAAAACAAGGATAATCTGATAGGAGGTGGATGATTAGATGGCACGTATCGCCGGTGTAGATTTACCTCGTGATAAACGAGTGGAAATTGGTTTAACTTATATTTATGGTATTGGTCCGACTTTAGCATCTGAAATTATTGCTAAAACTGGCATCAATCCTGACACACGCGTTCGCGATCTTTCTGAAGATGAAGTAGCGAAAATCCGTGAATTGTTAGATGCTGATTACAAAGTAGAAGGTGACCTTCGTCGTGAAGAAGCTCTTAACATTAAACGCTTAATTGAAATCAACTCCTATCGAGGCAAACGTCATCGTATGGGTTTACCACTTCGTGGTCAACGTACTAAAACGAATGCACGTACTCGCAAAGGTCCTAGAAAAGCAATTGCTGGTAAAAAGAAATAAGATAAAGGAGGGATAAAGCGTGGCTAAAAAAGTTGTTAGAACTAAAAGAAAAGAAAAGAAACATATTGAATCCGGTGCGGCTCATATTCGTTCTACATTCAATAACACTATCGTAACTTTGACAGATACAAACGGTAATGCGTTGTCTTGGGCTTCCGCTGGTGGCTTGGGCTTCCGTGGTTCTCGTAAATCCACTCCATTTGCTGCTCAAATGGCTGCTGAACAAGCTGCTAAAGCTGCAATGGAACATGGCCTTCGCACTGTTGAAGTATTCGTAAAAGGTCCTGGATCCGGCCGTGAAGCTGCAATCCGTGCTTTACAAGCTGCAGGTCTTGAAGTTACTTCCATTAAAGACGTAACTCCAATTCCTCACAATGGTTGTCGCCCTCCAAAACGCCGTCGTGTATAATTTATAGCGACCGATATGATACGGTGCTATAATTAACTATGAACGTGTGTTATATAGGAGGATGTTCCTGATGAGCGAAGAAAAGAAACTTAAAATCGAGAAAGTGGACATCGCCGATGGCGGTCGTTATGGTAAGTTCGTATGTGAACCATTAGATCGTGGTTATGGTATCACTCTCGGTAATAGCTTACGCAGAATTTTGCTTTCATCCTTGGATGGGGCAGCTATCACCTCTATCAAAATTGATGGAGTTCTTCATGAATTCTCTACTATTCCTGGTATTCGCGAAGACGTTACGGATATCATCCTTAACTTAAAGCAATTGTGCATCAAAGTTGAAGAAGAAGCACAATTACCTTTGGAAGTTCATTTTGACTTCCAAAAGGATGGAATATTGACAGCTGCTGATTTGGCTGAACAATTCCCACCAGAGGTAGAAGTATTGAATCCTGAACTCGTGATTGCGACAATGGATGAGACAGCTCATCTCGTAATGGACGTAGTAATCGAACGAGGTAAAGGCTATGTTCCTTCAACGAAGAATAAAAAAGATACTGATGTTATTGGTTGTATTCCAATCGATTCCATCTTCTCTCCAATTCTTCGTGCTAAATACGAAGTGAGTGATGTTCGTGTAGGCAATGAAATGGACTTCGACAAACTTACATTAGAAGTTTGGACTGATGGCTCCATTACTGCTGCTGATGCAGTGGCAAAATCTGCTGCCATTATGATTGGTTATTTAGGGAACTTCACTAAATTAGCGCATTCTGCAGATGTTGTAGATGTAAACACTGGTGAAGGCGGTATCGTTATAGATCCAGTAGGTTCCGATAATGAAGAACCAGCTGTAGATGACGGCCCAGCAAAGATTTCCATCGATGAGTTGGAACTCTCTGTTCGTGCGTATAACTGCTTGAAACGTGCTGGCATTAATACAATTGCAGACTTGCTAGACAAAACCATTGATGACTTAGGAAAAGTTCGCAACTTAGGTAAAAAATCTATCGATGAAATTGAGGAAAAACTCAATAATCATCCAGGTGGTTTTCAACTTAAACAAAAAGGCGAATAAGGAGGAAGACGAATGTACAGAAAATTAGGCCGCGACAGCTCCGCTCGTAAAGCGTTGTTCCGTAGCATGTTAACATCTTTCTTCCAATATGAGCGTATTGAAACGACTGAAGCTAAAGCGAAAGAACTTCGTTCTTTAGCTGATCAAATGGTAACTTTGGCTAAACGTGGTGATCTTCATGCACGTCGCCAAGTTCTTGCATACCTCATGGATGAAAGTGTAGTAAAAAAATTGTTTGATACAATTGCTCCAAAATATGCAGACCGTCAAGGCGGTTACACTCGTGTAATCAAAACTGGTCTTCGCAAAGGTGACGCTGCACCTTTGGCTATTATCGAGTTAGTTTAATCAAACTCATACGGTGTTGTAACTTATGTTGCAGCACCGTTTTTTTATTGTCAATTTTATGGTACAATCGACTAGTATAATATCGTAATATGTTAGCAGTTATCGTAAAGGATGAATATGTATTGTCAACCTTTTGCATAATATCTAAGACATTATTAAATTCAAGTTCTATTAAATAGGATAAATTGAAATATGGGGATTATGCACAACATGAGTATGATAGATGATGCAAATGGTTCTACTTTCATAGAAACGAAATTGACTAGAAAGATATGAGGTTATCCATGAATGAACAAGACATTATGATTGAGGTCAATCATATGAGTCATATTTATACTGATGAAAACGGCAATGATGTACGTGCCTTGGATGATGTGAATCTATCCATTAAGCGTGGTGAATTTGTTTGTATCATTGGCACTAATGGCAGTGGTAAAAGTACGCTTGCCAAGCATTTTAATGTGTTATTACAACCTAGTGAAGGTCATATCAATGTATGTGGCTTTGATACGCGGGATGAAGCGCATATTTGGAATATTCGCCAACATGTAGGAATGGTATTCCAAAATCCTGATAACCAAATCGTAGCGGCCGTTGTAGAGGAGGACGTTGCCTTTGGTCCAGAAAACTTAGGTATTCCTAGTGCAGAAATTAGACAACGTGTCGATGCAGCGTTAGCCGCTGTTAATATGACTGAATATAGAGAACATGGTCCCCATTTATTATCGGGGGGACAAAAACAACGTATTGCTATCGCAGGTGTATTAGCGATGAAGCCTGATTGCATCGTTCTTGATGAACCAACAGCGATGCTCGATCCAAAAGGTCGCCGCGAAGTGCTTGAAACAGTTCACAAGCTCAATAAGGAAGAGGGCATTACGATTGTATATATTACGCACTTCATGGAGGAAGCTGTTACGGCAGACCGAGTTGTGGTTATGAAAAATGGTGTGAAATTACATGATGGTACGCCTCGTGAAATTTTTAGCCATGTAGATACTTTAAAAGGGCTGGGCCTCGATGTACCGGTAGCCTCTGAGATTGCTTTCAAATTGAATGCTAAAGGTTATGAAGTGGGTAAGAGTATCATTAATAATGAAGAGTTAGCAAAGGGCCTTAAAGGCTCAAAGTTAGGCAAGCAATTATCCGCTATACACTCAACAGATGCTCCAAGAGGGGAGGGAACCCATTAATGGCGATTGTGTTAGATAATATTACATATACCTACGGCATGGGTACCCCTTTTGAAAAGACTGCGCTTCGTGGTGTATCACTTACCATTGAAAATGGGGAGTTTCTAGGTGTTATCGGTCATACTGGTTCCGGTAAATCCACCTTTGTACAACATCTAAATGGGCTATTACATCCTACAACTGGTACAGTTACTGTCAATGGTGTAGATATTAGCGCTTCTACAGAGGAAGCAAAAAAAATGCGTCATAAGGTGGGGATGGTATTCCAGTATCCAGAACATCAATTGTTTGAAGAAACCATCGCTCAAGATATCGCCTTTGGTCCTAAAAATTTAGGGCTTAGTGCTGATGATGTAGACGAGCGTGTGCGAGATGCGATGAAGTTCGTAGGGCTCGATTATGACACATATGCAGAACGTTCTCCATTCCATTTATCTGGTGGTCAAATGCGCCGTGTGGCTATTGCTGGCGTAGTAGCTATGGACCCAGATTTTCTCGTGCTCGATGAACCATCTGCTGGTCTTGATCCATTTGGACGGGAAGAAATCTTTGAAGAAATCATTCGACTTCATAAAGAAAAGGGAATCACTGTAATTCTTGTATCTCACAATATGGAAGATATTTCTCGCATGGCTTCTCGTCTTGTGGTACTCGATAAAGGGCGTATCGTTCTCGATGGTGAACCGATGGACATCTTTAATAATCATCGTGATGAATTACAGGCTGTCGGTGTAGATGTACCGCCAGTGTCTGTTACCATGGAATATTTGCGCGAACAAGGTCTTGATGTGTCTAATCGCGTACTATCTGTAGATGATGCGGTACAAGCAATTCTCGAAGGAGGTAACCATGTTAAATAATATTACTATTGGTCAATACTTCCCAGGAAACTCTTTCTTGCATCGCATGGATCCACGCGCAAAGATTATTGCTACTACCATATTCGTTGTAGCCATATTCTTGGCGAATTCTCCATTGGCATATGGCGTTGTAGGTGGGTTCACTATCTTTGCAATGTTGTTATCACGTTTGCCGTTACGTCTGATGTGGTCTGCTATTAAACCGCTTTGGATTATCATCGTATTTACTATGGGGATTCATATTTTTACGACACCAGGCAATCCAATTTTTCAATGGGGGATTATCAATATTACCGACCATGGCGTGGCAATGGGCCTTCAAATGGCGGCACGCTTAATTTTCTTAATCTTGTTCTCCTCTTTGTTGACCTATACTACATCACCAATTCGCTTAACTGATGGCATCGAGCACTTGCTCAATCCGTTCCGTCGCATAGGTGTTCCTGCTCATGAGCTCGCTATGATGATGACTATTGCGCTGCGTTTCATCCCTACCTTATTGGACGAGACGGATCGTATTATGAAAGCACAATCTGCTCGTGGGGCAGACTTTGTGACAGGGTCTATCATTCAACGCGCAAAAAACATGGTGCCACTTTTAGTGCCATTATTTATTAGTGCATTTCGACGGGCCGACGAATTAGCTATCGCTATGGAGGCGCGTTGCTATAGAGGTGGCGTCAATCGTACACGTATGAAAGAATTACAAGTTACCTATGTCGATTATATCGGCGTTGGTGCTGTTGTTTTGATTACAATTATACTCATTGCATTATGGTGGCTTGGCCTATGAGAAATATACGGATCATAGTGGCTTATGATGGTACAGATTTAGCCGGTTATCAAAAGCAACCTAATGATAAGGGGTTAACGGTACAAGGGTGTTTGGAATATGGTTTATCACGTATTTGTAATGAACCCATTCAAATTTATGGTGCCTCTCGTACGGATGCAGGGGTGCATGCTAAATTTCAAGTTTGTACATTTCAAACGTCGGGGACTATACCAGTAGAAAATATTCCTCGCGCCATGATAGCTCATATTCCTAAGGATATAGTCGTTCTAGAAGCGGTAGAAATTCCGCTAGATTGGAAGCCACGATGGAATATATACGGTAAAGAGTATGTATATACGATTCATAATCAGCTCATTGCAGATCCTTTGACGCAGCGATATCATTGGCATGTGAAAAAGCCCTTAAATATTGCTCGTATGCAGGCTGCAGGTAATGAACTAGTAGGTACTCATGACTTTACAACCCTAAAGGGAACAAACTCAACTCCGGCGGATCCTGTAAAGACAATTATGGGAATTCGTGTTGAGGCCCGAGGTTCACAGGTGACGATTTCTGTGATTGGTGATGGTTTTTTATATCATATGGTCCGCAATATTGCAGGCTTACTTGTAGATATAGGTCTTGGTCGTCGCAAGGTTGAGGATATTAAAGGATATTTAGCCGCTAAAGACCGGCGTGCTATAGGGAAAACTGCACCTGCTCAAGGCTTATGTTTAGAAGAAATATTCTTCACTGAAGAGCGACAACAAGAGGTATTACGGAATAAATATTTTAGATGATTCGAGAATAAATATTCTATATAATTTTATATAGACTCTTTTTTGATGTGAAAGTATAAAACGTTGAGCATAAATACTAAAAGGATACTACTTCAAAAGTAGTATCCTTTTTTTCTTATAATTTTTAGTTATAATACCTTAATTTATACCTATTATTATGTGAAATGATACATTGTAAACCTAAAATATACATGATACAATGGCGATATAAGACAGGTTCGTACTATAAAACATTAACATAGTAAGGTAGACTCTTGTCAGCAGTGTAATTTTTATCCTAAGGAGGGTGAATCTCTTGCAAAAACGTAAAGATTTTATCTGGAAAATGGGCGGCCAACAAGGTGAAGGTATCGAGAGTTGCGGCGAAATTATGGCCACAATCCTTGCTAAAGAAGGCTACTCTTTGTATAGCCAACGTTTATTTGCATCTCGCATCAAAGGTGGTCATACTACATTCGCATTGCGCGTAGCATTGGAACAAATTATGTCCATTGGTGAAGGGGTAGACTTCTTGCTTTCCCTTGATCAAGAAACCGTTGATATGCACGGTTCCGAAGTACGTGATGGTGGATATATCATCTGTGATAGCAAAGTTAATCCAGACTTTTCTAAATTTGAAGGTACAAAGATTAATTGCTTATCTTTGCCTATCTCTGAAACAGCAATGAAACAAGGCTCCTTGTTGATGCGTAATATCGTAGCACTTGGGATGTCCGTAGCGCTTCTTGGCTTTGATACTAAGATGTTTAAAGATGCTATTACTGAGAAATTTGCAAAGAAATCCCAAGAGATTATTGATAAAAACTTGGCTGCTTTCGATGATGGTCATAGCCTTGTAATGGAAAAATTAGGCGATGTTGAAATCGATACATTGCCAGCGCCTGGTAAGAAAGATCAAATGTTCTTATTAGGTAACGAAGCATGTGCTCTTGGTGCTATTGCAGCAGGCTCCCGTTTTATGGCGTCTTATCCTATTACACCAGCATCCGAAGTTATGGAATACATGATTAAAACTATGGATAAGTTGGGCTCAACTGTTGTTCAAACAGAAGACGAAATCGCAGCATGTATGACGGCTATGGGTGGCGTATACGCAGGTGTTCGTGGTTTCACATGTACTTCTGGCCCAGGTCTTTCCTTGATGGCAGAATCCTTGTCCATGGCTTCCATGGCTGAATTGCCAATGGTTGTTATCGACGTTCAACGTTCTGGCCCATCCACTGGTATGGCTACAAAAGTTGAACAATCCGATATTGATGCGGCTTGCTACAATGCACATGGCGACTACTCTGGTATCGTAATTTCTCCAACATCTATCGAAGAATGCTTCTATGAGATTCAAAAAGCTTTCAACTTGGCAGAAATGTATCAATGTCCAGTTATCTTTATGCCTGACTTACAACAAGGTTTGAATAAACAATCCGTTCCTTCCTTCGATTTGAACCGCGTACCTATTAATCGCGGTAAAATGATGAAAGAAGCTGAACTACCTGAATTGGTACAATCTAACTACTTCAAACGCTTTGAATTGACTGAAGATGGCATTTCTCCGCGTACAATTCCAGGCATGAAAAATGGTCTTTTCCTTTCCACAGGTTTAGAGCATAATGAAGAAGGTAAACCAGCAGAAGCGCCTACAATGCACGTAGCGCAAACTGATAAACGGTTCCGCAAATTGGAAACTGTAGCTGATAACTATGAACCATTCTTGAACAATGCTAAATACGACGAAGCAGATGTACTCGTTGTAGGTATGGCTTCTAGCCGTGGAGCTATTGAAGAAGCCGTTGCTGAATTCGATCAAGAAGGCGTTAAAGTTAATCACTTACAATTGCGCTTAATTAAACCATTCCCAGCAAAGCAATTACAACCGTTCTTTGATGCTGCGAAAAAAGTAGTTATTGTAGAACACAATAAAACTGGTCAATTGGCTAACTTATTTAAAATCAACATGCATAAGAAACATAAGATTTCTAGCTGCTTGAAATACGATGGTAATCCATTCACAAAAAGTTATGTGAAAAATGCGATTAAGGAGGTCCTATAATATGACAACAGCTAAAGATTACAGAAATGATATTCGTCCTAACTGGTGTCCAGGCTGTGGCCATTATGGGGTTCAAGCGGCGATTACTGACGCTGTAGTAGCGAAAAATATTCCACCAGAAAAATTAGCCGTAATTTCCGGTATCGGTTGTTCTAGCCGTATCGGTGGCTATTTCTACGCTTATGGTGCACATACAACTCATGGCCGTGCGCTTCCTTATGCGCAAGGTGTTAAACTTGCTAACCAAGATCTTGAAGTTATTGCATTCTCCGGTGATGGCGATGCGTTCGCTATCGGTATGGGTCATACCATTCATGCTTTCAAACGTAATGTAAACATGACATACGTAGTAATGGATAACCATGTATATGGTTTGACTAAAGGTCAAGCATCCCCTCGTTCTGACATCGGTTTTGTTACAAAAACAACTCCTCATGGTGCGTTTGAGTCTCCATTGTCCGTTTGTGAAACTGCGATTGCAGCAGGTGCTACATTCGTAGCACAAAGCTATATGGTGAATCGTAAAGAGCTCGTTGATTTGATTCAACAAGCCATGGATCATGAGGGCTTCTCCTTCATCAATGTATTCAGCCCATGTGTTACATATAATAAACGCAATAGTTACGATTGGTTCAAAGAACATTTAGTAGCATTGCCTGAAGGTTATGACCCAACAGATCGTGCAACAGCGCTTAAAACTTTGGGTGATACTGATGGTTTGGTTACAGGCCTTATCTATCAAAATACATCTAAACCTTCCTTTGAAAAAGCATTGGCTGCTGCAAATGGTGGCCCACATCCTCGTCCATTGACTGAAGATGTGGTTAAACCTGACCAAGCATTATTTGATAGTCTTTGCAATCAATTTAAATAATATTGGCATCGTACTCCTTAGGTAGGATGCTGACTAAGAAAACGTGTCACCTTCGGGTGGCACGTTTTTTGTATGTTATATGTTTATAATTTTATCCCATGTGGTTATGAACATGTTATAATAAAAACACTGTATGATATTCATTGTTGAGGTTTTTATGAAAGCATACGAAAAAGGGATTAGCTTGATAGATTATATGTAGCATTATATGAGAGCGTATACATTCCTAGATAGTTTATGAAAGTAGGTTTATATGAGTAAGACCGTAGGTATTATTGGCTTAGGTTTATTAGGTGGATCCTTGGCAAAGGCTCTAAAGGAATATACAGAATATGAGGTAGTAGGCTATGCACGTCGTCAAGAGGTCTGTGATGCGGCCATTCAAGATGGTGTGGTAAAAGCTGCGTGGACTGAAGTTGAACCATTGATTAAGAACTCAGATATCGTTGTGTTCTCCTTGCCTCCTGATACAAATGCACGGCTTTTTACTGAAACGGCTCATCTATTTAGACCTGGGCAAGTCGTAACTGATGTATCTAGTGCGAAAGAAAATTTTGTACGAGCTGTCTATGAATCGATTCCGAAGGGGACTGTTTTCGTATCTGTCCATCCTATGGCAGGATCCGAAAAGGGTGGGTATGAAGTATCTCATAAGAATCTTTTTAAAGGAATGGGTTGGATTGTACTAGAAGATAAGGCCTCTGATGTATATAGTGAAGAGGTGGCTCAAGAATTGGCTGACATGGGTCGTGCCTTAGGGTCTCGTATCGAGTTTGTCGATATTTATGCTCACGATGCATATCTTGCGATGGTTAGTCATATGCCTCACTTATTGGCTTCTATTCTAACACAAGTTTCGGGTGGCGATGAATTGGGCGAATTGCGCATGAAACTATCGGCAGGGGGATTCCGCGATTGCACGCGTGTGGCGGGGGGATTACCATCCATGTGGCGTGAAATTATTTACGGTAATCGTCATAATGTTATTGAAGGTCTTACACAAATTGAATTAGAAATTGAACATGTTAAAGCGATACTTTCACAAGATGACGAAGGACAAGCATTAGAAAGTTATCTTGAACGAAGTCGAGAGATTCGCAATAAATTGCCATATTTAACGGGACAAATTAAGAATAACTAAAAGAAAGAATATCTAAAATATAATTATATTATTTGATTAAGGGAGCTTTTATGAGTTTGTTACAAGAAACTTGTGGCGCTATTACAGGTCGCAGCCTAGAGATTGAACGACATATAATCGATAGCTGGAATACAGCATCGCCTGTGGAACGATATGGACGTCTTGTAAATATGGTGGCTCAATATGGGGCAGCTACTAATCAAGAGACGTTAGCTGTACCAAAGCCTTGCATGATAATTGCCTCTGCCGATCACGGTGTGGCCGATATGGGCGTCAGTGCGTATCCAAAGGAAACGACCGTTGGGATGACTCAGAATTACCTGATTCCTAAGGGGGCTGGCGCTAATTCTCTAGCGAATTATTGTGGTGCTCAAATGGAAGTTATCGACATGGGCATTGATGCGGATATGAGTTGGGTTCCAGGCCTTCGTATTCATAAACTTGGGATGGGTACGAAAAACTTCGTAGAAGAGCCAGCTATGACGCGTGAACAAGCGATTGAAGGCATTGAAACGGGTATTCGCCTCGTAAAAGAAAAAATTGATGAAGGCTTCAATGTATTTTTAGTAGGCGAAATGGGCATATCGAATACGACAGCTAGTGCCCTTATGACCGCTAAGTTTGCAGGACTTACAGCGGAAGAGGCGACGGGACGAGGAACGAATATTTCCGATGAACGACTTAAACTAAAGCAACGCATTGTTCATGACGTACTGGAGAAATATAAGGATATTCCTAAAGACGATGCCATTGGGATTTTATCCTCTGTAGGCGGCTTTGAATTTGCTTGTATCGTTGGCGTTATCTTAGGCGCCGCAGCAAATCATGGGTTAGTTATCATCGATGGATTTAATACATCGGCTTGTGCATTGGTAGCTAAAACATTGGTGCCACAAGTAATGGATTATGTGATGGCTTCACATTTATCTGCTGAAAAAGCTGCCAAATCTTCCTTAGAAAATTTAGGCCTTGAAGCCTATGTCGATTTAGGCCTTTGTTTAGGTGAGGCTTCTGGTGGCTCCATACAAATGGGTATGCTAGACCTTGCGGTTCATATGTATTTGGCGCTTACAGGAGGTAAGGCATGAGAACTTTCAAAATAGAACCATTGCATGTACCATCCATGGAAGCATGCCGTCTGCGTATCGATAATTTGACAAAGCCTATCTATAGCCTTGCTACGTTAGAAACTATAGCAGAGCGTTTTGCAGGGATTCTTAGAAACCCTAAACCAAATCATTTACGCTATGGTGTGCTCGTTGTGGCGGCGGATCACTTGGTAGATGGGCCGCAAAACACTGAGCATGGTAGTGAAAGCTATGATGCCATAGAACGTTTTAATGAGGGAACAACAGCTACACAAGGGGCTGCAGCTAAATTAAATGCCGTTGTACATGTGGTGAATCTAGGTCTTGAACAAGATACTGCAGATTTAGCAAATATTGAACAACAGGTGATTCGAAAAGGCTCCCATTTCTTTGGCGTAGAACCTGCTATTTCTCGTGAGGAATTAGAGCGTGCTCTTGAGCTCGGCTTTACCTATGCAGATAGATTACATGCTGATGGATTACAAGTGGTGGCGATTGGTAACGTAGGGGAGAGGGCCTTTTTAGATTCTCTTGTCACGACGGCGACGATCACAGGTTGTGCGTATGAGGATATTCTCGTTCATAATGAATATGGACCTACAGTAGAGCAACGTGCTGCTCATATTCATTCTTTTGTAGATCGATTTAATATTGCTGTGGATGATTGGTCTACTTTGAGTGAAAGCGAGCGCCATGATGCGGTATTGAACTTGCTTCATGTAGCGGGTGGTTTAGATATTGCATTTTTAACGGCCTTTATCTTGGGGGCTGCTAGCCATCGCATGGCTGTAGTCTTTGATAATGTAGTAACTGGTGCAGCTATTTTAGCGGCGGTTACCATTGCTCCCCTAGTTAAGGACTATGTGTTCCCATCGGCTGTCTATGATGAACCTATACATGATGAACCTATACATAAGGAACAATGTCGATTCCTAGGGGTAAAGCCTTATTTGCACTATAATCTGCTAATCGATGAAGCCTTAGGGTCAACTATGGGTCTATCTATAATCGATGCATCCATGCATATGCTAAATGACATGAAAACCTTCATTGAAGCTGAGGTTAGCGTGGCTGAAGACGGGGCTGGTAAAGGTAGACAAAAGGATAAAGAATAATCTATTTTAAAGGGGGATTGTATATCCCCCTTTCTCGGGTAAAAGATGTTCTTGTATGCTATATTTTCAAGGAACTTTACGGAAAAACCATTGACACTATATGTGTAAATTGATATTATTATATGGCAGTCAGGATGGACTTAATTCATCCTTGACGACAGATTGATAATTATGTTATAGTAATTATCGGTTCTGTATGCGGGAATAGCTCAGCGGTAGAGCACCGCCTTGCCAAGGCGGGGGTCGCGAGTTCGAATCTCGTTTCCCGCTCCAATTTTATATGGCGGCATAGCCAAGCGGTAAGGCAGAGGTCTGCAAAACCTTTATTCCCCAGTTCGATTCTGGGTGCCGCCTCCACAATCGTTACCCATGCCGGGGTGGCGGAACAGGCAGACGCAACGGACTTAAAATCCGTCGGTTGGAAACAACCGTACCGGTTCGATTCCGGTCCTCGGCACCAATTAAGACTAACTTTGGGTTAGTCTTTTTTTCTTATATACAATTAAAACGATTTGTGAAAATTATTACTATAAGTTACGTATAAATATATAAGAGATAGATAAATCTATGAATAAGAAACCTAAGTTATTAATTAGTGAATGCCTATTTGGTGTACCTTGTCGATATGATGGCAAAGATAATTATATAGAAACGATAGAGGCTCTAAAGGAATATTATGAATTAGTACCTGTATGTCCGGAAGTGTTAGGGGGACTTAGTACGCCTCGTGATCCTGCGGAGCGGCAGGGTGAACGTATATGTACTGTTAATGGAGCTGATGTTACCGATGAGTTTGTAAGAGGTGCTCAATTAACAGTTGATATTGCACTAAAATATGGTTGCAAGCAAGCTTTGATGAAGGCGAAAAGTCCTAGCTGTGGATATAAGCGCATTTATGATGGAACTTTTACTAGAACAATGAAAAATGGCCATGGATGTACTGTAGAGGCTCTACTTGAAAAGAATATAACAATTTATACTGAAAATGATATAGAGCTTTTACTTGCAGAAAAAAAGAGATGAGTTTAACTCATCTCTTTTTGATTATATCAAGTTATTTTACTGGTAAAATAACTCAATATAATAGAAAAATAATGGCTACAATATTAATTAAAGACTACTTGTTTGCATTAACAGGATCATTTGCTAATGGTTGTTCACCAAGTAATGTAGTTAAGTTATGTAGATTAAATCGATATTGAGCATTACTAAAATCTCGTGTTGCATCATATCGTTGACTTGGAGCATGCATGAGACCAACTAATGTATCGTATAGCAAATCATTAGTAAAGAATTGATGCTCGTGTTTTGCAAGTACCTCAGCAGTCTGTGGATAGGTTGAGCGATATTGTGGAGATAGGTATACCCAGAATGGAATATGTGTCATAACAAAATCAAATGTATCAGGGTTATGCGATTTGTCTAAACTTTCACCGTGATCGGAGAAATACACCATGGCTTGTAAGTTTAATTTGTCTTTGCCATAATTGTAAATTTGTTGTAATAACCAGTCTGTGTATAATTGGCTGTTAGCATATGCTTCTTGACCATCAGGATACGGACCTTGTTTCCACTTGCTAAATTCATGAGGGTAACGGTCATTGTAATAAATATGACTACCCATAATATGTATAACGATAAAGTTGTTTTTGGTAGGATCTACAGTTTCTAATAATGGCAATAGAGCTTCATCATATCGATCTGAGAATGCATAAGATTCATGGGCCCATTTTGTTGTGTCTGCAGTCTTAGCCATTAATGAAATAGCTGTATCATATTCACCGAATACACCTTGATTGCTAAACCAAGAAGTCGTGTATCCCGCTTTTTTAGCAATATCTAAGATATTGGCTGAATCAAGAAATGGTTTATCATCATATTGATTTCGTTCAGATAGTGCACGCTCCAAGGTTGGTACTGTTTGTACGTAGGATGAATAGGCATTATCAAAGAAGACAAAGTCTTTATTGTCCGAACGCATATTGCCTTGCCATGGAGTATCGTCATATGGGAAGTTTGGATTATATACTTTCATATAATCTCGAGAACTAGATTCTCCAATGACTAGAATAATAGTACCAGGTGTTTTGTTCACCGCTGTTTCCTTTGTGTCTAAATTAAAGGAATCAAATACTAAGTGGTGATTATCATTATATTGTTGCATTTGTTTTACATAATCGCCTGCAGCAATCCAGTTCGCCACAATACAGGTTTGTGGGAACAAGAAGAATGGTACATATACTAAAAAAGCTACAAGGGATGCGATAAGCATAGCTGAGCGCATAGGGCGTGTAGTATTTAAGTTTACTACTGCTTTCATCCCTAAGTTAGACCAGTACAATAAATAAGTCCATAAGATAAGACCAATACTTATTGCTATAAGACCAGGTATTCCAGCTGCATTCTTTAAAAAACCAAATGCTTCTTCTGGATTGGTCATATATACGGCTAGCAGACTGGCTGGCGTTAAGCAATGCCAAGTAGTCATGTAATAGCCAATTTGTAAGAATGGTATTAAGCTCAAGATCATGGAAATGATAGCCATGATTAAGGATGTTGTTTTATGGAAGCGATTTGTTTGGTTCAGTAAAAACTGAATGCCTGATAATCCCATGAAAATTAATAAGCCAAATAAAAAATCATTAGCAAATTCATAGAAGTATAATGGCTTCACATAGGACCAATGGAATAAAAGAGGAAAGGTAAGTGCCCATAAGATTCCGACTAGGCCATACCCTAAAAAAGGCCTGTGGAAAACGGTACACCCCATAAAATATTGAAATAAAAAGGTACCTACAATTGTTGGTACAGCTAAAATCGTAATATCCTCTACATCAAGCCCTAAGGTTATGGGCTCATAAATTAAAAATAAGATGATATATAAAACAATACCTATAATACCAAAGCGAAAAATTGGATTTCGCCCAATTTGCCTCACACTCGATGACATAATAAATCCTCTCTAAAAGGAATACACAATAACGTATCTTTTTTTAATATAAAATAATTACAATAATAAAGATAGCAGATGAGTGTAAAAAAAACAATTATTTGAAAGTACTACTATAAATGCTTTATAATTATATAGTTAAAAACATTTTTTCTGAGGATTGGGTTTTATGGGAGATTATAACTACAAGTTGGACGTTTTTGAAGGTCCCCTTGATCTGCTCTTGCATCTCATTGAAAAACATAAAATAGAAATTACCGATATTCCTATCGTTGAAATAACGAGTCAATACTTGGCATATCTAGACAATTGGAACCATTTTGATATTCATTATAGTAGTGAATTTCTTGTTATGGCATCTACCTTATTACAGATTAAATCACGCATGTTATTACCTAAGGCTGAACCTGAGCCTGATGAAGCAGAGGATCCACGTGACGAGTTGGTAGCAAAATTAGTAGAATTTAAGAAAATTAAGGATATTACATCTCTATTAATGGAGCGTACCGCTGTATCTGCGAATATATTTAGTCGTCCTGAAGAAACGAGTGTGCTTGGATTAGATAGTGTATATAATTTGGAACTTTCACAGTTATATCAAATTTTTTATCAAACTATAAAACGGGCTAAAGAGTTACCAGAAGAAGAGACAATTCGTGAGGTAAAGGTTGAAAAGGATACGTATAGTTTAGAGGACATGATTATATCCTTGTCTAGTCGTATACATCGTGGCGAATGTCTATATTTTAGGGAGTTATTAGTAGCAATTGATACGAAAAGTGGTATGGTAACTATCTTTATGGCTGTTTTAGAATTATTAAAACAACAAGTTATTGAAATGCGCTATGAAGATGATGATATTATATTCACTGCTACCTTAGAGAGGGCCGTGTAGAAAGGGGGCCATATGAGCTTACCAACGATGCATTTAGAAGCCGTTTTGTTTTCATCGGCAAAGCCTATATCGATAGATATGTTAGCAGAAGTGTTTGGGCTTTCCACAGAGGCGACACAAAAATATATAGAAGAATTACAACGAGAACTAGAAGAACAGAATCGAGGTATTCGATTACGTATATCAGGAGCCGGTGTTGAATTAGTCAGCGCTGTTGAATGTGCTGATTATGTTGGTCATATTCGTAAAAAAGAAGATAAATTATCTAATGCGGCCATGGAAACATTAGCTGTTATCGCATATAAGCAGCCTATTACAAAGGCTGAAATTGAAGAGGTTCGCGGTGTAAATAGCGATAAAATTATAAAACAATTATTGACTAGATCTCTTATAGCTGAATTAGGTCATAAGGATACTGTTGGTAGACCGATTTTATATGGCACAACTGATGAGTTTTTGAGAAGTGCTGGAGTAGAATCTATTGAAGCCTTACATCAAGAAGTTTCGGAAACAGAAGGATAACATGGAACGATTACAAAAATATATTGCCAGTTGTGGTATTGCATCACGGCGTAAGGCAGAAGAACTAATTACAGAAGGTAAAGTACAGGTCAATGGTCGCAAGGTAACCGAATTAGGGGTCAAAATTAATCCACAAAAAGATAAGGTTAAGGTTAATGGGCAATTATTGGCTCAAGAGAAACCAGTATATTATTTGTTAAATAAACCAAAGGGTGTCATTACATCTGTGTCTGACCCTCAAGGTCGAGAAACGGTTTTAGATTATATAAAAAATGAAACGAAAAGAATTTACCCTATTGGTCGTCTCGATTTATATACAGAAGGTTTGTTACTGCTTACGAATGATGGAGAGTTGGCACAAAATCTAACACATCCATCTAAAGGCATTGAAAAGACTTATGAAGTTCGTATCAAAGGTCGTGTTCGCGATGATGATTTACAAATTATTGCAAATGGTGTAGAGCTTGAAGATGGTATAACTGCACCTGCAACAATTGTAGATTTAGGTTTTGATGATCATAATGGTGTACATGAAGTAGAAATTACAATTCATGAAGGTCGTAATCGTCAAGTTCGTCGTATGTTTGAACACTTTGGCTATCGTATTCATAATTTAAAACGCATTGCGTATGCTGGTCTTACTTTAGGTGGTGTGAAACGAGGCGCTTCTCGTCAACTAACAATTCGTGAAGTAAAAGCGCTAAAAGCATTGGGGACAGATAAGGCATGAAGCAAATCATAGTCATTGGCGGTGGTGCGGCAGGTCTAATGGCAGCTGTTATAGCAGGCTGTGAAGGAGCACGCGTCATCTTATTGGAAAAAATGAATATGGTTGGCAAGAAAATGGGCATTACCGGTAAAGGTCGCTGTAATATTACGAATAGTGCAGATATGGCCGAATTTATAAAAAATACGCCTGGTAATGGTAAGTTCTTGTACGGTGCCTATGAACGCTTTAGTAATGAAGATCTTCTGGACCTATTGCATAGCTGGGGGTTAAAAACTAAAGTAGAACGTGGTGGACGAGTGTTTCCTGAATCCGATTCTGCATTAGAAGTACGCAATATCTTTATGAAAATCCTAAAAAAGTATAATGTTCAAGTTCATTTAAATGAACCTGTTACATCGATTACTGTACAGGAAAATCGTGTAGTTGGTGTTACAACGGATAAGGAACAATATGCTTGTGATGCTGCTATTATTTGTACTGGTGGTGCATCTTATCCATTGACAGGTTCTACTGGTGATGGTTACGTTTTAGCCGAAAAAGTGGGACATACTATTACTGATATTCGTCCATCCTTAGTCCCTATCGTTACAAACGAAACGTGGGTAAAGGAAATTATGGGGCTTAGTCTTCGTAATGTTGAGGTATCCGTAATTTCTAAAAGTAAGGTACAAGCTAAACAATTTGGGGAAATGATGTTTACTCATTTTGGTCTTACGGGGCCTACAATTTTATCATTAAGTCACACGGTAGGTAAGTTGTTTCGTAAGAAAAATCCTCAAATTACCATTGAAATTAATCTTAAGCCTGCTTTAACTGCAGAAGTATTGGATAAGCGCTTGCAAAAGGATTTTGACTTATATTCTAAAAAACAATTGGTTAATGGAATGAAGGATTTACTACCTGTAAATCTTATTCCCATTGTTATAAAGCTTGCTGAGTTAAATCCGGCTAAACCAATTAATCAAATTACAAAGGAAGAGCGTTTGCGCTTATGCCATGTATTGCAACATATGACAGTAACTGTTAAGGAATTACGACCTGTAGCGGAAGCTATTGTTACAGCAGGTGGTATTTCATTAAAAGAATTTAATCCTAAAACTATGGAGTCTAAATTGATTGGTGGTTTATATGGTGCTGGTGAAGTACTAGACATAGATGCTTTTACAGGAGGCTATAATTTACAAGCTGCCTTTTCCACAGGCTATGTGGCGGCTATGCATGCCGTACACGGTGATGAAGAATAGAGGTTATTATGAACACTAAAAAAATTGCCATTGCTATTGATGGTCCTGCTGGGGCTGGTAAAAGTAGCATTTCTAAAGTAGTGGCCAATGAATTAGGGTATTTATATATCGATACAGGTTCCATGTATCGCGGTGTTACATGGGCAGTTCTTGATAGTCAAATCGATGTTAAGGATCAAGTTGCTGTAGAAGCTTTATTACCTTCTTTAAATTTGACTTTAGAGCCTACTGCAACAGCATGCAAGGTCTATATTAAAGGGAAAGATGTTACATCATTAATTCGCCAGCAGCAAATTAATGATAATGTATCGACTATAGCTTCTTATAAAGGGGTTCGACAATATTTGGTAGAACGCCAACAAGAGATGGCCGCCGTTGGGGGAGTTATATTAGATGGACGTGATATCGGTTCTGTCGTATTACCTAATGCAGAGCTAAAAATTTATTTAACCGCTTCTGTAGATGCGCGTGCAAAACGTAGATGGTTAGAAGTACAAGGTACATCAAACGAGCAAACACTAGACGAAATTAAAAAGAATGTTGTTAGTCGTGATGAAATGGATAAAAATCGTGAAGAGTCTCCACTTGTATGCGTTGAAGATGCAGTGGTTGTAGACTCTAGTAATATGAATTTCGATGAAACTGTGGCATATATATTGAATTTAGTACAGGAGACAATCAATCATGAATAAATTTTCTACCTGGTTATGGCGTACCGCTTTTTGGCTTCGCTATAAGGTAGGGTATGGGTTGAAAGTATATGGTCGCGATAATTTTCCAATGGAAGGGCCTGTTATCGTGGTGCCTAATCATTTAAGTAATAACGATCCCCCTATCTGCGGCTATGCTTTGCCTAGACATGTACACTTTATGGCTAAACAAGAATTATTTGTGAATCCCATTTCACGTTTTTTTTGTACATGGCTTGGTGCATTTCCGTTAAATCGCGGTGCTATTGATAAAGTTGCTATTCGTCATGCCATGGGACTACTTAAAGACAATAAGGTTTTAGGCATATTTGCAGAAGGAAACCGTCAAAAAAGTGGTAAACTTGGTAGATTCCATGATGGTGCAGCATCAATTGCTCTTAGAACAGGTGTTAGCATAGTGCCTGTTGCTATCATTGGCTCTCACAATATGGAACGTAATAAAGTGGCTTGTATTATTGGTAAACCAATCCCAGTTGAAAAAGCTAAAGCGACTCCAGAAGCAATTCAAAAAGTAAATGATAGTGTTAAAAGTGAAATCCAACGAATGATAGATTCTTATCATAACAATTGTATAGAGGAGACTTTATGGAAATAATTTTGGCTGAAAACCATGGTTTTTGCTATGGTGTAAAACGGGCTGTCGAAATGGCAAATGAAGCTGCAAATAGCGATGGTAAAAGCTATACATTAGGACCTATTATTCACAATCCTCAAGTTGTAGGTCGTCTTGAAGATAAAGGGGTAAGCCCTGTTCAAGAAGTGTCTGATATCGCTGAAGGCACAATGATTATTCGCTCTCATGGTGTAGGACCTGCTATTTATGAAGAGGCAGAAGAAAAAGGATTACATGTTGTGGATGCCACATGTCCACATGTAAAAAAGGCACAGCAAGATGCAAAGTCTGTTATAGATGAAGGTATGACTTTGGTGATTTTGGGAGAAAAAAACCATCCTGAGGTCAAAAGCATTAATTTATGGGCAAATAACGAAGGAATAATCATCGAAGATGAAGAATCCGCCCAAAAACTACAAGTTGTGGAAAAAATGGGCGTTGTTGTACAAACAACCTTTTCACAATTCAAATTTAACAGTATAATAGACATATTAGAGAAAAAATCTAAGAATCTTAAGGTTTTCAAAACGATATGCAATGCAACGCAAGAACGACAGAATTCTGCCGTTGATTTAGCACGTAATGTAGATCTTATGATAGTGATAGGCGGTAAGAACAGCGGCAACACAAACCGATTGGCAGAGGTTTGTCGTGACGTTGGATGTACAACGTATCACATTGAAACTTCTACTGAATTACAACTGGAATGGTTTAACCGAGTACAGACGGTAGGAGTAACAGCAGGAGCATCGACTCCCGACTGGATTATTAAGGAGGTCATTGAGACAATGAAAGATTTTGCAGAATTATTAGCAGCCGAAGGTCAAGAAGAATTTAAGAAAGGGAACGTTGTAGAAGGTACAGTAGTTCAAGTCGAAGATGAACGAGCTTATGTATCTTTTGGCTACAAAACTGAAGCCATTTTGAACAGAACTGAAATTTCTTATCCAGCACCAGAATCTGCCAAAGATGTGTTAAAAAATGGTGATGAAATTAAAGCAGTTATCATGAATCACATCAAAGAAGATAATCCTATTTATCTTTCCATGACTCGCTTGGCTAAAGATGAAGATTGGCAATATGTTATCGAAGCACAAGAAAAAGATGAAGCTATCGTATGTAAAGGTATTGATGCTATCCCAGCAGGTTTAGTAGTAACAGTTAAATCTCTTCGTGGTTTCATTCCATTGTCCCAAGGTGATGTTCATTTCGTGAAATCCTTGGACAACTTGGTTGGTACAGAATTTGAAGCTAAAGTACTTGAAATCGATGAAAAGAAAAACCGTTTGGTTCTTTCTCGTCGTGCAGTATTGGAAGTGGAACGTCAAGCTAAATTAGCTGAAGCATTGAAAAATATCAACGTTGGCGAAAACTATAAAGGTATCGTTCGTAAAATTATGCCTTATGGTGCATTCGTAGATATCGGCGGTATTGAAGGTTTACTTCACATTTCCGATATTTCTTGGCAAAAAATCAAAAAAGTGGAAGATGTTCTTTCCGTTGGCCAAGAAATCGAAGTTAAATTACAATCTTTCGACGCTGAAAGCAATAAATTATCCTTGTCCTTAAAAGCTTTATCTAAGAGCCCATGGGACGTTGCTGAAGAAACATTGCATGTTGGCGATGTTATTAAAGGCAAAGTTGTTCGTTTAGTAGCTTACGGTGCATTCGTAGCTGTTAATGACGACATCCAAGGTTTACTTCACATTTCTCAAATTACAAAACAACGTAATGCGAAAGTTGAAGATTACTTGAATCGTGGTCAAGAAGTTGAAGTTAAAATCATTTCTCTTAACAAAGATGAAAAGAAATTGGGTTTGGCTTTGACTGAATTGATGGAATCAAAAGAAACTGCAGAAGACGCTGAATAATTCATTGTCTAATATAAGGCTAGCCAAGGTTTCCTTGGTTAGCCTTTTTGCGTACTTTACTTAGTATATGATAAAATATAGTAATGTATTAGATTAGATAATGAGGTGAAACTATGGCAAAACCATTAGTGGCTGTTGTAGGCCGTCCAAACGTAGGTAAATCTACACTTTTTAATGCCATTGTTAATAAACGTATCTCTATCGTTGAAGATATTCCTGGTGTGACAAGGGACCGTATTTACTTCGATGCAGAGTGGTTAAATCGTGAGTTTACAATGATCGATACTGGTGGTATCGAGTTCATTACTGACAATAGTCATGTTATTCCTAAGATGATGCGACTACAAGCGGAATTAGCAATTGAAGAAGCAGATGTAATTCTATTTGTCGTTGATGGTAAACAAGGTATTGTACCTGCTGATGAAGAGGTCGCAAATATTCTTAGAGCTAGTGGAAAACCTGTTGTACTCGTAGTTAATAAGATTGATAGTGTAAATCAAGAACCGAATATTTATGAATTTTACAATCTTGGTTTGGGGGACCCCATTGGTATTTCCGCTAAAAATCTTATGAATTTAGGTGATCTATTGGATGATACTGTAAAACATTTTCCTCCAGTAGGTACTAATGTAGATGATGAAGATACTATTCATGTTGCTATTATAGGTCGTCCAAATGTGGGTAAATCTTCTTTGACTAACGCATTGTTAGGACAAGATCGTGTAATTGTATCTGATGTAGCAGGTACTACTCGAGACTCTATTGATACGTATTGGACTCATGAGAATCAAAAGTTTGTACTTATTGATACAGCAGGTATGCGTCGTAAGTCTAAAATCGAAGAAGCTGTTGAACGATATAGTATTGTTCGTTCTTTGCGATCAGTAGATCGTGCTGATATTGTAGTTCTTGTACTAGATGCTCAAGATGGTGTTACAGAACAAGATAAAAAAATTGCAGGTTACGCTTACGAAGCGGGTAAAGGCGTAGTCATTGTTGTTAATAAATGGGATCTTGTTGAAAAAGATGATAAAACTACATTGCGTTTTACTGAAGATATTTATGATGAATTAGGTTTCTTGCAGTTTGCACCTATCCTGTTTGCTTCGGCTTTAACTAAGCAACGTATTCATCGATTAGCTGATATGTTGAAGTTCGTATCTGAACAACAATATCGCCGTGTATCTACGGGGACGTTAAACCAATTATTACAAGATGCACAAACTGTAAACCCTGTGCCGTCTCGCAATGGTAGAATTCCAAAAATTTATTATATGACGCAAGCTAGTGTTAAGCCGCCTACATTCATTTTATTTGTAAATGAACCAGAGCTAATTCACTTCTCTTATATGCGTTTCTTAGAGAATCGATTGCGTGAATCCTTTGGTTTTGAAGGAACACCGATTCGTTTAGTATTACGTGGCAAGAAACGGGATGATGAAGACTAATGGATATTTTGATTATTGTATATGCTGTATTATCATATCTTATCGGTTCGATTCCTAGTGGATTAATTATAGGTAAGTTTTTCTTTAATACAGATGTACGGCAATATGGCTCTAAAAATATTGGCGCTACTAATACATATCGTGTTATAGGTCTTAAAGCAGCCTTACCTGTATTTCTATGTGATGCTTTAAAAGGGGCAGCAGGAGTAGTGCTACTCTCACCCTATGGGCCTATGTTTATGATCTTAGGTGGTATTCTTGGAATGATGGGGCATAACTGGTCTGTTTTTTTGGGCTTTAAAGGTGGTCGTGGCGTTGCTACGGGTTTAGGTGTACTTATTGCTCTTTCACCAATAGTAGCATTGATTTGCTTTTTGGTATGGGGTGTTATCGTATACTTCACTAAACTTGTATCTTTAGGCTCTATCATTGCCGCTGCATTAGTACCAGTACTGATGTATTTCACTGGAGAATCCTTCTGGTTTGTTGGCTTTGGCGGATTAGCAGCTTTGTTTGTCATTGTACGTCACTGGGATAATATTAAGCGTCTACTTGCTGGAAATGAGTTAAAAGTAGAGCGCATTAAAAAGGATTAAAGAATGAATGTTGTTGTTATCGGCTCTGGTAGTTGGGGGACGGCCCTTGCTATTAAATCCGTTTTAGCTGGAAATACTACAACTATATATTGTCGTCGTCCAGAATTTGCAGATAAACTTGCAAAAGACTTAGAGAATAAAGACTATTTACCAGGTGTAAAACTTCCAGAAGAATTACAATATAGTTCTGATTTAGAGGCCTGTATTAGTAATGCCGAAGTGGTATTAATGGTTACTCCTTCTGTACATGTACGTACCAGTTTAGAGGCTATTAAACCGTATGCTCATAAAAATCAAGCCTATATTCTATGTTCAAAAGGTGTAGAACGAACCAGTGGCAAACTTTTGACGACTGTGATGAAAGAGGTTCTTGCTACCATAGGGTGTAATTTAGCGGTTTTGTCTGGACCTAATCATGCAGAAGAGGTTGGTCGCAACTTACCTGCTGCATCTGTGCTGAGTACTGAAAGCCTAGAGGTAGCTACAACATTGCAAAAGGCATTATGTAGTCAAAATTTTAGAATTTATGCAAATACTGATATGATTGGTGTTGAACTAGCAGGAGCCACGAAAAACATCATTGCCCTTGCAGCTGGTATTGCAGATGGTTTAGCTTTAGGGGATAATTGTAAGGCTTTACTATTAACACGTGGTCTTCATGAGATGACTCGCTTTGGGGTGGCCTTAGGGGCCCAAAAAGAAACCTATGCTGGTCTTGCTGGTATGGGGGATTTGATTGCTACTTGTATGAGCCCACATGGTCGTAACCGTGCGGCTGGTCAAAAACTAGCCGAGGGTAAGACTATGGATTTTATTGTTAATCATACTAATATGGTTGTAGAAGGATTTTTCGCAACAGAAATTATTTATACAATGGCTTGTAAACATCAAATTGAAATGCCTATAACGAAGGCTTTATATGAGGTTTTATACGAAAAAAAATCTCCATCCATAGCATTAGCTGAGTTGATGGGGCGTGATATTAAAATTGAAGTATCATAAATAAAAGATACTTTTAATTTGGTTATTTATATACTATAATTAATGAGTATAATCTTGTGAGGGTTGTATGCGAATTATTGGCGGAACTGCTAAGGGACATGCTATAAAAGCACCTAAAGGATTAGATACTAGGCCTACACTTGATCGTGTTCGTGAAAGTGTATTTAATGTATTAGCCAATAAAGGTATATTTGGTTCTGATATACTAGATATATTTTCTGGCACTGGTGCAGTAGCAATTGAAGCCTTAAGTCGTGGTGCAGCACATGCAGTAGCAGTGGACTTTAAAACGGGAAAACTAATTTTAGAGAATGCTAAACATTGTCGTGTGGATGATCGGTTAGAAATTATTCCGAGGAAACTTTCACAATTAAAAAATTATATAGTAGGGCGACAGTTCGATTATATATTTTCTGACCCGCCATATGAAAATGGATTTATACAAGATACCATAGATTTGGTTGTGAACTATGATTTGTTAAAACCTGAAGGTGTTTTATTATTAGAACATCATAAGGATGAGGTTTTTACCTTACCAGAATCATGGGAATGTATAAAAGAACAGAAATTTGGTTATACGTTGGTTTCCTATTTTGTAAAGACAGCCGAAAGGAGCTAAACCTGTGCGTATAGGTGTATGTCCGGGTAGTTTTGACCCAGTTACTAATGGACATGTTGATATTTTTGAACGGGGCAGCCGATTGGTTGATAAATTAATCATTGCTGTCAGCTCAAATCCGAATAAAAATTCCTTATTTTCTATGGAAGAACGGGTTGAGATGATTCGAAATTCTGTCAAACATATTCCTAATGTTGAAATTGATTGTACAGGTGGCTTACTCAATGAGTATGTTAAATCCAAGAATGCTACTATTATTATTCGAGGATTACGTGCATTGAGCGACTTTGAATATGAATTTCAGCGCGCATTATTTGCAAAATATTTGGATGATGACATTGAAACAGTATTTATTATGACAAATAACAAATACTCTTTTGTCAGCTCCACGGGTATTCGTGAACTAGCTAAATTTGGTGGTAAGCTAGATGGTCTTGTTCCGGATGATGTTAAGGAAAAACTTGAAGAACGCTTTAATACGGTCCATAATAAATAGGGGTGAATTGTATGAAAACAGAAAAATTATTAGAAGATTTAGAGGTTCTTATTGAATCTAGCAGCCGTATTCCTATGACTACAAAACGTATGGTTGAGGAAGACGAAATTATGCGTATTATTGATTCTATTCAGGAATCCTTACCTTTGGAACTTGAAGAATCTCGTCGTATTGTAGCAGATAAAGATAAAGTGTTAGCTGATGCTCAACGTCAGGCTGAAACTTTGATCGATCAAGCTAAAGACTACATTGCTAAATTGACAGCTGAAAGTGAACTTGTAAAACAAGCTCAAGAACAAGCGAATCAAATTATTAATGCAGCAAATCAATCCTCTGATGAGTTGAAAGCTAGTTCTATTCAATATGCTGGTGATGTTCTTAAATATGTTGAAAACAACTTGGAAAAAACATTGGAAAGCTTGCGTCAAAATCGTGAAAGTTTGAAACAAACTGAACAACGTACAGAAGAAAACCAATAGTTTAAACAAAGGCTAGATATCATATTATATCTAGCCTCTTTTTTTATATTTTAAATTCCATAGAAAACTTAAGATAAGTAATATCAATTTTCAGATCAATATGTAAAAAATAATGTGAGCGAAATAATAAACCAAAAATAAAAGCGAAGGGATACCTTCGCTTTTTATCATTCTCTATAGTTTTCTGGCTTTTTCGGCTCCACAATCATAGTTTGATGGGTATTAAAAATAACAAATCCCAAAGGAGATCCAGGTGGCTTTTTGATATTTTTAATGTATGTATAATCTACCGGGACCTTACTAGTATCACGAGCTTTACTGAAGTAGGCTGCATATTGAGCTGCTTTAGATAGAATCATATCGTCTGGCTCAACATTGAGTCTTAAAATAAGGTGCGAACCTTGGATATCCTGTGTATGGAACCAAATGTCAGTTGGCTTTGCAAATCGGTGTGTTAAATATTCGTTTTGTTGATTGTTACGACCGATGAATATTTCACCTTCATCAATTGTTAAGTGAATGTAGTTAGATTTGCCAAGCTTGTAAGATAGTGGTTTTTTTGATTTTTTTATGATACCTGCATCCATGCATTCTTTGCGTATTTCTTCTAAGCTTTCACGAGTTGTGGCTAAAGAGATGCTGTACAGAATAGATTGTAAGTATGCTAGTTTTGTAGTACTAGCATTGAGTTGGAACTCGCCACTAACCATACGATTTTTTAGTTTTGTATAAAGCTTATAATACCATTGTGCATTTTCCACAATCGTTAAGTTTGGCTTTAAAGGAATCGTTAACATTTCATTTTCTTCAGAGAGCAGATTTTGTAATTCAATAGAAGGCTCATATTGCACTTGAAGGTGTGCATTTATCATTAGAAGATCACCATATAATTTATAGGTTTCCATTTTCTTAGTATCTTCTAATTCATCTTTAATCTTTTGATGGCGACCTTCTTCCTTTTTGATGGCTGCTGTTAAGATTTTTTCTAACTCTTTATCAGCTGTATGAATTGCTTTTGTATTATGAATGGATTCCTCTAAGGCTTCAGAAATAGTGTTGTATTCTTTTAATACCTTATAGTTATGTAATAAAATACTTGCGTAAGCTTTTTTATTGTTATCGTTGACTAAAGTAAATAAACCTTTGCTATTTTCGAGTTTTACCTTGAGGTCGTACAAGGCTTTAGCAAGTGTATCTAGTTGAGAAGTATCTAAATCAGTTATGATTTCTTCACCACTTAATTTGGAAATATATAAAAGCTCATCCAATAAAGGTTTACCAAAACCGTTAAAGATAGCTCGAATAGATTGCTGCACAGAGCCATTACCAAAGGAAGTAAGTAGATTTTTTATTTCATTATTATCAAAGTCCATTAAACTTACGCGATTAGCATTAGGTGGTAAATCATACTGTATTTTTGGACTAATAATACGTTCACGGTTCATGAGAGGGGAGACGTGAATTAAGGATTCTAAAATAATACCGTCTTGTACGAAGATACAGTTGGAATATTTGCCCATTAATTCAATATAAATATATGTACTCGTAATAGAACCGTCCATTTCTAGTTTATCCGTTTGGATACACATGATACGGTCACCATTGATTTGTTCCACCTTTACGATGCGGCTACCTTCAATATGCTTTCGTAAGAACATGCAAAGTGAGCTTGGTTCTTTTGGTAGATCTTGAAGTGGTTGGCTAAGATACATTGCTGGTGTGGCACCTACGGTAATAATTAAGTTTTGGTCTTCGTTAAGTGCTCGAACTTTAAATAATAATGTAGTTTTATCTATTTGATATAGTTTTTGTATTTGACCTGTTTGTAGTCGCTCGTTTAATTCTTTAGCGAGTACAGACATGGTAAGTCCGTCTAAATTCATAGTACTCCTTTCAAATATATTTAGAAGTATAGTTTAGTATACCATAGTGTACATATAATTCTTAGTATTTAAACACGGATTGTGTAATTCGTGGTACAATAATAAAAACTACTAAGGAGGATGATTTATGAAAAGTATGACCGGTTTTGGTTCTGGCACAGCAACCAAAGATGGCATTACCTGTACGGTAGAAATTAAGTCCGTAAACGCTCGCTTCTTGGATCTGTTTATTCGTAGTCCAAAACAAATGAATCCTTTTGAAAGTACTATTCGTGGAATGATACAAGATCGTATTACTCGTGGTAAGGTTGAGGTATCAGTTTCTATTTTAGATGCAGGGGAGCGACCTAAAACTTTTACTATTAATAGTGTATTGAGAAAACAAATACAAGAGTTGTTGGTACAAGAAGAATTCTATGATGATTCAAAAAAGGTACCTTTACAAGCTGTAAATTCGATTTCTACCGAATGGGTTCAACAACAAGATACACCAATTGCAGAAGATGTTCTATTAGATATTGTGAAAGAAGCTACGACTCAAGCATTAGATGCTTTAATAGCAATGCGAACTGCGGAAGGTCAACATATCAAGCAGAATTTATTAGATCGTATCGATACACTTGAAAAGATCATTACTAAAATTGACACTAATAAATCTGGTGCTGTAGAAGCATATCGCGAACACATAAAAACTAAAATTCAGGAATATTTAGTTTCTTTAGAAGCGAGTATTAGTGAGGATCGTTTTATACAAGAGATTGCTCTATTAGCTGATAAGACGGATATTACGGAAGAGATTGTCCGATTTACCTCTCATGTGGTACAATTAAGAAATACACTTGCAGATACAAACTCAATCGGTCGTAAGGTCGATTTTATTTTGCAAGAAATGAATCGTGAAGTAAATACAATCGGATCCAAAGCAATTGATTCGATTATTACTGAGCTTGTGGTTCAACTTAAATGTGAGTTAGAGAAAATTAGAGAACAAGTACAGAATGTAGAGTAATAGGAGGTCTATGAATGAGTATTCAATTACTGAATATAGGCTTTGGTAATATGGTATCTGCTAACCGTGTTATGGCTATTATTAGTCCTGAATCCGCCCCTATAAAGCGGATGGTTCAAGATGCTAGAGACAAGGGATTGCTCATTGATGCCACATATGGTCGTAAGACACGTGCTGTATTAGTTATGGATAGTGGTCAAATTGTATTATCTGCAATTCAACCTGAAACCGTAGCACATCGACTTGTGCAACATGATGTGGATGTAGATACAGTGGAATCATAGGAGTGCATATGTCAGACAGAGGATTATTAATCGTTATATCCGGGCCATCTGGCGCAGGTAAGGGTACGATTTGTGCGAATATTCGTAAAGAAATGCCTAATTTAGTTTATTCCGTTTCTATGACAACCCGTGCTCCACGTGTGGGTGAAAAGGAAGGAATTAACTATTTCTTCCGCTCTAAAGAGGAATTTGAGTCTTTACTTAGTGAAGACGCATTCTTAGAATATGCTAAGGTATATGATAATTACTATGGTACTCCAAAACAACATGTAATGGATTTATTAGATGATGGGAAAAGTGTACTATTAGAAATCGATATTCAAGGCGCTATGCAGGTTAAGGAACGTTTTAGCGATGCTGTATTTATTTACATTGTACCGCCGTCACTATCTGAGTTATCTGAACGTTTACATAATCGTGGCACAGATGCTAAAGAAGTCATTGATAAACGATTGTCATTGGCTTGTTCAGAATTGGCCTTAGCTCATCGTTATGACTATATCGTTGTAAATGATGATTTAGCAGAGGCTTCTGAAAAGGTTGCTTCTATCTTGCGAGCTGAGTCTTGTAAGATTAGTCGTAATAAAGAGCAAATTCAATATATTTATAAACAATATCAAGAGTCTAAGGAGAAGTGATAGTATGATGGTAAAACCTCCATTAAAAAAATTGGAAAGCCAAGTAGATAGCAAATATACATTGGTGACTTTAGCGGCTAAACGCGCTCGCGAATTAACAGATGGCGAACCTTGCTTAGCAGAATCTACACATGCGACTGACAAGCCTGTATCTTTGGCATTTTATGAAATTGCTGAAGGTGAAGTGACATATAAACGCACTAAAGAAGGCATTAAATAAAAAATCAATTCCTTGTATCATTGATACAAGGAATTTTTAAAAGGAGAAGAACATGCGCGGAAAACATATCATTGTCGCAGTATCTGCAGGTATTGCAGCGTATAAGGCAATTGAAGTGGTAAGCAGACTTCGTAAAAAAGGGGCTGAAGTAAAGGTTGTAATGACACAAAATGCAACGCATATTGCGTCACCTTTAACATTTGGCGAAATCAGTGGACATCCTGTAGCTCTAGACATGTTTGAACAAGTTCATCAGTGGGATGTAGAACATATTGCACTGGCCACTTGGACAGATGCATATGTAGTTGTGCCTGCAACAGCAAATGTGATCGGAAAAATTTATGCAGGCATTGCTGATGATATGTTAACTACAACAATTATGGCTACCAAAGCACCTAAGTACCTTTGTCCTGCTATGAATACAGAAATGTATAATAATCCTATTACTCAACGCAATTTAGAAGGATTACGTTCTTTGGGCTACCATATTATGGACCCTGCAGAAGGTTGGTTAGCTTGTGGCATCACAGGTGTAGGACGTTTACCGGAGCCCGAAGCAATTGTGGATTGGCTAGAATCTAAAATGTGCAGCACCAATGAGCTTGAAGGTACTACTATACTTGTTACAGCTGGCGGAACACAGGAGAGTATTGATCCTGTTCGGTATATTGGAAATCGTTCTAGCGGTAAGATGGGATATGCCATTGCAGAACAGGCTGTACGCATGGGGGCTAAAGTGATATTAGTAAGTGCTCCCACATCCTTGCCTATACCAAGTGGCGTAGACTTTATTTCTGTAGATTCTGCGGTATCTATGCAGGAGGCTGTTGAAGCTCGTTATAATGATGTTAATGTAGTTATTATGGCTGCCGCTGTTTCTGATTTTAGAGTCCTTCATAAAGCAGAGCAAAAAATAAAGAAAATGGAGTCTATGACCATAGAACTTGTAAAAAATCCAGATATTCTACAAGGGTTGGGCTCTAAAAAAAATCATCAAATTCTTGTTGGTTTTGCGGCAGAAACAGAACATGTAATCAAGTATGGTCAGGATAAAGTGGCTAGAAAAAATCTAGATATGCTTGTGGCCAATGATGTAAGCAAATCGAATGCAGGTTTTAATGTAGATACGAATGAAGGCTATTTTTTATATCCCGATAAAGAGCCTAAAGAAATGCCTAATATGAAAAAATCTGAACTTGCTCGACATATCCTTAGAGAAGTTATTGATTTAGTAGCAAACAAAGCTGACATAAATTAATTCTTGTGTGTGTTGTTTTAAGAAGGGTGTGTTTTTCTTACATGTTTGCTATACAAAAAGCATATTTAGACGGCTCATTAGGAAAAGGAAAATGGAGTAACAATATTATTGCTGGATTGGTCGTAGGGGTAGTGGCTCTGCCTTTAGCAATGGCCTTTGCTATTGCTAGTGGAGTTACACCGCAAGCGGGCATTTATACGGCAATCATTGCAGGTATATTTGTATCCTTGTTTGGTGGCTCCCCTGTTCAGATTGCGGGCCCTACAGGGGCATTTATCGTTCTATTGAGCAGTATCGTTGTCAATTATGGCTTTGAAGGTTTACAAATTGCGACCATGATGGCAGGGATTATTCTGGTTTTAATGAGCGTTGCAAAGTTAGGGACAGTCATTCGGTTTATACCCACACCTGTTATTATGGGTTTTACAGCAGGTATTGGTGTTACAATTTGGGTAGGGCAATGGCCATATTTCTTTGGATTTCCACCGTTGCCTTATATGGCTCATTTCCATGAAAAATTATGGGCTATGATTCAGTCTTTACCATACTCTGACTTACCTACATTGGGGATTGCGCTCTTAAGCTTAAGTCTACTGTTAGTTTTACCTAAAATCCCATATATTAATAAAGTTCCAGCTCCCATTGTAGCTATGATTGTTGCTACGGTTATTCAAGCTATCTACCAATTTCCTACGGTTTTAACCATTGGTAGTGCATTTGGTGGTATACCTCAAGGTTTGCCAGAATTTTCTGTACCAAAATTGAGCTTTGATAAAATCTTATCTTTAATCGGGCCGGCTTTTACAATTGCCATGCTAGGCGCTATTGAATCCTTATTGTCTGCAGTTGTTGCTGATGGTATGAGTGGCACCAAGCATGAATCTAATACTGAATTATTTGGACAAGGATTAGCTAATATATTTGCGCCATTGTTTGGTGGAATTGCATCAACCGGTGCTATTGCGCGAACTGCTACAAATATTCGTCAAGGTGGTAATTCTCCGGTGGCAGGTATTGTTCATGCCATTACATTAGGTGCCATTCTTTTATTTTTAGCCCCATATGCAGTGTATATTCCGTTGGCATCTATGGCAGCCATATTATTTGTAGTAGCCTACAATATGAGTGATGTACCACGTTTTATACGAATGCTTATTCTCGCACCTCGTCCAGATCAAATAATATTATTGCTTACCTTTTTCCTGACTATTTTTACGGATTTAGTAGTAGCTGTAAATGTAGGTGTAGTACTTGCAGTGTTGCAGTTTATGCGCAAAATGGTTAATACAATTGATGTGCATGAAGCAAGTAGTGCCGAATTATCAGCACAGATTAGGCATGAGATTACAATCCATCCAGAAATAATGGTATACACTGTAGAAGGCCCATTATTCTTTGGTGCTATAAGTGCATTTGATAGAGCGTTAAACTCTATACATAAAGATCCTAAATATTTAATCATTCGTTTTGTAAAAGTACCATTTGTAGATTTAACGGGTTTACGTATTTTACGAGGTATTATTGAAGAACTTCAAAAAAGAGGCATAGAAGTTTTGCTTAGTGATGTGAGTTACGATATACGTAGAGAGATGTATAAATCTAATTTTTTGGATATTCTGGGCCGTCATCATATGTATCGTCAGTTTGAAAGTGCCCTTCATAAGGCTGAATATGATTTAGCTTTAAAAGAGGCAAGAGAGGTATAATAATGACTTGCTTTCTCACTGTAAATACACTATAATATTTCTGTAACTCATCAAGAGTAGTGGAGGGATAGGCCCTGTGAAGCTACAGCAACCATTCCAAGCGGAAAAGGTGCTAATTCCTATGACAAATGTCGTTAGATGGGAGGGTCTCTCATGAGTGCATGAGAGACTTTTTTTCGTATTAGGAGGATAAAATGGCTGAAAAACATATGTTTTTTACTTCTGAATCTGTTACTGAAGGCCATCCAGATAAAATAGCTGACCAAATTTCTGATGCTGTTTTGGATGCGATTATTGAAAAGGATCCAACTGCTCGTGTGGCTTGTGAAACTTTAGTTACTACTGGTTTAGTTCATGTAGTAGGTGAAATTTCTACTCACACATATGTAGATATTCCTCGCATCGTACGTGATACAATTCGTGAAATTGGTTATACTCGTGCAAAATTTGGTTTTGATTGTGATACTTGTGGTGTACTTGTATCCATCGATGAACAATCTGCGGATATCGCCATGGGTGTTGATGAAGCACTTGAATCAAAAGATGGCAATGGTGAAGTGCTTGATAAAATCGGTGCTGGTGACCAAGGTATGATGTTTGGCTATGCATCTAATGAAACACCTGAACTCATGCCTTTGCCAATTTCCTTGGCACATCGTTTATCTCGTCGACTTACAGAAGTTCGTAAGGATGGGACCTTAACTTACTTACGTCCAGACGGTAAGACTCAAGTTACTGTAGAATATGTTGATGGTAAACCTAAGCGCATTGATACAATTGTTATTTCTACGCAACATAGCCCTGAAGTTACCCAAGAACAAATTAAAGCCGATTTGAAGCGTTATGTAATTGACGCAGCGTTGCCTGCTGAATTCGTTGATGAAAATACTAAATACTTCATCAATCCAACTGGTCGTTTCGTAATTGGAGGACCTCATGGAGATGCTGGTTTAACTGGCCGTAAAATTATTGTAGATACATACGGTGGTATGGCCCGTCATGGTGGCGGTGCATTTTCTGGTAAGGATCCATCTAAGGTGGACCGTTCTGCAGCATACGCAGCGCGTTATGTAGCTAAAAATGTTGTAGCAGCAGGTCTTGCTGATAAATGTGAAGTGCAAGTTGCTTATGCAATTGGGGTTGCTCATCCTGTATCTATTTTAGTTGATACTTTTGGTACAGGTCGCATAGAGGAAACAAAAATTCAAGAGCTTGTTAAAAAACATTTCGACCTTCGTCCAGCAGGAATCATTGAAATGCTTGATTTGTTAAAGCCTCATTATCGCAAAACTGCAGCGTATGGTCACTTTGGTAGAACTGATGTGGATTTACCTTGGGAACGTACAGATAAAGCACAAATTCTAAAAGAAGAAGCTGGCTTATAATACAAAAGGTCTTGGTAGAATTTCTACTGAGACCTTTTATAATAAACGAAAGGAAAAAATGTATGCGCGTAGCACAAGTTATAATTAACAGACCGGCCAAACAACTTCATAAACCTTTGAGCTATTTAATGCCTGAAAAGTTTGGTAATGTCTTACCTGGTACGCGCGTACTCATTCCTTTAGGACATAGTCGTGAAGAAGGCATTCTTATTGGTTACGACGAGTTAGTTGAGCCACCAGAGTTCACTTTACGAAATATTGTGCAAGTATTAGATAGCGAACCTTGGTTTACACCGGAAATGATGGATACGGCCCGCCGTCTAAATGAGTATTATTTATTCTCTTATGGCGATGCATTGCGATTGTTTACAGTGAATAAGACATTAAAATCTTACGAGGCACCAAAGGAAGAATGGTTAGTAGTCATGCCAGAATTTTCGGTGGCACAATTTAGTGAACGAAAAAAGAAGCAACGAGAATTAGCAAAATACTTACTTGAAGTGGGCGGAGCATCTAAGGCATTACTACTAGCTAAAGGCTATTCTCGTATGGTCATTAAACAAGTGAGTGAAGCTAAAGGTATTGTTGTTGAAGCTCGTTTTAAAGCCACAAAAACAACATTTGATGAGCTTTTAACAGAAGAAGTTAATATTCCTCTTACTGAAGCTCAACAAGCTGTATATGGACCAATACAAGATGCAATGAATAGCCATGAACATAAAACCTTTTTACTTCATGGTGTCACTGGTAGTGGTAAGACTCAATTATATTTACGTGCTACAGCAAGATGTATTAGTCAGGATAAGACGGCTATTATTTTAGTACCTGAAATTATATTGACTGATCAAATTGTGAAACGATTTGTAGAAACTTTTGGTGACGAAGTCGTAGTATTTCATAGTAAATTGACGGTACAACAACGGAACAATAATTGGGAGCGTTTGCGCCGTAAGGATAGTCACATTATTATTGGCGCTCGTTCTGCCGTATTTGCGCCAGCTGAGGATATCGGCCTTATTGTGGTCGATGAAGAACATGATCCATCTTATAAACAAGAGGATATGGTTCGGTATCATGCACGTAACGTGGCATTGTGGCGTGCTGAGGCACATGGTTGTCCCGTTATTTTAGGTTCTGCTACACCATCTGTTACTTCGTACTATAAAGCTAAGCAAGGGGAGTATCATTTACTAGAATTGCCAAATCGCATTTTTGAGCAATCTATGCCGAAGGTTACTATAGTAGATATGAAGGAAGAAATTCTTCATGGAAATTACTCCGTTTTTTCTGATGCCATGAGTCGCTTAATTCAACATACATTAGATGAGCATAATCAAATGATTATTCTGTTAAATAGACGCGGTTATAGTACTTTTGTTATGTGCCGGGATTGTGGGGAAACTATTATGTGTCCTCATTGTGATGTAGCTATGGTTTATCACCAAGCTGGTGAAGAATTGCGTTGTCATTATTGTGAACATCATGAACCAATTCCAACTGTTTGTCCCAAATGTAATAGTAAGAGGATTAAGTTTTTTGGTTCAGGCACACAAAAGGTAGAGGAAGAGTTACGTCGTCACTTTAAATCGGCCCGCATTGCTCGTCTTGATCAAGATGTGACAAAAAATAAGCAATTAGCAGAAGATATTTTACATGACTTTGGGGCTCATAAATATGATATTTTGTTGGGAACACAAATGGTATCTAAAGGACATGACTTTAAAGATGTAACAGCTGTTGGTATTTTAACAGCCGATTCAGTTTTGAATATTCCTGTTTATACAGCTTCAGAACGAACTTTTGATTTACTTACTCAAACCTCTGGACGTGCCGGTAGGGGTGAAAAACCGGGTAGCGTTGTAATACAAACATATAATCCTTTAAATTATGCTATAATAAAGAGTAAGGCTCATGATTATATAGGCTTTTACAATGAAGAAATTCAAAACCGTAAAGCTTTAGGATATCCTCCATTTCGCGAAATGATTCATATGGTTGTGCGTCATCAAGATATGAAAACATTAGAGTCTATAGCAAATCGTATTGTCGATGACTTGGAGTCTTATAAAGGAAATCAGGATATTTTGATTAATGGTCCTTATGAAGCGCCTATAAAAAAAGTGCGCGATATGTATCGTTTAGCTATTATGATTCGCGGTACAGATTTAACGAATTTGAAAGAATATATATATAACTCATGGATTTTCACGCAAGAAGGACTGCTGATTGACGTGGATCCCGTGTAGTGTAGGAGTATCAATGGCTGTATTAGATGTTGTGAAAGCAGGTCATCCCGTTTTAAAACAAGTGGCGGAACCTGTAGAACATGTTAATAAAAAACTTAGAGCCCTTATCGATGATATGGCTGAAACTATGTATAAGACTGAAGGGGTTGGTCTTGCAGCACCTCAAGTGGCTGTAGCTAAACGTATTATCGTTGTAGATGACCAATCTGGTAGTGGTCTTATTGCGCTAATTAACCCTGAAATCACTCATGCTGAAGGTTCTCAAGTTGGACCTGAAGGATGCTTAAGTGTGCCAGGATATTTCGGAGATGTGGAACGATTTAATAAAGTCACTGTTAAAGGTATTGATCCACATAATAAGAAGGTAACTATAAAAGCTGAAGGTTTTTTGGCGCGTATTTTCCAACATGAAATTGATCACTTGGAAGGTCATTTGTTTATTGAAAAAGCAACTAACTTACGATTAATTACTGATCATCCAGAGGAGAAAGAAATTGTCTGATAATAAACAATTACGCATCGTTTTTATGGGGACACCAGACTTTTCTGTGCCTACCTTAGAGGCTTTGATTCAAGCTGGTCATTCTATTGTCGGTGTGTATTGCCAGCCTGATAAACAAAAAGGGCGTGGTAAACAAGTTCAAATGCCCCCTGTAAAAGTAGCTGCTTTAGAGCATGACTTGCCTGTATATCAACCAGTCACTTTGCGTGATGAACAAGTGAGAGCCGAATTAGAAGCATTACAACCAGATGTAGTGATTGTTATTGCGTATGGTAAAATATTACCTCCTTGGCTTATTCGATTGCCGCAATATGGTTGTATTAATGTTCATGCCTCTATTTTACCTAGTTATAGAGGCGCTGCGCCAATTCATTATGCAATTCTTAATGGAGACTCTAAAACGGGTGTTACCATAATGCATATGGATGATGGCCTTGATACAGGTGATATCATTGACATTGTGGAGATAGATATTTTACCCGGTGAAACGACAGGACAGTTATTTGAACGTATAGCTGTACTGGGGGGTGAAACTATAGTGCCTGTATTAACTCGTTGGGTTAATGGAGAAATTGTGGCTACACCACAAGATGATTCAATGGCTACACATACTACTAAGATTACAAAGGAAATGGGGCAGATCGACTGGTCTAAGCCGGCTAATGAAATTGCAAATCTCATTAGAGGACTTAATCCAGCACCTGGATGTTATACATATCTCGATGGAAAACGTTTAAAAGTATGGTTTGGAGAAGTGGTTCCCAGTGATACGACTCACTGTTTGATAGATGTCCATGGTAAACATGTACCAATTGCTATATCAGCCACAACTGTGCCTGGTACAATCGTATCTAAAATAGCCGGTTTAGGTGTATTTTGTGGTGATGGAAATATAATTCTATTAACAGAAGTCCAACCAGAAAATAAAAAACGCATTTCTGCAATTGATTTTATAAATGGTCATCAAATAAAGGAAGGTATCGTTTTTGGGGACTCAATATAAGCAGTACGAAACGTATCCGTTATACTTGATTTTATCAACTATTACATGTGCTTTGCTCACAGCAGTACTAGCCTTTCTAATGTATATATTAGAACCAGGACTTTTACAATTGCATCCATTTGCATCAATTATAAGTAGTGTAGTTATATCTATACTTATTGCTATTATATGGATTTTGTGCTTATCTTTAATTGTTGCTAGCACAGGTATTATAAGGTTACATCCTATTGTTTTAAGACTAGCCAATCAGTTTATTTATGGATTATTTCCATTAACTTTGGCGATTGGTAAGGTGAGAGGGGTTACTAAGGATCAACTCCGCCAGTCTATGATTGATTTAATCAATCATTTAGTAATGCTAGATATGTATACGGTAGATCCAGAACGTATATTATTATTAACTCCTCACTGTTTACAAGAAAGTTCGTGTGTTCATAAGGTTACACATGATGTATATAATTGTAAGCAGTGTGGGCGATGCCAGGTTGGTAATTTGTTGCAAGTGGCTAAGGACTATGGTTGTCAATTTATAGTTGTCACTGGAGGCACCTTAGCGCGGATGAAGGTAAAGGAAGCACGCCCAAAAGCTATTGTAGCAATAGCTTGCGAACGAGATTTAGCAAGTGGAATGGCTGATGTATTTCCCATCCCAGTTATTGGGGTATTAAATGAACGTCCTAATGGGCCATGTTGTAATACAACAGTCGATTCTGAACGTGTTCGAGCAGTAGTAGAACAATTGATTGGTAGGAATAGTAATGATAGAGGTAAAGACTAATCAACAACAAAATATTCGATTGCTCGCTGTAAAAGCATTGAGTGAAATTAATCGCAATGGTGCTTATGCAAATATAAAGTTGCAAGAGTATTTACAGAAATATCATCTATCCGATTTAGATCGAAGATTCTTTACTGAACTTGTGTATGGGGTCATTCGTAGAAAAAATTACTTGGATGCTATTATTGTTCACTTTGCAAAGCGACCCTTAAAGAAACTATCTTCTATGGTTGTGGAAATCCTTAGACTTGGTATTTATCAAATTATCTATATGGATAAGGTTCCTGAAAGTGCGGCTGTTAACGAATCTGTTAAACTCGCCAAAAAGCTAACTAGAGGTTTATCTGGTTTTGTAAATGCTGTTTTGCGTTCGGTTTTACGTGAAAGTGATAGCATTTCTATCGGTGAACTAGCTAAGTCCGAAGCTGAAGAAATTTCCTTTATCTACAATCAACCATTATGGCTTGTCAACTTATGGATAAAAGAAATGGGAAAAGATAAGACCGTAGATCTTTGTTCTTGGTTTAATGAACAACCTCGTTTGACGGCTCGCATAAATACAGTGAAAGTATCTATTGAGGATTGTTTAAAAGAATTAGAAGATTTAGATTGGATTGTAGAACAGGATACATATATTCCTGAAGTAGTTTATATTGATGGACATCAAGGTCATTTAGAAAAAGCTAAACCTGTTTTAGAAGGTCATATTACTTTTATGGATAAAGCATCTATGTTAGTAGCCCATGTGGTAGATCCTCAACCAGGAGAGCTTATCTTAGACTGTTGTGCTGCACCAGGTGGCAAGTCTATGCATATGGCAAGTCTTATGAATAATACAGGAGCTATTATGAGTTGTGATATTTACGACCATAAATTAGAACTGATTAATCAAAATGCTGAGCGATTAGGTGTATCTATTATTTCTACTAAGCTTCAAGATGGTCGTTATCTTCCTGATAATTGGAAAGAACAATTTGATCGCGTCTTAGTTGATGCTCCTTGTTCTGGTCTAGGTATATTACAAAAGAAATTAGACATGCGTTGGCGTAAAACAGAGTCTTTACTTATTGAGTTGCCGCCGTTACAACTTGAAATATTAGAAAAAGCTTCTGAAATGGTTAAGGTTAATGGATATTTAGTATATTCCACATGTACTATGAATAGTGGTGAAAATGAAGCTGTTCTAAATAAATTCTTGGCAATTCATAAGAACTTTATCATCGATCCTGTATCATATAAAGGGGCACCACAAGCTATAGATGGTATGATTACAACCTATCCACCGCGAGATCATATGGATGGTTTCTTTATGGCTCGCATGAAACGCTTATCATAATATAAGAAATGGAGCACCATGATAGAATTATTGGGTAAGTCTTTAGAAGAATTACAATCTATCTTTAAGACCCATAATATACAAAAGTTTCGAGCGAAACAGTTAATTGACTATATCTATCATAGATATATTTTTGATTTTGAAGACATGACACAATTTCCGAAAGACTTGCGTCAATGGCTAGGTGATAATTGTGTTATTTCTTTACCTACATTAATTACAGAGTCTATTGCCCCTGATGGAAAGACTCGCAAAATACTTGTAGAGATGTCAGATCAAAGTCGTGTGGAAGCAGTTTTGATGGAGCAACACTATGGGTATTCTGTATGTGTTTCCTCTCAAGTGGGGTGTGCTATGGGATGTGTATTCTGTGCTTCTACACAAGGTGGCTTATACAGAGATTTAACAGTCGCTGAGATTATTGGACAAGTTGTCATATTTGGGGCTCTTACTAAAGAGGAAATACACTCTGTTGTCGTTATGGGCGCTGGGGAGCCGTTACAAAATTATGATAATGTATTACAAGCATTACAACTACTACATGATCCTATGATTTGTAATATTAGTTATCGTAAGATGACGATTTCCACTTGTGGTTGGGTTCCTAATATTTATAAATTAGCTGATGAAGGTTTGCCAATAACCTTAGCACTTTCATTACATGCTACAAATAATGAAGTTCGTCGTAGTATTATGCCCGTTGGGGCACGTTATGAATTGACGGAAGTCTTAGATGCGGTAAAATACTATTATAATACGACACAGCGTCGTGTTACCTTTGAGTATATTCTTATAGATTCTGTAAATGCATCTATAGATGATGCTCATGCTTTGGGGAAAATCTGTAAAGATTTCCCAAATTGTCATGTTAACTTGATCCCAGTTAATGGCAATGAACATATTGAATTATATAAACCATCTATTACGAATATGAATACATTTAAAGACATCGTTAGTTCCTATGGCGTATCAGTAACGGTACGAAAGGAAATGGGCGATGCAATCCAAGCCGCATGTGGACAGTTAAAGGCTGCTCATGGTCGGAAAAAGGAGAATCATGAATAATTTTGTTGGTTTAAGTAAAATTGGGCTTGTACGCCAGCGTAACGAGGACCGTTTTTTCATTGATGGCCATATTTGTGCTGTTACTGATGGCATGGGTGGTTATAGCGGTGGTGAAATTGCAAGTACCTATGCTGTAGATGAAATAAAAGAATATTTGTCCTCCCTTGAAACGATAGGTCAACAAGACTTATGTGATGCTATCATTCACGCTAATCAACGTATTGTAAATCGCGTTGCTTGTGAAGAACGACTTGCTGGTATGGGTACTACCGCTGTAGTTACAGCTATAAATGGTAATCAACTTTACTGGGCAAGTGTTGGTGATAGTCGTTTGTATGTATATAGAGATGGTCATTTACGACAAATTACTACGGATCATTCTATGGTACAAGAATTATTAACAGCTGGAGAGATTACAAAGGATGAAATGCTAAATCACCCTCAACGTAATTTATTAACCCGTGCAGTCGGTGTTGATGAAATCTTAGAGGTTGATAGTGGTGTAGAGTCTATTCTTCCCGGTGATCGTATTTTACTTTGCACTGATGGATTAAGTGGCTATGTATCCGATGATGTAATTGCCTCTGCATTACAATCAACGGATGATGATATGTTGGTTATTGAATCATTGATGGAAGCTGTATATGAAGTCGGAGCAGGAGATAATGTGACCATTGTGGTGGGAACAATCTAATCTAGAAATGGAGAAATAATGAGTACTATGAATATAAAAGGCATACTTCTAGATAACCGCTACCGAATTGTTGATAAAATTGGCGTTGGTGGAATGGCTGATGTATACCTTGGAGAAGATACCTTACTAGGTAGACAAGTAGCAATAAAAGTATTGCATGCTAATTTTGCAAATGATGACGAATTTGTGACTCGATTTAAACGAGAAGCACAAGCGGCAGGTAAATTAAATCATCCAAATATTGTAAATATGTATGATGTAGGTTTTGATCAAAATCTACATTACATTGTCATGGAATATGTAGATGGTGAAACCTTAAAAAAATATATAACTCGTCATGGAAGACTGTCCATAGATGAGGCTGTTAAATTTACTATCGCCATAGCTGAAGGCTTAGAACACGCGCATACAATGGGCATTGTTCATTGTGATATAAAGCCACATAATGTTATTATTACCAATACGGGGCGCGTTAAAGTAACTGACTTTGGTATTGCTCGTGCAATAAATGCAACTAACACAGTTATGTATACGAATTCGATTTTGGGTTCAGCACACTATTTATCACCAGAGCAAGCTAGTGGTAAACCGGTAGACGGCAATACAGATATCTATTCTCTGGGTGTCGTATTGTATGAAATGCTTACAGGTCGTGTACCATTTGAAGGGGAAACGCCAATTGCGGTAGCATTAAAACATGTTCGTGAGAAGGTAGAACCTCCAACACGATATAATCCATCAATTCCTCCGCTTTTAGAAGCTGTTGTTATGAAAGCATTATCTAAAAATCCTGCTGATCGATTTGATTCTATCTCTGATATGATCAGTGATTTGCGATTATCTCAAGGTTTTACGATGGGCAAAACACAACGTCATGAACCATATGACTTTGCTACACAAATGATTCCTGCTGTTGATCCTGAAGCACTTGAAGATCTTAGTACGATTCAAGAAGAACGAAAAGAAGAGGGTAAAAAGAAGAGTATGTTAAGTAAAATTGCATCGATTCCACAAAAATACATCGTTCTAGGTGCTGCTGTCATTTTCTTAGTAGCATTTTTAGGTGCTTTCTTAAGCTACGGTAATTTCTGGAGTAATACAACAGTAGATGTACCTAATGTGGTAGGCAAACAAGTTTCTGTAGCAAAAAATATCTTAGAAGATAAACATTTGCGTGTGTCTACAAGTGAAGTCACAAATCCAGATGTGCCAGCTGGTCAAGTTATTTCTCAAACTCCTGGAGCTGGAGAGAAGGTTAAAGAGCAACGAACAATCCATCTTGTGGTTTCTAAAGGTGTAGGCGATATTACGGTGCCAGATTTAACTGATTTAACTGTGGATCAAGCCCGTCAACGACTTAAAGATTTAGGTTTAGTTGTGGGGAAAATAACACAGCAATCTGTAGATGGTAAAAAAGATGGTGTAATCATTGCTCAGAGTCCTTCCGGAGATTCTAAAGTGTCTAAAGGGACAACAATTGATCTCGTTGTAAATAAAGCGAAGGCTAAGAAAGTCAAAGTACCTAATCTTGTTGGTATGACATTAAAAGATGCTCGTGATACATTGAGTAATATTCAACTAGGTGTAAACCAAGTATCTGGATCTGTGGAAGAAAAATCTGTGGTTATAGAGCAAAGCATTAAAGCTGGCGATGAAATTGACGAAGGCTCCACATTAAATCTTACGACTGAGTTCAAAGATGATAAAAAGAAATCTGATAAAAAAGATGGAAACAGTGGTAATAAAACAACTGGTACTATAGATGTTACTGTACCAGCTGGTTCTAAAAATCAAGAACTTAAAATTGTCGTAAAAGATGATGAAGGTTCCGCAGTAATTTATGATGATACCAATAAACCTGGAGATCGTATTGTTCGAAAAGTGTCCGGTGTAGGTAATGTACGTATTGAGGTATACCTCAATGGTGCATTAGTGCAAGAAACTGCATTATAAGAGGTACTATGATTACAGGCATTGTTGTCAAAAATATGAATGGGTACTTTTATGTACAAGATGATACGGGCACCATTCATGAATGTAAGGTTCGTGGCAGACTTAAGAAAGGTCGTTATAGTTTACTTGTGGGTGACCGCGTTACGATTTCGGAGGATGGGTTCGTTGAATCCATCCATGGACGTCATAATTCGATGGTACGTCCAGCAGTAGCTAATATTGACCAAGTTGTATTAGTTGTGGCTGCCCATGAACCAGATATTAATGAGCTATTACTTAATAAAATGCTCGTTATGATTGAACATGCGGATATACCTATCGTGCTATGTATCAATAAATGTGACCTGATGGATTCAGAGACGGAAACTATGGTTGATCTTTATAAATCAATTGGTTATAAGGTTTTGATGACATCCACATATAATATGACAGGCATCGATGATTTACGTCATGTGCTTCAACATAAGGTAACAGCTTTTGCAGGTCCATCTGGTGTTGGTAAGAGTAGTCTTTTAAATGCAGTAGACCCAAAATTCGCCTTCCAGACTGGGGAGGTAAGTGATAAGATTAAACGTGGCAAACACACCACTCGTCACGCTTCTTTATATAGTTTAGATGCAGATTCTTTTATCATGGATACACCTGGATTTAGTGCTATTGAATTTAATGATGTTTCCCTTGAAAGATTGCCTACATTATTCCCAGAATTTGGTGAATATGTTGATACTTGTAAATTTAGTCCTTGCTATCATGAACATGAACCCATTTGTGGGATTAAAGCTGCTCTAGAAGCTGGTCATATTCATCAAGGACGATATGATGCTTATATGTCTATACGTAATGATATAGAAAGTCAACGAAAGAGGTTTTAATATGATAAAAATTGCACCATCTATGCTTTCCGCAAATTTTGCGGTGTTAAGCGAGGAATTAAAATCTATTGAAGCAGCGGGGGCTGATTTATTACATATCGACATCATGGATGGACACTTTGTTCCTAATCTAACCTTTGGTGCTCCCATTGTGAAAGCCATTCGTCCATATACAAAATTACCATTTGATGTGCATTTGATGGTTACTAATCCTGGTGATTATGTAGAAGAATTTGCAAAAATTGGTGTAGAATATTTTACTTTTCATCAAGAAACTGTACCTCATATGCATCGTTTGATTCAACATATCAAGCAGTGTGGGATGAAGGCTGGTGTAGCATTGAATCCTAGTACACCTGTATCTCTACTAGAAGATGTAGCTGCAGATTTAGATATGATTTTAATTATGTCTGTGAATCCAGGATTTGGAGGACAATCTTTTATTAAAAATGCCATAAAAAAAGTTAAACAAGCTAAGATATTGTTAGAAGAAGTAGACAATTCAACGGCAGTCATTGAGGTGGACGGTGGTATTAACGATATTACTTGTGTACCGATTAAAAGAGCGGGGGCTACAGTTTTAGTTGCTGGTTCTGCAGTATTTGGTGCTGAAGATCGTGCAAGTATGATTGAATTCATTCGCAATAATTAAATAAATATTTTCATAATATTCTATAATTCAAATTTGAACATAAGATCGTACATCAATAAGAAAGAGAATGTATTTAAAATAAGGAGTGAGGAATACTTAAAGAATTCCTCACTCCTTGCTTGCTTTTGCCATGATTTTTTGTTAGAATTATTAGGTATGAAAAATATGCACGTCAGTGGACTTCGGTACTGTGCCTAATTTTGGGTGACCCGAAGGATGAAGCGGCGGAGGTTAATTAACAGGAGGTGCCACAATGGCAGTAGTATCAATGAAACAATTATTAGAGGCTGGTGTACACTTTGGTCATCAGACTAGAAGATGGAACCCTAAAATGGCGAAATTCATCTTCACTGAACGCAATGGTATTTATATCATTGATTTGTCTAAAACAGTTAAAAAAGTAGAAGAAGCTTACAATTTCTTGCGTGAAGTTGCTTCCCAAGGCGAAGTAATCTTGTTCGTAGGTACTAAAAAACAAGCTCAAGAAGCTATTAAAGAAGAAGCTATCCGTGCTAACATGTTCTTCGTTAACGAACGTTGGTTGGGCGGTATGTTGACTAATTTCAAAACAATTGAAACTCGTATTAAACGTTTAAAACAATTGGAAGCTATGGCAGAAGACGGTACTTTCGAAGTATTGCCTAAAAAAGAAGTTATCGGTCTTCGTCATGAAATGGATAAATTGGAAAAATACCTTGGCGGTATTAAAGATATGCCTAAAATGCCAGGTGCTCTTTTCGTAGTAGATCCTAAAAAAGAAAAAATCGCTATTGCAGAAGCTAAAAAATTGGGTATTCCTGTAGTTGCAACAGTTGACACTAACTGCGACCCAGACGAAGTTGATTTCCCAATCCCAGCAAATGATGACGCTATTCGCGCTGTTAAATTGTTGGCTGGTAAAATGGCTGACGCTGTTCTTGAAGGTCGTCAAGGCGAATCCTTTGAAGAAGCATTAGATAACATGGTAGCTGATTCCGCAGAAATGGTTCGAGACGGTAAAGCTTAATCGTTGTCGTATTAGCATTTGAAAGATAAATCTATAACATATATAATTGGGGTAAGGACTATATCCTTACCTTAATTAATACTAGGAGGAACAAAATAATGGCAATTACTGCTGCTTTGGTAAAAGAATTGCGCGACATGACTGGCGCAGGTATGATGGACGCTAAAAAAGCATTGGTTGAAACTGACGGTAATATCGATAAAGCGGTTGACCTTCTTCGTGAAAAAGGTTTGGCTGCGGCAGCTAAAAAAGCTGGTCGTATTGCAGCTGAAGGTGTAGTACAATCCTACATTCATGCTGGTGGTCGTATCGGTGTTTTAGTGGAAGTTAACTGTGAAACTGACTTCGTTGCAAAAACTGATGATTTCCAAAATTTAGCACGCGACATCGCAATGCAAATTGCAGCTGTAAATCCTACATACTTGAACCGTGAAGAAGTTCCTACTGAAGTAATTGAACACGAAAAACAAGTATTATTGGAACAAGCTAAAGTAGAAGCTGAAGAAGACGTTAAAGCTGGTCGTAAACCAAAACCTGAAGCTGTTTTAGAAAAAATGGTTGCAGGTCGTATTGAAAAATTCTATAAAGAAAATTGCCTATTAGAACAAGTATTCATTAAAGATGGCGATAAAACTGTTACAGACATCATTAATGAAAGTATTGCAAAAATCGGTGAAAACATCAACGTACGTCGTTTTGTTCGCTATGGTTTAGGTGAAGGCATTGAAAAACGCCAAGATGACTTCGTAGCAGAAGTAATGGCATCTGTTGGTAAATAATTAATAAACAATAAGAGAACACCGTACAGTGTTCTCTTATTTTGCAATAGAGGAGTAAAAATATGGCAAAAAGAAAGTTTCGACGTATTGTTTTAAAGTTGAGTGGTGAAGCATTAGCAGGTGAACAAGGTTTTGGTATTAATCCTGATGTTGTTGAAGAATTTGCAAAAGAAATTGCTGCTTTAGCAAAATCCACTGATTTAGAAATCGCGATTGTTGTTGGTGGCGGTAACCTATGGAGAGGTTTAGCTGGTAGCAATCAAGGTATGGATCGTGCTACTGCTGACTATATGGGGATGCTAGCAACAGTGATGAACTCCTTAGCATTGCAAGATGCATTAGAGCAAGCTGGTGTAGATACACGTGTTCAAACAGCTATTGAAATGCAAGAAATTGCAGAACCTTATATTCGTCGTCGCGCTATTCGTCATTTAGAAAAAAAACGTATCGTTATCTTCGGTGCTGGCCTTGGTAAACCTTACTTCTCTACAGATACAACAGCTGCATTACGGGCCGCTGAAATTGAAGCCGATGCTATTTTAATGGCAAAGAAATTTGCAGATGGCGTATATGATTCTGACCCTAAGACAAATCCTAATGCTGTTAAATTTGATGAATTAACATATAACGAGATTATCACAAAAGAATTAAAAGTAATGGATGCTACATCTACAACTTTATGTAAAGATAACAATATTCCTATTATTGTATTTAGCATGGATATTCCTGGTAATATTACAAAAGCTGCTAAAGGTGAAGAAATAGGGACCATTGTTCGAGGAGAATAATTCATATGGAAATTAAAGAATTGTTACAACAAGCAGAAGACCGCATGAATAAGTCTATTGAGGCTTTAAAACATGAATTCGCATCTATTCGTACAGGCCGTGCTAGTGTAGCACTACTTGATAAAGTAATGGTTGATTACTATGGAAGTCCATCACCCATTAATCAAGTTGCGAATATCTCCGTGCCTGAACCTCGCATGATTGTGATTGCACCTTGGGATAAAACAATGATTGGTGCTATTGAAAAAGCAATTTTACAATCTGATTTAGGTTTGAACCCTGGTAATGATGGTGCACAAATTCGTTTAAGTATTCCTCAATTAACTGAGGAACGTCGTAAAGAAATCGTTAAAGTAGTTCATAAAAAGGCTGAAGATGCAAAAGTTGCAGTGCGCAACATTCGTCGCGATGTAAATGAAGCATTAAAAAAAGAAGAGAAAGCTAAAACGATTACTGAAGATGATGCTAAAGACGGTTTAGATCAAATCCAAAAGCTTACCGATGCTAAAGTTAAGCAAATCGATGAGTTAAAAGTAGTAAAAGAAAAGGACGTATTAGAAGTATAATGTTTGATTCTAATAGCCTTATTGGAATACCATGGCAGCTTGCAAAGTCTCGTTTGCAGGCTGCCCATATTCCTTTTAAGGTAATGATTGGTGGATCCTTTAATCGCTTCTTTGAAATTTCAGATAAAGGATTTTATGTGGCACGTATTACAAAGGTTGATGAGTGCTTACATATACTACTATATAGACCAATGATTGCCAGCGACTTCGGAAATTCTATCGAGGTAGACTATGCTAAAGAAATTATTTAACCGTAAACGTTCTGATACGCCTGTCATTGATCGTAATATAATTCCACAACATGTTGCTATTATTATGGATGGTAATGGACGATGGGCTAAACGCAGAGGCATGCCGCGCTCCATGGGGCATCGTGCTGGTGCAGATGTATTAAAAGAAATTGTTATGGCCGCAGATGAGATCGGAATTAGAGCTCTTACGGTATATGGTTTCTCCACGGAGAACTGGAAACGTCCTGAACAGGAAGTTTCTTTACTTATGTCTCTCATAAAAGAATACTTAAATAATAATGTTAAGTATATGCATGAACATAATGTACGCATTCGATTTATTGGTTTTATTGGAGGGCTTTCAGAAAACCTACAAAAAATCATTCAAGATGCAGAATTATTAACTCAGAATAATACAGGCCTCACATTACAGTTAGCGATTAACTATGGTGGGCGTGATGAAATAGTTAGAACTATCCGCGACATTGTAAAATCCGTTGCGGATGGCGTTATTACAATGGACAAAATTACTGAAGAATATGTAAGTTCTCAATTATTCACTAAAGAGTTTAGTGATGTAGATTTATTAATTCGTCCTAGTAGTGATTTTAGAATTAGTAATTTTTTGTTATGGCAACTAGCGTATGCTGAATTTTGGTTTACCGATTTGCATTGGCCAGATTTTACTAAGGAAACTTTACTTGAAGCTGTGGCGGCATATCAGAAACGAGAACGCCGATTTGGTGGCTTATGTGATGAGGAATAAAAAATGTTAAAAACACGTGTTATTACCGCTGTTATTGGTTTTATTATTGCCTTAGGGGCCATTACATTTGGTGGATTAGTATATGATGTGCTAATTACACTTTTAGCTTTATTAGGGTGGCGTGAGTTTGTATTACTTGGTAAAGCTAAACGTGTTCGGATATCCATTATATGGGGATATATTAGCATTTTATTGCTAATGATTGCTCTTGCATGTCATCAGTATATTATAGCTATAGCTATTTTAGTATTAAGTTTATTTGCCAATTATATGTTGTGTACATTTGGTGAAACTAAGTACTCGATGTCTAGTGTATCCTTTAGTGTATTTGGTTTATTATATATTGGTATGGGTATGACTTCATTACTCTTGATTCGTCATGACTCAATTTACATGGATTTATCAATGCCTTTTGAACTATATAACTGGGGCACTATTACACTTTGGTTATTATTGTTTACTACTTGGGCTAGCGATACCTTTGCATACTTTTCAGGTCGAGCTTTTGGTAAACGTAAAATAGTACCATCCATTAGTCCTAATAAAACACTAGAAGGTTTTATTGGTGGATTTATCGGCTGTATCCTTACAGGTGCAGTATTTTCGTATATCGTTGGCATTCCTTGGTGGATGGGAATCCATGTAGGTATGATTAGCGGTATATTAGCACCATTAGGTGATTTGTTTGAATCAAAGATTAAACGACTATGTAATGTAAAAGATTCTGGTACATTATTACCAGGTCATGGCGGTGTATTGGATCGCTTTGATAGTTTATTATTTGCGGCTCCCATTACATTAGTATATATATTGCTATTTTCGTACTAATTTCATAGAGGTACACTTATGAAATACCTAAGTATTATCGGCAGTACTGGCTCAATCGGTACACAGACGCTTGATGTGGTGTCTCAACATCCAGATCAATTCAAGGTGGTTGCCTTAGTGGCACATCATAATATTGACCTCTTAGAACATCAGATTAAAGAATATAAACCTTTGGTGGCTGGTCTTGTAGATGAAGGTGCTTTTAAAGAATTACAAGCACGCTATACAGGTCCTACAAAATTGATAGGTGGTAAGGAAGCCCTCATTGCAGCAGCTACAATTCAAGAAGCAACAATGATTGTTACTGCTATTGTAGGTGCTGCGGGAATTGAGCCTACAGTGGAAGCTATAAAACAAGGGAAGACTATAGGTCTTGCTAATAAAGAAACTCTTGTTGCTGGAGGTCCATTAATTACGGCTTTAGCTAAAGAACATGGCGTACAAATCCTACCTATCGATAGTGAACATAGTGCTATATTTCAGTGCTTAGAAGGACAGAAACGTGACAATGTTGATTCTTTAATTGTCACTGCTTCTGGTGGACCTTTACGCACATGGGATTCTAGTAAAATTCAAACTGCAACTGCTGCAGATTGTTTGCGACATCCTACCTGGAATATGGGTAATAAAATAACTATAGACTCTGCCTCTTTATTCAATAAAGGCTTAGAGGTAATAGAAGCTCATTGGTTATTTGGTTTTGATTTTGATCATATTGATGTAGTAGTACATCCTCAAAGTATTGTTCATTCTATGATACGTATGAAGGATGGTGCGATATTAGCGCAAATGGGTAATCCAGATATGCGCGAGCCCATTCAATATGCTTTGACGTATCCCAAACGTGAAGTTTTAAGTATGAATCATCTTGATTTTAGTCAAGCACTACAATTGGAGTTTTTACCTCCACGGTATGACGATTTTCCTGCACTTCGACTTGCGTATGAGGTGGGACGTGCTAGTGGATTTAAACCTGCTGTATTTAATGCAGCTAATGAAACGGCAGTATATGCCTTTTTAGAAGATAAAATCGCCTTTGGTGATATTTATAAAGTCGTTACTTCTGTTCTTGAATCTATGGGACCAGAAGATGATTTTACATTAGATAATTTATTATCCATCGATAGATGGGCCCGTGAAAAGGCAACATCGTTGATGTTATAGGAGAATATATGATTACGGCATTAGCCACAATATTTGTGTTTGGTTTAATCGTGTTTATTCATGAATTAGGCCATTTTATTACAGCTAAGATGTCAGGTATGCAAGTTGATGAATTTGCTATAGGTTTTGGTCCAGCTATATTTAAAGTACAAAAAGGGGAAACTTTATATTCTATTCGTATAATTCCTCTTGGAGGATTTAATCGTATTGCTGGTATGACACCTGACGAGCCTCTTAATGAGCGCTCCTTTTATAATAAACCTGCGTGGAAAAAATTTATTGTTATTTCTGCAGGGGCTGTATTTAACTTTATATTAGCCATTGTACTTTTCTTTGGCCTAAATGTGACTGTAGGAAATCTTACATATACAAATGAACCTGTAATTGGTAACATTATTGCGGGTAGTTCTGCAGAGCAGGCTCATTTAGAAGCTAACGATAGAATTATTACGATTGATGGTAAAAAAATTAGTACTTGGGATGATATTCGTCCTAGTTTACAAGGCACAGCAAACCATGGTGTAACTGTTGTTGTAGAGCGTGAAGGAAAAACTATAGAGACTACGGTAATACCTAAAATGGAACAAGATAGTCCTAAGATTGGCATCTACCCTAGCTTTACTCGTGAAACTTATAGTATTGGTGAATCTTTGAGCCTTGCTGTTAGTCGGACGGGGCAAACTATTGTTGCTATGGTCAGTGGGATTTATGATATGATTCGTGGCACACAAGCAGCCGAATTATCTGGTCCAGTAGGAATTTCCCAAATGGCAGGTACTATTGCACAATCAGGATTTGCACCACTATTAAGTTTTGCTGCATTCCTTAGTATTAACTTAGGGGTTATTAATCTTTTACCATTACCTGTTTTAGATGGTGGTCACTTGATTATTATCTTGGCGGAAGCTATAACAGGCCGTAGATTACCTGCTAAAGCTCTTATGTATATACAAATGGTTGGGGTTGCCTTAATGGTAGCATTATTCTTATATGTAACAACGCAGGATATTTTCCGTTTACTATAAGACAGATGGGAGATTACAATGATTGTACGTAAACCAACAAATGGTATCTATGTAGGTACAGTTAAAATCGGCGATTATGCACCGGTAAGTATTCAATCTATGATTACTACGGATCCAGTACATACAGAGAAGGCAATTGCAGAAATTAATCATTTAGCAGAGGCTGGTTGTGAACTGGTTCGTGTCGCCGTTCCTACAATGGCATCTGCAAAGGCTTTAAAGGCTGTTAGAGCGGGCATTTCAATTCCTTTGATCGCCGATATTCACTTTGATTATAGATTAGCTTTAGAAGCTATTGAAAATAATGTTGATGGATTGCGCATTAATCCAGGAAATATTGGTGGTGAAGATAAGGTTTTAGCCGTTATTGAAAAGGCAAAACCTAAACAAATCCCAATTCGCATTGGTGTTAATGCAGGCTCTTTACCAAAGCATATTCTCGATGCTCATGGAGGACATCCTACAGCGGATGGTATGGTTGAAACAGCTTTAGAACACGTAAGAATTTTAGAAAAACTCGATTATCGTCAAATGAAATTATCCATTAAAGCCACGGAAGTACCTCTAATGGTGGAAGCATATCGTAAGTTATCTGATAAGATTCCTTATCCGTTACATTTAGGGGTAACAGAAGCTGGTACTATTAAACAAGGCACTATTAAATCTGCTATGGGGATTGGTGCATTATTGCTCGATGGCATTGGTGATACATTACGGGTATCCTTAACTGGAGATCCAATTCACGAAATTGAAGTAGGTAGAAGTATTTTAAGTAACTTAGGATTAAGAAATTTTGGGGCCACTATGATATCTTGTCCTACATGTGGTCGTTGCCAAGTAAATTTATTTGATATGGCTGGTATTGTAGAAGAACGTCTAGCATCCATAAAAGCGCCTATTAAGGTTGCCGTTATGGGGTGTGTTGTAAATGGTCCAGGGGAAGCGCGTGAGGCCGACTTTGGTATTGCTGGTGGTGATGGTCAAGGTATTATTTTCCGTAAAGGGAAAGTTATTAAGACTGTACCAGAAGCCGAATTAGTAGATACATTGTTTAGAGAAATTGACCAATATTTAGAAAATTTAGATGAGGAGTCTTTATGTTAGCCACTAAATTATATGCACCTACATTGCGTGAGGTTCCATCTGACGCTGATGTAGTAAGCCAACAGCTTATGCTTCGCGCTGGTTTTATGCGTAAAACTGCAAATGGTTTATATAGTTTTTTACCATTAGGTTGGAGAAGTATTAAAAAGATTGAAGCTATTGTACGTGAAGAAATGGATCGTGCTAGTGCTCAAGAAATTATGATGCCAATTTTACAGCCTGCAGAAATTTGGAAAGAGTCTGGCCGTTGGAACGCATATGGCGCAGAAATGATGCGTATCAATGATCGTCATGATAATGAGTTTTGTCTAGGACCAACACATGAAGAGATGATTACAACCCTCGTTAAAAATGAGATTAACTCATATCGTCAATTACCAGTTAACTTATATCAAATTCAAAGTAAATTCCGTGATGAGCGTCGTCCACGTTATGGCTTGATGCGTAGCCGAGAATTCATTATGAAAGATGCTTATTCTTTTGATGTAGATGAAGCCGGTTTAGATGAGTCCTATAAATCTATGTACGATGCATATACACGTATTTTTACACGTTGTGGTCTTACATTCCGCCCAGTAGAGGCTGATAGTGGTGCAATAGGTGGTAGTGGTACGCATGAGTTCATGGCCATTGCCGAAGCTGGTGAAGCTGATATCGTATATTGTACTAAGTGTGATTATGCAGCTAACATTGAAATCGGCAAGCCTGGTATCATGAAGCAAGACGAAGAAGTTCTTCATGAGTTATCTGTTGTGGATACACCAAATGCAAGTTCTATTGAAGCTGTGGCAGACATGTTAAATTTACCATTACATAAAACTATCAAAGCGGTAGTATTTTCTATTGATGGTAAAGTGGTATTAGCCATTGTTCGTGGTGACCATGAAGTAAATGAAGTTGCTGTACAACATGCCGTTCTTGGTGCTGTAGAGCCTGAGATGGCTACCCCTGAAGAATTAGAAAAAGTAGGTTTAACAGCTGGTTTCATCAGTCCTATTGGTTTAAAACAAACAGAAGAATTTGCTATTGTTGTTGATGAATCTGTTATGGAAACTTACAATGTTTGTGGTGGCGCTAATAAAAAAGATGCTCACTACGTTAATATTAATCCAAAACGGGACTTTAATATAGAAGACATTATTGTTGCTCCAATTCGTTTGATCACGAAGGACGATGTGTGTCCTAAATGTGGTGGTGCTTTAGAACATGCTAAAGGCATTGAAGTAGGTCAAGTATTTAAATTGGGTACAAAATATTCTGAAGCATTACAAGCTACATTCTTAGATCAAAATGGTCGTCCTAATCCAATGATTATGGGGTGCTATGGTATCGGTGTATCTCGTACACTAGCTGCTGCTATTGAGCAATATCACGATGAAAATGGTATTATTTGGCCACGTTCTATCGCTCCATTTGAAGCAGTTATTGTTCCAATTAATGCAAAAGACGAAGCATTAATGTCTACTAGTCAAACTATTTATACTGCATTACAAAATGCTGGTGTAGATGTATTGTTAGATGATCGTAAAGATCGTGCAGGTGTTAAGTTCAAAGATGCTGATTTGATTGGTTATCCACTTCGCATTACAGTAAGTAAAAATACTCTTGAGAATAACGAAGTAGAAATTCAAATCCGTAAGTCTGGAGAAACTCTTCCATGTGCTATTGATTCTGTAGCTGATAAAGTAACAGAATTGCTTCAAAACTTATAATAGAATTGCGATTCTAGTGAATGTTCATTAGGGTCGCAATTTTTCTTTCTAAACTTGAATTAATAGATTAAATAAGTCATAATTAAATGATAGAATATTTGGAATGGAGGTGCTATATGCTTGTAGATTTTCATATGCATTCCATCTTTTCAGATGGTGTTGAAACACCTAAAGATCTATTGCAACATGCCATAGACTGTAATGTATCTATGATGGCTTTAACCGATCATGATGAAATAGACGGCATTCAAGCATTGCGTGTTGCTCAAAAAGAGTTAGATCCTAATGAATCTATTAAAATCGTAAATGGCTGTGAATTTAGTGCTGATTATAAAGATAAGTCAATTCATATTTTAGGATATTGTTTTGATGAAAATAATAAAGATTTAATCGATTTTATTACGTTTTTTAAAGGAAAACGTGAAGAACGTATCGATGAAATTATTCGTCGTTGTAACAATGAAGGATATTATATTACAAAAGAAGAGCTCATTAAACAATTTCCTGATACTAAAGCTTATGGTCGCCCACATATTGGTAAACTTTTAATTGATGGTGGTTATGCCAAGGATATTAATGATGTATTTAAAGGTATTCTTCGAAAAGATAGTCCTTGCTATGTTCCTAAGGTAAAAGTAGAGGTTCCTTATATTATTGATATTATACATAAAGCTGGAGGACTTGCTGTTATGGCTCATCCTAAATTGGTTACCAGTGATGAATATGTGTTGGAAATGTTAGATTATGATTTTGATGGTATGGAGGTATATCACTCAAAGCATAATGATGATGATGTGGAGCGATATAAAGAATTCGCTATAAAGCATAAGCTATTTATTACTGGTGGTTCTGATTACCATGGTATTGTAGGCAAGAAACCTGATAGATTTGGTGATTACTTAGTATCTGGTAAGGATGTATCAGAATTTATTAGTTTGTTATAAATGACGAGGTAGGCTATGGAAGTCGTTGCTTTTGTAGGTAGTAGTGGCACAGGTAAAAGTCATCGTGCCCTCGTAGTTGCTCATGAAAATAAAATTGAATGTATCATCGATGATGGTATTTTGATTCATGATAATAAAATTGTAGCTGGCTTTTCTGCAAAAAAAGAGTCTAGTCGTTTAAAAGCTGTTCGTCGTGCTATTTTTCAAGACGAAGTACAAGTTAAATCCGTACGAGAACAATTAGATAAGATTAAACCTAATAAGCTTATGATTATCGGCACTTCTGATAATATGGTTAAGAAGATTACTAAAGCTTTAGGCTTACAAGAACCTGATCGATATATTCGTATAGAAGATGTTGCAACACCTAAGGAAATTGAAAAGGCACAACATGCACGTCTTAAAGAGGGTAAACATATAATTCCTGTGCCGACTATGGAATTAAAGCCACACTTTAGGGGGTATTTGATTGATCCAATCAAAACCATGTGGCGCCGCAGGACTTTGAAAAAACAAGATCAAGATACCTTAGGTCAAATTGGTTCTGAAGGATTTGAACGTTCTGTTGTACGGCCTGCTTTTAGCTACTATGGTCGACTCACTTTTGACGATGAAGTAATTATTAAATTGATTAGAAATGGGTTAAAAAAAGTAGCTGGTGTCGATGAGACCAGTATAATTTCTTTTAAAAAAAGCGACAAAGGTCAAAACGGTCTTGTTGTTGATATGGCTGTAGTTATTGAACATGGATATCCTGTTAAACCGTTGATGCAACAGGTACAAAAATCTGTTCGCAATGAAATTGAATATATTACCGGCATGTCTATTGAACGCATGTCCATTAAAGTTAAGAATATTATTGAAACAAAACGTAAGATTGTTAAAGTGTAGGAGTTAGAATGAAGTCTTATTATATTTACACCTATGGTTGTCAAATGAATACCGCCGACTCTGAGCGATTATCGCATCAGCTGGAATCTGTTGGGTATATACCAACAGAGAATGTTGAAACTGCAGATTTAATTCTGCTAAATACTTGTGCAGTGCGTGAAAATGCAGAAACTAAAGTTTATGGGCGTATAGGTGAGCTAAAAAGACTAAAACGTAATAATAAAAACTTGATTATCGCCGTCACAGGATGTATGGCTCAAAAAAATCAAGCAGAAATGTTTAAACGAGCTCCTCATATTGATATTGTATTGGGTACTCATAATATTCAACATATTAACGAGATGATTGAAGAAGTACAACATGGACATACGCATCAAATCAGCGTAGATATGGATAACTCTGTATTGCCTGAATTAGAGGCAAAACCAAATGGCTCTTTTTATGCATGGGTACCTATTATGAATGGCTGTAATAAATTTTGCACCTATTGTATTGTTCCCCATGTACGTGGTAGAGAGATTAGCCGTCCTGTAGAGGCCATTGTTAAAGAGGTTACAGACCTAGGGGTTAAAGGATTTAAAGAGATCACTTTATTGGGGCAAAATGTAAACTCTTATGGCCTAGATTTTAAAGATGGTACAGATTTTGGTACATTAATTGATGCTCTTGATGGTATTCCTGGTATAGAACGTATTCGCTATATGACAAGTCATCCTCAAGATATGAGTAAGTCTATGATTGATGCTCTTGGTAGGTCATCCAATATTGTGACGCATTTACATTTACCTATTCAATCTGGTTCCAATCGTATTTTAAAGAAAATGAATCGTCATTACACGGTAGAGCATTATAAAGAATTACTTTCTTATTGCCGTGAAAAAATAAAAGATGTGGTGGTGACTACGGATATTATTGTAGGTTTCCCAGGAGAAACTGAGGAAGATTTTCAAGCTACATTACAATTATTAAAAGATGTGCGCTATGACATGGCGTATACGTTTATCTACTCTAAGCGATCTGGAACGCCAGCAGCAACTATGGATGATCAAATTCCAGAAGAGATTAAGCGCGTTCGCTTACAAACATTGATGGATGTACAAAATGAAATCTCTTATGAATTAAATAAACCTATGGAAGGACAAGTATTTGATATTATTGTAGAGGGACCAAGTCCTCGTGATGAAGACATGTGGTTCGGTCGTACATCTGGTAATAAAATGGTTTTATTCCCTAAGGATGACTCCCTATCAATTGGTCAAACTGTACCAGCTCATATCGATAAAGCTCAAACATGGGTTTGTTATGGTAGTATTGTAAAATAAACTATTAGAATCAAAAAGAACTCGTCACTATTATGTTAACTCTAAGGTTAGAATTTTTATCTAAAATTAGTTTGCTAAACATGTGGTGGCGATGTTCTTTTTTACCATAGATGCTGATTAGAAATCATATGTGTTATAATAATAAAATAATATAAAAGTTGTATATTGAAGACATTCATAGGTATGAACACCATTTACATTTTGTATTTTTACAAAGAAGGTGTAACTATGAAACTTGATTTAAACGCTGTAGGCGAAACGGCATTATTGACACTATATGCAAGAGCGAAAGATTATGAGTCAGATCAATCTGTATTAAAGGATCAGAAATCCTGGGATATTTTAAAGCATATTGATTATGATTTTGATCAATTTAAAGATGTTAAGATGTCTTATTATGGAATTTTAGGACGAGCAAAAGTAATCGATGAAGAGATACGAAAGTTTATATCTCTATATCCAGATTGTATCGTCGTATCATTAGGTGCCGGTTTAGATACTATGTTTTATCGAGTCGACAACGGTTATATTGATTGGTATAATATCGATTTTGCCGGAGTGATTGAAGCACGTACACAATTTTTTGAGCCTCATGAACGAGTCCATAATTTAGTGAGTTCTATAACTGATGAATTGTGGACTAAAAATATTGAGATAAATGGACGAAAACTACTGCTTGTTAGTGAAGGTGTAGTTATGTATCTTACATTGGATGAAATGAAGCAGTTTTTAGGCTTGCTGACTGATTCTTTTGAAGAGTTTACGTTATATCTTGATATGATTTCTCCATATGTGGCGAAACGCACTAAACAACATGATATGCTTAGTAAAATGAATGTTTCTTTTCAGTGGGGAACTAAGGACGGTCATGAAATTGTAGTTATGAATCCTAAGCTTAAACAGACTGGATTGATTAATTTTACAGGAAGTATGTTGTCCTTAGCACCTATTGTTTATAAATTATTATACCCGTTTATATATTTGTTTAATAATCGTATGGGAATATACGAATATAAGCGGAATCTGTGATATGACTCATAATATATGAGGTGAATATGAGTAAAAAGCAAACACCTATGATGGAGCAGTATTTAGATATTAAATCTAGATACTCTGAAGAATTATTGTTCTTTCGATTAGGTGATTTTTATGAATTATTTAATGAGGATGCTTTAGTCGCATCACGTGAACTTAATATTACCTTAACAGGTCGTCCTACAGGAGATGAGGAACGCACACCGATGTGTGGCGTTCCTTTTCATGCGGCTGAAAGCTACATAGAAACGCTTGTAAAAAAAGGATATAAAGTTGCTATCTGTGAACAACTAGAAGATCCTAAAGCAGTTAAAGGCATTGTTAAGCGCGATGTCATTAAAGTTGTTACTCCTGGTACAGTGATGACAGAAAATGGTAACGATGCACGGTCAAATAACTTTTTATCATTATTTTATATGGTAAAAGATATGTGGATTCTTGTGTTTTCTGATGTATCTACAGGGGAAGTTATTTGGCACCGCATTACTGATTGTGAAAAACGCAGTGATATGTACGATGCACTCAGCATGTATAGACCAAGTGAAATCATATTGCCTGAAGGAACGATATTACCGCAAGATATTCAGGATTTTATTGAAAATCAATTTAGTAATGTCGTATTTTCTCCTTTTTCTACATACTATACACAACGTGAAGTAGCTGAAAAAGCTGTAACTCATTTCGGTGATTTAGGCCTTATGGAAGAGGATGTATGGGAAGCATTAGGTTATATGCTTTTATATTTAGAGGATATCATTAAATCTGAAATTTCTCATATCAACTATGTACATCAATTAAGTGTAGGTAATCGCCTTATTCTTGATACATCTTCTTTGCGGCACCTTGAAATTACTCATAATTTACGCGATGGTGGACAAAAAGGTACTTTACTGGATGTACTAGATCGTACGTTGACACCAATGGGGGCACGCCTTTTAAAACAATGGCTTGAAAGTCCATTAACTGATATAAATCAAATACAACGTCGTCAAGCAGCCGTTTCAGAACTTATTACACGCGGTGCTGAACGTTCTCATATTCGTAACTTTTTAGATTGTATTTACGATTTTGAACGCATCGTTGGTCGTGTTGAAACCGGATCTGTGTCTCCCAGAGATTTAACGGCTCTTCGTGAGTCATTAGCAGTTCTACCTGATATTAAGAATGTATTAGGTACATGTTCAAGTCTAGCTTTAACATCTATTAATGAGCGCATGCAAGATCATAAAGATATTTATGACTTATTATGTCGAGCTATTGCAGAGCAACCAGCGTTGACATTAAAAGACGGTCGTGTTATTAAAGATGGATTTAATGCTGATTTAGATGAGCTACGTTCTTTAGCGACTAATAGCGAGCAATGGCTTGCTAAGATGGAAGCGGATATTAAAGAAGCTACAGGGCTTTCAAAAATTAAGACTGGTTACAATAAAGTGTTTGGTTACTATTTCGAGGTATCCCATAGTAAATCAGAACAAGTACCAGACTATTTCATACGAAAACAAACCCTGGCCAATGCTGAACGCTATATTACGCCTGAGTTAAAAGAGTTTGAAATTAAAATTCTCAGCGCAAAAGATAAAATCATCGCTTTAGAGCACGAACTATATCAACAATTGCGTAATGATATTAAACTCGTTATCAAAGATGTGCAAGAAACGGCTCGTGCTCTTGCAGACCTTGATGTATTATGCTCATTAGCATTAGTTGGATACGAAGAAAACTATATTTGTCCAACTATTGTGATGAATGGTCAAATCAATATTCGTGATGGTCGTCATCCTGTTATTGAAAAGTTCTTAAAACGTGAGGTATTCGTACCAAATGATATCGTTTTAAATCATGATGAAGAAGAATTTTTACTCATTACAGGCCCTAATATGGCAGGTAAATCTACTTACATGCGTCAAGCGGCTATCTTAATGATTATGGCACAGATTGGTTCCTTTATCCCTGCTCGTGAAGCGTCTATCTCACCTGTGGATCGTATTTTTACACGTGTCGGTGCTAGCGACGATATTTCTACTGGTCAAAGCACGTTCATGGTAGAAATGAAAGAGGTAGCGTATATTTTAGAAAATGCTACTCATAATAGTTTAATTATTCTCGATGAAATTGGTCGGGGTACGAGTACCTTTGATGGTTTGAGTATCGCACAAGCCGTAGTGGAACATATTTGTAAGCACATTCATAGCAAGACTTTATTTGCAACGCACTACCATGAATTGATTTGCTTAGAAGAAAGCTATAGTAAATTAAAAAATTATACCGTTGCAGTTAAAGAAAAAGGGAAAGATGTTGCTTTCTTGCGTCGTATCATTAAAGGTGGTGCAGATCGCAGTTATGGTATCCATGTTGCCAGACTGGCGGGCCTACCTAACTCTGTATTAAAGCGAGCTGAAGTGATTTTAGAATCCTTGGAAGATCAAAGTCATGATGCAAGTGACTTAAATAATCGAGTTATGGGTGCTCAACTTACTAATGTGGCAAAACCAGCGGTTAAGCAAGTTAGTGATTCTCCACTAGGCAATTTATTTACCCATTCCGTAGTAGATAGCTTACTGGAAGTCGATGTAATGAGCATGACTCCAATTGAAGCATTAAATAAATTATATGAACTACAAGAGGAGGCTCGTAAAGGAGGCGGGAAATAATGGCAACCATTCACGTATTGGATGAAACGACAATCAATAAGATAGCTGCCGGTGAAGTCGTTGAACGTCCCGCATCAGTTATTAAAGAGCTCATTGAAAACTCTATTGATGCGTCTGCCACTAATATTGAGATTGAAATTGGTGAAGGCGGTGTGGCCTATATGCGGATTACTGATAATGGTATCGGTATGACGGAGGAAGATGCTCGCTTGGCGATTTTACGTCATGCAACCTCTAAAATTCAACAAGTAGAGGACCTCTTTGATATTGCGTCCCTAGGCTTCCGTGGGGAGGCCTTGGCTAGTATTGCCTCTGTATCTCATTTCTCTTTGACTACTCGTAAAGCAGACTCTGATTTGGGGACTCGTATTACTGTTGATGGCGGCACTTTTACCGATTGCATTCCTTATGGTGCGGCACCTGGTACAACTATCGAAATTAAAGATTTATTTTATAATACGCCGGCTCGTCGTAAATTCTTAAAAACGGAGCGTACAGAAGCCTCTAAAATTCAAGATATTGTAGGGAAATTAGCTCTAAGTAATCCACATATTTCTTTTAAGCTTATCATCGATGATCGGGTAGCTATTATCACACCAGGAAATGGCGATATTAGTGATGCTGTAGCTGCGCTATATGGATATAAAACCAAAGATGATATTTTTACTGTTGCTTATGAAAGTGATTCTATCTATATCGATGGCGTAGTGAGTAAGCCCACACTTCTTAAAAGTACAAGGATATGGCAGACCATTATCGTCAATAATCGCGTGATTTCTGATAAAACCATAATGAAGGCCATCGATAATGCATACCATGCACTATTGCCGAAAAATGGTCATCCTTTGGTGGTACTAAATATTACTGTGCCTGCGAGAATGGTTGATATAAATGTACACCCTCGCAAGAGTGAAGTTAAATTCTCAGATGATAAGATTATATTTAAAGCCGTATATCACGGTATCTTAAATGCTTTAAATAATCCACTCCATGAGAGATACGAACGAGAGTCATCATCTTATATGACTGGTACAGTTGCTAATATATCCGATAAATATGGTAATGATATTGCTAGTAATAGTAATAGGGATATAAAGAATTTTAGCTCTGATAGTACATCCTTAGCTGGTAATACTACTTATGATTCTTATCAAACACCTACTGTTGTACACGATTCAATGCAATCTGCTGAACATATAGCAACAGCTATAGATTATGATAAAGTTTTTGGTGGACGCCGTACAAAAGGCTATGAAGTCATGCGCGGTGAAACTTCGCAGTTTGTGGAAAATCTTAAAACAAAGGGGTATACACCACCTGCACCTAAAGCTACTTATGAACAATCCTCTTTTGTAGATGAAAGTTTTGAAGCTGTTCCTACTGCATACACTAGTTATACTTCGGAAGATGTAGAGAAGTTTAAATCCTTGTCTCACGATATTCGTAACGAAGAGATAGAAGAACGTACAATTCAAAACTCGGGCTTTTTACCAATGGGTCAAGTTGCATCTTGTTATATATTAGCTAAAAAAGGTGATGATCTATATATCATAGATCAACATGCTGCACATGAGCGTGTGCGTTATGATAAGTTGTGTAAGTCTTCTGAATCGATTCCTATGCAATCTATTTTGGTTCCTCAGTATAGTGAGGCCACAAATGATGAAATGAATTTGGTAGAGGAAGAACGAGAAACATTACTTGATCTTGGCTTTGATGTAGAGTTAGGTGGTCCTACTAAGATAAAATTAGTAGGGGCTCCAGTAGATTTAGTAGAGTCAAAAGCATTTGAAATTCTCCAATATATATTCTCTTACTTACATGATCATCAACAGCCTACTAAGGCCCAATTACGACATGAAATGTTAGCTTATGCATCTTGTAGAGGGGCCATCAAGGCAGGTCATAATTTAAATATGTATCAAATGACTACCTTAATTGAGGACTTATTTAGTACCGAAAAACCATATGTATGTCCTCATGGTCGTCCTACGATTATCAAATTTACACCTGATGAATTAGGTAAATTATTCTTACGGTCTTAATATGAATATATTAACTACAGCTCAAAAATCTAATGAGGCCATTCAAGAGGAAGCCAAAGCTTTGGCTTCCTCTATGCATATGGCCTATATAAAAAGAGGAAAATTATCTATACCAGCATTATTTAATGCTTATCCATGTGATTTTATTGTTGTTCTTTCTGGTAATGGCTTAACTATTCATTTTCCTGATAATCAGCAACATAGCTTTCATTTATCCATGGCTCAATTACGTATACTACGTTTGCAACGTGGAGAAGGAGATCATTTAATTAATGCTGTTCAGACAATACTAAATACTAATGAAATAACTGATAAAGAAGAATTTTCGTTTCTTGATTGTACAATTGGTCTTGGTAGTGACAGTATCGTTGTGAGCTATGCTTTTCCTCAGGCTAAAATAAAAGGTCTAGAAGGTTCTTTACCTATATGGCTTGCCACATCTTATGGTTTAGCTCATTATTCGCATAATGTGAAAAGTGTGACGGACGCATTACGTCGTATTGAGGTAAGTTATGATACCTTTGAAAACTATGTACCTAATCTACCAGATGAAAGTATAGATATTATTTATTTTGATCCTATGTTTGAGGTCCCTGTAGAGGATAGTCCTCAATTTAAACCACTTCGTGGACATACTGTGGAAAGTCGTATTGATGATAAAATTATGGAGGAAGCTATGCGTGTTGCCTCTTATGGTGTTATCATTAAAGAACGACCATTTAGTTCTGTCTTTCAGAAATATCCACCTCACCAATGGGTGGGGGGGAAATATAGCCGTATAGGTTATGGAGTATATATGAAGGAGTTATTGTGAATCCCTTAATAACCATCGTTGGACCTACTGCGGTAGGCAAAACAGATCTTACCTTGGACTTAGCAGAACAGCTACATGCTGAGGTTATTTCTGGTGATGCTTACCAGGTTTATAAACAATTCAATATTGGTACCGCTAAACCATCGGTGGATGAACTTAATCGGGTGAAACATCATCTCATCGATATACTGGAACCCAATGATTCATATTCGGTATCTATTTTTCAAGATCAAGCTAAAGAAATAATTGCAAGATTAAAAGATAGAAATATTCTTCCTATTCTGTCTGGTGGTACAGGACTGTATGTCCAATCATTATTGGAGAACTACAACTTTAATGATGTTAAACCTGACGAATATTTGCGAGCAGAACTTGATGAGCTCTATAGTACAAAAGGTATTGAAGGCTTACGAGACTATGCTTTCACATTAGGTAAAGAGCATAATATAGAGATACAATATAGCGACAAACATCGTTTGTATCGAGCTATTGAGATATTGCATCATGGTGATGTAGATTCGTTGCGAAATCAGACAAAAGATGGTGTATCCTATAAAGGTTCTGTTATCGGTCTCATGAGAGATCGTGATAAATTATATGAACGCATCAATTTACGCGTTGATATGATGTTTGATGCAGGTTTGATTGAAGAGGTGGAACAACTCATAAAATCTGGAGTGAATCCAGATTGCCAAGCTTTTAAAGGTATTGGCTATAAAGAGGTTGTAGACTATATAAATGACAATATAACATTAGATGAGTGTCGTGACTTAATTAAGAAGAATACACGTCACTTTGCTAAGCGCCAAATTACATGGTATAAACGTATGCCATATATAGAATGGATACATATTGATAGCAATACATCTAAAGATTTTATATTTAATAAAGCTATGGATTTAATCCGTAGAGAAGGATTAGCATGACATTAGAAGAAATACGCAGTAAAGCCCTAGAAATGGCTGAACCAGAATTTAAGAAATTTGAACCTATTGCATTGGCCAATACAAAAAAAGTATTAGAAGCCTTTAAGGAATGCCAAGTATCTGATTATCATTTCACTGGTACTACTGGTTATGGATATAACGACGTAGGGCGTGAAAAATTAGATGAAGTATTTGCCTATGTATTTAAAGGTGAAAAGGCTATCGTTCGTCCTCATTTTGTTTCTGGTACACATGCGTTAGCTACTACATTAATTTCTTTGATGGGAAATGGCTCTAAAGGGACAGAGTTTATCTATGCCGTAGGGGCTCCTTATGATACAATGCAATCCGTTATCGGTGCCGCTCGTGAAGTACGTGGTTCTTTAGTAGAAAAAGGCTTTACCTATACTGAGGTTCCATTGAAAGATAATACCTATGATGTTGAAGCTATTGCTAACGCTGTTAACGATAATACGCGGGTAGTAGTGATTCAACGGTCTCGAGGCTATAGCACACGTGAACCTTTATCTATTGCAGATGTTAAGGTTATTGTAGATGCTGTAAAAGCTAAAAACTCTAAAACGATTTGTTTCGTAGATAATTGTTACGGTGAATTTACAGAGCTGCAAGAACCATTAGAAGCTGGTGCTGATATTATGGCTGGCTCTCTCATTAAAAATGCAGGTGGCGGTTTAGCACCAACTGGTGGTTATATTGTTGGTAGAGAAAACCTTGTAGAGGATGCAGCATATCAATTGACAGCTCCTGGACTTGGCGATCATATGGGTTCATATGCTCCTGGTTATCGCTTGTTCTTCCAAGGTTTATTTATGGCACCTCACGTAGTATTACAAGCTCTTAAAGGTGCTGTATATACGGCTGCTGTAGGTGAGTTACTAGGCTATGATGTATTCCCTAAGGTAAATGCTGATCGCTATGATTTGATTCAAGCCATTAATCTGAAAAATGGGGAAGAAATGGAGCATTTCTGTGTAGGTATGCAAGCCTATTCTCCTGTAGATGCTCACGTACATCCTATTCCTGGGGATATGCCTGGGTACGAAGATAAAATCATCATGGCTGGTGGTACCTTTGTACAAGGTTCCTCTATTGAACTCAGTGCCGATGGTCCTATACGTCCACCATATACAATTTTCATGCAGGGTGGCCTAGTATTTGAACATTCCATGCTTGGTATTTTAGGAGCTGCTGAAGAACTATTAAAACATAGATAATATTTAGAATCTCTTTCTTTTGTGAAAGGGATTCTTTTTATTTCAAATCTTTTCAATATACCTATTTCTAGGCTATAATATAAGTTGCTATAATTTTATAGCAATACTACTCGGACTTTTACACCGAACTAGTGTTTTACACGTCAGGCTTTCACCCTGATTAGTTTTATGATCAAGAGATCATTAAAAGGAGAAAGTATGGAAAAAGTTATCGCTGTAGCTATGAGTGGCGGCGTAGACAGTTCTTTAACTGCTGCAATGCTATTAAAACAAGGCTATAAAGTATTTGGTATTACCCTATGGTTATGGGTGAGTGGTACGCCCTATGATGAGGTGCCTCTTGCCGTAACTGATGCTAAGAAGATGTGTGATTTTCTTGGTATCGAGCATCATGTTATCGATGCTCGTGATGTATTCTACGAAAACGTAGTAGATTACTTTGTAAAAGAATATGCCTATGGTCGTACGCCAAATCCTTGTGTATTTTGTAACAAGAACATCAAGTTTGACTTGATGCTCAATCGTGCTCTTGAATTAGGTGCCACACATATGGTAACTGGTCATTATGCACAAGTAAATTATAATGAAGAAACAGGTCTATATGAGTTACATAAAGGTGTTGATCCTACAAAAGACCAAAGTTATGTTATGTACAATATGAACCAACGTATTTTGAGTCATCTTATGTTTCCATTAGGTGGTCAATGTAAGACTGAAACACGTAAATTAGCTGCTGAATATGATTTGCCAGTCGCTAAAAAACCAGATAGCGTAGATATTTGTTTCTTGCCTCATGGGAATTATCAAAAGCTAGTGGTAGAAGAAATGAAGGGTAAGCCAGAGTCTGGTAATATCGTTACCGAAGATGGTGAGGTATTAGGTAAGCACAACGGCTTATTTAATTATACGATTGGTCAACGTAAAGGCCTTGGTATTGCTTATAAACACCCTTTATATGTTATTGGATTTAATGGGGATCGTAATGAGGTCATCGTGGGTCCTAATGAACGTCTCTTTACAAATCGTATGATTTGTAAGTTCTATAACTTCTTAGATGATACAATTCATAAGGAATTGAAGGCAGAAGGAAAAATTCGCTATGCAGCTAACCCTTCTCCTTGCACAGCACGTATTTTAGATGACGATACAATGGAGGTTATTTTTGAAGAACCACAACGGGCTATTACCCCAGGTCAGTCTGTAGCCTTTTATAATGGCACTCAATTATTGGGAGGTGCTGTTATCGATCGCGTATGTTAGAAAGGAGAATGCAAGTTCTTTGAACTTGTTTACATAGTATGTCAACGAAAAAGATTCGAAACTTCTGTATTATAGCTCATATCGACCATGGTAAATCAACCATCGCTGATAGATTAATTGAATATACTGGTACATTACAAAAACGTGAAATGGAGGCTCAAGTTTTGGACTCCATGGACCTTGAACGTGAACGCGGCATTACTATTAAAGCGCAATCTGTTCGTATTTTGTATAAAGCGCAAGACGGTGAAGAATATATTTTGAATCTCATCGATACTCCAGGCCACGTCGATTTCAGCTATGAAGTATCTCGTTCTCTTGCAGCCTGTGAAGGGGCATTACTCGTAGTCGATGCTGCACAAGGTGTGGAAGCACAAACGTTGGCAAATGTATATCTCGCTTTAGAACATGATCTTGAAATCATTCCTGTTATTAACAAGATTGATTTGCCGTCAGCAGATCCTGATCGCGTTAAACAAGAAATTGAAGATATTATTGGTTTAGACGCATCTGATGCTGTATTATGCTCTGCCAAATCAGGTATCGGTATTCCTGATATTTTAGAAGCTATTGTAAATAAAGTTCCTGCACCACCAGATAAATCTGATGAGCCAACAAGAGCTTTGATTTTTGATAGCCGTTTTGACGCGTATAAAGGTGCTATTGCTTATGTCCGCGTAAAAGAAGGGTCTATAAAAGCAAAAGATACAATTCGCATGATGCATGATAAAAAGGACTTTGATGTTACAGAACTCGGTATTTTTACTCCCAATCTTGTACCTGTGCAAGAATTACAATGTGGCTCAGTAGGTTGTATTGCAGCTAGCATCAAAAATGTAAAAGATTGCCATGTAGGCGATACTGTAACATTAGCTAATAATCCTGCAACTGAGCCATTGCCTGGTTATCGTAAGGCTGTATCTATGGTGTACTGTGGCCTTTACCCAACAGAGTCTAAAGACTATGAAAACCTTCGAGATGCATTAGAAAAGTTACAGCTTAATGATGCTGCCTTAGAATATGAAGCAGAAACATCATTGGCATTGGGCTTTGGTTTCCGTTGTGGGTTTCTCGGCCTTTTGCATATGGACGTAATTCAAGAACGTTTAGAACGTGAATATAACTTGACGCTTATTACGACGGCTCCATCTGTAAATTACAAAGTGTACAAAACAAATGGGGAAATGCTCGAAGTCGATAATCCTGCTAAATTACCACCTCCAACGGAAATTGACTATATCGAAGAGCCTTATGTAAAGGCTACAACAATTGTACCTAAAGATTTTGTTGGTACTATTATGGAGTTGTCCCAAGATAAACGCGGTGAATATCAATCTATGGAATATTTGGATGAAACACGCGTATCTGTCGTTTATCACTTGCCATTGAGTGAAATCATTTATGATTACTTTGATAAATTAAAATCCGCTACAAAGGGTTATGCATCCCTTGACTACGAATTGATTGGATATAAACAATCTCCAATGGTTAAGATGGATATTCTCTTAAATGGAGATCCTGTGGATGCATTGTCCATTATTGTACACAAAGACCGTGCAGCTACACGTGGTCGTGCATTAGCTGAGAAATTGAAAGAATTGATTCCTCGTCAAATGTTTGAAATTCCTATTCAAGCGGCGGTAGGTACAAAAATTGTGGCTCGTGAAACTGTAAAAGCTTGGCGTAAGGATGTTTTGGCAAAATGTTACGGTGGCGATATCTCTCGTAAGCGTAAATTACTTGAAAAACAAAAAGCCGGTAAGAAACGCATGAAGTCTGTCGGTTCCGTAGAGATTCCACAAGAAGCATTCATGGCGATTCTCAAGGTTGAGGACTAATAAAATGAAAACAGATTCTGATATTCTGAATCTGTCTACACTGAGGGATATGGGGCTATATGTCCATATCCCTTTTTGTAAACAGAAATGTATGTATTGTGATTTTCCTGCTTACCAAAATTTACAAGATTATTACGAAACCTATGTATATGCTTTAGTTCAAGAAATCGATTTATGGGTCTCTGAACATCCAGAGTCTACATCTAAAGCTATTGATACAATTTATTTTGGTGGAGGTACGCCTACAGAATTATCGATTCAACAACTACAGATGATTCTTGATAAAATCAAAAATACTTTTACAATTATTGACGATTGTCATATGACTATTGAATCGAATCCTGGGGAAGTAAATTTACATTATTTAACGAAATTAGTTAAGCTTGGTTTTAATCGTATTAGCTTTGGTGTTCAAACATTTGACGATAAGGCACTTACCATGCTTCATCGCAGTCACAACGGGGAACAGGCAAAACAAGCCGTTTATGGTGCTAAAGAGGCGGGCTTTGCTGATATTAATATTGATTTGATTTATGGATTACCAAGACAATCCTTAGACGATATTAAACGTAATTTAGCAGTCGTAGAAGAGTTGCCTATTAATCATATTTCTACTTATGGATTACAAGTAGAAGTGGGGACCTATTTATATCATTTAGTACAAAAGAACCTTATTTCTATTCCTAGTGAAACCATTGATGAATCCATGTATGACATGATGATGGACGGATTAAAAGATTTAGGCTTTGAACGATATGAGATTTCAAATTTCGCCAAGGCTAATTCCTATAGTCGTCATAATTTAAAATATTGGCACTATATAGATTATTTAGGCTTTGGTGCTGGTGCTCATTCCTTCTATGACGGAGTACGCCGTAGTAATAATCGTAATGTAATGCCCTATATACAATCTGTTGACAGATATATTATGCCTACTATCGATACGGAGACGATTACTTTAGAACGAGCTCAAGAGGATTTTTGTTTTTTAGCTCTTCGCACTAAATGGGGCCTTGATAAGCAAAAATTCGAAGATAAATTTGGCGTATCTATCCATGATTTGTTTGCTACTACTTTAGAGGATTTAGTTAGTAAAGGTCTATTAGAGTATCAAAATGCAAGTTATCATTTAACCGCTGAAGGTGCCAAGCATGGGAACTATGTATTTAGTCAATTTATTCGTGAGTAATTTCTCACAGTTTCTCAAAATCTAATATGTTAGTATAAATAGGATGATGGTGAATAAGCATGCTAGATTTGAGGAGGAGCGATGAAGACATCTGTAATATTACACGGTTTACATAATGAATTTACTTTAGATCAAATGAAAGCATGCATAGAACTTGCTGAAAAATATGGTGGATCCTTCCGTCATGTTGTAACAGGTATACAAATTACAGGTATTGAAAAAGATGATAAGGAACAGTTTATTTCTGAATTGCCTGATGGCGTGACCACTGTTATTCATAGAGGTGTTAATTCCTTAATTGCTTGTGTAGGTAAAGGCCATTGTAAAAATGGACAAATGGAAACTAAAGAATTGGCTGATTATGTAGAGAGAAAACATTACGGCCGAAAAACCTCTCACAAGTGCAAAATCGGCATCAGTGGATGTGGACGTAACTGCCCAGATGCAATGGTAAAAGATATTGCCTTTATCGGTACATCTCAAGGTTTTATGTTGGCTGTTGGTGGTAATACAGGCATGAGACCTGAAGCAGGAAAAATTTTAGCAAGAAAACTAACTATTGAGCAATCTAAAAAAGCTGTAGATATTTTGATTGATTGGTATGCTAAATATGGTGAACCTCGTGAACGTATGGGGAAACTGTTAGAGCGTCTCGGCAATCCATTAGAAGGGGTAGAACTATAAATCAATTAGTACATTTTAGTTCTAATTGATTTATAGTTTATAGTCCGTAAATTCTTGGGCCAAAAAAGTATTTTAACTAAGAGTTTATTGACAACTAAATTATTATATATAAACACTTATACTATTTTAGGTTTTAATAATATAAATTTTATTAGACCAATATATTCTAATATTGAAATTTTAGGATATGACATAAACGTAGATAGTATAAGTGTTTTCTTATTGTTGCACTTTGATTTTTTGACCAATTAATTAAAAATATTGAATTGTCTTTTTGACTAAATAGATATTATTTGACTTTTCAAGGATTTTTCTGCTTGACATTTTTTTTGAATATGATAATATTATACATGCGATTAGCACTCAAAGTTCATGAGTGCTAACAAGAGGTGTCATTATGGATGAAAGAAAACAGCGCATCTTGCGAGTCATAATTGAAGACTATGTTAAGTCCGCAGAACCTGTAGGATCTCGAACGATTGCTAAAAATTATGATCTTGGCATCAGTCCTGCTACGGTGCGGAACGAAATGTCCGATTTAGAGGAATTAGGCTATTTAGAGCAACCTCATACATCGGCTGGACGTATTCCTTCAGCTAAGGGCTATCGCTTATATGTTGATTCTATGCTGAGTCGACAACCTGTTCCATTACAGGATGCTGAAAAAATTGAAATGTTATGGAAACGTTCCAATGGATCAACGAGTGAACTCTTTCTAAATATGGCTAAACTACTTTCACAGGTAAGTCATAGCATGAGTTTATTCTTGGCACCAGCCCATGATAGAGCATTAATCAAATACATTCATGTATTACCGCTAGATAGTCATCAAGCCATTATGGTAGTTATTACTGAAACAGGAGCACTCGATAATGAGTTGATGTACTTTGGTGAAAGTGTTTCACCAGAGCTTTTACAAAGTCTAGCCATACAATTTAGCAATGCACTACAGAATGTAAGTATTGGTCATGTAACGGCTGAGGCTTTAGGATCTATATTGGTCCATATGGAAGGACCGCAGGGAATTTTATTAATCCTTTCGGAGACATTATTACGAGCTATTAATAAACGTAAGTTGTTCTATTCGGTAGGTACCACAGAGTTGTTAAATCAACCAGAGTTTAAGTCTGTTGAGAAGGTACAACCCTTGCTTTCCTTAGTGGAAGAACAAAATCAATTAGGACAGTTATTAAAAGATGATTCTCCAACACCTGTTAAGGTCAAGATTGGTATTGAGAATGAAACTGAAGCGCTACATTCAATGAGTGTGGTACAAGCTGATTTTACGAATCAAGATCAGCCTATCGGAACTCTTGCTATTCTTGGTCCAACGCGGATGGAATACGGACGTATCATCGGCATGTTGTCCCATATGAAACATATAATGGAAACTATGGTAAAAGAACAAAACAGAAAGGGCAAATAATGGCTGAAGAACAAGACATTAAACAAGAAACAGTGGAGGAAACAGAGGATACTACGAATGTAGAGGAACCAACTGTTGAAAAAACTGAAGAAGCTGTGGCTGATGCTGCTCAAGTGTTAGAAGAACTTAAAGCCGACTTTGATAATCGCTATAAACGGTTACAAGCGGACTTTGAAAATTTCAAACGTCGTACTAACCAGGAAAAAGAGCAACTTGCTGGATATGTAAAAGGGGATGTATTAACGGACCTTCTTCCTGTATTGGATAACTTTGAACGGGCCGTTCAAAGTCCTGCAGAAGGGGAAGCAAAAGTATTCCTCGATGGATTCATTATGATTCATCAAAATTTGATGGCTATGTTATCTAAACATGGTTTAGCTGTTATTGAAGCTATGGGTCAACCATTTGATCCAAATTTCCATCAAGCGATTATGCGTGTACCGTCAGATGAATATGAATCCGATACGGTGTGTGAAGTTTTGCAAACTGGCTATACTGTTGATGGTCGTTGTATACGTCCAGCAATGGTAAAAGTTGTTGAATAGATTATAAAGTTTTAGGAGGTATATATTATGGCAAAGGTAATTGGTATTGATTTAGGGACAACAAACTCTTGTGTTGCTGTTATGGAAGGCGGCGAACCTACGGTTATTACAAATCAAGAAGGTGCACGTACAACTCCTTCCGTTGTTGGGTTTGCAAAAAATGGAGAACGTTTAGTTGGTCAATTGGCTAAACGTCAAGCTGTATCTAACCCAGAAAATACAATCATTTCTATTAAACGTCACATGGGTACAGACTACAAAGTAACTGTAGAAGGTAAATCTTATACTCCTCAAGAAATTTCTGCAATGATTCTTCAAAAAATCAAAGCTGATGCAGAAGCTTACTTGGGCGAACCTGTAAAACAAGCTGTTATTACAGTTCCTGCATACTTTACAGATGCTCAACGTCAAGCTACAAAAGACGCAGGTGCCATTGCAGGTCTTGAAGTACTTCGTATCATCAACGAACCTACAGCAGCTGCTCTTGCATATGGTGTAGATAAAGATGAAGATGGTAAAGTTCTTGTATTTGACCTTGGTGGTGGTACATTCGACGTATCTATCCTTGAACTTGGTGACGGTGTATTTGAAGTATTAGCAACATCTGGTAATAACCACCTTGGTGGCGATGACTTCGACCAACGCATTATGAACTACCTTATTGAAGAGTTCAAAAAAGAAACTGGTATCGATTTGTCTAATGATAAATTAGCTGATCAACGTTTAAAAGAAGCTGCTGAAAAAGCAAAAATTGAATTGTCTGGCGTAGCTAGCACAAATATCAACTTGCCATTTATCACAGCTGATGCTACTGGTCCTAAACATTTGGATGTAACATTGACTCGTGCTAAATTTGAAGAATTAACTGCTGATTTGGTACAAGCTACTATAGAACCTACTCGTAAAGCTATGAGTGATGCTGGCTTATCTGCATCCGATATCGATAAAGTATTGTTAGTTGGTGGTTCTAGCCGTATTCCAGCTGTACAAGAAGCAATCAAAAAAGTATTGGGTAAAGAACCAACTAAAAATGTTAACCCTGATGAATGTGTAGCTATTGGTGCTGCTATTCAAGGTGGCGTATTAGTAGGTGAAGTTAAAGACGTATTGTTACTTGACGTAACGCCATTGTCCCTTGGTATCGAAACAATGGGTGGCGTATTCACACGTATTATCGATCGTAACACTACAATCCCTACATCTAAATCTCAAGTATTCTCCACTGCCGCAGATAACCAACCATCTGTAGATATCCATGTATTGCAAGGTGAACGTGAGTTCGCAGCAGATAATAAAACATTGGGTCGTTTCAACTTGGATGGTATCCCAGCTGCTCCTCGTGGGGTTCCTCAAATCGAAGTAACATTTGACATCGATGCTAATGGTATCGTACATGTAAAAGCTAAAGATTTAGGTACTCAAAAGGAACAAAAGATTACCATTACTTCTTCTAGCGGCTTGAAAGAAGAAGAAATTGACCGCATGGTTAAAGAAGCTGAAGCTCATGCAGCGGAAGATAAAGCTAGAAAAGAAGAATTAGATGTTAAAAACAATGCTGATTCCTTAGTATATCAAGCTGAGAAAGCATTGAAAGACCTTGAAGGTAAAGGCGATGCTGCTTTGATGAAAGAAGTAGAAGAAGCGAAAGATAAATTGAAAAAATCTATCGAAGCTGGCAATATCGAAGACATCAAAAAAGATAGTGAAGCTTTGGAACAACCATTACATAAATTAGCAGAACAAATGTATGCAGCAGCTCAACAAGCTCAACAAGCAGCTGGTGGTGCTGAACAAGGTCAACAACAAACAAAATCTGATGACAATGTAGTTGATGCTGATTACACAGTAGTGGATGATGACAAGAAATAAGAAGGGTTGGTAACGAATGGCACGAGATTATTATGACATCCTAGGGGTTAGTAAAAATGCCTCTCAAGATGAAATCAAAAAAGCCTTCCGTAAAAAGGCACGCCAATACCATCCAGATGTAAATAAAGATAATCCAAAGGAAGCGGAAGCAAAGTTTAAAGAAGCTAACGAAGCTTACGAAGTATTGTCTGATGAAACTAAAAAAGCTCAATATGACCAATTCGGCCACGACGCCTTCAAACAAGGAGGCGGCGCTGGTGCCGGTGGTTTCCAAGGTGGCTTTGGCGGTTTTGGTGGTCAAGCTGGAGGCTTTGGTGATATCTTTGGCGACATTTTTGGTGGCATGTTTGGTGGTGGACGCCAACAACAAGGCCCTCAAAAAGGTAATGACTTGCGTGAAGATATCGATATTTCCTTTGAAGATGCAGCCTTTGGTAAATCTATGGAAATTGAAGTGCATCGTCATGAAGAATGTGATCACTGTCATGGTACTGGTGGTGAACCAGGCTCTCGTGTCGATACTTGTCCAAACTGTCATGGTTCTGGTCAAGAAGCGGTTATTCAAAATACTCCATTTGGACGTATGCAGTCCGTTCGCACTTGTTCCCGCTGTCATGGTACGGGTAAAAGCATTGAAAAACCTTGCTCTAAATGCCGTGGTACTGGTGAAATGTTGGCTAAACGGAAGATTTCCATTAAGATTCCAGCTGGTGTAGATAGCGGATCTCGTTTACGTGTAGCTAATGAAGGGGAACCTGGTATTTTAGGCGGTCCTAAAGGGGATCTCTATGTATATATCTTTGTTCGTCCTCACAAGGAATTTGAACGAAATGGTAATGACGTTATTAGCCGTGTAAATATTAGCTTTGCTCAAGCTGCTCTTGGTGCGACTATACAAGTTAACACCTTAGATGGTAAAGTAGAGTTAAAGATTCCGGAAGGTACTCAAACGGGAACGGCATTCCGCGTAAAGGGCAAAGGTATTCCATATTTGCGTAACCCTAACCAAAGGGGTGATCAACACATTGTGGTAACCGTCCAAACGCCTAAGAAGTTGACAGACACTCAACGTGAGCTATTGTTACGCTTTGCAAATGAAAGTAATGAAGATGTAAATAACTTACAAGTGAGCAAAAGTCTCTTTGAAAAAATCAAGGACTGTTTAACGAAATGAACAGCTCATGTGAAGGAATGGTTTGTTCCATCACATTCCCTATAAAGGAGCATATATGCAATGGATAGAAATATCCGTTGTCTGTGAAAGAGTAGCCACCGATGAGGTGACTACTCTTTTTGACAATTATGCAGACAATGGAATTATAGAAGAAGATGTTGAAGATCAGCCTAATTTAATAAAATTGTCTATGTACAGTGATCCATCACTAGATGACGATATGATTAAGTCTGATTTGAAAAAACGTCTTACAGAAGCAAATATTGGAATTATATCGATAGATACACATATTCTTGATGAGTCAACTTGGTTAAACTCTTGGCAACAGTATATTGAACCTACAGAAATTTTACCTAACTTAGTCATTAAACCAGCATGGCAGGAATACAATAATGTAGATAATAAAACTATTATTATAATCGATTCAGATATTTCCTTTGGTACCGGGTCTCATGAGACAACACGGACTTGTGCAGAGTTATTAAAATCCTATAGTGAATCTATGGATCTTGATACAGCTACTTGTTTGGATATTGGTACTGGCACAGGTATTCTTTTATTAGTAGCAGCCCATTTAGGTATTAAAAATTTAGTTGGTATAGATATAGAAGAGTATGCTGCAAATCAAGCTAGAATTAACTGTGAGAATAATCATGTATCTGCTGAAATCATTTGTGGTAATTTGGATAGTGATTTCAATGGTACTGCCCAATTAATTTTAGCTAATCTAACAGTGGATCCCCTTAAAATACTATTACCTCAAATTGGTAAGAAACTGGATGATAGGGGCATTTTGATTATTAGTGGCATTATTGATGATCGTTATGATGAAATCATGCCATATATTGAGGCTCATTGGCATATTATTGAGGAGCGCGTTGAAGGGCCTTGGCATACGTTTGCGCTAGAAAAACGATGAAAAAGATTTTTATTCCTACACCATTAGATGAAATAATAGAATTACCAAAAGATGTGACCCATCATGTACTACATGTATTTCGCCATAATATGGAGAAGCCTATAACTGTAACCGGCAGCGACAATCGTTGTGGTATATTTCAAATTACAGCAGAAGTAGACGGTAAAGCGCAAGCAAAACTGATTGAATATGTAGAAGGAAATGTAGCATCTTATCGTACTATCCTGGTTCAATCCTTATTAAAAGGTGAAAAACTAGAGTGGGTCCTACAAAAGGCGACGGAGTTAAATGTGGATACAATTTATCTTGTGCCCACAGTTAACTGCGTAGCTAAATATGATGAAAAAAAGCTTCAATCAAAAGTAAATCGTTGGGAAAAAATAATGCTAGAAGCAGCTCAACAATGTGGACGAAATCACTTGCCTACACTCGTAGTAGGAGAGACGCTTTTACAAGCATTAGACATTGAATCTGATGCGTTGAAATTGGTAGCCTATGAAAATGAAGCAGGTCAGACTATCAAAGATGTACTTAAAACTTTACATTCCGATAAGTCTGTAACTGATGTTTTAATTTGTATAGGTCCTGAAGGGGGCTATCAAGAGAAGGAAATCAATGCTATTATAAAATATGGTGGAAAATCAGTATCGCTAGGAAATACAATTTTACGGGCTGAAACTGCTGCTATTGGATCGTTAGCGATGATTCAATATGAATTAGAATTATAAATTAAATAAGAATAGAGAGGTGCAATGAAAACCGTTGCTTTTACAACCTTAGGGTGTCGCGTAAACCAATATGATACAGATGCCATGAAAGGTTTATTTTTACAAAATAATTACGAAGCGGTAGACTTCGATGAAAAAGCTGATATATATGTAATTAATACGTGTTCTGTAACGAATATGGGGGAAAAGAAATCCCGTCAATTAATCCGCAAGGCGAAACGTCAAAATGAAGATGCCTATGTTATTGTAACTGGTTGTTATGCTCAGCTTGATCCAGATGCGATTGCTGCTATAGATGGTGTTAATCTCGTTATTGGTACCAATAATCGCTCTAAAATTGTTGAATTAGTAGAGCAATTAGAATCTACAGAACGACAAATTAATGCTGTTCGGGATATCATGAAGGAATCTAACTTCGAGGAAATGCCGTTATTTGGTAATGAATCTGACAAAGCTCGTGCTTTCATGAAAATTCAAGAAGGTTGTAATAACTATTGTGCCTTTTGTATCATTCCTTATACTCGAGGAAAATTAAAATCTCGTAAAGTTGATGATATTGTACAGGAGGCAAAACGTTTAGTAGATCATGGATTCCATGAAATCGTATTAACTGGCATACATTTGGGTAATTACGGTGTCGAATTACCAGGTCGTCCAACATTAGCTGATGTGGTAAAAGCTTTATTAGAGATTCCTAATTTATACCGCATTCGTTTTGGCTCCATTGAATCCGTAGAGGTTTCTGATGAGTTAGTAGAATTAATGGCTACGAATAAACGTGTTTGTCCACACTTACATTTACCTCTACAAGCTGGTTCTGACCACGTATTAAAGTTAATGAAACGCCATTATACATTACAAGAATATAAAGATTTAATTACAAGTTTACGTTCTCGTATTAAAGATTTATCAATTACAACTGATATTATTGCTGGTTTCCCTCAAGAAACTGATGAAGACTTCGAAGAAACATTGAATACAGTACGTGAAATTGGATTTACGCACATTCATGCCTTCCCATACTCTATTCGTGAGGGTACACCTGCAGCCACTATGGCGGATCAAGTACCAGAAGCTGTTAAGAAGACTCGTGTAGCACTTTTAAATGGTCTTAGCCAATCTGGTTATGAAAGATACGCAAAATCTCGCATTGGTAAGCCTGGTGAGATTCTCATCGAAAAGGAAGAGAATGGATACTACATGGGCTTAACAAATGAATATATAAATGGTAAAGTTAAGTCTGATGGGACACGTAAAATTGGTGATCTCGTTGGTGGAACTGTTGTAGGTTTAGAAGATAATTATTTAATTATTGAGTAAGGAGTTAGATTATGAGTGACTGCATTTTTTGCAAAATTATCAATGGTGAAATTCCGTCTAAAAAAGTGTTAGAAAATGATAAATTCTATGCTTTTCATGATATTCAACCTGTAAAAAAAGTTCATGTATTAATCGTACCTAAAAATCACGTGTCTAATATTGCACATCTTAATGAAAAGAATGCAGATTATGTTGAAGGGTTATTGCCATTTGTTCGTGATGTAGCAAAAGAGCTTGGTATTTCTAAAGATGGTTATCGCTTGATCTTTAATACTGGCGGAAAAGCCGGTCAAACTGTATTCCATATGCATGCACACCTTTTAGGTGGAGAAGAAATGGGCTGGCCAGAAGCCTAATTTTGAGTATTATGTATTCTTTTTATAATACTCATTAAAAAACCTATAAAATATACTTGAAAATATTGACAACATCTATACCTATACATATAATATTATATGTGCGTATGTAAATTATCAGCACTTCCCGAGATTATTTTTGGAGGGAGGGATATAGATGTCTGAAATCAAAGTCGGTAAAAACGAAACGCTTGAAAGTGCTCTTCGTCGATTCAAACGCTCCTGCCAAAAAGCGGGTGTTTTGTCTGAAGTAAGAAAACGCGAACACTATGAAAAACCAAGCGTAAAAAGAAAGAAAAAATCTGAAGCAGCAAGAAAACGCAAATTCAGAGCATAAGATGATTACCCTAATTCTGCCTTTTCATGGCTTTATGAAATCCAGAATTAGGGTTTCTTTATTATATACATAAGGAGGAAATATGAGTTTAAAAGATCAATTAAAGGAAGATATGAAAGCAGCTATGAAAGCTCGTGAAGAAGGTAAAACAGCGTTATCTGTAATTCGTATGGTCAATAGTGCCATAAAAAATACAGAAATCAATGACAAAATTGAGCTAGATGATGCTGGCATTTTTGGCATTTTAGCTAAGGAAATGAAAACTCGTCAAGATTCCTTAACAGAATTTGAAAAAGCAGGCCGTGAGGACTTAATTAGTCATGTAAAAGAAGAAATGGCTGTATTGCAAAAATACTTACCAGAGCAATTGAAAGATGATGAAATTCGTATAATTGTACAAGAAGCCATTGCTGCATGTGGTGATAACGTAAATATGGGTAATGTTATGAAACATGTAATGCCAAAAACAAAAGGGCGTGCAGATGGTAAGATTGTTAATAACATTGTTAAAGAATTACTTGGATAATATAAATAGATATCAACGACTATTTTATATATACTAATTGATTTATAGTTTATAGTAATAGGTGTGTTAGATGTAACTTTAAGAGCATAATGAAATTCTATAGAAAGTTATTGACATATATTTTCAACATATGATAATATGAACTCAATAAAATAATTGGTCAACGAAGACTCCACTTTAGATATATAGATTTATATATTTATTTGTTGGAGTCTTTTTCTTTTAGGAGGAACAAATATGTCGACAACTAACGAATTATTATATTACATTCCAGCAGGTCAATATGGGAAAGAAGGGGTTCTTGCATTATTAGAACAACATCCTGAAATCAAGTTCGTATCTCTTGTAGGTATTGACTTAGCAGGTAATGATACTGATGAAAAGATTCCTATGTCAGCATTCTTCGATGACTACGAATCTTTCTTTGAAGGTCGTGCTGTTCAAACAGATGGTTCCTCTGTAGTACTTACAAATATTGCTACATTAAATAATGCTCGTGTAGATATGTGGGGCGATCCAAGTGTAAACTGGTTTGTTGATTACAACTACGAAAATATTGATCCTGTTACAGGCTTACCAACTGGTACACTTCGTATTCCTGCATTCTTGATGCATAACTATCGCTATGTAGATTCTCGTTCTATTTTGAAACGCAGCTGCGACTATGTTCGTGCTGAATTATTGGCTTTGATTAAAGAACATGGCTTACCCGGTATGCCGCATGTGAAAGCTGATGAAGTTGTAGATATCATTTTCACATCAGCAACAGAACTAGAATTCTGGGTAAAAACTCCATCTAGAACAGTTACAAAAAAAGAATTATCCGTATCTCAAAAATTACAAGAACAATACTGGCAACGTACTCATGGTACAGTTCGCACTGCTTTAGAACAAGCTGTTGAACGCCTTGATAGATATGGTATGGTTGCTGAAATGGGTCATAAAGAAGTAGGTGGCGTTAAAGCTAAACTTGATGAAGATGGTCATGAAGCAGTTGTATTAGAACAATTAGAAATCGACTGGAAATTCTCAAATAATCCATTACAAACAGCAGATAATGAATTACAAGCTCGTATCATTGTTCGTGAAGTATTCCGTGAAAATGGTCTTGATGTAACATTTAATGCAAAACCAATAATTGGTGTAGCTGGTTCTGGTGAACATACTCATTTTGGTGTTATGGCTAAATTAAAATCTGGTAAAGTTGTTAACTTATTTAGCCCAGAAGATATGCGTAAAGAATCTGCTAGCTCTTTAGGCATTGGTGCAATTATGGGACTTTTAAAACACTATGAAGCCATTAATCCATTCATCAGCTCTACAACAGATTCTTTAAACCGTTTAAAACCTGGGTTTGAAGCGCCAGTATGTATTGTTACATCTTTAGGTACTGATCCATCTGAACCTAGCCGTAACCGTACAATCCTTTGCGGTTTAATTCGAGATATCGATAATCCTATGGCGACACGTTATGAATTGCGTTCTCCAAATCCTTACACCAATACATATACTGCTTTAGCATTGATCTTTATTTCTGCATTTGATGGTATGAAATATGCCATTACATCTGGTAAAACACAAGCTCAATTGGAAGCAGAGCTTTCCAAAGAAGTAGGTGAAACATCTGATTATCTTGCTACAAATCGTGCATACCGTACTGAAAAAGATGTGTTTGATGATTTCACACAAGAAGAACGTAATCAAATGTTTGGTGTTGCTCCAGCTACTGTATGGGAAAACATAAAGGGTTACCAAAATAATCCTGAATTAGTAGAAACATTGGCTCAAGGCAATGCATTTGCTAAAGATTTAATGGACTCCTTTATTGCCTCCATTCTTAAACGTTGGAAACTAGTATTGGCTAATCGCTTAATTCCAAATAATTTGGATACAGTTCGTAGCATGGTTGCAATTCATACTGATAGCCGAAATAGTGTAGATGATAAACGCTTTGCAGAAGTTAATGACTTACGTTTCTACCTTGCTAAAGATAGTGACGATCGTAAATCCTTATTCACTCGTTTAATTGATGCACTTAATGATGGTGAATATGATCTAGCATCCCAATTACAAATCGAAATGAATGATAAAATGGAAGAATTAGAAACTAAGTACGCTAATTACGCTAAAAATATTTTCTAAGATGCTAGTTGATAGTGTTAAAATAAAAGAGACTCTACTGATGTGTAGAGTCTCTTTTATGCTATTACGATTTGTTATTAAGAAATTTTTCTACCAGTACTAGGCAACAAACTAGAACTAAAATAGAAATAGACCATAATAACATGTCCAAAGCTGATTCATGATCGATAATTAGTAAACGAACAATGGCGGTAATGCCAATATATAAGAAGAAATCGAGAGGAAAATGGAAGTTATTCTTAAAGTACTTAATTATGAGTGCAATAAATTCAAAGTAGAGAAAGAAGGTAATTATCTCTTCAATCAATAATGAATAAGTACTATAGCCTTGAATATTGGCCCATGCAATAAAACCAAAGTTTACTAAACTATTGATTAAAGCAATGCATAAACCAATGCCAACACCAATAAGTGCAATATTTTTAATGGTTAAAATAAGCTGAGAAATACGAATCCACATACATACTCCAAATAAAATAATAATTTACAATAGGACATATAAAAAGACCGTACACCGTACGGTCTTTTTATCTCTATATTAAGCTATTAGCAAAATCTTAAGATTAGATATCAGCCTTAATAGCTTCTAATGCAGCATCAAAGTTAACTGCTTGAGTTACTTCTGGTACATATTCAACATAAGTTACTTTGTTATCTTTGTTGATTACTACAACGCCACGAGTTAAAAGACGAAGCTCTTCAATCAAGAAACCGTAGTTTTCACCGAAGGAAGCATCTTTGTGGTCAGACAAAGTAATAACTTTATCTACGCCCGCAGCACCACACCAACGTTTTTGAGCAAATGGTAAGTCCATAGAAATTGTCAATACGACTACATCTTCGGAAAGAGCTGTTGCATCTTGGTTGAACCAACGAGTTTGAGCATCACAAACACCTGTATCAAGGGAAGGAACAACGGAGATAACTTTTACTTTACCTTCGAAGTCTTTTAAAGTTTTAGCTTGCAAGTCATTACTCAATACAGTGAAGTCTGGAGCTTGTTGACCTACTTTAATTTCTGGGCCAACTAATGTGATAGGGCCACCTGCAAATGTTACTACGCCAGTACGTTTTTCCATGTTTTATTCCTCCTAAGAGTTTTAATTCTAATTATGTAAGATAAAATTTCTTTATATGCATAGTATAACATTTACATTACTATAAGTAAACTAAAAAATTCGATATAGTATTAATTTAGAAAAAACTTTAAGATTGATTACCATTAAAATTTAAAGAGGTCATTTAACTTATATTGTTTAAATACAACTGCTGCTGTGATAAAAATATTTAATCTAACTGTTATACTTATAGGTGTATTATTGTATTATAAAAAATGTGTATACTATAAAGAGTAAAGTTAACGTAATAAAGTTTGTTGATTTAGCTTTTACAGTATTGATTCAAATTCAATTACAATATAATAATACTAATGATTATATAGGCAATGATTTTAATTAGACTTAATAGAATATATTAGAGAGGACCTATGAAACCAATAGATTTATTTATGCAGTTTTTCCGGCGTGAAGGCTGGATCTATGCCATTGGCTTAACTATGTTGATGGCAATTGATGTGGCTTTTTTATTTGTTCCTCAATTCATTGGCAATGCTATAGATACATTGAGCAATAATAAGGAAGGTTTAGTTACTTATATTTATTATTTTATTTTATTATTTATTATTATCACTATTTTGAAAGTTATTTCACGTAGAACCCTATTAGGATCTATTCGTCGCATGGAGTATCTTTTTCGTGAGATTTTGTGTAGTAAAGCATTACAAGTAAAAACAACGTACTATGAGGCTAATGGACCTGGTAAGGTTATGGCGCTCATGACTAACGATGTAACATCGTTACGTGTTGCCCTTGGTCTAGGTGTAATGATTGTAGTGGATATTATTTTCTATTCCGTTGTGGGCTCCATAATATTAATTCAAAAGATTAATACTGTATTAGCTTTTAAAATTATGACACCTGTATTCTTAATTATTGTGGCTATATTTGTACTAGGCAGAAAGCTACGTACTAAACAACGTAGTGCACAAGCTACTTATAGCGATTTAACAGAGTTTGGACAAGAGTTATTTCAAGGGATGGATGTTATTCGAGCTTTTAATCGTGAAAGTATAATCTCTAATTCTTTTGAAAAAATAAATAAACTTAATTATAAGAAGAATATGGATGTTGCACTACTAGATGCAATATTAACACCGTTAACAAGAATTGCACCCTTTATTTGTATCAGTATTAGTATATTTATTTGTGGACATTTAGCTGTAGAAGGCAAAATGACTATAGGCGAATTTGTTACTATCAATTCTTTTATCATGTTAATTGTAGGGCCTTTAATAGGCTTTGGGGGACTTATTTCTATTGTACAAAAAGGTCTTGCTTCCTTAGATCGTATCATGGATTTCTTGCATTTGCCTACTGAAATAATAGAGGATACTGATGAAGTATTGCCGCTTGAGGATATTCATATTCGATACTTAGATTTTACTTATGAAAACTCTAAAGGGCATGCATTATCTCAGTTGACAACGACAATACCAAAAGGTTCATTTATTGGTTTAGTTGGTAAACCCGGTTCTGGCAAAAGTACATTGTTTAAATTGCTTATTGGATTACAAGAGTGTCCGGAAAAATCTATTTATTTTGGCAGTCAAGATTTAGCTACTGTTTCTTTATCAAAGCTTAGAAACTCAATTGCTTATGTGCCGACACAATCTTACCTATTAAGTACGACCATTGCTGATAATATTAAATTTGGTAAAGATTTATCCATGCATGAAACTGTAGAGTTGGCAGCACAAAAGGCAGACTTATATAGAGATTTAGGCGATTTGTTAAACGATGATTTACATGAGCTTGCTGAAGAAGGTCATGATTTATCAGGTGGACAGAAACAGCGAATCAATATGGCTCGCGGCTTTTATAAAAATGCGCCATATGTATTGCTAGATGATTGTTTTTCCGCTTTAGATGCAGTAACAGTTACAACAATATTAAATTCATTACATAATGTAAAAGATCAGACGATTCTATGTATTTCACAACGACTAGAGGTTGTAGAGAAAGCAGATAAAATACTAGTATTTGATGAGGGGCGTATCGTAGAAGAAGGTACTCATGAGGAATTATTAGCTAACAATGGTTTATACCGTACCTTATATGAAGCGCAGAATGGAGGAGACCATCATGAAGAAGCGTGATCTAAGAAATGACTGGGCTCTATTCTTCTATATAACTGCCTACATTAAGCCTTATTTAGGTATTCTATTTTTAGCAACTGTTGCGCTCGCAGGAAATTTAGTACTATTACTTTTACGCCCATATTTAACTAAGCAAGTTATCGATCTTGGATTTGCCACTAATGATATCGCTGTTATTGAATACTATGCTTTAATGTATGGCTTTACTATAATTGGTAGTGTATTATTTATCTTTGTAGAGAATTACTTTTTAAAAAGTTTTGGTCAAAAAATTATCTATAATATTCGTAGTATTATATTCCAAAAGATTCTTAATAAACCACATGATGAATTTTATAAGTTGCCAATTGGGAATTGGGTAACTCGCATTACTAATGATGTAGAGTCATTACGTACATTATATACAGATGTAATTCTGAATTTGGCAAGTAGCGGTTTAATGATTATTGGTATATTAGGATTTATGTATGCCATTAATGTACCTTTAGCAATAATCATGACAATTTTACTACCTATAATGGGTGGAATTATTTGGGTGTTTCAAAAGTTTTCTCGCAAAGCATTCCGTCAGGTAAGACGTTCTGTAGCGGCTTCTAATGCAAGCATCAAGGAACTGTTAAATTATATTGTAATCGTAAAATCCTATGGTGGCGAAAGAGCAATTGAGGAACGTTATAATACTGTTAATAAAGGTTTCTTAGAAGCAGGTCTTTTTGAGGTTACCACATTTTCTATTTTTAGACCGCTCGTAGATGGTCTATTCTTTGTTGCGTTAATTGTTATTTTTACAACTACGAATTTAATAGACTCCGTAGCTGATGCTGGTACAGTATTTGCCTTTATACAATATATGGACCGATTTTTCCAACCATTAAAGGAAATTGCAGATAAATATAACTCCCTACAAAGCGCATTAGCTGGTGCTGAAAGATTAGTTCCCTTATTAGAGGAAGAAGAGCGTCAGATGGCTAATGAAGTTCCTGATGAATTTAAACATATAGAGACTATTGAATTCGAGCATGTATGGTTTTCCTATGAGAATAACGACGTTTATGCGCTAGAGGACTTTACATTCACTATTAAAGCTGGAGAATTCATAGGTATTGTAGGCCCTTCTGGTAGTGGTAAATCAACACTTTTATCATTGTTGATGGGAATCTACAAACCAACAAGAGGGGCTATCTATATTAACGGTATAAATATTGCTCAATATGATAGTTCTGTGCTTCGTCATTTAATGGGATATGTTTTTCAGCAAGCTTATCTATTTAAGGGTTCCATTAGAGATAATTTAACACTTTTTGATACATCAATTTCTAATGAGGATATGGTCAATGCAGCAAAACAAGTTAACTTGCATTCTATGATTGAACACCTTCCGGAAGGGTATGACACACCGGTTGGTTATTTAGGCTCTTTATTATCTGATGGGCAAAAGCAATTATTGGCTTTTGGCCGTACCTTGATTAAAAAAACACCTATTCTATTGTTAGATGAAGCAACGGCTAACATTGATAGTCATACGGAGAAGCAAATTCAAGCAAGTATTGAAAATATTCGAGGTAGTAAAACAATCGTAAGTATTGCTCATCGCCTTTCAACAGTTAAAGATGCCAATAAAATAGTGTATATGGAATATGGTAAAATAATAGAAATAGGATCTTTTGATGAACTTATCAACTTAAAAGGGGCCTTTTATAATCTCTGGAATAATCAACACAGTGGGAGTTAGTATGGAATATATCCAATCTAAAGATAATAAGACCATTAAGCGAATTATCTCTTTAGGGCAGCGTAAAAATCGCCAAAAATATGGAGAGTACATTGTTGAAGGTATTCGATCTATTCGAGATATTGCAGCTATGGGGGCAGTAAAAACAATTGTTATACGTGAATCTAAAGCGCAAGATAAACATGTATTAGATTTATTAGACTTAGATACTGTTCAATTTGTACCTAAATTTATTGCACAAGATCCAATATTTGATAAGGTGGATAATACCGTAAATGGACAAGGTGTAGTTGCTATTGTATCAAAACCAAAATACGATATGGAAAGCATTCACATTGATGATGGTTTATATATTACATTAGATGGAGTTCAAGATCCTGGCAATCTAGGTACCATAATTCGTACAGCAGTTGCAGCAGGTGTAAAAGGTATATTTTTGATGAAAGGAACTGTGGATCCTTTTAATGACAAGACAGTGCGCAGTACTATGAGCGCCTTACATAAAATACCTTTATATGAGGATATTACCTTATCTCTGTTACATGATATGGTAACTGAGTCTAATATGACTACCTATGTAACTGCTTTAGAACATTCCAATCCTTATCATACTGTACGTTATGCTAAGCGAACTATGCTAGTATTAGGAAACGAAGGGAATGGCGTAACACCAGAGGTTATGAATCTATGTACAAATCGTATTATGATTCCTATGTATGGTGATATGGAATCCTTAAATGTAAGCGTAGCTGCTGCATTATGTATGTATAAAGTACAAGAACAATTGATGCCTTAGTATATATGATAAAAATTTATGACCTTATAAAAAGTCCTCTACTAGTATACAAGTAGAGGGCTTTTGTATTGATTTTTTAGTTGTGTATTTGGTACAATAACATATATCCTTTGTGGGAGAACAAAGTTCTCCCTTTTTTTCATGAAAAGGAAGATAACTATGTCCAAATTAATTGTAAATGCAGACGATTTTGGCCTTCATAGTGCAGTTAATGCTGGTATTATTGATGGTCATCGTAGGGGTATTATTACCAGTACCTCTTTAATGGCAGGAGGAGAAGCTTTTACAGAAGCCGTAAGTATGGCAAAACAGAACCCTAAGTTGGGCATTGGTATTCATATTACCTTGGTAGGTGGGGTGAAACCAGTATGTGATCCATCAGAAGTTTCATCACTTCTCACACCAGAAGGTGTATTTCCAGAGAACTATGTAGAATTTATTAAACGTATTTACTCTGGCAAAATCAATTATAGTGAATTACGTAAAGAGATTCATGGACAAATAGCTCAAATAATGGATACCGGCTTAAGGGTAACTCATATTGATGGACATCAACATATGCATGTTCTACCAACGGTATTGCCAATTGTGATTGAACAGGCAAAATCCTTTGGTATACATGCTATACGTATACCCGATGAGTCTACTGGTTTTATGAATTATATGTATTCCCCAATTCGATTTCTTGGTAAAGTTGGTTTATCAACGATTGCGGCTAATGCGCGACCAATCATACGAAATAATTGTATGACTACAACCCAATATTTTTGGGGCATGGCAAATGGAGGCCATATAAATCAGAAATCTCTAATGGGTATCCTAAAAGCGGTAAATAAACATTCTGGTACCCATGAATTGATGGTTCACCCAGGTAGTAATAGTAGTATTCTTAGTAAGCTTTATAATTGGGGTTATCATTGGGAAGATGAGTTGCAAGCACTCTGTTCCAGTCATACGCGATTATATATAAGTCAACATGATATAGAGCTCATTAATTATGGAGACTTGGTATGAGTAAAATGATGAAGAGAGGCATCTTTATGTTTCTCTTGTTGTTGGCTGTATCAATCGGTATCATTTACTATACTATTGATTTAGATGCATTGAAAGCCATATCATCTTTTAATAGTATTTCCTTATTATTAGCTGTAGTTGCTTTAGTATCAGGTATGTATTTTGATGGATTACGACTTCAAAGGCTCGTAAAAATTGGTGGTTACAAGTTATCGATACGAGCAGTGCTACGAGTTATTTTTAGTAATTATTTTATGGCTATGTTGACACCTGGAGCTAGCGGGGGGGCTGTCGCGCAAGTACTGGTGTTGAGAAGTTATGGCGTACCTATATCTAAAGGTACACCGATTGTATTAATACGTACCGTATTTTCCATTATGTTTTTGGTCATTATGCTGCCATTAGTATTCTTACGAGATGCTATTGAAATTCCATATATCTCTCGTGATATGCTTTTGATTTTTGCCGTGCTTGCTGTTATAGCGGCCTTAGTGGGAACTTATATATTACAGACTAAATATATGCGTCAATTTGTCTATAATCTAGCACAACGATTTAAAGCACATAACACTAAAGATTGGCTTTCTAAATTAGAAACATTAAATCAAGGTCTTGGTTTACTTTATAAACAACCTGTCCAATCTTTAATAGTTTTTATTGAATCTGGTTTGAGTTTATTATGCTTATATTGTATTGCACCCGCTTTAATGTATGCTTTCACACCAGATATTCCTATTATCGATATTTTAGATCGCATGATTTTATTAAATCTTATTTTGTATTTTGCACCAACCCCAGGGGGAACAGGCATTGCAGAAGGTCTATTTGTAGTATTATTTAGTGCCTTTGTACCTAATGGAACAGTGGGCATCATCGCTGTAGGATGGCGTGTTGTGGCTGAATATATGCCATTCTTCATCGGTATGTATGCAGTATTAACATTATATGGACGACAATTCGTTGCCCAAGAAACTTCAAGAGAACAATAAGGGAGTGTGCTCTATGTCTAAACCAAAAAAAGATAAATTTTATCTGGTTCAAGAAGATATTTTACCAGAGGCTATAAAAAAGACGATAAAAGTAAAAGAAATTCTAAAACTAGGTGAGGTTAAAACAATTAACGAAGCAGTTGAAAAAATGGATTTAAGTCGATCTGCGTATTATAAATACAAGGATTATGTTTTTCCATTTTTTGAAATTGCTCAAGGGAAAATTGTTAGTATTTATGTTTCTATGTCAAATGAATCTGGTATGTTATCAAGCGTTTTGAAAGCCATTGCTGAACGTAACGGTAGTATTTTAACGATTAATCAAGATATTCCATTACAAGGCATTGCGAATAGTAGTATTTCTTTTGAAACCAAGGATTTACAAGGTTCATTAGAAGATTTATTGCTAGATATTCGCTCTATGAAGGGTATTATCAAGGTAGAGATTTTAGGCCAAGCATAGGCTAATTAAGAGAGTAGGACGATTATGACCACTATAAAAATTGCTTTATTAGGTTTTGGTACTGTTGCACAAGGTACTTTTAACTTATTGCAAGACAATGCTGAATTAATTAAAAATCGTACAGGTGTCAATGTTGAAATTTCAAAAATTTATGTACGAAATCCAGAAAAATATAGTCATATTACATTACCAGAAACAGCTAAATATGTAACTGATATTGATGAAGTGTTAAAAGACGATTCCATCCAAATGGTAGTGGAATTGATGGGTGGTACAAACTTTGCAAAAAATTGCGTAGAAGGAGCCTTAAAAGCTAAGAAGAATGTGGTAACTGCAAATAAAGACTTACTAGCAGAAGCTGGTCCATACTTATTAGACTTAGCGAGTAAAAATGGGGTAGATCTACGTTTTGAAGCATCTGTTCTAGGTGGTATTCCTATAATCCGCACATTATATGAATCGTTAGCCGGTAATCGTATTACTGAAATCATTGGTATTATGAATGGTACTACAAACTTTATTTTGACTAAAATGTCTGAAGAAGGTTTAAGCTACCAAGATGTATTGAAAGAAGCACAAGATTTAGGATATGCAGAGGCAGATCCTACAGCTGATGTAGAAGGACTTGATGCAGCTCGTAAATTGGCAATCCTTGCATCTATTAGCTTTAACCGTCGTATTTTCTTTGAAGATGTAACTGTAGAAGGTATTACTTGTATTGATACTGAAGATATAAAATTTGGGAAAGAGTTTGGTTACAATATTAAATTATTAGGTATTGCTAAAGAAACTGCTCAAGGATTATCTTTAAATGTATATCCTGCATTTATTCCTACGACACATCCATTAGCATCTGTTCGAGGATCCTACAATGCAATTTATGTTAAGGGCAATGGTATCGATGATGTCATGCTATATGGTCGTGGTGCAGGTAGCTTACCGACAGGTAGTTCTGTAGTATCTGACATAATGGAAGTGGCAAAGAATGTCTCTTATAATGAAACAGGGCGCTTGAAACCGTTCTATTATGATCAAAAAGATATTTATTCTCCAGGTAAAATCCAATCTAGCTACTACTTGCGTTTAGCAGTGGATAATAAAACAGGTGTTCTAGCAAAAATCTCTGCAAAATTAGCAGAACAAAAAATTTCTGTTTTATCCATCGTTCAACGAAATATGGATCCAGAAACTGCAGTTCTTGCCATTGTTACATCTAAATGCCCAAGATCTTATATTTTAAATCTTATAGACTCTTTTAATAGCTTGCGCTCCGTTAAGGCTGTTAATAGTGTTATTCGTATTATGGAAGCTTAATTATGAATACTGTTCGTGTACAAGTACCTGCCACTAGTGCAAACTGTGGCCCAGGTTTTGATTGCTTAGGATTAGCACTAAATCTTTATAATATATTCAGATTTACACCAGATGAAAATGCTACAGAATATACATATACTTTTGAAGGTTTTGGTGCAGATATTTTACGCGCTGAAGATCCTAAAAAGAATCTAATTGGTTTCGCTATGGATCAAGTTTTTGCTACTGCTCAAGAACCAATTCGATATGGTCATATAACTTCTGAAACCTTGATTCCTCCCTCTCGTGGACTAGGTAGTAGTAGTACGGCTATAGTAGGGGGACTTTTACTGGCGAACGCATTAGTAAAGCATCCACTTTCAAAAGAAGAGTTACTGGTTATAGCAAATCGTATGGAAGGTCATCCAGATAATGTAGCGCCAGCTATTTACGGAAATTTATGTTGTGCTACAGGTTTAAAAAATAAGGTACTAAACACGGTCATTTCTATTCCTCCGGAGCTACATTTTGCTGTTGTAGTACCAGAAGTCATGGTATCTACTGAGTATGCTCGTTCTGTGCTACCAAATCATATTCCATTCAAAGAAGCTGTACAAAATGTAAGTCATGCTTCATTATTTGTAACAAGCTTAATTACGCATCAATTAAGTAATTTATCTGTTGCCTTAGATGACAACTTGCATGTACCTTATCGTAAGACATTGATTCCTCATTGTGATGAAGTTTTTGAAGCCGCAAAAGTTGCTGGAGCTTACGGTGCTACTATCAGTGGATCGGGTTCTACTCTAATTGCATATGTTGATAAAGCTCATGTACAAGAGGTAGCAAAGGCTATGGGGGCTGTATTCACAGCAAATGAGATTGAAAATAAAATATATTGCTTAGAAGCTGATACAACTGGAGCGTTAATTATATAGTTTATGGTATAATTATAGTGTTAGGCATAGTCCATAACAATAATTGGAGGAAACTATGAACAATATAAAAACAACACTTTTGTTAGCTACGCTAACGGCCATTTTAGTGGTTATTGGTGATATGATTGGCGGCAGAAGCGGTATGATTATGATGTTTGTCATATCCATGGGTATGAATTTTATGTCTTATTGGTACAGCGATAAAATCGTTTTAGCCCAATACAATGCTCAACCTGTTACTGCACAGTCTAATCCAAAACTATATGCAATGGTAGAGAAATTGACTAAAAATGGTAATTTACCAATGCCAAGGGTTTATATCATTCCCAGTGAAGTACCGAATGCATTTGCAACAGGTAGAAATCCTAGTCATGCAGCAGTTGCTGTTACAGAAGGTATCCAACGTCTATTAACTGATGAAGAATTAGAAGGTGTGCTTGCACATGAATTAACACATGTTAAGAATCGAGATACATTGATTAGTACAATTGCAGCTATGATGGCTGGTGCTATTTCTATGATAGCCAATATACTTCAATTCACTGCCATATTTGGGCGCTCTGATGATCGAGAAGGCACTAACCCTTTGGCGCTTCTTGGTACGATCATTATTGCACCTATCGCAGCTGGTCTTATTCAGATGAGTATTTCCCGTACTCGTGAGTTTTTAGCTGATGAGGGAGGCGGAGATATGTGTCGCAACCCATTAGCACTGGCTTCTGCACTTGCAAAAATTGACTACTACTCTAAACATGGTGCATTGCCTAATGCAAGTAATGCTACAGCCCATATGTTTATTATTAACCCTATGATGGGAATTGGTGAAAGCTTGAGCAATCTTTTTAGTACACATCCTCGCACGGAAGAACGTATTCAAAAGTTAAAGAAACAAGCTATGAATCCAAAGTATAAAGAAAAGGCAATATTATAATTAGTATCTACTGGAGGGTATCATGCAAGAAACATTAGTTTTAATTAAACCAGATGCAGTTAAACGTCAATTAAGTGGTGAAATCCTTAGCCGTTATGAACGTAAAGGCCTTGTTATTAAAGCATTAAAACTTTTACAAGTACCTCGTGAATTAGCGGAAGAACACTATGCAGAACATAAGGAAAAGCCATTCTTTGGTGAATTAGTTGATTTTATTACATCAGGCCCAGTTCTTGCTTTTGTGTTAGCTGGTGAGAACGCAATTGTATCCGTACGTGCTTTAAATGGAGCAACAAATCCTGTAGATGCTGCCCCTGGTAGTATTCGTGGTGACTATGCCCTAACAATGGATGCTAACGTAGTACATGCTTCTGATTCTCCAGAAGCTGCTGCTCGTGAAATTCATCTTTGGTTCCCTGAATACAAATAATCTCAAGGTTGGTATTATTTAGCTTTTATTTCTACATCCATGTATATCTATAGGAGGTAATCATATGGCAAGTAGTGTTTATACAAAAACAGGTGATGCTGGTACAACTGGTTTATACACGGGAGAACGTGTACAGAAATCATCTTTACGCGTAGAAGCTTATGGTACAATCGATGAATTACAAGCTTTTTTAGGATTGGCTCGCGCTTATGCTGAAAATCCACGTGTTGCTGCTGAATTATACGATATTGAGCGAAACTTATGGACATTAATGGCCGATATTGCAAGTTTAAATACTGCTCCGGTAATTACTGAGCAATATGTAAAGCATTTAGAAAAAGTTATTGATCGCTTTGATGCAAAGTTAGAACCTTTATCTAGTTTTGTCATTCCCGGTGAAAAACAATCTTCTGCTTATTTACATGTAGCTAGAACGATTACTCGACGTGCGGAACGCGCTTTATGGCGAGTATTAGACGCTGGTGAAAGTGTTCACGAATCTAATTTAAAATACTTAAATCGTCTATCCGACCTTTGCTTTATCTTGTGTCGTGTAGAGGAAGAACTTGGGGCTGAATAAACAAAAAAAAGCTATGTATTTTACATAGCTTTTTGCTCGTTATAGACCTATTGTGAAATTGTTTGGTTTAAAACATCTTGAGGGCTAGGATAGTAAAAGAAGATATGAGGAATTTCATAACGGAATTTTTCTCTTAATAAATTGGCTAATGTTGTTTCAAAGTTTATAATTTTATCAGCGCCGAAATCAAAGTCTTCAACTAATACTAATAGTTGTGCTTCAACTTGCGGTGCGTTTTCAGGTAAAGCTTCTGGTGGTAGAGGAACATTCACTACTACTCGTGCAGTACCAATATATTTACCTTGTCCGTCATCGATGGCAACACGATATGTATTATCCCATAGCGTAGCCATCATTTTTAGTTTCATATTCATAATTTCCATAGTATCGCTCCTTTGTTATACTTATAATGATACTGAAATTATAAATTCTTGTATAGGTGCATTATGAAATCACAAATTATATTGTGTTCCGGTGGGGCACGCAGTGGAAAAAGTGAATTTGCTGAACGTTTAGCATTGGCTACAAAGGGGCCAAAAGCTTATGTAGCTACGGGCCAAGCTTTTGATGAGGAAATGGTGGATCGCATCAAAAAACATCAAGAGCGACGAGGAAAAATATGGAATAATTTTGAAGTACCTTTACATTTAGCTGATGAATGGGAAAATATCAGTCAATCAGCAGATGTAATTCTTATAGATTGTTTAACCATGTTCACTACCAATCACATGATGGCTTATGGCTCCATTCGTGGTCAAGAAGATGCTAATAGATTAGAACAGACAATACTTTCAGAATTAGACACTTTATTAGACTCGATACAATCATGTGAAGGTAAAACAGTTATATTTGTGACCAATGAAATTGGGTTAGGTATTGTGCCGGATAATAAACTGGCTAGATATTTTAGAGATATTGCTGGTCGTGTGAATCGAGCAGTAGCTTCTGTTGCAGATAAACTCTATTTAACAATTAGTGGTGTTACCATTGAATTGAAATCACAGGAGGTTCATATAAATGGCTAAGAAAATCATGTTTCAAGGAACGAGTTCTAATGTAGGTAAAAGTATTCTTTGTACTGCATTATGCCGTATTTTTTATAGAAAAGGTTTTAAGACCGTTCCTTTTAAAGCACAAAATATGGCCCTCAATTCTTATGTGACAAAATGGGGCGATGAAATTGGCCGTGCTCAAGTCGCTCAAGCCGAAGCCGCTGGTATTGATCCAATTGTTCAAATGAATCCTGTGTTATTAAAACCTACAGGAAATCAATCGTCTCAAGTTGTATTGATGGGGAAACCTGTTGGCGTATATAGTGCCAAAGAATATCATACAAAATATTCACTAACCGCTTTAGATAAGGTTAAAGAATCTATTGATTTCTTAGACTCAAATTTTGATATGATGGTTATCGAAGGTGCCGGTAGTCCTGCAGAAGTTAACTTAAAAGCAAATGATATTGTAAATATGCGTATTGCCAAGATGACTCAAGCTCCAGTTTTTCTCATTGCAGATATTGACCGAGGTGGTGCTATTGCGTCCATTGTTGGTACCTTAGAATTATTAGAACCAGAAGAACGCGATCTTATTAAAGGTATCGTTATCAATAAATTCCGTGGTGATATCAAACTATTAGAACCAGCTCTTACATTTATTGAAGAAAAAACAGGTAAAAAAGTGGTAGGTGTTATTCCTGCCATTGAGAACCTCGATATTGATGAAGAAGATTCTGTTGCATTAGAGAACAAACGCAATAGTGGTACTAAAGATATTCAGGTCGTAGTTATGCAAACACCTAAAATCTCTAATTTTACAGACTTTGATGCACTTAATTATGAGCCAGATGTATCTGTCCGTTTTGTAGGCCCTGGAGATGTTATCGGTACTCCAGATTTAATTATATTACCTGGTTCTAAAAATACATTGGCTGACTTAACATATTTACGTGATACAGGCTTTGCTGATGAAATCAAAAAATTGGCTGCTCAAGGTACACCTGTTATCGGTGTTTGTGGCGGTAACCAAATGTTAGGTAAAACTATTTATGATCCGCATCATATGGAAGGTGATATCGAGGAAATTGAAGGACTTGGCCTTGTTGAATCCTCCACGACTATGAAGGCTCAAAAAACTACCCATCAAGTACAATTCAATGTATCTAATTTACAGTTTTTAAATGGTACTTTCAGGGGTGAAAAATTAGTAGGCTATGAAATTCATATGGGGGATACTACGCCACTAGCAGATTCGGTGTCTCGTTGCTTTACAATTACAAGTCGCAGTGAAGAGGCTGTCAATGTTATTGATGGTTTTATTGATGGTAATCATCAAGTAATGGGTACATATATTCACGGTGTATTTGATAATGACGAGTTTAGACGTTTTATTATCAATCAATTACGTGAACGCAAGGGATTACAACCATTAGATGTAGTATTCCATTATTTTGACCATAAAAATGCGGCATATAATCGCTTAGCTGATATTGTGGAGGAACATCTAGATATGGATTATATTATGTCTACCTTGGGATAGTAGAGGAGATATATGGAACATTTAGCAATTTTTCACTGGTTTTCAAAGTATAACTTTGTGTGCATACCAGTTTTAGCATTTTTATTGGATTTAATTATTGGAGATCCCAATAGTAAATATCATCCAGTGGCCATTATTGGACGTATAATATCTTTTTTTGAAGCCGTTCTTTATAAAGACACTGATAATGATACGAAGAAATTGTGGTACGGTGGTATTGCAGTAGGTTTAATTCTTATATCGGTATATATCATAGTATCTTTATTGTTATGGCTAGGTGGAGTAGTAGACGAATGGGTATACTATGCTTTCGAAGTAGTGATCCTCTACATTGCCATTTCTCCACGTTCATTGGCTGGCGCAGGTTTTACCATTAGTCAGTTAATAAAACAAGGTAATATTGTAGATGCTCGCAAACGTTTATCATGGATTGTGGGACGAGATACGGAAGACTTAGATGAAAGCGAAATCACTCGGGCTACAGTAGAAACGATTGCGGAAAATACGGTAGATGGTATTATTGCACCTTTTTTCTTTTTTATTATCGGTGGCCCTATGGGGGCTATTCTTTATAGAACTGCTAATACTATGGATTCTATGTTAGGCTATAAGAATCAAAAGTACTTGTACTTTGGTCGCGTAGCTGCACGCTTTGATGACATATTAAATTGGATTCCTGCCCGAATTACCTTTGTATTATTTGTAATTTCTGCATTCTTTTTACGCTTTGATGCTAAAAAGGCAATAGAAATCGGTTTACGTGATGCAAAAAAACATCCTAGTCCTAATGGGGGGTATGCAGAAGCACCTGTGGCAGGGGCCTTACATATCCGTTTAGGTGGTTACAATCAGTATTTCAAAAAAATGACCTTCCGTGAATATATGGGCGATCCTATTGAAAAGCTAAACCGTAACCATATTACTCGAACAATTTATATGATGTATGTTACGACTATACTAATGGTTATCATTAGTACAGTCATTACCTATGGGATGAATGTATAATGACACCTTTTTTTATAGCACTACAATTTTTAACGCGTTTAAAAATTGTAAATCAAACTGAATGGTCTGTAGAGGACTTTGGTAAATCTGTTGTAGCCTTTCCTTATGTGGGCCTTATTATTGGTCTCATATTAGCTATATTATATGGCGTATTATCGCCATTTATTCCGATTATGCCATTGATGTTAATTATCGTTGTGGCTGAGTTTTTAATAACTGGTGGCCTTCATGCTGATGGTTTGATGGATACAAGCGATGGTTTGTTTTCCGGCCGTGAAAGAGAACGTAAACTAGAAATCATGAAAGATAGTCGTATAGGCTCCTTTGGAGTTGTTGCTTTTGTATTTGTTACACTTTTGAAATGGCAATTATTAGCTTCGATTCCATCGGCTGAATTTATACCTATGGCACTCATTATGATGCCTTTAATGAGCCGTTGGTCTATGGTTTTTAGTATTCGATCCTATCCATATGCTAGAGAACAGGGGATGGGGGCAGCATTTGCTAATTTAGCACCTAAACATGTTATTACTTATAACACCATATCTACGTTCTTTATGCCTATTCTATTACTATTAATCGGTTTAGTATTATATACACTTTTATATGGTGCTTATGCAATTTTTTCAGCACCTGATGTAGGGTATTTAGTAGGATTAGGTGTGTTAGTATATGCTACTATAGGTATTTTCCAAATCAATATTGTTAGCATGATTATTACGTATATTATTAACCGATTATTAAACCGCTATATTGTAAAAGCGTTAGGTGGCACTACTGGTGATACATATGGATTTGTTGTGGAAGTAACTGAAGTATTATTGATATTGGTATATAGCATAATTGTATCTATACTATCAGCTACGGTAGTTAATAATCCAACTATGTTCTAACTCTAAATTTTTGATTTTCAAAGTTTTAATATTTTTAGAACGTATACTTTATTTGATGTGAAAGGAGTTTAATGTGACCTATTATGTAAGAGCCCCAGGTACATGTGGGGAATTTCTACAAGGTTCTATTGATGGTCAGTCATTTTTAGTGACATGTCCAATTAATCGATACTCCTATGCATTGAGTAATGTAATACAACCTTTTTCTAAAGAATTTTGTGCACTTCAACCAAAGTCTGCACAAGCTCGTAAATTAGTACAAGAGTTGGTCCAACAAAAAAATAAAAATCAAATTTGCCCGCCTGTGTATGTAAGATCTGATATTCTACAAGGAAAAGGCATGGCTTCAAGTTCGGCAGATATTTCTGTAACAGCTATGGCTACAGCTTTGGCCATGGACTATGATTTATCATTAAAAGAACTTGAGCAAATTTGTCTATCTGTAGAGCCTACAGATGCCTCTTTTTATCAAGGTGTAACTCAGTTTGATTATATTAAAGGGACTATCTCTAAGCCATTAGGTATGTGCCCACCTTTAAAAATCCTCGTTTTTGACGAAGGCGGTAGCATTGATACAGTTAGCTTTAATAAACAAGCAGATTTACAAAATAAAATTTTAGAAAAAGAATCTATTATACAAGAATCCTTTGATTTGTTTAAACAGGGGCTTACAACGCATGATATAAAGCTTATTGGCCAAGCTGCTACATTGAGTGCCTTTGGCAATCAGCGTATTTTATATAAACCTAATTTATATGACTTTCACGATGTAGGTAATTCTTATAATAGTGTAGGAACAATCATCGCTCATAGCGGAACCATTATGGGACTATTATTCCCCGTTGATTATGGTCGTATTAATGATTGTAAGAATGAGATTTTGCGTAAGTTGCCACAATTATCCTATGTAGATACGGTTGAAACTACGAATGAAGGATTAACTTATATCAAACGATAAAGTATTTCATAGAAAGAGAATAGTATGTCTAAAATACATGGGGGCAATATCTTTCAGTTTGCCCATGAACAACGAATTGAACCATATGAGGTTATTGACTTTAGTGCTAATATCAATCCACTAGGCCCTAGCCAACGTGGCTTATCTGCATTAGAACCTCAATTGCGATATATATCACATTATCCGGATGCTACAAATGATGATATATTAAATGCCATTGCTGATATCTATGGTATGAATAAAAATCAAATTGTAGTTGGCAATGGAGCGGCAGAGCTATTATATGCAATTTGTCGGTTACCTGGCTATACGGGCGCTTTTGTTCCCGCACCAGGTTTTTCTGAATATAAAGCTGCTTTAGAAGCAAGTAGAATTCCAGTACGCGATATTTATTATAGACCACGGGAAGATGAACATGGAAAACCTTATTTTGAGGTTCCTTATTTAGCATTAGAAACTTTTGCAGCCGAGTTAAAAGGGCAAGATGGTCGTATTATTGTATTTCTAGGTAATCCCAATAATCCAGATGGTACGTTACTTGATAAGAACCATATTCGTACTATTGCAAGCATGCTGAAAGATGCTAATAGTTTACTTGTTATAGATGAGTCCTTTATCGATTTTGTTGGTAACGACACATTACAAGATAATGAATACACCATGCGCTCCCTAGTTAACGAGTTTGATAATATTATCGTGGTTCATTCTTTTACAAAATTCTATGCCGTGCCAGGGCTACGAATTGGTGCTGCTTTCAGCAATCCTCTTATCATTGAGCAACTAAATAGTTTTATTCCAACTTGGTCTGTTAACACATTAGCTCAATCCTATACAGAGGCGGCTTTGAATGATGTAGAGTATGTGAAACGAACAAAACAAGTATTACATGAAGAGCAACTTTTTATGTATAACTCATTAGATACTATAAATGGTATTACTGTATATCCGCCTTCAGCTAATTTTATATTGTTCCACATTGAACAAGAAGGAATAACAGCAGAGTCGATTAATGAAGCGCTTAAAAAATATAATATGATTGTTCGCAACTGTGATTCTTATATGGGATTAAATAATCAATGGGTTCGCGTTGCAATAAAAGATCATGATACTAATGTTAAGTTAGTAGAAAAATTAACAGATATTTTGAAAGTATAGGAAGACTATGAAAACATTGTATATTGTGCGCCATGGTGAAACTGATTGGAACAAAATGGGAAAATACCAAGGCATCACAGATGTTCCACTTAATGAAAATGGTTTAAATCAAGCAAAGGCATGTGGTCAGGCTCTTAAAGATGTTAAATTTGATCGCATATTATCTAGTGATTTGAGTCGTGCTTTAGTTACAGCTGAAGTCATTCGCGGTGAACGTACTATTCCTATTACAGTAGATAAACGCTTACGAGAACTTAATTTTGGCGATTGGGAAGCTATGTTATTTTCAGATATCGAAGATCGTTGGCCTGGTTTGATAGATGAAATGTATTTGCGACCACATCTAGTTAAGGTTCCTAATGGTGAAAGCTTTAAGAATTTACAAGACCGTGCATGGGCAGGTCTAGAGGAATTCATCAATGTTAATAATGAGGAGGAAACACTTCTCATTGCTTGTCATGGTGGAACTATACGAACATTATTGTGTAAATTATTAGATATTTCCATTAGTCATTGTTGGAATTTTAGTCAAGGTAATACAGCAATTAATCGTATATTCTATAATGGCATGGGAGAATTTGATCATAATATTTTAAACTTGCTCAATGATACAGCACACGTAGATGTATTACAAGGTCATGCATAATGCGACTAGATAAATTATTAGCCAATAAAGCCTATGGTAGTCGAAAAGAAGTCCATCAACTCATAAAGGATAGAAGGGTTACCATCAATGGTAGTATAACAACGAAAAAAGATACTCATATTGATATTGATGTTGATATAGTTGCTGTTGATGGTAAGATTGTTAGTACTACTCAACTATATTATGTAAAATTTCATAAGCCAAAGGGCTATGTTACAGCGGTAGAAGATTCTAGTCACCCTGTTGTTATGGATTTACTCCCTCCAGAATTCATAAAAATGGGAGTAGTTCCAGTAGGCAGATTAGATAAGGATACAGAAGGACTTTTACTATTAACTAATGATGGTGTGTGGGGACATTCTATCATCAATGGTAATAAACATGTGCCTAAGGTTTATTACGTAGAATTTGAAGGAGCGCTATCTGATGAAGGTATACAACGTATTAAAGAGGGAATTCTTCTTGGAGATGGTACGCAATGTAAACCGGCAGAAATTGAATTTGTATCGTTACATTCAGTACATGTAACAATTGAAGAAGGCAAGTATCATCAAGTTAAGCGCATGATTGGTGCTGCAGGTGGTACTGTAACATATTTGAAACGTCTTACGATTGGTCATATTGATTTAAGTGGCATTGAAGAGGTTGGTTCTGCAATGGAATTGACCGTTGAACAGATAGAGGGCTTTAAAAAATAGCATAAAATTCTATTCAATATAGGCATTTTATGGTAAGATTAATTGTACTTTATAGACTAGGAGCAAGATTATGAATGGATTAAATCTGCTACAACAGTATATTAAAGAGCAAGAATTAACAGGCGTCATTTTAATAAGCCCTATAAATTTACATTATTTTGCAGGCTTTACTGGTACTACAGGCTTTGCTATCATTACTCAAGATAAAGCCTTTATGATTACTGATTTCAGATATACTGAACAAGCAACAAAACAATGTGAAGGGTACACAGTGATTCAATATGAAACAACTGTTATGGATACTCTTGTAGATATATTCAATGAATATCATATTCACGAAGGTTTATTCGGTATAGAAGGCAAACAAATGCCTGTGGATACGTATGAAACTTTATGTGATACATTAGATGAATGCTTTAATTTTACATCTATCAATTTTGCAAAACTACGTGCGGTTAAGCGTGAAGACGAATTAGACTTATTGCGTAAAGCTGCTAAAATTGGTGATGATGCTTTTGCTGCCTTGCTACCACAACTAAAGGTAGGGATGACAGAAAACGAAGCGCGCATTATATTAGAATCAGAAATGTTAAAACGTGGATCAGAGGAACCTTCCTTTGCAACCATTGTTGCTTCTGGTAATCGTTCTAGTATGCCTCATGGTGTAGCCAGTGATAAGGTCATTGAAGCAGGTGATTTTGTTACTTTTGACTTTGGTGCAGTATATAAGGGTTATCATTCTGATATGACTAGAACTATTGTAATGGGGGCTGCCTCTGAATTACAAAAGAAGCTGTATGGTATAGTTTTAGAAGCACAAAAACGTGGCGTAGCTGCAGTTCGGGCTGGTATTACTGGTAAAGAACTTGATGCAGTTTGTCGTGATTATATTAAAGAACATGGATATACCAAGGAATTTAATCATGGTACTGGACATGGCGTAGGTCTTGAGATTCACGAAGAACCAGTAGCCAATACTAAATCCGATACGGTATTTACAGAAAATATGATCATTACGGTAGAACCTGGCATTTATATAACAGGTACTATCGGATTGAGAATAGAGGATAGTGTCATCGTCAAATCTGACGGCTATGAGGTGTTGACACATAGTCCAAAAGAGTTAATTGAAATAGGTATTTAGAAGGAGAAGAGTTAGATGATTTCCAGTAATGATTTTCGTCCAGGTGTAACCGTTGAAATTGACGGTAATGTATGGCAAGTAGTTGATTTCCAACACGTTAAACCAGGTAAAGGTGCTGCATTCGTACGTACTAAAATGAAAAACTTGCAAACTGGTTCTGTAGTTGAGCGTACATTTAATGCAGGTGAAAAAGTGCCTAAAGCACATGTTGATCGTCGTCGTATGCAATACTTATATGAATCTGATGGCTCTTATACATTCATGGATAACGAAACTTATGATCAAGTTGAACTTACCCTTGAACAATTAGGTGATGCTAAAAACTTCCTTCTTGAAAATATGGAAGTATCCATCATGTTCTTCCAAGGTATCGTAATCGGTATCGATTTACCTGTAGCTGTTGAACTTCGCGTAGTTGAAACAGATCCTGGTATTCGTGGCGATACTGCAACTGGTGGTAATAAACCAGCCGTATTAGAAACAGGCTACACTGTAAAAGTACCTCTCTTCATTGAAGTAGATGATGTACTTCGTATTGATACTCGTACAGGACAATACATCGAACGTGCCTAATACTCATTGATATGTATTGGGGCAAGATCTTTTCAAGGAATCTTATTCCCCATATATCGTAACATTTGCACTGTAAGCACTTGTCGTCTATGTAATTATATATAGGGACAGGTGCTTTTTTTGAAAGAGGCCAGTATGACCAAGAAAAATACTGAACTAGAGTCGGGTAAAATTAAGATTAACGATGATGTGTATGCTACAATTGTAACAATGACAGCGCTTGACACAAAGGGAATTCATCATATGAGTTCCACCTTTAATGATGGTGTTAATACCTTCTTTAGACGTAAATCTGATCATGAAGGTGTAAAGATATCATTTAATGATGAAGGGGCAATTTCTGTTACTTTATATGTTTGCATTCAATATGGGTACCGTATTCCTGATGTTGTTTTACGTCTACAAGAGCGCATTAAAACTGCTTTAGTCTCTTATACAGAAATTGAGGTTCAAACTATTGATGTAGTTGTACAAGACATTATTTTTGATGATTTAGTAACACCTCAACAGCCATAGGAGGTATCTCTATGAGTTCAGATAATCAATTAAATTATGGTTTAGACACGGATACTATTGATATTGCAGATTCTGTCATCATTGATGTAGCAACAAAAACTTTAGGAACCATTCCTGGTATTCATTCTTTAAGCCCACGCTTTTACGATGAGTTGGTAGAGGGTATTACCCATGCTTTTGGTCAGCGTAGCTTACCTGGTATCAATGTAAAGCATCGTAAAGATTTTATTGAAATTAACATTTATATTAAAGCATTGTATGGATATAATCTCATTGAATTATCGAAACAATTGCAATTAGAAATCAAACAAACCTTAAAAAATATGCTAGATCTTGATCATATTAAGGTTGATGTGCATATTGAAGGTATTGTAAAAGAAAAGGAGCCAGTTTTACATGGTAACTAAGCGAAATCGGCGAGAGGCTCGTCAATACGCATTCCAAATGTTATATGCCAATGAATTTCATACTGATCAAAATGATGTTCAATTTCCCGAAGGAAACATTCATAAAGCAATGGATAAGGCATATGCAAATAGTATTATAGAGGGTGTACTATCAAATGTTGAAGCAATTGATGCTACATTACAGCCATTCTGTAAATCTCGTAAAGTAGCAAATTTAGATAAGGTGGATCGTTCTATCTTACGTATTGCTGTTTGGGAAATGACCAATAAAGTGGAATCTTTAGAGCCATCTATTGCTATTAATGAAGCCATTCAATTAGCTAAAGAGTTTGGCTCTGATGCATCTTATAAATTAATTAATGCAATCTTAGACGCATATAATAAGAGTAAATAATGAAACGATATTACTTAGGCATTGATACGAGCTGTTACACCACAAGTTGTGCCATTATAGATAGCGACTTTCACATAGTAGGGGAAGCACGTAAAATCTTAGAGGTAAAACCAGGTGAGCGAGGACTACAACAATCAAATATGGTCTTTCAGCATACAAAGGCGTTGCCTAAGTTAATGTCAGAGTTGCCTCAGGTACCAATTAGCGGCATAGGTGTTAGTGGCTTTCCGCGCCGTGAAGAACGCTCTTATATGCCTGCCTTTATGGTCGGGTTAGGACAGGGGCAAACCTTGAGTCATCTTATGAATGTGCCTTTACATATTTTTGCACATCAAGAGAATCATATATTAGCTGCTTTGAGGGATTTAAAAAATATTCCTAATGACCCATTTTTGGCATTACATCTATCAGGTGGCACGACAGAACTATTATATTGCCATTATCAAGGAAACGGTATTTTTGAATCTCATATCGTTGGTGGTTCTAGAGATTTACAAGGGGGACAATATGTTGATCGCATAGGTGTCGCGTTGGGCTTACCATTTCCTGCAGGTAAACATTTAGAGGCATTAGCATTACAAACTACAGAATATGAACCATTGCCATCATCTGTAAAAGACGGATGGATTAGCTTTGCCGGTCCTTGTAGTGCTGCTATGCGGCGTATAAATAACGCTATGAGTGATATAGATAAATCTAAGTTAGCTAGAGCTGTTTTTACTTCCATTGGAAATGCTCTAGAAAAAATGATTACTTATCATACTAAAGAGAAACCTGTACGTGCACTCATTGCTGTAGGTGGTGTGATGAGTAATAGTTTACTTCGTAAGCGGATGGAAACCTATTGTAAACGAAATCATCTCCAATTACATGTGGCGCAACCACAATTCTCTGTTGATAATGCCACAGGTAATGCTTTTGGTGCTGCTTATTTACAAGAATCTAGAGGATAATCGTGAATGTATTAACCATTACACAATTAAACAATCTCATAAAACGTACCTTAGATCGTGAATATCTATTAAAGAATGTATATGTAAGTGGTACCATTATTAATGCAAAACGTCATAGCAGTGGTCATATGTATTTTTCTTTAAAAGATGAGGAATCTGCTATTGATGTGACAATGTGGTCTAGTACCGTCATGCAAAAGGGACTAGCTAATGCCATTCAAAATGGTTTATTAGTAACTGTAAAAGCATCTGTTAACTTTTACAATAAAATGGGCCGTTTAAATCTCATTGCATCAGATATGCAAATAGGTGCTAAAAGTCCGTTACAGCTCGAATTTGACGCTCTAAAACGAGAGTTAACTGCTTTGGGGTACTTTGATGATAGCCATAAAGTAGGTTTACCCTATATGGCGAGTTGCATTGGTATTGTTACATCCCAATCTGGTGCTGTATTACATGATATTCTACATGTTAGTAAACAACGCAATCCACTAGTTCAATTTAAATTGTTTTCCGTTCCTGTACAAGGTAGTACCGCAGGCCCAATTATAGCAAAAGGAATTGCTACGGCAGATGCTGATCCAGATATTGATGTCATCATCGTTGGTCGTGGTGGTGGATCTATGGAGGACTTGTGGTGTTTCAATGATAGAGCTGTTGTAGAGGCAATTTATAATGCTCATACACCGATTATTTCGGCGGTAGGTCATGAAACAGATTACACCTTATGTGATTATGTAGCTGATGTACGTGGTGCTACGCCTAGCCATGCTGCAGAAATGGCAGTACTTCCAATTACTATATTACAAGATCAGTTGACAGAAAAAGAAGAGTATTTACACGAATATATACGCTATACACTACAACAAAAACGTACAGATTTAACATTGCTCTTTAATCGAAAACTTGGCATTCCAGCTCTGCAATTTTTACATAAGCAAAAATCACACTTACAAGAGCTTTCTCAAACTCTAACTAATGCAACTAAAGAACGATGTAATGCAGAGAGACATAGCTTAGCATTATTGGCACAACAGTTAGAGTCACTAAATCCATTACAAATGATGATTAAAGGTTTTGCAAAGGTTGAGCATGATAACAAACCTATTACTTCGGTTGCCCAATTACAACCAAATGACGATATACGAGTTACACTAGCTGATGGTTATATTACTGCTACGGTAAAGGAGGCGCACAAGGATGGCCGCATCACTAAAAAGTTATGAGAAAAAATATAAGGCCTTAGAAGATATTGTTAAGCAATTAGATGATGGGGATATGACCATTTCTGAGCTTTTATCACAATATAAAAAGGGCTTAACTTTGGTAAAAGAATGTGCTGAAATGCTCGATTCTGTTGAAAATGAAGTACAACAAATTATCGAAGAAGTCCGCATCAGCGAATAAGGAGATTCTATGTTCAAAGATTATTTAGCATCTAGCAAACAAAATATTGAACAATGGTTAGGCGAAGTACTTAATAGCCCAAATCAAGAATTTGAACAACTTTATGAATCTATGAATTATAGTTTAATGCAAGGTGGCAAACGAATACGACCTATTTTAACTAAGGCTGTGTTAGAAATGCTTCATAAAGAGCCAGCTGATTATAAGGAATTTCTATGTGCTATGGAGTGTATCCATACGTATTCATTAGTCCATGATGATTTACCAGCTATGGATAATGATGATTATCGCAGAGGTAATTTGACCAATCACAAAGTATACGGTGAGGGACTTGCTATTTTAGCCGGTGATGGGTTATTAACATATGCCTTTCAATTGATGACTTCAAATACAGTTGCTAGTGCACAGCAAAAACTAGATGCTATACAATGTGTTGCTACTGCGGCTGGTCCAGAAGGTATGGTTGGGGGACAAGCCTTTGATTTGCTCAGTGAAGATAAACATATTCCTTTAGAAGAATTAAAGGTTTTACATACTGGTAAAACAGGTGCACTATTTAACGCTTCTGTAGAATTAGGTCTTATTCTTGGATGTGCTAATAATACCACGCGAACATTCCTTATGGAATATTCTAATTGCCTGGGATTATTATTCCAAATTACTGATGATATTTTAGATGTAACCGGTACTATTGAAGAATTAGGGAAAACACCCGGTAGTGATATTCGCCAACATAAATCTACCTATGTATCTTTACTAGGTTTAGAGCAAGCAAAACATCAAGCCTACCTAGTAGGTAGCCAAGCTCATGATGCGTTAAACTTGGTTTCTTATGATACAACTATACTATCAGCATTAATTGATTATCTTTTAGAACGTACGAATTAATGGGTATTACCTGTAGAAGGTATAAACAATGATTGATATATTACCACAAATAGCACATAATTATATCGCACAAGCTGCATTTTGGGGCTGGTTTACGGCTCAAGCTATCAAATTTGTATGGCAACTCTTAAGACATGGTAAATTCCGACCAGAGCGCCTTGTTGGATCTGGTGGTTTTCCAAGTTCACATACATCATTTGTAATTGCTACAACAACAGCGATTTACCTTAAAAATGGTGTAACGGATCTATTTATAATATCCTTAGTATTTTCAATTGTTGTTATGTATGATGCGTCTGGTGTACGATTAGAGGCAGGACGACAAGCTCAAATACTTAATCAAATTGTAGATTATTTTACCAAAAAGAATATACCTGTTGTCATTACACGTAAAGAAGCATTAAAAGAGTTGTTGGGACATACACCTATCGAAGTATTTGGTGGTTTAATTCTCGGTATTCTTGTGGCCTTTATTCAGTTTTATTGTATTTATCATGGTGTAATATGAACAATAAAGAACGATTAGATATACTCCTCGTTAATCGAGGCCTTTTTGAAAGTAGAGAAAAAGCAAAAGCAGCTATTATGGCGGGGCTTATCTTTATAGATACTACGCGCATAGATAAAGCAGGCACCAAGATTCCTGCGGATGCTAATATTATTGTAAAAGGCAATACCCTACCTTATGTAAGCCGTGGAGGACTTAAATTAGAAAAGGCTATTCAAACTTACCCTATCGATTTACATGGGGCTGTGATGATTGATATAGGAGCTAGTACAGGTGGTTTTACAGATTGCGCATTACAAAACGGTGCGTCTAAGGTCTTTGCCATCGATGTAGGATATAATCAATTAGCTTGGAAATTACGCCAAGATTCACGTGTGATTAATATGGAGAAACAAAATATCCGTACTGTTACCGCTGAACAAATAGGTGAACTTGTTGATTTTATTTCTATTGATGTAGCATTTATTTCTTTAGACAAAGTTTTACCAGTAGCTACTAATTTATTAAAAGATACGGGCTCACTTGTGGCCTTAATAAAACCACAATTTGAGGCTGGTAAAGAAAATGTTGGTAAGGGCGGTATAGTGCGAGATAGTGAAATCCATAAAGAAGTTTTACATCGTATTCTACACGTTGCGTATGATTGTGGATTGTATACACATGGCTTAACTTTCTCACCAATTAAAGGTATGGAAGGCAATATAGAGTTTTTAGGTTATTTTAAAAAGTACGAAGAAGGGGCCTTAACCATTGATGATACTTTGATTGATACAGTGGTTGCAGAAGCCCATTCATTATAGGAGATTACTATGCGTATCGGATTCTTCCCCAATATGGGGAAAAGCAATATTATGGCAGTTCTAAAAATGGCTGCACATATTTGTAAAGATGAAGGTATCGAAGTATTTTTGCCAGATGATCTCGAATCAGATGCACCTGCACGAGTACTTAAGATTCCTGAAACTCATATTTTAAGTCGTCCAGAAATCTTCAAACAAATAGATATTGCCTTTAGTTTTGGTGGTGATGGTACCATCATCCATCTTGCAAGACAAATTTATCCATATAATGTACCTGTTTGTGGTATTAATCTTGGCGAACTAGGTTTTTTAAATCAAATTGAAATTCATCAAATGCAAAGTCATATTAAACGTATTGCTAATGGTGATTATAATATTGAAAAGCGTGGACATTTATATGCTTATATAGAACGTCATAAGGGTAAAGAGGAAGAACTAGTTCCTATCATTAACGAAATTGTTATCACTCGTGCTGAGCCTGCTAAAATGGCGCGAATTAATATGTCTATTAATAATCAACACACGCAAATGTATCCATCGGATGGTTTAATTATTTCCTCTGCTACAGGTTCTACCGGCTATAATCTATCGGCTGGTGGTCCAATCATGAAACCAGATAATCGGTCCATCATTGTCACCCCAGTAGCGCCACACTTAATTCAAGGTGTAAGCCTTGTTTTAGAGGAACATGATACGATTCAAATTACAATGCCGGAAAGAGAACCACAATTACATATTTGTATTGATGGTACATTTGACTATACTTTTACAAATAAAGAAACCTTACATATAAGCTCTAACCCTGTATATTGTTTATTTGTACGATTCAAGGATCAATGTTTCTTTGGTACACTATTTAAAAAGTTAGCATCTCGTCGAGATGAATTGTTATAACCAAATCTCAAGTGGGGTGGTTTTGTGATTAACATTAACAATGCTGTTCAATTCCAACATTTAATCTGGGATCGATGTATGGAAAATGCCAAAGTGGTAGTAGATGCTACTTGTGGTAATGGCCATGATCTTTTATACCTTTCTAAACGGGCAAAAAAAGCATGCCATCTATATGGAATTGATATTCAAATGAAAGCTATTAAAACTAGCAAAGAGCTTTTACAATCAAATGATATTGCACCAGAAGTAAGTTTAACGTTTATTCATGACTCTCATGATTTGGCAGTAGCTCATCAATTAAAAGATGAAGTTATTGATTTAATGATTTTTAACCTTGGATATTTACCTGGAGGAGATCACCAAGTTGTAACAAAACCTCACCAAACCATTGATGCCATAAATGAAGGTTTACACAAACTTTCCAAGTCTGGAGTTATTACAATAGTTGCTTACCCTGGAACAACAGAGGGATTTGAAGAAATGCAGTCTCTTAAATCGTATTTATCAGATTTAGATCAGAAAATATATAATGTATGCCATTGGCATCCGATGAACCAAATACATAATCCACCTGAGTTATTTATATTGCAAAAACGATAAAACGAAATATATCTTTATTCATTATGAATAAAACTCATACTCAGTTAGTAAAACCCCCTTTATAGGGGATTTTAATTATACATGTATATTTTTCTATTTTTAAATTATTAATTCCCTATAAATAGATGAACCTTATGAGCTATGAATTTGCACGTTATCAATATATAGAATATTAACAATATTTTAAATATTAATATAATATGCATAAGACGTATAATATATGCGATTTATACCATATATTAATTATGAATATATGGTATAATATTATCAGAAAGATACTATTCTCTTTTATGTGCAAGGTTTAAAAAAGGGAGTTCAAAATGAAACGCTATCGCTATAACAAAATTAAAGAGATCGTGCAGTCCAAGGCGATTGAAACACAAGAGGAATTAGCTGCGGCTTTACTAGAAGAAGGTATTGAAGTTACACAAGCTACAGTTTCTCGTGATATTAAGGAATTAATGTTAATCAAAATTCCTACAGGCGATGGACATTATCGTTATGCATTATCTCCAGAGGAAAATGTAGTTTTATCTCGTAGTCGTATTAACCGACTATTCCAAGATTCTTTGATTAAGGTTGATCACAGTTTAAACCAAGTTGTATTACATACAATCCCTGGTTCTGCTCAATCTGTAGCATTTTCTATCGACCATGCAAAATGGACTGAAATTATTGGTACATTAGCAGGGGACGATACTATTTTGTTAATTGCAAAATCCGAAGCTGAAGTTCCAGCAATTTTAGCGAAAATTCAAGATTTAATGAAGGACTAATAATATGTTAACGCAAATGAGCATTCGCAACTTTGCGTTGATTGAGCAAATGAATATTTCATTTAATGATGGCATTACTATCTTTACCGGCGAAACTGGGGCAGGGAAATCCATTCTTATGGATGCCTTTAGTATCCTATTAGGAGAACGCGCAAGTAGCGAGTTTATTCGTCACGGTAAAGATAGTTTTGTTATTGATGGAATATTTGATATTGCTAATCACCAAAGTATTCAAGACCTATTAGAGTCTAAAAATATCATGATAGAAGAAGGCCAGTTAATTCTATCAAGATCTTTTAACCGTAATGGCAAATCTAGTATATTGGCTAATGATCAACCAATACCTTTAAAAGCTTTAAAGGAGATTGGTCAATACTTAGCAGATATTCACGGACAATATAGCAACCAACGTTTACTAGACGCTGATACACACCATGAATATTTAGATACTTTTAATAAAGAAGGAAAGGAAGCCTATAAAGCTTATACTGATGCGTATAAAATTTATAAGCAAGCAAAACAAGATGTAGATCATTTACAAGAAAATATGTCTGAGCGCGCTCGAGAGCTCGATATGTTAAGATATCAAATCGACGAAATCGAAGATGCTGGGTTAAGCATTGGTGAGGATATTTCTATTGCGGAAGAACTTAAGCGTCTAGATAGTTTTGAACATATTGATAAGGTATTAGGTTCTTGTTATGATGCCTTTTATAATGGCCGACAACCATTACTTGATACGATTAATTCTATAAAGGTTGAGGTGAATGACCTTGTAAAATACGATGCAGAATTAAAAGAAGTATCTGAAATGGTTGACTCTGCGTATTTCCAACTAGAAGAAGCTGCACAGTCTTTAGACCGTTACAGAGACACCATCAGCTATGATGAGGAACGCTATAAATATTGTCAAGATCGAGATACTACCATCTATGGGTTAAAGAAAAAATATGGTGATTCCGTAGAAGAAATTTTAGCATATGAAGAAAAGGCTCAAGCACGTTTAGAAGAACTAGAAGGACTTGTATTTGCTCAAGATGAATTAGAAGCTCGTCTTGAAGAAGCCAAAAAAGTAGCAGAAGAAGCGTTAACAGTTTTGCACAAGGTTCGACTCAAAAATGCTAAAGTGATTGCTACAGCTTTACATCAAGAATTAGTTGATTTAGGAATGCCTAAGGGTGATATTCAATTCCATATTGAAGAAGGGGATGAACTCTCTTCATTAGGTGCTAAATCCATTGAAATGCTATTTTCTGCTAATAAAGGGGAACAATTGCTTCCGTTACATAAAGTAGCGTCTGGTGGTGAATTGGCTCGTATCGCCTTAGCCTTTAAATCAGTATTCCGTAGTGATACTTTCAAAACCATGGTATTTGACGAAATCGATGTTGGCATCAGTGGTGATATTGCACTTAAGGTAGCAGAAAAAATCCTGAATTTATCTAAAACTAATCAAGTATTTTGTATAACTCATTTACCTCAAACTGCAAGTATTGCGAAACAACACTATCATCTATCTAAAATCGAGGAAGATGATCGTACAATTTCTACATTAGCAGTTTTAAATGAGGAAGAACGAGTAACACAAATTGCGTCTATGATGTCTGGTAAGGGAATGTCTGCTACAGCACTTGCAGCGGCGAAAGAACTTATTGACCATTTTAATTGACTAAAATCGCATAATTACTTATACTAATAGTATTAAATGAATATGTTGATAGAGGTGCGAGTATTAAGAGTAATCATGAGGAGTAGGCATGCATTGATCCATGATAAAAGGGATGCTTGCCGAAGTTCGATGATTGCGACTCATCGTTCTGGTTGTCTATTTAATAGATAGACAACTGTCATCAATCTTGTATTGGTGGAGTGCTATCATTGAGCTTTTCGTAAGAGTATATATAGCTATATAATCTATAAGGCCAGTGGATGCATCCACTGGCTTTTTTGGAGGTATATATGATTCGAGTAATGGTAAATGGCGCTGGCGGCAAAATGGGTCGTGAAGTGGTCAAAGCAGTACATAACGATCCTGATTTAACATTAGTTGGTGGTATTGATCCGACTAAGGCAGGGGAAGATGTAGGCTCTGTAGCAGGAATCGAACAATTAGGTATCAAGATGAATGCCTCCATCGATGAGGTATTAGATACAAATAAACCTGATGTGATTGTAGATTTCACTAATCCTGCAGTTATTTATGAAAACGCGAAGAAAATGTTATCCGCTGGTATTCATGTGGTCATCGGTACTACAGGATTGACCGCAGGACAACGTGATGAACTTGATACAATAGGTCGTTCCAATCAAGCGAATTGCTTAGTGGCTCCAAACTTTTCTCTTGGGGCGGTAATGATGATGAAAGTGTCTGCAGAGCTCGCTCCATATTTCCCTAATGTAGAAATTATAGAATTACATCATAATCACAAATACGATGCGCCTTCTGGCACAGCTATTTTAACAGCTAAATTGATTAACGATGCTAAACAAGCTGCTAAGGTAACTGCTGATGAGGATTTAACTCGTGAAAGCTTACTAGGTGCTCGTGGTGCTAAGGTTGACGATGTAACAATTCATAGTGTACGCCTTCCAGGTTATGTGGCTCATCAAGAAGTATTATTTGGTGGTTATGATGAAACATTAACCATACGTCATGATAGCTTAAGCCGTTTATCTTTTATGCCAGGCGTAGTATTAGCATGTAAAAAAATTAGTTCTAAAACTGGCTTAACATACGGTTTAGAACATTATTTATAATATTTGTGCAAGGAGATGTATCAATGAAAAAACCTAATATTGCAATTCTAGGTGCTACTGGTGCAGTAGGTGCTGAATTTATTACACTTATTGAAGAACGTAACTTTCCTTATGAAAACTTAAAACTATTAGCTTCCGCTCGTTCTGCAGGTACAGAACTTACTGTGAATGGTAAAACATATATTGTAGAAGAAGCAAAACCTGAATCTTTTGATAATATTGATATTGCGCTATTTGCAGGTGGCTCTATATCTAAAACATTAGCGCCAGAAGCCGCTAAACGCGGTGCTATTGTAATCGATAACTCTAGTGCATTCCGTATGGATCCTGAAGTTCCACTCGTAGTACCAGAAGTTAACCCAGAAGATATCTTGAAACATAAAGGTATCATTGCAAATCCTAACTGCTCTACAATTATCATGAGTTTAGGATTAAAACCTCTTCATGATCTCTCTCCAATTAAACGTGTAGTTGTAAGTACATACCAAGCTGTATCTGGGGCAGGTAAAGAAGGTATTGAAGAACTTGAAAATCAAGTAAAACAATATACTGCAGGCGAAGAAATGACAGCAAATCTGTTACCAACCGGCTCTGCTCCTAAACACTATCCTGTAGCATTCAACTTATTGCCACAAATCGATGTATTCTTAGAGAACGATTACACTAAAGAAGAAATGAAGATGGTTTACGAAACACAAAAAATCCTTCATGACGAAACTATTCAAGTAGTTCCTACTACAGTGCGTGTTCCTGTATATCGTTCCCACTCTGAGTCTGTCTTGGTAGAAACAGCGGAGCCTGTATCTGTAGAGACTTTCAAAGCAGCATGTGAAAAATTCCCTGGTTTACAAGTTAAAGATAATCCTGCTGAACAAATTTACCCTATGCCATTGTATACATCTAATCAAAACGACTGTGAAATTGGTCGTATTCGTAAAGACTTATATAATGACAAAGGTATGAACTTCTGGATTGTAGGGGATCAAATTCGTAAAGGTGCAGCTCTTAACGCGTTGCAAATTGCTGAGTACTTGGTGGAAAAACAAGCATTTTAATCTATCAAGGGGAGGACATATATGAAAACCTTTGGTCGAGTGTTAACAGCTATGGTGACATCCTTTAATAATGATGGATCCGTAAATATTGAAAATTGTGTTGCTATCGCCAATCATCTGTTAGATAATGGCTCTGATGGTCTTGTGGTTTGTGGTACAACGGGTGAAAACCCAACTATGTCTATAGACGAAAAATTAGCTCTATTTAATGCGATTGCAAAAGAATGTGGACATAAAGGTTCGATTATTGCTAATGTAGGTAGTAACGATACAAAAGCTTCTGCAGACTTTGTAAAGGAAGTCTCTAACATCGATGGTATCGATGGTTTGCTAGTTGTAGTACCTTATTACAATAAACCGAACCAACAAGGTCAATATTTGCATTTTAAAACTATTGCAGAAGCTACTACATTGCCAATCATGGTATATAATGTACCAAGTCGTGTGGGTACAGGTATTTTCCCAACTACCTTAGTTCAACTACATAACGAATATCCACATATTTGTGCTATCAAAGAGGCAAGTGGTAATTTAATGATTGCTTCTGAAATTAAGCGTTTAATGCCTGGAGATGATTTCATGGTATATAGTGGAGACGATGGTCTTACATTACCGATGTTATCTATTGGAGGATGTGGAGTCGTATCTGTAGTATCTCATGTAGCAGGCAAAGATATGAATGCTATGATTCAAGCTTATGAATCTGGCCATAACTACGAAGCGATTCGTATTCATCAAGCTTTATCAGAAATTATAAAAGCGATGTTCATCACCACAAATCCGATTCCTGTTAAATATGCAGCCCGTAAAATTGGCTTACCTGTGGGAAAATTTAATTTACCAATGTGTGAACCAACGGCTGATGAAGCAGCATATATTGATAAAGCATTAGCAGAATATCTAAAATAAAATATCAGTATAAAATAAAAAACCAGTAACTACATTGTAGCTACTGGTTTTTATTTTATACTACAATCTTACTGTTATTTTTGATTAGAGTGACATTATTTGTATTATATTAATTGTATTTTAATGTAAAAATTTATAATTATGGTATAATTTCTCTGGAGATAGTATTTTTAACTATACTCTAGTCTACTGTTAATTCATGATAAACAGACAAATTGTGAAAGTTCGAACCGACCAATATGGCGGGTACATTTAAAACACAAGGAGTTTAGCATGATACTAACAATGTTAAAAGGTAAAATTCACAGAGCTACTGTGACACAAGCAGAGCTTGATTATGTAGGGAGCATTACAATTGATACAGATTTATTGAATGCATCCGGAATACGAGAATATGAACAAGTTCAAATTGTAAATATTAATAATGGAGCACGTTTTAGTACATATACTATTGCCGGAGAAGCAGGTAGTGGTGTTATATGTTTAAATGGTGCTGCTGCACGACATGTGCAAGTACATGATAAGATAATTATCATGTGTTATGCACAGCTTGATGAAAGCGAAGTTGAGAGCCATAATCCTCTCGTTGTATTTGTAGATAATAATAACAAGATAAGTCATATAAAAAACTATGAGAAACATGGTTTATTAGTTGATCAAAAATAATTGTCATTGATCGAATTACAGTAGACTGTATAGGACTATCTTCGTATTTACAATATAACGGAGGAATATAATGGAATTTATAACAACTATCGAAAATGTACGGAATACAGTAAATAGCTGGAGAAAAGAAGGTTACACAATTGGTTTTGTACCAACCATGGGATTCTTACATGAAGGACATGCTGCATTAATAGATCAAGCTAGAAAAAATAACGATAAGGTCATTGTCTCTATATTTGTAAATCCTATTCAATTTGGAGAAAATGAAGACTTGAGTACTTACCCTCGTGATATTAATAGCGATAAAAAGTTATGTGAATCACATGGTGTCGATCTTATTTTTGCTCCAAATCCGGAGGAAATGTACCAAGATAAAAAGGCATTTGTAAACATTGCGGATTTATCTGATACATTGTGTGGTATTCGCAGACCAATTCACTTTAAAGGCGTTTGCACTGTGGTGGCAAAATTCTTTAATATTATTCAACCAACAAATGCGTATTTTGGTGAAAAAGATGCACAGCAATTAGCCATTATACGTAAAATGGTCTTTGATTTAAATTTTCCTGTCAATATTATTGGTGTTCCCATTGTTCGTGAAGAAGATGGTTTAGCAAAATCTTCTCGTAATACATATTTGTCTAGTGAAGAACGGAAAGCCGCTACCATATTGTATAAAGCTATTCAATTGGGAAAACAAACTACACAATATGGTTGCTCTACTAAATGTATCATTGATACTATGACAGACACTATACAAACCGAACCGCTTGCTAAAATAGATTATATTTCAGTTGTTGATGCTAAGACTATGCAACCTGTACAAGAGGTTACTGCCCCAGTATTAGTGGCTATGGCTATATATATTGGTCCTACACGACTTATTGATAACTTCTCATACGATCCAAATTAAGGAGAGAAGTTATGAATCATTTACTTACACTCAACAACGTTCTTTCCAAATACTTAATTTTTACAATCCTAGGCTTTTCATGTATTGCTTATATAGTACCAGAATACTTTACTTGGGCAATCGCTTATACACCTTTTTTACTTGGTATAGCCATGTTTGGAATGGGGCTTACTATTAAGTTTGAAAGCTTATGTAGTATCCTTAGGCATCCAAAAGATATTTGTATTGGTGTACTTGCACAATATACGATAATGCCTCTATTAGCCTGGGGAATTTGCCATATATTCACATTATCACCAGATATTGTTATTGGTGTAATATTAGTAGGTTGTTGTCCTGGCGGGACAGCCAGTAATGTTATAACCTATATTGCCAATGGTGATGTCCCTTTATCTGTAGGAATGACAATTACTTCAACATTAATAGCTCCCATAGTTACACCATTATTAATCTTATATATCGGTGGCGCATGGGTAGATGTTCAAGTACTACCTATGATGATTACTATGGTAAAAGTTATTATTGTGCCAATCTTATTGGGCGCAGTAATCCAATATGTATGTAAATCACATATCAATACTTTAACCAGCATTAGTCCGATCTTCTCTATGATTGCTATTATACTGTTAATAGCAGCCATTATTGCTATCAACAAAGATAAACTATTGATTTCTGGGCTTGAAACACTTATTGTTGTTGGTATACATAATATACTAGGTCTACTACTAGGATTAGGTGTAGGAGCACTGCTTAAATTAAGATATGATAAAACTACAGCGCTAGCAATAGAGGTAGGAATGCAAAATAGTGGTTTAGCCGTAACATTAGCAGCAACAAATTTTGCATTAAATCCATTAGCAACGCTAGTAGGGGCTATTTTTAGTGTATGGCATAATATATCAGGTGCTATTTTTGCTACTCTACGGAGAGAAAATAGTTTACATTAAAAATAAACTTTATACATGCAACAAAAAAAACGGCAACAATATGTTGCCGTTTTTTTTTGTTGCTTATATTCTATCTCGTACAAGACCGATTACAAGGCCCTCAATATGACAATCATCTACAATGATTGGATCAAAATCATCATTTTCAGGTTGTAAACGAATATGACCATTTTCTTTATAAAAACGTTTTACTGTAGCTTCATCATCAATGCGAGCAACAACAACATCGCCGTTATTAGCAGTATTTTGATGCCGCACGATAAGCATATCACCTTCATACATACCGATATTCATCATAGATTCGCCTTGAACACGTAATAAGAAACAGTCAGAATCACCAGTCAATTGAACTGGCAATGTAAGCGTGGACTCTAGGTTTTCTACTGCAGTAATAGGCATACCTGCTTGTACAGTGCCGATAAGAGGTACTTGTTTAAGTCCAGCACCTAAAAATTCAAAGTTATCAGAGCTAGACGTTTCATTACCGGCTACTGAAATAGACGGTTTAGTATCTTCTAACACAGTAATAGCACGATTTTTATTTGGATCACGTTTAATATAACCAAATTTTTCTAAAGTATTTAAGTGAGATTGAACGGTGGAAGTAGAACTTAGCCCTACATGTGTACAGATTTCACGAACTGTAGGACAACGATATTCATTATGTAATGAATCTTTTATAAATTCTAATATACGGCGCTGTTTTGTATTGATATCTGTAGCAGGGCGTCTCACGATAAACCTCCAAAGCAATCTAATGTAAAAATAATGTTAACATTTCTATGCGTAAAAAATAACTCATATCATACTATATAATAAAAACATAAGGTATTTATTTAACTTATATCCCTATTATAGGAAATTTTGAAAGTTTTTGCAAACATTTGTTCTTAAATGCTTGACCGAACATTCGTTCGTGTGCTATTATAAACATGTAAACAAACAAATGTTCTCAGATATTATGTTCGATGTAAATGTGAGGTATGAGATGAAAAATATATTGATGATGTTAGGCATGTGTTTAACAGTATTATTTGGTTATAATATGTCAAATTCTGTAACAGAGGTAAATACACATAATAATGTACGTGAAGTAAAGGTTCAAGCAGGCGATACAATGTGGGATATTGCAGCACGCACAGCTCATAAAGATATGGATGTTCGTGAAATGGTATATGCTATGAAGGAACTTAACAATATTAGTGATTCTGGTGCGCTTGTACCTGGTACCGTTTTGAAAGTACCAGCAAATAAATCTGATAGTCCAGTTAGAGCTTTGGACTATATGGCTCAAAACTAAATATATATGGGTTAATCCCACGCAAAAAAGCAGCTACTCTAACAGAGATAGCTGCTTTTTGTTATCTAATGTATGTTATTAAACGATTTATAGTTATTGTCTAAATCAACTGATTTATAATTGTTATCTAAATCGCTTTTCAAAAATTGTAGAGATAGGATTATCTACAAACTTATTCGCTTCATTGATATAACGACGAACCATATTTACACTATGATGACGTGTTTGTCTCATAATATTACGTTCTTCAACGCCATAAGCTGCTGCAGTCGTTGCAAAGCCATGACGTAAACTATGGGCGCCATACATGGTCGGATCTAGACCAATAAGAGAAATATATTTTTTTACGATTTCTGAAATCATCTTATCGGATATAGCTGTTTTACGTAAAGACATATTTTTTGTAAACCCTCTAAATACAGGTCCCTCAGTAATACCAGAAGCACGTAACCATTGTTGTAAGGCTCGTACTGCATCTAACGGAGAACCAGATAAATGAGGAATTGCTACTACTGCACCTTGACCCTCTTGGTCGGCCTTAGAGGATGCTACAAAGATTTCAACACCTTGTGGTGAAAATTGAAGATTTTCTACTGTAATAGCCGCAATCTCACTGCGACGGAAGGCACCCATAAAGCCAATCAAAAGAATAGCTTTATCACGCAATAATTGAAGTTCCGGAACATCTAGCTTAGCCATACAGTCTATAATATCTTCAATATCTTCTAATAAAACTGGTGTTTTCCCTTGTTGAAACGTTCCTTTTAACCGTCTAATGCCACGTAAGGCCTGTTTTACAATAGGTGCCATACATGGATTATTTCTTTGACCAGAAGCATTAAAATTTTCAGATATAGCACTTATACGACGTGAAATTGTATTTGCCTTTGCATAATCTGCTAGATCGTTAATATAATTTACTATGGTTTCTGGTGTAGCTGGAAAATAAGATACCTTTTGATAGGTACACCAATCTACAAAATCGTCCCAATCCGATTCGTAAGCATCAAGAGTATTCTCGGCCTTAGATAACAATATGCTTTGTTTTGCTTTCATAGACAACTTTGTACTATTCATAAGCGCATCGTTATTGCGCAAATAGAAATGTTTTTGTTGTTTCTTAGACTTTGACATAATTCACCCTTACCCCTAAAATATCAATATAATTGTACCATAGATTAGATCTATATATGCTATAATTAGAGAATATAATAACTTATTCGGGAGAATTTACCAATACATGACGAAGAAATATATATTAGTAGGAACAGTCCTTGTTCTTTTAGGTACAACTGGCTGCTCATACATTCCAACAGAAAACATTTCTTATGGTGTATATTATAATGATACAGATCTATCAAATACACCAAAGAACAAATTACAAGCGCGTTTGCAAGAGTTGAACGATAAGATACCTCAGACTATATCTATCGATATGGGAAATAATAAAAAACAACAAGCTACATATCATGATTTAGGCATTCAATTCGATACAGAGGGTTTGGTAAAAGCTATTTCCACATACGGCTATGAGGATGATATGTGGACAGTACTGTCACATAGATTTAATGGATTATTTTATGGTCATCATTTTAAACCACAATATAAGTTAGACGAAGTAAAGGGGAAAACATATCTCACTGAGTTAGCAAAAACAATAGATACACCTGGTCATGATGCATATCTTACTGTTGAAAATGGACAAGTAGTAATACATCCCGCAAAAGAAGGTAAACGTATTGATATCGATGCCACCCTCAAAAAGCTGAAAGATGATTTACAATCTGGCGATAGTATAAATTCACTTTCTATGGTATTTACTACGCAGAATACAGTAAAAGTTACCGATACTGATCTAAAACCTTTAAATACTGTATTAGCATCTTTCACAACGGAGTATAATCCAGGTAATGAAAGCAGAACACATAATATCCAATTAGCTTCTGATAAGATAAATGGTACACTCATTAAGCCAGGCGCACAATTCTCCTTTAACGATGTTGTAGGCGAACGTACTGCAGAAGCTGGCTATGATGATGCACCTGTTATGATTGATGGCAAATTAGTTCCAGGCATTGGTGGCGGTATTTGCCAAGTAAGTTCTACTATTTTTAATACAGCTTTATTATCCGGAATGAATATTGTTGAACGAACTCCTCATTTTGAGCCAGTTGGATATATTCAAGCTGGCAGAGATGCTACAGTAGCTTGGGGCTATTTAGATTTTAAGTTTAGAAATCCATATCAGCATTCTATTTATATCTTAAGCGTTATGAATAATGGAACCTTAACTATTTATATTATTGGTACAGCTCAAGATAAACCAAAAAATGTATCTATCTCTGTAGGCGATTACAGTGAGATTCCTAATAAAACAATAACTAAGGTAGATCCATCTTTAAAAGAAAAAGAGGTACAAGAAGGGCATGTAGGCTTGAAAATGAATACATATAGAACCATTACATATGGCAACTGGGTTACTCAAACCGATTCCTTTGAGTCTGTATATGACCCAGTAGATACAATTATTACAATGCCTACTACATCTGAAGCAGCAGTAAAAAAAGGTGACAAAAAGAAAACATAATTATAGTTTTTATGAAATATAGCCTAAACTATTGACCATTAGATATAAATAGTTTAGGCTATAATTTGGGCTGTAAATGAGAAATCATTATAGACGTAAATAAATTAGTATAGATTAATTATTAAAATAAAAAGCATAAGATATTCTCAATAATTATCATTTAGATGAGAGTAGAATAGAAGAGGAATTTATGGACACAATTTTACAATTTGATCACTCTTTAATCTTCTATGTACATGAACATTTTGTATATAGTTTTTTAACACCAATTATGGCATTTATTTCAAAAATCACAAGTAATGGCGCATTATGGATTATAATAGCCTTATTATTAATGCTACAAAAAAAATATCGCGTTTTAGGCGTGGCAATTATTATTGCTTTAGGATTTGTATTTATAATTGGCGACCAAGGTTTAAAACCAAATGTAGCGAGATTAAGACCATTTGTTGATTTTCCAAATGTAACGGTGCCGTTAGAATCTGCACTACCAAAAGCTACAAGCTATTCATTCCCATCAGGTCATAGTTTTGGTTCATTTGCATCATCTATGACCATTTACCTAGGCTTAACTCAAATAGCGCCTCAGAAGCGATATTTAGGGATTTTAGCATTGTTAGGTTCAATAGTAGTAGCGTTCTCTAGAGTTTACTTATTTGCGCATTATCCAACAGATGTATTAACAGGTTTAGTATTAGGGATCATCGTAGGATTTATTGCCTGGAAGTTAGCAAGAATTGGTTGGAACTGGTGGACTAACCGTCATAATGATGTAGAATACGAACCATACACATTTAAACGTAAATAAGCAAAAATAAGCAAAAAACTTGATAACATAAGGGATTGGGCCATTTAGGCCCAATTTTCTTATACAAATTACTTCCGATAATATATCGTTATCGGAAGTAATAGACATTAGGTTTATCTATTAGTTCTTCTAAACGATTGCCAATGGCTTTACCATACACAGTCCGAATTAGATTACTATTGGAATGCCCTAGTTGGGCTTGTAGGTTCTTTTCGCTTACACCATTAGCTAAGCTGTGGCTCGTATAGTTGAGTCTAGCATGATGTGGTGTCAGTACGAATGGTAGTTCCAGTGCTTCTGTAGCTTTCCTGAAGATATTCTTTATAGCAACTCTAGATACTGGTTGATTACTACAGCGTCTCGATTGGGCTACATAGGAGTCCTTAGGGTACCCTACAGCTGACCACTGGGTGGCTAAGAGCTCTATAGTTGTCCGATCAGTAACGATTACTTCTCGTATACTAAAGGCTGTCTTAGGCTCATGATTAGTGCATTGATGTTCGTCATAGGTTTTGTTTATCTTTAGGACGACATAGGATATCTGGTCGCACTCCTTTGGGTGAACTAAGGTGTGTACTTTAGTGTACCAAAGGACATCTGACCACTGGAGGGCAAGTGCTTCTCCTATTCGTATCCCTGAGGTGAACAGTAGTCGTACTAAGTAGTACCATCGGTTGGTCTCAAGGTATGCGAATAGCTGTGCTACTTGTGCTCTTGTGAGGGCTCTTTTAGTCTTCGTTACGTGTGCCTTTGGTGGTCTCCTTAGTTGACTAGAGTAGTCCTTAGGTGTCAATTCGTCATAGTATAGTTCTTTTAAGGTCTTCTTTAGGAGTGCTATACAGACCTTTTGTGATGTTGTTAATGTATTGACGAAGTTCTGTAGCTCTAGTCGTGTTAAGTCCTCTATTTGTCGGTCTTTAAAGAATGGTCTAAAGTGCTTGTTAATGAGTCCTTTGTAGGTCTTTAGTGTACTAAAGGAGTACTCATTTTCTTTGTACTTTAGCCATGTATCAATATAGTCTAAATATTTCATTTTTACACCTCTTTAGAATTACCTAAAGAGTCAATTTACTACTCTTTAAGTATAACAAAAGATGTGTATGGATCGGAAGTAATTCTTGTTTCTATCTATTAGTATTCCTAAAGTATCATGCTTACGCAGTATCTTTAGGTTACCTAATAGCTTGTCTTAGGTTATCTAATTGATTGCTTATAGTACTCTAATTGATACTAAACTTCGTTAGTTTTCTAATTGATACTATAGCTACAAATTGCTACCTTATTGAGTAAAAACCTAAAACAATTCCTTTACAGCACTAATAGTTTCCTTGAGGAATGCTACTATCGTAGTTGTCTCAAGAATTCTATTAGAATACTAAAGATAGAGCTAGAAGAAGTATCTTCTATCTCGTGGATACATTGAGAAATACTCATAGAAGGATTACTAAATGTAATACTATAGAGGAGCTATAGAGTAACTAAAGGGGTACTATAGGAGTACCTATAGAGTTCCTTTAGTTACTCTATAGTTTTTGTCGTATATAATACCATCAGACTCTATGGCGATTTTGTGTGAGCGTGTGTAGACGCTTATGGTATTCTCTAGGTATAAATACCTTAGACAATCTGTAGAATACAAAATAAACCTCTGTGCACGCTTAATCGACACAAAAACCCTAAAGAAATCGTTCTGACTTCCTTAGGGTTTCTCTTTAATAATTCTTTAACATATTATAGGTACTTATTCGTTTTGCTTCAGCTCGTCCCATCGGTCTCATTTGGTTAGTCTCATCTCTGTAGAATATACCTCGTTCAGGATCAAGCCATTGCTCTAATTTAGCTTCCATCTGTTCTAATACACCTAGCTCTTCGTCCCTATCCATAACTTCTAACCAGTAGGCTACAGCCATACATAAAGCGTCCAAGCGGTCATCATGAGCCAGTGCTCCTCTGTCTCTACTCAAGCGTGTCATTTGGTAGATTAAAGAGTATGCAGGAGCTGTCTCATAGATTTGATAGTCGTCAATGATAACTTGTTTATGTACAATCAGTTTATGTCTCATCATGACTGGCTCAAGGGTATCAATAATGCGTGCTTCTTTCTGAGCATAGTTCTTTACCTCAGTAACGCTACAAGGGTGTATGTCATTAAGCACTGGTTTAAAGAGCTGTGAAAACATACCATCACCAAAGTTGCCCTCTACGACAATCTCATTAACACCATAGATTTTAGCCTTGTTAGCCAGTTGTCGAAGTGTACTATCACTGTAGCCCTCTCTAGTACCACCTACTTCAAGTACAAATAGGTAGCCATTGAGATACTTAACGACTGCATAAGAGGTCTCGTCCTTACCTCTACCTGAAGGGTCGACTGCCATGACTGTACCAGTGTACTCATAGACTTCTGAAGATCGTCCTTGAGGTTCATAGAAGTAGTCGCCTTTAAGTGCGACACAAGGTAAATCATTAATGCGAAGTTGTCGGTCATTACTCCAGTACCACTTGAGATTAGCTTCATCAAGCGACAAGTTAGCAATCATTAAGTCTTGTACTTTCAATGGGTACTTCTCTTGGTCGCTCAAGTTAGTGTTAAGCATAAACTGAAGTGCAAAGCCTGCTTTACCATAAGACAATCTACGTTTGTAAATTTCTTCTTCATCGAAGCGTCTAGGGTCTGTAGGCTTACCTGCATAGAGGTCAGGGTTCTCGTCATATTTGTCGGCTATAATCTTTGCTAAGCGGTCTCCATAGAATTCTCTTTCAGATAAACTCTCAGGATACAATACAGTCCATATACGACATTTATAGCCACGCTGTTGCAACTCATTGTACAAGCTCATTTCGTTCTGAGGAGTACCTAGGTATACGATTTGTCCCTTAGGTTTAATGATAGCGTCAAACTCCTTAACAGCTTCATTGAGTTTGTCTCGTTGTGTCTGAGTACCACTATTGTTAGCTACTTCAACGTCATCGGCAATAAGTAGGTCTGCACGGCTACCAGTCAACTGCCCTGATATACCTACAGATTTAATACTAGGAGAAATATCAGGTACCGCAGGACCGACATCAAATAAGTTCTGTTGGTCTCGTTGATCAGGTCTAGCCTTTAAGTGAGCTAAGAATGGTAGCGTATAGATAATTCGTTTGATAAAGATAGCATTAGCGTCCGCTCTATCTTTGGAAGCTGAGACAATCTCTACTTTCTTCTGAGGGTCTCTCCATAGCGTCCATACAGCGTATGCACAGGTGATAAATGATTTAGCTACACCACGGAAGCCCTCGATAATAAAGCGGTCGTTTGGAAGGTTCTGAAGGGTATGGGCTATATCGTATTGGATAGGTGTAGGGTCAGGTAGACTAATCATCTTCCATACCATATAGATGAATACCCTAAAGTCCTCTTTAGCCTTCGCTATCTGTTCTTCAGACCACTGCATTAGTGTTCACCATAGTGCTCTTCAATGAGTGTTGGTGGGTCAAATACTGGAATTTCATGTGTCTCCTGTTTGACTGCAACAGCTAACTCAGGAGTGGTCTCAAGTTTATTGTCTCGAAGGAAGCGTCTTACTTTCTCAAGGAATGTAGGTGTACGTCTTAATTCAGGGTCATGTAAACCATCAATAAGTGCTTCTACTTCCAACTCTGCAATTTTGTCTAAGAGTTCTTGATTGATTTCCATAGGTTACTTGTCTCCTTTCTTACGTGTTGCATTAAGATCTAGTTTGTTTACTTTAGTTACACCTTTAGGTGTCTTACCCATTCTGTAGTCCCATAAAGGGCAGTCCTCTGAAGGGCAGTTGTCGACTTCTTTAGTATCGTTACAGCAACAATCTAAACATTTAGCTCTGATAGCTTTCATTTGAGTTCTAATTACTTTAGCCATAAGTTCTCCTTAGCGTTCTAATTCATGTTCAAATATAATCTCTGTACGCTTCGCATTGATGAGCATTACAATGCTATGGTGTGCAGGTGCTTTACTATCCTCACCATCTTCACTGATAAACTTGATACGTTTAGTTGGTACATAAATTGCTATCTTAGTTTTCTTATAGAGTGCATGACGTTTTACACCGCCTAGGCTTTCTATAGGTAGAACCAATACGCAAGGTTTACCGCTCTCTATACAGCGTTCAATAATTTCATCTTTGTTGCTATAAGGTGGGTTAGTGATTAGATAGTCATATTCATAATCTTTTGATAGCCAATCATTTATTCCATAGATAGCTTGTGGATCATATTCTTTGGTTATGATTTTATAAAAATTACTTTTTGTAGTGTCGAATGGTAGACAAATATGGTCTCCTTTTTTTGGTGGGAATACTTTAAGCATTGTCTTAACTGTTTCCAGTGGTGTGTACCATTCATCTGTCTTGCTTCCTTTAATTAGTGCTTGTCTCAATGTGTCTCCTTAGGAATATAAAAAAGCCCCCTACGGAATATCCATAGAGGGCTATTGGTTAGAACCAACCAGTAGCGGTCAGTGTTGTTCTTTTCATGTGTTCTTTTTGACTGTAAAGGTCAGCCTTTAGGTCTACATCAAACTTTGGTGTTTGGTACGACAATCTAGCTCCTGCTGTAATTGCTTTACCATTATTAAAGTCTGTCTCAGCGTAAATACCTTTCTTAAAACGTGGCTGTTCAGGTACAGTTAAGTCTAGTACTGCTTCATGTACTTCAGTTACGACTAGCTTACCATTATCTAGCTTATGCTCTTCTTTTACGTTATCTGTAGCAATTTCATGTCGCTTACCATTAACATTGACGACAAGTGGTTGTTGTTTTGTCGTGAACTGTACATCGGTATCCTCACGCACTCCAGTGGTCGGATCTACAGCTTTCGGTAAGTACTCAAAAGTAGTCGTTTGTTTCTGCTTATGGTCTAACTTAATTGGTGCTGTAGGTGCTACTTGTGGCTGTGTAGGTGTTGGGTGTGTACTAAATCTATAGGCAAGTACAGCTACAACTACGACAAAGATAATTGGTATGATAACCTTTAGCCAGTTATTTAATGTGTGTTTATTAGGAATTCCACTCATTGATATACTCCCTCACTCTCTGTCTAATCTGCCAACCTAAACCGTACAAGTCCCATCTCATGTCAGGGTCATTATCATGTAAACCATAGCCATCAAAGTCAGCTACTTCAGCGTGTGTCCATACGTTACCTTCAGGGTAAATACCAATCTCTACGCATATCTTAGCAACAACTTTAGCCATCATGTCTAATTGGTCTTGTGTAGGTGGTTCTGATCCATAATTAATGTTACCTTCAGAGTCAATAGAAGCTCCATAGCAACTACAAATAGAAATACCAATAGCACGACTATTGCGTCTCCATGTGTGAGCTTTTAAGTCCATAAAGCTGTCCATATCAGTGTGAAGGCTACCATTAGCGTCAATGTTGATGTGGTAGTCTCCAAAGAATTGCCCATAGTGTCCTGCTGTCCAGTGCAAGTAGATTTTGTCGATTGCTCCTCTAGCAGGGACTGTATAGTCCGACAATTCCTCAAATCTAATTTCTCTCATCAGTTCTCCTTTCGATTTCTGTAGATACTTTCTTAGGTAGTTCAGTCATCTTGTCGCCATCTACTCTGTAGTTCACTCCAATCTTACTCAAGCCTGCTTCAAGGACTCTATCAAATAATTGAGATCGCTCGTAGCCTGCTTCTTTAAGGTTCTCAGCGATACTAAAGAGCTCTGCAAAGATTACCCCTACATATAACAAAAGAGATACAATTTTACCAATGTGGAAGCCTTGTATCTCATATTGAGGAAATAGCAGGTATATAAAGACTGCTAAAAGTATAACTGTGGAATATGCGACAAATTTAATCATGATATTCCATTTGTATTTTTTAGACTCTAAATAGCCAATCTCCCAAGCTCGGAAGAAAACAGCTCTAAAGAGGTTCATCACTGTTGGTGAATAATCTTTGTCTTTACAGAAGCGAATAGCTATAGCTGTCCATTTTGTAAGAGTGTCGATAAATACAATGATGATAACAAGAAGAAGTGCTAAGAGAGCGTCTCCTAGCACTTGAGTTGGTATTAACAATATATGCTCCTTTCAGTTCTATTAAGATATTCTCTTCCAAATGTATACAGATAGGTATGGTGGAAGAATTGAAAATGCTTTACCTTCACCATCACTACGGATACTATGTGAATGGTCTCCTGCACTATTGATACTAACACTATGTGTGTGTCCACCTGCTCCATTTACAGATATTGGTATTCTTTCTGTTTTACCGTTTACTACTGTTAAATTACCTTGTGTAGTAGCTAAATTACCGCCTGAGTTAGTATAAGATTTAGTAAAATTTAAATTTGCTGAATGGCTATGTTCACCTGCATTATTGGTGCTAGCCCCATGACTGTGTCCACCTGCTTGAGTAGTACTTCCATAATGACTATGAGCTGGTAATTCTTTTATAGTAAGTGTTACTTCAGCTCTACCCCCAGTACTACCTGCATTATAATTAGTACCTTGCGATAAAAGCATTCTTCCTTGATCTATAGCTTCCCATGTACCAAACCCAAAGAGTACCTTAGGGTTTGTGCTTGTAGTACTAATAAAAATACTACCAACTGGATATACTTGTGCAAGTGTTGTCTTTTCGGCAATCTTACTAGAGATTGTAGTTGCAAAGTTAGGATCATTCCCTAGTGCTTGTGCAAGTTCCTGTAATGTATCTAGAGTTTTTGGGGCTTGTCCGACAAGATTAGCTACTGCTCCTGTAGCTTCTCTAGCAATCAATTTGTCAATTTCACTTTTTGTATAATATTCTCCACCACTAATATCTCTGACATATTTTTTAATTTCTCTACATTCAGCTAGTGCTTCCTCAACAGCTTGCTTATTACTAGCAGTTAGCTCTGTATTCTGTTGAACTGCTTTTGCTTTTTCATTAATCTCATTTCGGACTGTTTTAGCTTCTTCTTTAATTACATTAGTATCCTGCTTTAAAGTTTCATTAGTGCGTGTAAGTTCTTCAACTTTTGTTTTATCTTGACTTACCTGAGTACTCTGTGAGTCAACTGTAGTTGCTTTTTGATTTACTGTAGTTGTATCTTCAGCTACTTTTGCAGTATTTCTTTTTACTTCTTCAGCTTTCTCTGTAACACTTGAATTTACATCTATAGCCTGTTTAAGTGTTGTTTTAGCTTCCTTTGAGTTATAATCTAACTCTTCACTAATATGTGCAGTTTGTGTCTGCTGTAAATTCAAGTCTTTAGCTGTCATTATAGAGCTATCTTGCCATTCTACTAATGGTATTGTTGATGTGTCTCTATAGATATACAATGGTAATACTTCAGTTGGTGCAGTGATGAGAGTTACTGTTTTGTCATTCACTGTATATTCTTTGTCATATTCCAACAGCCTACCATTGATTTCTACTTTAACAAAATCTCGTGCTAGATAATCAAAGCCAAAGTTATATGTCCGCTGTCCCACTACAGTTTTAGTGGTTAGTCGTGGTATCATCTATTACTGTCCTTTCGTTTTTCTATATTCGTTATAAAGGTTTACTAATTCATCATCACTCAAGTTCTCTGCGTTACGACCTTTGAGCTCCTTAGGTTTCTCTGCATTCATACCATCGGTCAACTCTTTACGTTTCTTAGGATCCTTCAAGAGTTCCTCAATAGTCGGCTGATGTACCTGTGGTTTAGGCTGTGGCTGTTCCTTAGGTTTATCAGGCTGTATTAGTCTAGTGTTCTTGAGCTCTACCTCTTTAAAGTCTTGTTTCTCCTTGTCTGCCATTTCTGCCATACCAGTTAAGAAAATCTGCATTGGTAAGTAGCGGTCTATAGGATAAATAGAGGTGATAGGGTTTTGTCCCTTGCCTGCCCTTTGGTTTTCCTCTAGTGCTCCTAGAGCTTCTAAACCAGTGCGTGCTCCATTGTATAGTCTCATTACACTACCTAAGACTGCGAATTGCTTAGCTCTGTCTGCTACACTGTCAAGCAACTGTCCATCTTCAGTCCACTCAGGGCGGTCTACAGTTGTTCTAGCAGTACTGCCTTTACCCATAAGAATTGCTCTAGCGTCATCACCAAAGGATAGGGACGACAAAATAGAGCTTCTTGTTAAGCCTGCTGTGATGATATTGTCGGCTGTAAAGGTTTTGTCTAAGTACTTCTGCTTGCGTTTCTCATCATTGCCATACATATACTCTGCTTGAGCTCTCTGACGAATAGCCCATAGCATACCGCCTGAAAGAATAGTAGACAATGTTTGAATTGTATCTTCACGCTCCCAGTGCTCCATAGTTCTCATAAGGTGGCTATTAAGTGCCATTCGTGAGAAGGCTTTAAACTGCATTAGAATTGGTAGGATATGCCCAGTCATTCTAGTGTTACCTGCACTGAAGTGAGGTTGCATAATAGCGTCCTTAGAGTGTCTATCAAGAAAAGCATGGAATTTGATGTAGCTCATAGGGTCTACTTCCTGCCATTCTCTAAGGCTCTTACGGAGTGCCTGTGGATCACTATGGTCTAAGTCCGATAAATAGTGCTTGACTGTCTTCTTAAATGTAGGAATGTCATCAATACCTACTCGCTTAAACATATGCTCACTGAAGAGGTTCTTGCGAAGTGTACTATTGAATTCATCATTAGCCCAGTCAATCATGTCAGGTACTAAGTCTGCCTTGATAGATTGAATACTATGGTTAGTGATTTGCTGTACTTGAGACAATGTAGAGGTAATGCGTGCCCCTAAACTAATACCATCATGAGCTTGTCCTAAGGCTTCCATATGTAGTCCGCCTATGTTGTTCTCAAGATAGTTTCTGTCGGTTACCAGTGGGTTCCACCAATTTGTTTCCGACATATATGTTCCTATCTCCATTTTTCTGAAGTCTGCTAATTGGTCTGCTGTAACGTACTTAGCGTGCTTCAAGTCATGGATAAAGTCATGTAGCCGTGGAATAAAGTGTGTCAGTGCTCGTGCACCTACTTTAGCTGTAGCTCCTGCGTGTTCGGCTATTGCGGATAAACCAAAGTTCATACCATTGAGTGTATAGGAAGTGTCCAATAGTATTTTCTGTAGTCTGTCCATAGCTGTCTCAGGTGTAGGAATAACGTCCTCAAATATGCGTGCACCAGTGATGTGATGGAACGCTTTATGAAAGTCCTCATAGCTTAGCTTAGCTTCCTTCTCTGTTACATAACCTAACTGTACTGCTTGCTCAAGTTCATTCTTAATCTTAGTGTCGTAACGATGAGCCAGTGCTCCAATATCGTCTACGTTCATAACCTGCTTGATTGCAATAGCACCACTTGAGCGGTTAGAGACATAATTCATATGATTAAAGATATTAGTATCTCGAAGGTCTGTGTCAAAACTAAAGACGTCATTAAGAGCTTTATCAGTAGCACCACCTTTGTAATTGATAGGAATGGTTAAGCCAGTGTCCATCGGTAAACGTCTCTTGAAATATGCTAAGCGTTTGTCGCCTTTAATATCCTTCATTTGTCCGTCATCGAATGTATGCTGTCCTGCTCTCATGATATGGTCAGCGTATGCTTCTGCTTCAGTTCTAAGATCAATACCTTCGTCCAGTCTATCTCTGTCTACAGCCTGCTCAATATAAGATACTAAGAAGTTACGTTGAGCTTCCTTACTTACGAATTTCTCCGCCATAAGGTTTAGCTTGTCTTTAGATACTCGTCTGTATAACTCAGGGCTACCATCGAAGTCCTCGCTTACCAGTCCTGCTCTCTGAAGGTTCTTTAAGTCTAAATCACGGAAGTCCTTAACGTGATCTACAGTATTGACTATAGTCTCACCATAGTGGCTTATGTCTTTACCATCACGATACTTCTCATGATATGCTTTACTTACTGTCTCTGCAAATTCCTCTTGAGCATGCTTAGGGTTAAACCATTGACGCTTAGGTCTCTCAAGGTACCACTTACGGAAGTCATCTTCAAAGACTGCCATTTGTATCTTATAGTCCTTCTGTACGACCTGCTTAGCAAGTTCTACAGGAAGTCCTATGTTTTGCCCTCGGTCTCTTGGGTCAAGCAATAAGGCTTTCGCAAAGTGTCTCATGGTATCCGATGGGCTGTTCGCTAAGTGCCCATAAGTATTACCCATGATTTTGTTAAGCTCTGCTTCTTGCTTAATCTTACCAGTGGTACCTGTAGAGCCTTGAGTTTCCTGAAGGACTTTCTCAGGGCTACTTACACCACCCTTGCCCATATATAGGTAATCTTCCTCAGGCTTAATTTCTGTCTTAATTAACGCTTGTAGAGGTTTATTTTGAGCTCCAGTAGGTTCCAAAGGTATTTCTTCATCGTCATTTAGAATACGTCCTAATTGACTCTCAGGGAGTTCAGGAAGGACTACTTCAGGTGCAGGTGAGCCATCAGCTGTGAATGGTATCTTTTCATCGTCTCCTATAGAGTCAAAGAAATGGTTCTCCTTAGCATTGACTGCCTGCGTGATAACTGAGTTAGGCGACAAAGTTACATCATTGATTGATACTGAGCCATCTTCATGTCGTACTACTGGTGTGCCTATGAATTCGTCAGGGTTCTCTGCAACTGTCTTTAAGTGAGCCTTGAGTTCACTATTGGTCATACCATAGGCTTCTTTAGCTTCAGCCCATTGCTTACCTCTCTTGTGTCTCAATAAGTGCTCTGCAAGTTCTGCTTCAGATTTACCTGAGCTTTCGACAAAGGCTTCTCTAGTGCTCTTAGGTTTAGGCTCAGGTAGTCGTCCTAAGTCTGAAGCCTGCATTAGTGCCTGTTCACTCTCAGCTTCAATTTGTCGTCCTAACTTGTCCATCTCAGGAGTATTGCCTACTGCTGTCTTATGGTGGTCAATAATAGAGTGCAAGTAGCGTGCTCCTGCTCCCATACCTGCCCCAAATAGAAATGCTGTAGTATAGTCAGGTTGATAACCACCATACTTCTCAGCGACATACTGGTCGCCCATATTGATTAAACCATTGGCTAAGCCTAGCTCTGCCATTTGAAATACTTTATTAGCTCCGATGTTCGCTAGTGTTTTACCACCTAGTCTCATGAGCATTTTACCGACAAGTGCTTCCTGTCCGACAAGTGGTACGAAGTTAAGTGGGTCTGCTACTGTACCTAAAATACCACCGATACTCTTGAAGCCATAACCTGCTTTCTCTACTCGCTCTTGTCTAGCATAGTCCTCACGCTTCTGCTGTATGAGTGCTCCTAGTTGAGCTTGAGATTTAGCATTAGCAAGCAGGAAGTGTTTTGTCTCAAGATCATTTGGAAAGTATTTGTCGATTGCTTCAAGGTCTGCCTTATTAGGTGTCCAGTTAGGATCTGTTGGTTTAAAACCATTAGCTTCTGATGTGTTATAACCTGTGCGTAGTAATGATACTGAGCCATTGTTATACCATTCATTTAAGAAGCTGTCTTTAAACTGTTTACCGAAGCCACCAATATTGGTGTCCTGTAGTGGCTCAAAGATGTCATCGGTGAAGTCATATATCTGAGGACCGACTCCTTTTTCAAGCCCTGCAAAGCCTGCATAATGTCGTCCTGTTTTAGCACCTGCGACATATGTTTCTCCTGCAATAGAAGCCATAGAACTCGCATAGTTTTCTAAGGAGTCTGTATAGTAGCCATTGTCTCTCAAAATACTTGCATATTCTTCTACTGAAGTTGCATTATGAATTTCAGGATAGTGAGCAAAGAAGCCATCATGAAGATACGTTGCGTACTCTTCAAGGGTATCGAAGTGCCCATATGTAGCTGAGCCATCTTGTTGTGGTTGTAGCCCTGCTCCTTTATGGTAACCAGTGAGTCCACCAAAGTTGTTATCCTCAATAGCCAGTGTGGACTCACCGTTAGCACTCTCATGCACCATTTGTGCTATTTGTAGTTTCTTGAAGTAGTCTGAAGTACCATACTTCTTTTGATATATATCAGCTACCTCAAGAATATTAGGGTTTATTTCCATTGATTACCTTTCTAGTCTAAACCAAAGAATGTCCGTAGTTTACTCTTACCTTGATTTAAAGAGCTATTCGACAAATCTGTATTGATTACTTCATTGCCATAAACTACAGTGTTACTTGTGTTACTATCAGACCGCTCTTCAGCTGTAGTATCACTTAGATATTGGTAAGCTCTGTAGCCTATGTCCTGTGGATAGTAAGCCTTACCATTCATTGACCCTGCTTGTCGTACATAGATAACGTCTTGATCAGGGTCATAGCTAACCCATGAGCCTGCCCCTTGTTCGACTTTTAAGCTATCCAGTACGTGTCGAATACCTTCACTAGCGAAGCTCTCACTGGATACACCAGTGTTATTAATGATAGAGCGTGGCAAGAGTACACCATCATAGTTGATATAAGAGTGCACTAGATTGCTCTTAGCTTTCTCCATAGCTTGGTCAGCAGTAAATCTACCAGTTGCCTTTAGTATCTCTGCTTGGTCTCTGATAGCTCCTAAGAGCCCATCAGGTGTACTATCAGGAATACTAAAAGAGCTCCAGTTACCTGTGCGTACATTCAAGGCTTCGGAACGACCCATAGGAATTGCTCCTACTTCCTTCTTAACTTTGTCTGCTGTATCAGGGTCTCGCAACGCTTGCATACCCATAGCGAATATTTGAGTGCCCTCTTGTTGTCCCATGCTGTCTTGTAGGCTCGCTAAGGCTTGGATACGACCTGCCCATTTAGGGTTAAGTAATTGATGTACCATGTTAGGTCTAGCTCGGTACAAAGATACTGCTAAGCCAACAACTTCAGGAATGTTACCACTCTGATCCATAGACGCTAAGCCTACTTCCATTTGGTCTGCCATAGTAGTTCTCATAGCATTACCGATGAGTGGGTTCGCTAAGACATACTGCAAGCCATCATACTGACCACTCAATAGTCTTTGTCGTAGTATTTCTCTAGCTCCACTAATGAATACATCAGGGTCTATACCCATATCCTTTAGGTCTGCTTCACTTCTAGGGAATTCCATTCCGTTCCATGACGCTTTACCATTGAGCATTGCGTCAAACATTGGACTTAATGTCGCCATTGCATTACTTCTAGCTAACTCAGTTTTCTGCTTCATGAGTGCTAACTTTTGTTGTCGTGCTATCTCAGTCTTGATATTTGCTACTGCATGGTTGTATAAAGGTGCTACCATTCGGTAGTCCTCAGGGCTCTCTTCTTTAAGACGTGTATAGATTGCGTCAAGAGCTTCTATACTCTTAGCCCCTTCGATTTCCTTATTGAGTGCGACAAATCTATCATTACGAATTTTAGTGGCTTCCGTGTTAGCACTGTCTTTGTATTCCGACAAATCAATCATGTCTTTAACTCGATTTCTGTCGTCATACTCCATGTCTCCAAAGGCTTCTACAAGTCCTGCATTACCAGTCTTAGAGATTGCTTCGGCTACATTAGCTAATAGCTTGTACTCAAGATTGCTATCACTTGTGGCTGTCTCACGGATATTCGTCAAGATAGCGTCAAGGTATGGTGTACCTTCCTCTACAGAAATGTTAGGGTTATTCCGTGCAAAGTCGCCTACCATTGCAGTAATACCATTAACACGCTCTAGCTTTAACTGTGTCTCCTTACGCTTCGTAAAGGTGTCGAACACTGCCATCTTGGTTGCCATGTGTTGCTCTTCAAGTCCGTTTTGAAAAGCGTACTGGTTCTCGATGTTTTCTTCCGACATATAGTCTTTTAAGCGTGCTTCGTAAAACTCATCGAAGGTATTGAATTGTCGTGGTAAATCAGGTTGCTGTTTATGTTGGTCATCATAGATATTCCAGTCGCTCTCTATGCGTTTACCCATCTCAGTACCTCTCATGCGGTCAATAGTAGCGACTGCGTACTCATTGTCCTGAAGGTTGAATTTACCACTGGTTGCTAGAATTTGTCGTGTAGTTAGTCCTTCTTTTTGCTCATCAGTCATACTTGTGAATACTTGAGGAGCTACAGCTTTCGCTATCTTTTCTTTACGCTCCTCTTCATCATGCGTATACTGTCTCCACGCTACTCCTAGTTGCGACAAGCCTGTTGCAAGCATATCACTAGCGTTCGTAAAGCGTGCCATCGGAGCTCCTACAGAAGCTACATTAGACAAATTCTGTTGATATGTTTGAGGTGCATTAGGCATAAACTGTTGTGCAGTGCCTACAGAGCCACTCACTTGTGTGTTATTGTTTGCCATCTATAGCATACCCCCATTAAATGTATATTGATTACTGTTCTGATCATACCCAATTCGTGGGTTACCAAACCTTATAGGACTTCTAAAGGAAGTGCTTAGGAGCTTAGGATAATTAGTGTTCACTGTCAAGTCTGTAGCAAAGCCATTAGTACTGTACTGATAGCTTGCACTATTAGTGTCATAACGAATGTTAGGGTTACCATAATTGATTGCTTTAGGGTCATTAACTGTATACCCTAGCACTCCTCGTCTAGTATCTGCTAAGCTAAAACCATCATTAGCACTGGTTCGCCAAGGGTTTTGACTAGCACTCCTAAAGGAGTAGTCAGGTGTCCATCGGCTTACTGTACTAGCTACATGAGCTCCACTGGTACCACCTACACCTTGATTGTCGCCTATCTTAGCAAGTCTATCGGTGTTCATGTTCTTATAAGCGTTATAGCTCGACAATAGAGTACCTGCTTGACTAATTAAGCCACCTAAGAGTGTAGGGATACGTGGTGTCTCAAGGTGCGACAAATATTCCCTAGTGCTGAGAAATGCTCGTTCTTTGTTTTGGTCAATCTCATCACTCTTACGGATAAAGTTGTCTTTAACTTGAGTTGTCGCTCGGTTGCCATCGGCTTTCGTAGAGCGTACTAATAGCTTCGCTGTCTTACCATTTTGGTATTCTCCAGTGCTTGCTTGTACGCTTGCTTCAAGCCCTCGTGCCTGAAGTCTAATCGCTCCCAACTGAGCTACACTGGCTTCAAAGGCATTTCTACGCTCATTTTCAAAGTTACTAAGAGAATAGTTCATAGTCTTAATAGCCCCTTTAGCTTGTGCTATAATTTGGTCTGCTTGTGCTTCTGCTTGTCGCCTAGAGCTCATATAGTTGCTATAAGCACTCCATATGTCTAACCCTAAGCCAATCTTAGAGTTAGTCCCTAAGGATCCTGTGGAAGCTAAGCCATCTGCACTCATGAGTTGGTTTACTCCAGTCCCCATATGTCTCCTTTCTATATTTGTCTAAATTTATATGTTACAAGCCCTTGCCATACTGTTGTGTTAAACGCACTCGGAAGAGGGCTTTTGTTCAATACTGTTACTGATGTGTCAGTGTTACGTCCCATTAGTGGTACTCTGAATTCTCCAGTTTCCAGTGGGTGAATACCGACCTGATTACTTGGTGTACCGACAATTCGTGCAGTCATCTTATAGTGCTTAGGTGTCTTACCAGTGCCATTTACAATGACTTCAAATTCTCCTGTTTTGTCATAATTGATATGCAAGAAGCGGAGCTGTAGTCGGTCATTAGGTATCGTATCGGTACCTGTTTGTGTTGCTTGTTTAATAAAGAATGTACTATAGGTAAACTTGAGGTCATAAGGGATACCTACATAACACTCAATGTCTGCCATTGGTTCCACTTGATGAGGAATTACTACAGTATCCTTACCTGTGTACACTAAGCCATTCTTTAGTACTATTGTGTAGTCTCTAGGTTCAGGATAAGCGTCTCCATAGATTGATTTAAGGTCATACCGCATTTCCTTAGAGGTTTTATCATGGGTACCTTTTAATGTTGTTTTAAACTTCCTGTCGAGCATTACACGATAAGGCTCATCGACAAAATCTTTTGTGTTATAGCTAATTGGTAGCTTTTCAAGGAATGTATTTCCACCTCTATTGATTACTAAGTACATGATTGAGTTGATAAAATCTGCCCCTATAATGTCCCCATCAAATGTCCATTGACTCCAACTAGCTTGTGCTTTAGAGTCATTCAAGAATAAGAACTTATAGATGTACATTGTGTCTCTTTTAGAGTCGCTTAGTGCTATTAAGATATTTTCATTATTACAAGCTCTGAGCGAATAAATTGTATTCACTAAGAAGTTCGGAACGTGTCCAGTAATGTCTGTAGCATTCTTTTGTGTCGTACTGTCAGCAACTGCAAAGTATTCCTGTACAGATGTATAGTCAGTCTTTTGAGCTGTAAAATATAAGTTACGACCTACACCAATAGGTTTTATCCATGTGTCAGCGTCAAATTCAGTTACCTGATCTATGACTGCTGTTTTAGGGCTAAGTACACCTTCGGCTCTCAATACGAATTGTGTTTGAGCACTAAAGAGATACAAGTCCTGATTGAATGGTACTGCATTGTATAAAGTACTTACTCGATTGTGAGATACTTGTAAATCAATAGGGTCAGTGTCAACAACTCCTGTAGCACTGTCTACCCAGAAGTTAAAGAAGTCTGACGATTTCGACAAGTTGACTGCTTCACCTGAGATAATTCCTAATCGGTTTCTAAAGAAGAATATGTCATTGATCTTATTACCGACAAAACTAGGTACTGGGTTACTGTCGTCATCACCTGTCCTTCTTTGGTTCCATTCTGCCCATGTACAAGTAAAGGTACCATTAGCTTCTCTGCGGAGAATATAAGGCATTGTTTCGTATCTTAAATGTATCGCTATGTTAGGCTTTGGGCATTCTTCCCATAACTTTAAGCCTTCATTATAACGAACATAATAGTCATCATCTGTAGACCGCTCTCCTTTTACTAATACAGTATAGCCATGTGGTGCTGAGGAAGGTAAGATGTCAAACTTAGGTGTCGTATTAGTGAATAACTTCATTGCTTCACCATTGAAGCCATCAGATACTGATATGTCATCTAGGGTTCCAATTAATTGTAGCCAGTTGGTACCTTTGATTACTTTCAAGCCTTGAACCCCTTCAGGAGCAAAAGTGTCTCTTTCACTATATTCTCTACCCTTATAGATATAGACTGTTCTTGATACTATTCTTTCGCCATCTGTTGACTCTTTATCTCTACGTTCTTTTCTAATACCATAAGAGCCTAACTCTGTATCATTCATATCTTTAAACCGCTTTATAACTCCACCTGCAAGCAATTTAAACAATTCATCACTGATATTGTCTGTAGTGATCTTTGTAGAGTGCCATGCTTCTCTACCATTAGGAGTCTCATAGGAATAGTCTTGTCCTTTTATACGTACTGTATATTTTCTACCATATTGTCCTTGTCGTATTACAACTAGGGCTCCTTGTGTCTCCCATGTGTTAGGTGATTTGTCATCTGTGTTCATTCCTACTGTCTTAGTTGTATTCACAATGAATGTATGGTCAGCTACTGTAATTGCTTTAAGTTCAGTTGTTGGGTTAGTACATCTAATGTAGTCCTCTGCATTGTGCTCCATTTTAACTGTTTTTTCATTACCTGATAAATCAAAGATACGTAATGTATCCCCAGTGAATGCGACAATATATCTTTCAGTCTCATCACGATTGATAAGATGTACTTTAGTTTTCAATGGTAGTGCAGGAAGTTTCTTAATGTGTTGCGTTGGTGGTCTCTTTTGTAAACCACCTGCTTCTGTAGAGTAGCCATTGATCTGTTCTTCTAGCTGTTCAGCATGACGCAACTTAGGTGGTTGTTGTGATATACCTGCAATGAGGTTCTTAATGGTTTGTTGTACGAGTGCCATTGTCTACCCCCTATTCATGTATGTTTGTATTGCAGGGTTCTGAAGAATATTAGATTGCTCAAGAGTGATTTCTGTCTCCATCATCTGCATATAGGCTTGAGACTCTTCTTGTTTTAACTCTTGCATAATCGTAGGGTCTCCTAAGTATCGTGCGACAAAATGGTTAGCTGTACGTACAGTAATATATTGTCGGAATACCTGTGGCATTTCTTCAAAAGGTACATATTGAATTACTTTAGCTTCCAGTGGTGCGTCAAATCGGTCATTGTTGTTAGTTACATCAAAGAGCCATTCATCACGCTTGCGTACAACTCTCTTGTCGGTAAACTGAATAGACAAGATTGAGTCGTCCCATAAGATACGCTTAGAATTCTCATCAGGTATTAATATGAATGGATCAATAGTATTAAATGTCCACCCCATGACTTGTATAGCTCTCATTTCAGCTTCTAACATACGTATTGCGTTTAGACAATCGACATTCTCACTGTTCTCTAAAGTGTCTACAGGAGCTTCACCCATAGCTCCAATAATTTCATTCACTGCGTCCAATTTGGATAGTGGTGTGATTATCATGTGTTCTCCTTTAGACAAAAATGGGGATAGCCATAAGACTACCCCCTAGAGTTACTTTAGATTATTTTGCCAAGATAATACCAGAAGCTTCAGGACGTAAACCGCCATGACCTACTGCATTCTTCGCAATAATCATATCTGCTTGCAATTCAGCACGGCGAGCGTGTTCAAGTTGCAAGTCTTTCAATTTGACTGTTGCTACCGCTGTGCGATGTGCACAAACTGCAAGAGCCTTAGCGTATTCTGTAGGGAATACATGACCTTCAGGAGCTGTACCAAGCATACCAGTTTTGTCGGCACCGCCTGCTTTTAAGTGAGGTACAGCAATAATTTTGAAACCGCAAAGTTTATCAATGTTACCATCGACAATAGTTGCTACTGCACCATAGTCTTTATTGATAGCGTCCTTAGAAGCAATCAATGCGGACTCTACTTCAGGTGTGATGTATGCAAAGCGTTCTTCCTCAGGTACATATTGAGCAGTCCACTTAGCTTTCATTTCAAGTAAGCCTTCAATTACCGCTTTACCAGTCTCATAATTGATACCTGCACCACCTGTAATAGTTTTCTCGATAACAACACCTTTGCCTAAACCAGTGATGTTCTCTTTGTTAGCTTTTACAAGTTTTGCAATTTCAGCTACTACAGCACCATCGGAAGCAATAGCCAACGCTTCACCTAATTGCTTAGCGTATTCGCTTCGTACTTCATAATGAAGCATAGCTTCGTAAATATCAGTGATAAGTACATCAGCTGTCAATAAGCCATCAATGTTGATGGTAATTTCATTGTGAGGAATTGCTTCACGAAGATCATCAAGATTGGAACCTGCTGGCAAGTAGTGAGCTTTACCACGACCCATTACTGGGAATGTAGTAGCTTTACCATTGTCGATAGATTTCGTCATATGGTTGCCCATAACTTTGCCTGCTCGTGTGAAGGCTTTTAATACATCACCACTGAATACTTTAAGAAAATTTGCTAATTCATCGCCTGCGTTTTGTACGGAAGCGGGTTTTTGATAGTTAGTTACACCTGCCAAATTTGTTCTCCTTTAGCTTAGAAATTGGAATTAATAATTTTTGTCTCTACTTCTTTTCGGTAGATTGGATCTTTGTCGTAGCGTGGGTCATTCATTGCGTCTAACATTTGTTGTTTAGACAAGTACGCATTAGTGTTACCAGTAGTACCACCTGTAGACTGCCCTAAGATTGTTTGATTAGTAGTACCATTGACTGCCTTCATGTTTGCTTTTACACCTTGGATAACCATATTGATTACTCCTAAGTTGCCTGTGTTAATCGTGTCGTTAAAGTCTTGTACTGCTTTTTCACCTTGAGAGCTTACGAATTGAGCTACTTGTCGGTACTCATCTTCACCACCTGCAAAGCCTACGACTGCGTTATAGAATTTTTCTTGAGTTGCTTCTACACCACTGATGTATGCGTCAACGACTTCCTTTGGGTAACCTGCATTTGCTAAGGCTTCCAAAGAAGCGGACGACAACTGACCATTTTTTGTGTACTCATCTTCAAGAGCTTTAAAGTCTACGTTACGCTCTGCTAAGTCTTTCTGTAGTTCTTCTGTAGCCTGCTGTTGTTGAGCAAAGGCTTCTTGTACTGTATTTGTCTGAGCGTCAACTGCTGTTGTAGCTGTTACCTCTGTAGTCTCAGGTTGTGTGTTTTCTACCTGCGGTTGAGTAGGCTCAGTTTGTACCTGTGTTTGTTGACCTTCAGTTGTCGGTTCTGCTTCGACAATCTGATTGTTGTTTTGGGCATTTACTACAATGTCCATCTAGTTCATTACCTCACTTTCATTCATTGCTCCTGACATAGCTTGCTCTACTAGAGCTTGCTCCTGTGGAGCTTCCATAGCTTGTTGTTGTTCTTGTTGTATCTCCTCATCAGTCTTGATGAGTCCTGTAGTATCAATACCTAAACTTGTCGCTATTGCAGTGAGCCATTGGTTCACCTTCATGTAGCTCATAGCGTCAGGCATTTGACTTACCACTCCCATAAATGTCGTAAACTTATTGAAGTCATGTCCTCGTCCTAGTGCTTCCATACCAGTTGTAATTGTCGGCTCTACGAAGCCTTCAGGGAGCTGTGCGACTTCTCCTCGTGCCATAAGGACTGCTAAGATACGTCTCACAAGTGGCAACTGAAATTCCTGCGTTAGGATACTGTAGACTCCACTAAGTGTGTCCTCTAGTTCACTAGCAACTGTCCTGATTTCCTCTGCGGTTACTCGCTCAGCATTCCGTTGAACTACACTAGACAAAAGAAAAGCAAACGATAAGCGTTGCTCAATAGTGTCGGCAGTTGCTTTTGTCGTTTGCATATCAGGATACTTATTAAGTTGTAGTGGTTGAATGTCCTCTACACGACCGCTTACGAAGTCGCCCTCTTGAGCGTTCTGTAGAAGTTTAGGTCTAGTAATACCATTAGGGTTCACTAAGTAGAGCGTGCGTGCACTGATGGAAGCCATAGTTACAAGTGCTTTTGATAGTTTCTCTAGACTTGTTAAGTCTCCTAAGTATTCCTCTACCATAGATCGTCCATAATCTTCGTTGTCGCTCTTTGTCATGCGTAAGACAATGTATGGGAATTTTTCTTTAGGATAAGTCTGCTCACTACCTGCAATTTGAATACCATCGACTTCACTGAAGCACTCATAGTTGTCGTCCACTAAGTCGCACTTAGTGTATACTTCAACTTCCTCATCGTCCTTCTTATCAGGAACTAGATTGTATGCTTCAGGTGGCAATGTGCGTTTCAATAGGACATCTTTAGTAATCAATGTTACGACTGTTCCTACACCATCACGCTGTACTACATAGTGGTTTAGGTCATAGAACTTTGTACCATCTCTATCAGGTGGCAAAAAGAGTGTTCCATTACCTGCGATCAATAGGTGTCGATTAGCTTCCTGAGCAGTGATACGTACTTGGTTCTCTTCCATAAATCTCATGCAGGACTGCTCAATTCTCATGAGTGCCTGTTCTACCTCTTGGACTTTCTGCTCGTATACCTCAGGTGAAGCACTTTGTAATTGTTGCTTCATTTCTGTCGACAAACCCAATTTAAAAAAGCCCTCATTCGGTGGGAACAGGGCAAGGGTTAGCTTTGATGTTAAGTTGTTTACTCCTCGTGCTCCAATTGACTGATATGGTGTACTAAATTTCTTGTTACCATCATCGTTCTTGTCGTGGAATACATGAGGAAGCGTTAGTTTTGCACAAGCAATCGCTCGTTGTACATAAGGTTCTCTTTTAGTTTCTAGCTCATTGTATAGAGCTTTTGCTGATTTACCTTGATCTTGAGGTTGATTAGATTTTCGTTTTTTAACTGCCATCTATACGTTCACCCCATTACCTCGTGTCTCACCTGTGTTCAGTCCTGTAGTAGGAATTTGCAGGTCTTTCTTACCTCGTGCTTTACGTTTCCGTAAGCCACCACCTTTAGTGTCGACATACTCTTGATCTGTCTCATCGACTCCTTCTGGTGCCTGTGGTGCAGGTGTAGGAATATCAGGCTCTTTAATACCAAAGAGTTTCTTTAGTCCGCCCATAGGTCTCCTTTCTATTACATATTCATAGGGTTATAACTGTCTGTATTCTTTTTGATTGTTAAGGCTTCCCTGTTGCGTCTTACATAGTTAGGCTGTTCGCCACCTAGTTGAGCTGTCTCAGGGGTTTCTGCTTGAGTGTAGGGTACAAGGTCTTTACCAGTTACCTGTGGTACAGCTTTAGCTTTACTGCCCCACTTCTGAGCAACTTTATTAAGTACCATGCCTACAGCAAGCTGAGCTAGCATAGTTCCCATTTATCTTACCTTTCTTTATTTAAAGCATTAAAGTTCTCTATATCGTGGATACATTAGACCTTATACTCATCATGCCATGAGCTAAGACAATTAATTACTTCGTCTATAGCCATGATAAATGCTACTTTTTGCTCAGCGTTAAGGTCAGGTCTACGAATAATAGAATGTGTATCAAAGGCTCTCTTGAGCTCATCAATAATAATCTCGTCCACTCTTGGAACTGGTCTATCAAGTTTACTCATATTCCACCACCTTAATCATGTCGGTACAGATAGGTTGGAAGCCTGCTTTCTTATAGCCATTCAAGACAAGTCGCTCAGTGCGTCCAGTCGACAAAACATTACCGCTTACGATAAGTTCTGCTTCATAACTCCTAGCGACTCTCTCAAGCTCTTTAATAGCTTCTCGTTGAATACCACTATAGGTTTTGTCGATACAGAATACACTCTCTTCCATTAGGACTATCTTGTCGCTCCACCATAGTTTACCTATATCGAACATTAAGAGCCCTACAAGACTCCCTGTAGCGTCATACCACGCTCTAATATGTCCCTTGATGTTTTGCTCAAGGATATGACTATAGATCGCTCCTTGACTCCCTAGAGCTTCTAATAGGTGTCCTTTGGCTTCTTTCTTGAGTGCACCTATGTACGTCATTGCGTCCTTCTCAGGGTTTCTCAAGCGATACTCTTTTACTACGGTGTCCATAATTTCACCTTCTTTGTTTTCTTATTGTAATAACCTTTTTGAAGAATGAAGGATAATCTAGCGTTCATCAATGCTTCTTCTTCAGTACTACCATTAGCTACATAAGCTCGTACTACAGCTTCCCATGAGCAGTCCTCATCAAGGAGTCTTTTAGCTCGTACCTCACCAATCTTAGGGCAACCCTTATAGTTGTCTGCTGTATCACCTATGAGTGTTTGGTACATATGGAAGTAATGAGCTTCCTCTTTTGTCGTATCATAGAATTCATTACGCATGAAGTCGTAAAAACGACAAGGAATACTTCTGAAGTCCTTATCACCACTGATCATGATTGAGTCCTTGTCTGCACTAATACCGATACAGTCGTCAGCTTCAAGGTTATCAATGATAAGCGTATTGAAGTTCTCAATGACCCACTCTCTCATACGTATGAACATCATTGGTCGTCTTTTAGATTTTCGATTAGCTTTATATTCAGGACTGATGTCCTTTCTAAAGTTATGTTTCAGGTCTGTAATAGCCATGATAATCTCATACTCACCTTCAATGTTCCAGTGGTCTAAGACAAGAGGTACTAGCTCTGCTAGATGACTGTCAAAGCCTATAGTAGCTTCAGGGAAGGAAGCATGAAGTGTATAAAAGCCATCTCCCCAGTCATGCTCTGTTTCAGCATTTTGAAGAGCAAGATAAATCATCATGTCTGCGTCAATGAGTAGCTTTGTTTTCTTCTTTGTCGCCATTCTGCTCCTTTCGTGTTAAGTTTGTCTCTAACCATTGATTAATCATTTCTTTGTATTGGACGACTACTTTATAGAGCTCGCAATTCTTCTCTTGTAGTTCTTCAGGTAAGTATTTAGTTGTGTCCCACTCATTAATTAGATGTTCTAATTGTTGGTCTAAACGTACAACTTCAATTACCTCTTGTAATTCTTTTGTTATTTTCATTAATGACACTCCGCCCAGTTCCTACCGATTTTACCTTCGGTATCTAACTGAATTCTAAATTTAAACTCTTCTTGTACGTCTCGTACCGCTAATTGTGCTTCCTTAACAACAATCTCTGCAATTTCTTGAGTTCTACAAGCTACTTGAATTTCATCGTGGATCCATGCCATGAGACAATAGTCTCCGTCCCATGAATGTTTTAGTCCCAGTGCTTGTAAACGTTCCTCAGTTCTTGTCGTCCATCTTTTACAGATAAGAGCCCCTGCTGATTGCAATAAGAGGTTAAGTGCACTATGCAATGAGCGTACATACAGTTTTCTTCCATCAAGCCCTTTGAGCCACTTACGTTTGTATCTACGACATCTTGCTGATACATCATAGGGAGCTAAGGTATCCTTAATGGTGCTAGATAGTTTCTTGATTGCAGGAGTATTCTTTAGGAATTTAGCCTTGAGTTTTTTGCCGTCCTCTTCGCTTCCTCCGACAATCTCACCAATCTTTGCGTTACCGCCACCATAAAGGAATGCATATATGAAAGTCTTTGCTTGGTTTCTTGTCTCAAGCCCTGCGTTCATTTGGTTAGCTGTATGAATATCACCATTGAGTATCTCATGAGCATACGCTCCGTGGTCGAATGGTGCTAAGAAGTGAGCTAGACAACGAAGCTCTAAGCCTGAGCAGTCAATACCTGCTTGGTACCAACCCTCAGGAACTCCAAAGAGTTCACGACATTGATAGCCATAAGGTTTATCAATAGCAGGTACTTGAGCTACATTAGGGTTACTATGTGTCGCTCGTCCTGATACTGCTCCATTAGGGTTTACCTTTCCATGAATTTTATTGTCGTCTCCTAAGAGTTTGAGCCATGCTTGTTTACCATCTGCTAATTGTCCTAAGCGTTTAGATAACATGAAGGCAGTACTGTAGAGTTGAGCTATATGTCGTACTTCATCACTGGCTTTAGGATCATTGATAATTGACTGTAGGCTTTCCTCGTCTAACTTGAGTTTCCTATTGGTCTCCTCTCCGTCCTCATCAGTCTCGACTTCGTACATTGAGTCTAACCATTGGTATTTAAAATGATCCCCTAAAATATACTTTAGTTGATCTCGCGAATTGATTTTAAATACCTTGTACTTTTGCACTGGTACGCCTGCTTTATAGCCTAGAGTCTTGTTGTCTCGCTTAGGTATGAAAATGCGGTCAGGAATTGGTGGTACATATTGAGTGAGCTCTTTAGTGATACGCTCTAGTTCTTCCCTTAGCTCTGCTTCAAGGACTATTGCTTTTTGTTTGTCGAATGGGAAGCCATTCTTTTCTTGCTTTTGCATTAACCATTGAGCCTTGTGTTCAATCATTGAAGCGTGCTCAGTGAAGCCCTTATCGACAAGTTTGTCGTACAGCTTAGTTGTTACCACTACGTCCTGCTTATTGTAGGCAAGCATATCTTCATTAAAGACTGCCCATACATCACCCTCGTTGTCCTCGCTGTAGGTACCTTTTAGTACTCCTAAGCGATAACCAAAGGCTTCTAAGCTGTATCTCCCATAAAGTTTCTTAGGTAGTACTCCTTTTCTCATTAGACCGATGTCTACATCTTTAATATTTGAATAGACAAGTCGTGCTAGGATAAGTGTATCGACTACTTTTTCATGCTCAAATTTAACTCCATAGAGCTTCTCTAGGCATGGAACGTCAAAGGCAATGACATTGTGTCCACAAATCTTGTCGGCTTGTAAAAGTTGCTGTACACCCTGCTCAATCTCTGTAGGTCTGTACTCATAGAATTTGTCTGCTTCAGTGTCATAAACTACCATGCAGTGTACTTTAGTTACAGTATCAAGAAGTCCATTTGTCTCAATATCGAAGATTAACATTAGTATTTTCTCAATAAATCTTTAAGTCGATTAATCTCTTTAGTAGTTCTCTCAATATCAATATTGTTATCGTCAATTAAGCCTTCAAGATACATATTTTTCTTATTTAAAGAATGTACTAAAGTTGTATTTTTCTTAACTAATTTTTGAAGAGCTTCTTTTTGTTTTAAACGTAGCCATGCTCCTACTTCTAATACTGTCGACTCTAATCGATATAACATTGTTAAAAGCATATTTTTCTCCTTTATTTTTTCATATAGTTTCGTGTAGCGTGTTCTTTACGTCTACCTTCGGAATAATTACTAACTCGTCTTAGATAACCAATAACTCGTGTACCATAGTCAATCTTTTCTCGCTCTCCGCATTTCGTACAGTGATCTTCAGTATTAACATTGATAAAACCACAGTTATCACAAATGGTTACAAGACAATTAAATGTCCAGTAATTACAGCCATATTCACCTGCTAGACAAATTAGTTTATAGGCTTGATCTTCAGTCAATAATTGAGCGATGTTAAGATGACAAGCACTGCCACCATCAAGGTATTTAACCATTTCTTTACCATGTAGCTTGAGTCTGTCTAGGATAGTCATGTCTGTAGCTTCTACTGGATAAAAATAGGAATTGTAGCAGTCTCGTTTAGTTTTAATTCCATCTGCTTTATCCCATTTAGCATTCTTTACACCTAAGTTCTCAGCAGGTACAAATTCTGTATTGAAGCGTATCTTATAGTCCTTATAGGCTTCTTTATTGAGTGTATAGATTTGGTTTAAGAAGCCACCTACTGTCTTGATGTATAACTCAGGGTCAGCTACTGGGTCTACTTTTAAATATTCCATACCTTCTAACATTCCATTAATGCCGATGGTACAGAATTGTTTGTCTAAACTAATAAAGCCTGCACTATAAGCAGGAAGTAAGCCTGCCTTTAAGTAGTCCTCAATGACTGCTCGGTGTGCCATTAGATACTTTTGTACTCTCTTGATTAAATCAATAAATGCATAGTCGCCCTTATGGTGTTTCTGAATGAAGCGGTTCATATTGATAGTAATAACTTGTACACTACCAGTAGATACACCGCCTGCACCTAAAGTGTAGCTAAAAGTATTATCTGCAAGTTCGTTCCGAAGTCGACAACAACTTGCTAGACTGTCAGCACTTTCACTTTGGTAGACAAAGAAGGATAAGCCTTTGCTCATGTGCTTAGCTAACATATGAGCGAATTCATCATCTTTAGGTTTACCAGTCTCTTTGTCGACAAGTACAGCACTTGTGAGCACTGGGTACGTCAATAGTTCTTTCTCACGCTCTTCTCTAAACCAGTTCATAAAGAAGTCCTGAAGTTTAGCAATGCTTGTGTAGTTCGCTTTGTCGCCATCAGGGAACGTAAATTCACCAAAGACGCTCTCGAAGTAAAACTTATCGAATACTGAGATATTCCAAAAGACACTTTGGTTACCTCGTGCACTTGCAGGTTGATTGATTGCATAGACTACACCTTGGAGTTCTTGAGCGACTTCTTTAGCGTTTGTCTCTAGGTAGTTGTCGCCATAACTCTTACGTGCAAAGTGATCAAAGTACATTAAGAATTCTACTGTTGCGATTGCACCTGCGAAGCCACTGGCTACTTGATAGACAAGATTTACAAAGCTACCACAGAAGGACTGTAGGTTTGTAGGAGCTGTCGATGTACCGCCTAAAGGTTTAGTACCTTCGAATAAATAAGGGAACATATTGATACTTGCACAGTATGGTCTCAAAGAAGTCTCATCGTGAATGTAGATAAGATGGTTTTTAATATCCTGTTCATACTGGTGAGCATACTCACTACCAAACATTTCAGATAGCTTATCTTCTACCATTGCTCTATTAATCTGAATTGTCTCGAATTTGTAGAGCTCGCTCTCAAGAATACCTATGTTCTTACCATCGACATTACTATTAGGGTCGACAATAGAACCATCAGCAGTATTGAAGGAGTCCATATAGTTCTTGATGAAGTTTACTTTTGTTTGAATTTGGTTATCTGTTAGTTTATTAAGTAATTTTTTAGCCATTAGTCTCCTTTGTAAAGAATGATGTAATATTAGTCCACTCGCCATTAGGCAACTTGTAAAACATTTTTTGATTGGTCGTTGGGCTTGCTAAGCCACCTTGACATTCAATGTAACGTCCAATCTTTAGCCATGTTAAATGCTCTTTGTCATATGGGAATTCAATACAGCCATGATAGAGCCCTACTGGATATTCCTTAGAGATAGGCTTTACGATTTTCTCAAGGAATTCTTCAGGATCAATCTCATAGTTTGTCGTACCACCCATAAAGACAACTGCTGTAATACCTCTTTGAGTCTTGATGTATTTTAGTAGGTCATCTACAGTCAACCATTGTGCTCCTTCGTCTGTCCAAAGTTCAGGACTATGACAACCCTCACAGTGCTGTTTACAATTACCAATCTCAAAGAATACTGCAATTTCATTAGGAAGTTCTGTTAGTGTTACACCTTTACCCATTACAGGTATTTTCATAGTGCTAACTCCTTAGTTTTGTTATAGGTTTTCAATAGCGTTACATATTTAATTTGAGCTCGGTCGTGGTCTAAATGCGACAATGCTTCTTTCATTTCACTCTTAGCATTGGCTACTTCATCTTCTAGCCACTCTACGAACTTCTCATTAGGTTTCAAAATTCAGCTACCTCATTATCACTTTCTATGTCGTTCATTAGGTCTGCACTTGGTACCTCTAATCGGTTTTTCTCCTTGTTAAACCAAAGTTTTCCACCGATACCAGTGTCCCCTGTTTGTCGACATTTTAATACTCGCATTTGCACTAGGTTTTTCTTGACATCACTGTCAGCCTGCTGATTGCGTTCTAGTGCTATAATTGTGTCCGACAACTGAGCTATTGCTTGACTCCCTCGCAAGTCCTCTAGAGAGATACTTCCGCCTTCTTCAGCACTCTTCTTGCCATCTCCTCGTTTTAAATGACAAATACAGATAAGTCCTACCCCTAGCTCTTCGCATAGTTGTCTCAAGCGTGTCATAAGAATATCAATCAGCTTCCGCTCATTGTTACTCTCAATGCCACTCACTGCAATGCTTATGTGATCTATAAGGATAAAGTCGCACTTTTCTGTTACAGCCATATAGCGTATAGCATTAAGAATTGATGAGTTGTCTAAGGAACCAAAGTGGTTATACATGACAAACTTACCAGTGCCTAAGGTGTTATTAAATGCTTCCGTGTATTGGTCGTTAGATATACCTTTACGACTCAGATGTACTGGTTTATTCAAGTATAGTCCGATGTAGCCTTTAGAAGTCCTAAGGACGTTCTCCTCTAACATCATTGAGCCTATCTTCAATCCATGCTTCATAACTAAGTGATAGCCTAGCTCTCTGATCATTGTAGATTTGCCTATACCAGTCCCTGCGGTCAGCATTGTGATTTCACCTTTGCGTACTCCTCGTATCATCTTGTCTGCCTTTACAGTCCACGGAAGGGAGTATCCAGTTACTTCTTCAGGTTCCTCTAAGAGGTCGTCAAGTAACGTATTAGCATTGATTATGTTCTCAGGTGTAACCTTTTTAGCGTTCTCTAGAGCTTCTAAAAGCTCATTACCTTTGTCGTTGACATAATACTCATTAGGGTCTTTGTACTGCTTTAGTACAGCTATACGGAGCTTCTCAGGCGACAGAATACCTTCAATTTCTTTTGCACCTTTGCGTCCTGCGTCATCATTGTCGAATACGACTACTACCTCGTTAAAGCCTTCAAGCCACTTTAAGTTAGCTTCAAAGACTTTCTTAGCACTCTGTACTCCACAGGGAATACTTACGACTGGCTCTTGATTTCCCAGTAGTTGGCTAACTGTTAAGCAGTCGATTTCACCTTCAGTAATGATGAGCCGTACTCCATTGTTATATAGTTGTTGTCCAAAGAATGTCGTACTGAGCTTACCTTTGACTGCAAAGGACTTATCTTGAAAGCGTAGTTTTTGTCCGACAAGAGTTCCATTCTCATCAAAATAATTAGCGACTTGGCAAGGCTTGCCCTTGTAGTTTGTAAAGTAGTACTGATATTTACGACAAGTACTCTCAGTGATACCTCTTGCCTTCAAAGGTTTTAGCGACAAATCACTAATGAAGTCATCATACTTAGTTGTCGGTTCTGTTTCATCGCTATTATGCAGTGCATTACATGAATAGCAGTATGTGTGCCCATCTGTGTATTCGCTGAGTGCGTCTGATGATCCACAGTCAGGGCACGGAAGATGAGCTCTTAGAATTTCTGAAGTACTCATTTGATGTCCATATCTTCAATGGTTACTTCTGAGTCATCAGGTGTGATGTCGTTACTATTAATCATCTCAGTTACAGCAACTATTGCGTCATTCTCTGAGATGTCCTCTAGTTCAACTTCAAAGAGCTCGACTCGCTTAGCATGAATAGTGATAGACCTATGCTTTCTGTCCATCATGCACTGGTATTCTCTAAGCTCCTCTCTAGTCTCACTCAACTACCTCAGCTCCTTTATATTTCTCTCGTAGTGCATTGAGTACTACTTCAAGGCTTGCCTGTGCTTCCTCAGTGATGTCAGCTAGAACACTAATGGTAGTATCATAGTGAGCAACTTCACCAAATGCTACTGCTTCTTCAGGACGGAACTTATTGATAGCTCCATCAGCAGTGATTAAGTAATGATGTGGAAAGAATAAGTAGCCTGCCTTTTGACTATTCCGTAGAATAACTTTTGGGTCTTTGTCGTTCAATGCATATTGAGTTACTTTGATATATTTAGTTTCTTTTCGCTCTTTTAGTTTTCCATAGCTTTTAATTGATTTCACCTCTTTTCTTCCTCTATCCATTTCTTAGGAATGACTGTACCAATGTGATACTGGAAGCCATTCTTTTTGCACCAGTCGCTATACCTATTGGCTTTTGTCTTAGTGCTTATGTATTGATCCTTCATAAATAAAAATCGTATGTCTAACTCAGGGTGTTGCTTCTTGATTGTTAAGTGCTTGCTTCTGTCCTCAGGAAGAAAAAGCCCTTTGGCTTCGACAATAATTCCATTCGACAAAATGAAGTCAGGTTTATAGTAATGACTTGTCGTATACGGAACTTTCAATGTCTCATACTCAAAGGGTACTTTTGCTTTCTCAAGGTTAGCTTTTACTTGACTCTCAAAGTTACTCCTAGTGCTCTTATCGACTCGCTTTTTGAAGCCCCCTAAGCGACTGAAGCTCCAACCTCTAGCCATTAGTGATTACCACTCAACGTCATCAGTATCTGTTACTTCGCCTTTAGCTTCTACATCGAAGCCATAGCTATCAGCACTGCCACCGCCATATTCTTTAAGGTCTTTTACAAGCACTGCATTGAGTCGTAAAGTAATACCATAGTTCTTAGCATTCATTACATATGGGGACGCTGTAACAGCTACTTGTACTTTAGAACCATTACCAATTTTAGTGCCGATTGGAAGTGGCTCACCATATTTGTCGAATACTGCAAGTTTCTTCTTAATGAGTTCACCAGTTTGCTTGTTTTTGTACTCATGTTTTGTCTTAGCTTTGAAGCATTCACCATACTCTTTGTCCTCTTTAACAGACAAGTTCATTGGTACTTTACGATTAGGTTTCTTTTCTAGTTGATCTACAACTTCATTGAAGTACTCTTCTAGTGCGTTTTTGAATGCTTCGGTTTTCTCATCGGACTCTAATTGAACCATGATGGAATACCCAAGTTCATTACCTTCGTACGTCTCAGGGCTATCAGTGTGAGCCCAACAAGCTGTACCATTTAGCTTAAAATCTTTACCTAGTTTTGTTTTTGCCATATAGTTTTCTCCTTTATAAATCTTGACAAAAAAAAAGAGAGCACTCATTAAGAGTGCCCTTAGATAACCTTATTTTCCTGTGGAACCGCTTTCAGTCCCTCGTTCAGTGTCCTCGATGACTTCACCTTCGACAAAAGTCATTGGTTGTGTCTTTTCTAACCAACACTGAGCGATACGTTGTCCTTCCTCAAGGTAGACAATATGTTTACTGAAGTTGCGGACGAAGAGTTTTACTTCACCTCTAAAGTCCTCATCGACAATTCCTTCAATGTTTGCCAGTGCGATTGGATAGTCTCGTCCTACACTGGAACGCAACTGGATCCGCAATGTGTGTCCCTTTGGGACTACTACTTTGAAGCCTAAAGGAATTTCTGTAGCTTTCGATTGGACTGCTACTGGCGGTACTGAGACTGCCATTGGCATTGCAATGTCCATACAACCTGCTCCTTCAGTTTTAGCTTCAGGAATTACTGCGTTGTCGTTAAGTAGTTCGATGAGTACCTGCTCATCATTCAGTGTGATTTCTTGTGCTTTCTTTGTGCTTGTTCGTGCCATTAAATACCCTTTCCGTTCTTAATCTCAATATAAGCTCTTAATGCTTTATTGTCTTTTTCTACTTCGTCAATATGTTTCTTTACCATACCGAATAAGCGTTTTAATTCGTCTGTTTCATCTTCTAAAAAGTTGACGTAATCAGTAATGTCGATAATGACTTTATTAAATCTCTCTTCAATAGCTTTTATTTCTTGCATGAGTGCTCCTTTACTTTGCTTGTTTAATAATGGTCGTGATGATTTCTTGAGCGTTGCTTAGGTTATCAGGTGTTACATGATTTGCAATGTACATAGCAATTAGCGTTTCTTTAGATGGAAATAAGAGTGCTACTAATGATAAAAATGTTATTGCACTTATAATAGCTATCTTTACATACTTACTAAGTTCTTTATAAAAGGTACCTAATACTGCAATACATACTGTCGCTAAGATTAAAATTAATGCTCTTACTGTTTCTATGTGTGATAGTGCAAAGACTGTCCATGGGCTGATGATTGGTTCCATATTGGTCTCCTTTCGTATTACTTAATGATTTTGAAGTAGCGTCTAAACCAACAATCATTCATAAGACCAATTCGTGTGTCTTTTGATATTGGTCTTTTTGTTACTTTTTCTACTTTATCTTCTTTTACTATTTCTTTTTCTAACTTTACCTTTCTGTCATTGTCGTGTGTAGCTGTTACGATTACTTTAGTTCCTACTGGTAGCAATTCTTTTAGCTCGTCTACAGTGTAAAGACTTGCGTCGTACCATTTGTTGGGTTCTAAGGCTTTCTTTGGTTCTTCATTAGTGATTTTAAACCAGTTGTAATATAAATCATGCCCTTTAATGAATACTGCTGTATCATCTCTGTACGCTTCAACTTTATCTAATGTAGCTCTTTTATTGCTAGAAGGACTCACAATATTATAGTCTATATTATGATTACAGTCCTCTATTAAACTTGTTAGTACTTCAATTTTAGTACCTACTTGAAGTAATTCTTTTAGTTCTTCTACAGTGTAAGTACTTGCGTCATACCACTTGCCAATTTCTAGAGATTTCTTTGACTCTTTCTTAATAAGTAGTTCCATATCCTCTTCAGATACAAACCATGCACGATCACTTTTCACTAAATGCTCTCTTATGTTAGCTTCCCAACCTTCATTTTCTTCTTCATCTAGTTCGACAATGTAACAGTAACGACATTGTACTGACTCTTCCACAGGTGTTCTAATAATGGTACCTTTCATATCTTTACTGTTCCACCCATAGTCTATCTTTACACGATCGCCTACTTTAAACTTGTGTTTTACTTCAGTTTCTTGTAGCAATTCAATCTCAGTGTCATCGACATACCATGCTCGCTCACTGTCTACTAAATGTTCTTTTTTATTTGCGTCCCAACCACTGTATTCTTCATCTAGTTCGATAATGTAGTTTTCTTCATCTATATCTCTTAGCCCTTCTACAGGTGTTCTAATGATTGTTCCTGTTTTATCAGTTAATACTACTCTTACACGATCCCCTACTTTAAACTTATAGCTTTCTACAAGTGGTGCTTCAGCTACCTCTTCAGGTTTTACCGCTACTAGTACTGGACGTCCCTTTTGGACTTCAATTAGCTTTTCTGCATAGTGCTTGATTTTCTCTGCGTCCGACAAGTCCTGACCTTTGGAACGCAATGTATACTTGATAATGTTGCCTTTGAGGTATGCAATGAATTCTTCAGTGGTGAAGTTTGCTTCCATGATTTCCCAAGGTTGAATGTTAAGTGTTTCGTAATGTTTGCTATTTGTATTCATGATGTTTATCTCCAATTTCCTGTTAAATATGTTTGAATTATGAATAATAGTTGTAGTTTTCTGTAGTGTACTTGATTTGGTAAAAAGTTTACTCTTTTAGCTCTTTTTCGTTTTGTCATTAGTTCTCCTAAATTATTCTAAACCAATGTCTATAATATAATTCACCTATTGATAGTACTGTTTTCCCAAGTACATTTTTTGATATATAATGTACTCTTACAGTTTTAACTTCTGTTTCTTCAGGGTCTTGCCACTTGTTATCTTTAAATGGATCTAGTATAACTTCAACTAGTACTCCTGTTCCTAGTTTCTTTAAGAGTTCATCTCTTGTAAAATCTGTTGAGTTATACCATCTGTAACGCTTTAACTGTTCATCAGTTTCTACTGTAGTATCTTTAGGAATTAAGCGTTCCTCAAGTTTTTCTATACGCTTCTCAAGGTCTGCTCTTTTTAAAGTTTGCTCAAGTTGTTCTCTTAGTAAACTATTTAGATCTTCAGTGTGCTTGAGCATGAATTTGGTCTGCTCTAGCTCTGCTTTAAGTTTTGTGTTTTCTTCTTTTAAAATTGCATTAATTCTCATTAATGGTCTATGTGGTGCCATGATGTCAAACATTAGTAATCTACCTCCTCAGTTACTAATTTGTCTTTAATAGCAGTTGTTAAATGATTACCTGCTGTTGTTTTAATATATGTTAAGATTTCTTTGTCTCTTAAAATGGTGTCGTCAAGTTCAACGCTCACAACTGACAATGTACGCATATCAAGTAAGTATTTCATTTAGTTTCTCCTTATAATAGCCATGCTTTGATTGCTTCAGAAAACAGTAGCAGTATTAAGAATAAGCCTGATAAAAACTTATAGATTGCTTTTTGATCTTCAAGAAGCCCTATACGTTGCCTTGAGATACATGCTTTATCCCATTCATCTCTCAATGTTTTTTCATAGCGTGCTATTTGTACATCAGCTTTCCTTAGTTTTTGCATTGTCGTTTGGTAGTGTTTATTTTCTTCTACCTTAGTTTTAATAGCTGTGTAGTAGCCTTCCTTTTTTGCACTTGATAATTCCCCTAAGTAGGTGTCATAATCTAGTGTGATTGTTTTCGTGTTTATTGCGTCCATTAACTTACGCTCCTTTCTCTAATGCCACGAAAAGAAGAGCTTTAGTGCTCCTCTCTATCTCGTGGATACATTAATTCTGATTAGTGAAAAATGAAGGTACTTGTTAATATATTCTCTAGCTTTAAGCCCCCTTTAGGTGGCTCAGGAATATCCGACAAATCTTCTCCAGTCATTTCTTCTACATATTTCTTAAATTCCTCTATTGGTGAGTGCTCTGTATATAACTTATATAGTTGCTCACGGATAACTACTTGTAGGTGTCTTGCTTCTCCTAGTGATGTACCAAAGGAGTCATGAATTGTCGTATAGTTAGACAAACCTGCTTCATTGACTACCATCATTAAATGAGTGCTATCAAGGCTATGGATAAAGTTAGGAGCTATGCCATTCTTTTGACCATTTGCGTCTAAGCTTTCATCATCTGCTACATCTTGGTAGTATCCTCTCCAACTCACCATGTCTCCGAAGCGTGTTCTGAAGCTCTTTTGTACTAATTTGAGATACTGTTGCTGTACTGGTAGTCCCAAAGGTGTCCACCAATTCACAGGTAGTCCATGCTTAGTGAGTACCTTTGCTAGTGCTTTAAGATACTTCATGCCTTCTGTAGCACTTACTACTGTTGTTTGTACCTCTTGCCATACCAGTTTTGCCATGTATTTTGCACAAGGCTTCTCAAAGCGTTTGAAATGAATGTTACCTTTTGTTGTATCCTCATAGATTTGCTCTTGGAAGCCATATTGACCACTTCCATATGCTAGTGTCATTACGTTCCGTTTTACGACTTTTCTTGTAACCCCATGAGCTAACCATGCTTGAGCCATTGAGCGTGTCCCAAAGTGTACTCGTTGACCACCACCAACTTCTTCCTTTTGTACTTCGTCAAGAGTACCGCTCATAGCGTCCTTTTCGACAATCTTGAGTACTTTGTCGGCTACTTGTTGATATATGTCAGCAGGTCTTTCATGGTCGACAAGGTTCACTGCGGAGCCCCCTACCTCATCTCTTAGCATTGCTGAGTAGTGCTGTAGTCCTGAGCAAGTGCCATCATAGGCGATTACTAATGGACAACTATAGCCCTCATATGTCTTGAACTCCTCGAAGTACTCAAGGGACTTAACGTATTCCATACACCATGCTAGGAACTGTAAGGGTTCATCTGCTTCAGTCCACCATAGGTAGTCCAAAGGGTTCTTTGCGGAGTCGACAATATGAGAGTGGTGAGCTTTCACCCATTCCACTTGCTCTGCGTGAGATACTTTGTCGTTGCCCCATAGGTTTGCCCCTTGCCAGTACAAGAGTTCTATATCTTGGCTATCCATGAGTGGTACAGGGTTGCTATACACGATCAATGATTTCATAAAGTCGTCCCCTTGATGGTTGAAGAGTGGTATTGGATATATACGTCCACGGAAGTCGATATTGCAAGGGAAGTAGATATTTTCGTAGTCTTTGAAGTCTTTAGCATATCTGAAGAGTCGTAGAGCTCTAATAGCTTTACTACGTCTCGACAATTCAATCTCTAACCATTCATGAAAACGCTTTCCGTATTCTTGTTTGGTCTCTTTAAATTTTCTTTTTGGCTCTGGTTCATGTGGTTCCATACTTGCTATACCTGCTATACCACCACCTTGATTTATAATTGCTTCAATGACTTCATACATATCTTTATTGATACGATATGGTGTCTCTTGAATTGCATTGACCGCCTTATATATCTTACTCAAGTCGACATCTCGTATCTTTTTGATGTAGCTCTTGACTACTTTGGTTTTACCGACAATATGACTAATTCTCATGAAATGAAGTCTTTTAGCCATTGCCCCATAGTATCCCCCTTGACTCAAGTCGTTCCATTTCTTAGGTTTTATAATTGTCGGAGTCCGATCAGTAATAAACTGACTGATGTAATCTGCGTTATATCTGTATGTGTCTAGTAATATTTGCGTAGGTTCAAGGAATTTAACTCTATCGTTAGCTTCACTTGTCTTGATGAGGTCTGTTGATTGAATTAAGATATATAAAATGTCTAGTCCTAGATTGACTACCGCTGACTTTTCGTACTTTACCCATTCAAATTTATTTTTCTTCATTATGCCTTTTATATGTCTTGTCTTTTGGTAGCCTAGAGTTCTCTTGTCTAGTCCATCTTGAATACGATTGACTTGAGTTCCCTCTTCGTCTTGCTTTAAAAATGCTTCGGTCTGAGCATTGTAATATAAACTGTTGCCTATGGAATATGCACAACTCGATACGCTTGCCTTATGGTCGGTCGCTAGGGTCTCATTAATTGCACGCTCTAGGACTGTCGCACAAATATTAAGTACTAAATTTTGCATTCCAAAGGCTTCAAGCATTGCTTTTAGTAGCTCCCTATATTTCTTGCCTACCCCTCTTTTAGGCTTGGTGTTTTCTTCTATCCATGTCTCTATGTTTGTTGCTAGGGCTTCGACAAATAACTTTTTTAAGCCACTGCCTAATGGTTGGCTAGTAATTCGCCCTTGATTTCTTGCTTGCTCTAGTCGTTTCTTAAAGGTCTCTTGAGCTAGCTCAGTGTAGTGCTTTTCTATTGCTATTTGTTGATCTAATGTATTTGCATTCATATGTCTTGTCCTTCCCAGTGGTCGGCTGTCAGCTTACCGCTTTATACGTCTTGTCCACCCTTGATGAGCTAAAAAAGGGTATAAAAAATAGACCTATCGACAATTCAAAGGTTTCAATAGGTCTATTCAGTTCGTTTTATCCTATGGAAATAGTGCGAACGTCTCCGCAATATCCTCATATGTCTTATTCATAATTTGTTGTAATTTAGTATGTCGATAGGCTTCCTCCTGTGTTAATTCCCCTTGATTGGCTTGAGCATTGCTTTCAATTTTTTGTATGCTTTCCCTTAGCTTGTGCAGGGTGTTCGCTAGTTTTCTACTGGATATCTGAAAGTCTCTGCATTGTTGCTCTAGTTCCTTTTTGGTCATACTTTTGTACTCTTTACTATCCTAAGTAATTCAAATATGCTTTGTGTGTTTAACATGGCTATACTTCCTTTCTTATATGTCAATTACTGCATACGCTAGCTCGTCAGCTTTCTCTTTGGCTTTCTTGCTCATGAATTCGTTTGATGTTATTTCACTGATAAGTAATAGTTTCCCTCTTAGAATGTCGACATCTTCATACTCAGGCTTTCTTTTTGTTTCATAGCCTTTTCTTATCATCTCGTCCGCTTCAGTCATGTATTCTTCATATTTCTTATATATTTTTTCGTATATGCTCATGGTGTATATATCCTTATTCTTCAATGAGTGTTAATTTATAGCCTTTGTTTAATAGCTTTTGTAATTCCTCTTCTAATAGATAGATTTCATATGTCGTTAAGTCGTCGCCTGTCCATGTATAGTGTTCTTTATCGACATATATGTTATATGTGCTATCTTCTTCCCATTCGATTTCTATAGTCTTGTCAGTGAGTTGGCTTAGTATATTCTCTAAGGCTTCAAATACGCCCCATGTGCTCCCTGCTTCATTTATGATTGTTTTACCTCTTTTAGTAATGATTATTCTTAATTTTTGCCCTAGTTTCATATTTGTTACTCCTTTAGTCCTGCTCGTGTTCGTCCATTGTTAAACAGATGTGAGCCCATAGAGCCGTACCTCCTGCTATAATTGCTAGTAAAATCATTCCTCTTCTTCTTCCTCTTCTTCTTCCTCTTCTTCGATATTTAAAAACTCGTATATAGTCATACCGTTGAGCATACTATATATTTCGTCCCAATCGCCTATTTCGTCCGCTACTGTCTCGAATTCATCTTGTAGCCCTCTTGCTCTGATTTCTAACAGCATTTCTTGTGTTTGCCCTCTTGATAATCCTATTAAGTCATCAAATGTGAATGTTCCTGTTAGTGTCATCATTGTTTTATCTCCTTTATGCTTCTAGTGGTTCGCCGTCTTCGTCCATTGGAATTCCTAAGTAATAATAAATTTCTGTTTCTTCTTGTAATAGGAATGCTTCAAAATCTGATAATGTTAATACTTTTGATACTGCTTCAGCTTTATCCCTTGTTGTAATGTTATTGTCTAGAATTTCTTCCCATTCTTTTATAGAGAATTCTCTATAGCCTACTTCACTAGCTAACGACATAAATTCATTAATTTTATGATGGCTAGCAATTACCTTTAATGTGTCGCAAGCTCGCTCACTTAACATATTAAAAAGCATATCGAATGTAAAATTTACAGTAATTTGAATAGTGTCCATAGTTGTTACTCCTTTGTATAACAAAATGTCTAACATTTAGGTTAAAAAAAAATTGACCTTTTCTATGATTTAATTATAACAGAATGTATAACATAATGCAATACTTTTAGTTAAACAATTCAGAAAACTTTCATAAAATCTTTGTTTACTTTTGTTTAACTTTTTGTTATACTTTAGGTAGGAAGTGAGGTGTTCTATATGATTGATTATGAAAGACTTTACTATTATGAAACTCTTAACAATGATGATAGTATTACAATCAGATTACCTAAAGAATTAAAACAAGATTTTATTAAGATTGCAGGCGGTCAACGTCTATATGCTAAGTTATTACGTCATTTAATGGCTCGACATATTAGCAATGAAATTAAACATTCAAGCCCTACGATCTAAAACATATAGCCACACAAAAAGATAACCCTTAGAGCTCATTTAGAATTCTAAGGGTTATCTTTATTTTATGCGTCCGTTTGTTATGTTGATGTCGTTATAGTTTTCATTGTCGCCTTGTCCATAATTCGACAAATTGAATACTTGAAATATTATCACTAGGGCTATTAAGATTACTGCTAAACCTCTATGGTTTCCCTTCGTGAATAACTGATAGAGACACCATAGACCGATGATAAGCATACATACTATGAACATTTGTTGACTCCTTTTGTGTTGTTAATAATCAAAGTGGTGAGATGTCGTTGATGATCTCCTTTAGCACGACAAAATAATTCTATATTTGTCTTTAGTATACCATGCTAGCTTTATATTGTGGTATTTATTTACAGCTCTATAGCAGTACCCATTGTGTGCAACGTGTGCACTGCATGGATACTTGTGAGTCCGCTAGGGCGAACATTTGAGCATTGCTTTTAGTACCCTCATGAGGACTACGTTGTGCCCATTGGTTTTTCCAGTGGTCGCCTGTCGTTGGGTACATCACTGTCTTACACGGAACACTACTGTGTACACTGGTCGTATTACTTCAGATTGCTTATAGCGTACCTATCTGTGCTGTCGTGTTGTGTGCAATTAGGCTCTCAAGGGCTGTCCATAGCCCTCAATCAAAAAGAGACTAATTGTGCACAACAATGACTGCCTGTGGAGAACAGTTGGATATCCTTTAGTGGACTAAAGTATTCCTAAGCAAGTTCTGTGGTTATCCAAGTGAGTTCGTAGAACGAACGATCAGGTAGTCGTTTGTAGTCGTCATTGGTATTCTGTCGGTACTCTCCAGTGAACGACGTGTAGTCCATAGGACGGAGCACGGAGTGAACCATAGGTAGTCAATAGATTGCTGAGAGATACAATTTGTACACTGTAGGTGGACTAAAGAGTGCTAGTGTATTCCTGTGGTGTACAAATTGCACGTCAGGTGGATTGAAAATTAAGTTCTCGTATACTGTCATTAACCCCCACACCGAAGGACACTGAGGTGGCTAATGGTGTGAATGTGGTTGAGCAGAGCGAACATGCTCTAGGTAGTAGAGGTAACACTGAGTGAACCTGCGGAGAGCCAAGCGATAGCGAAGGCTTGACAAGGCAGGGGCACAGGGGGCTCTGGCTCTAATCTTAATGTTATATATGGGCTCATAAAATTTTGTAGTAATTTTCCCCTCTAGGTGGACATTAGGGACTTATGGTTAATATATCGTTATCGGAAGTTATTTGTGTTCAAAACAAAAACTAGCCTATAAGTCTATAAGCTAGTTTATTTTAGTTAATCAAAATAATCAGTAAAAAATTAATTATTTATCATATGAATCTATTTCTTTTATATATTCCGCTAACTCAGGTTCATCAATAGTAACTTTATCAAACTTAGGTTCAATAATTATATTACCGTTATAATCCATTAGGCCATATTTCCCTTTAGATTTATAAACAAATAAAGCTTTATAAAATGATGTTATATCGTCATCATAATGTGGTAATTTAAATAATTTATAACCTGAGTTTGTATCAATTACATATTTTATTTTATCATAAGTTGCTGTAGTAACTTTATTTAATACATAATTAGGCTTTGATGTATCTATACTATCAAAAACATCAGCATAAAATACACCTGAACTAGCATTAAAAATACTATTACCATATGAATCTTTCAAAATAAAGCTACGATCACTTAATCTTTCATAAGAATAGTTATTCGTAGCAACTATAGTTTGATCTAATGAGTCTACAATACCATACCTATTATTTTCATCAGTCACAACAAAGTACTTAAACTCTTTACCTAAATGTTTTATAGATTTATATTTAGGAGGAATAACGATTATATTATCCTTTGTCTTCATACCATATAAAGTATTACCTTTATCATCTACTTCTGAAAATAAATCATAAACATCTGATGGAGCTCTACTATAAAAATTCTCATCAGAATATGAATCACCTCCCGCACCATCATTATTACGTATTTCTATATAATCATTACTGTTAATAAGGTCTATAGCTTCATCAACACTAAGTAAAACACCATTTTCTGTAAGATATTTTGTATAATCATCTATAGTATATAATTTATAAAGATATTTTTTATCTTTTCTAGACCAATATTTGGTAATACTCTCTTTGATACTTCTAATAGGACTATCAATAATTGGATTGCCGCTTACTCTATTATATACATACCAATATTCTCCTTTTTTACCTAATATTATAGTATCACTTAAATCATCATAATCAGTAATAACATCATTAATAGCATATGTACCATCTAAGTTTAATAATTTAAAGCCCCCATTAGTGAAAGCTTTAGCAAATTTATAATAGAACTCATATTCATACCCTACTGGTAAATAGGCTAGTTCAACTAAATTTACATATCGTTTTTGACCATTTTCATAAAATGATCCATATACATAGTTATTATTATATCCTTTTATATACTCCACATGTAAGTTATCATATGGGCCCAATATCCATTGTCCTTTTTCATCAACAATGGTATTGCCAGTTTGGGATTCTAATGTAATATATTCTTTTGCAGCTATTATATTACATGCAACCAATGCTATTGCAAAGCTTAATATAAACTTTCTCATAAAGCACTCCATTACACAACACATCAATAGTTGATTTCATATTAACATATTTATATTCTTTAAATAAACTATACTTTTCATATTCTTAATTATTCTATATGCCAATAAAGTATTATTATTACATAAAATTTATATTGAATTTTTTAGAATTAGATTGTAAAATAGTAATATAAATTATCTAATTTACTCATACTATTATGGAGGAATTTTATGTGCTGGTGTGATATTGTAAGTAAAGCCAAAATTGGCGGTTTAAAACATTTAGGAAATGGCATGGAGAGTTCTTTAAGATTTCTTGCTGAAATGGTTGTTGGTTTAAGTATTATTCGCGTGTTAGTTAACTGGGTTTTTGGTATCTAATTTCTCAGATGAATATGAACATATTAATAGGCGCTTAGTTATCTAAGCGCCTTATTTTTATATTTTTTGATTTATAAAATTGGTTCCTTAACTACACCCAGTATATTATTCATATGCTTCACTGCAATCAATGTATTCCATAATAATTTGGCAGATCTGACCATCTTTATCAAATGCCCAGTATACTGGATATAAACCATCGCCAAATCCAGATTGAATCATCGGTACGGTCAATTCTGTATCAGGAATTGTAAAGTTAATCCAATCTCCTTTAGAACGTTGGTATTGTGGATATGCCATAGCATTTAATTGGAATAAATCACTATAATAGTCATCGTATATATTTTTTTCAGGGTAGTTTATATGCCATTGTTCATAAAACTTATTATATATTTCAATTGTTTGTGCATCTACAATTGTAGCTAAACCTGAATCTACAGGAAATCCAATATAGGTATCTCCATCATCTAAATCGGTTAAGTCTTCAGTTCCTTTTAATGCTAATTCATAGTATACAGGTTCATTGCCACTAAAAACAACTCGACTAGCTACATAACGATATTCATTTGGTTCCATTTCGATTATCTTAGTCTCTAACAGATACGTACCTGGTGTTACCTGTCTAAGATATGTATCTGGTTTGCTTGGCAATGTTACTAGAGGATCACAACACGTAATATAACCTGTTGGAAAATTTACCGTCCACATAGGTAATGTGTGTAACGGAAATCCTTTTAACTCTTTTCGGTTAAATAAATCATGATATGGTACGGTAGGTTTTAATTTACCTTCAGAACCTAATCGGTTAAAGGTTTGAATCCATTCGCTAGTTAATTTAGATTGTTCCATATTACTCCTCGGCTTCGTATTTACAATGAATATATTCGCCTTCTAATACTTCATAGGCTGCGGTTTTACGAATAATTTGCTTCACTAATGTATCTAGTTTTGAACCATTAGAATAGTCTGCAGGTGCATAATAACGGATACGATGATGACGCATCATCTTATATACCTTTTCTTTATCATTCTTAAATGGATCATATACACCTATAGAATGACCCCCATTAGCGTTCACAAGACTCATACAAGGAATATCTGTATCGCTATCTCCAATATAAATCATGTTACGGAACGGCACACGTTGATTTTCAGGCTTAATGTAATCATTAACACCAGTATCATTAATATCGAGAATTCCTTTTTGAATACGGAACAAAAATTGCGTCTTATTCGTATAGTTAATGGCTTGTGCGGGCCAAACAGCTACACCTTTATCATCGAACATAAATGCACTGGCATAGATTTTGGTAAAAGCCCCCTCTTTTGCCATTTCAGTGCCTTCGATCATTTCTTTTAAGCCAGACGAAATAATATAATGTTCAATCTTAACGCCTTGTTCTAAGCCATATTGACGAATGCGTTCAAACCAAGTCCGTACCCCTTCGTATAATTCTACCTGATTGCCGTATTCCATGAGCTTATCTTTTGTTACATAGAAATGGCCTACTGCTTCTTGAATCATTTTGTACATATAGGCTAAGTTATTATCCATATCATGTTTTTTAGCCAATTGATTTGATTCATACCAAAATTGTTTGATTTGCTCTTCGTTATAGCCTACCGATTGAATGAATCCTTGTGCCTGCATATCGTTAGGGGTTAATGTCTTATCAAAGTCGTAACACATTGCTAACACGGGCATAGATGAGTCAGATGATTGTAAATTATCTTTACTATCTTTCTTATACGTTATCATAAATGCACCTCCTTTTAAATTAAACCCAAAATACATTTACACTCTCTTATATTCCTGAGATACCTGCTTGACAACCCCTTTGGTATCTATTTTACACGATAAGTCAATTCATTTAATTTAGTAATTCCTCGTAATTCTCTCTAAAATAAGCTATCTTGTGTTACAGTTTCGTTTATAATCCAACTCTTTTCCGTACTTTCTTTAATAATTTCTCTTTTTGAAAGTCTTCCAATCAGTAAACTAGAATTTGGATCATGATGTAAACGATTATATCGAACCACCGCTTGATTAGTATTAGCATAACAATAACGACAAAAGTGGCTACAGCTATCGTAGGCACCAATATCACCATGTAAATAACAATTACATTCTGGTCGTGCTGGCGCGCGTTTAGGTGCTTTTAATTTTATATTCCAGGCACTTTCATAACAATCTAAGGTTAAACACCCCTCTGTATCAGCACCAAGCTCTTTAAAGATAACTCCTTCTCCACAGGTTTTAAGATTCATATGATTGGAATGAGCTATGGAAACAAATTCTTTAATGATCTTAGTTTGAATATCTAAACTTGGTCTATATCCTTCTGGAAAATTCTGAACCACCTTATCAAATATATCTAAAAAGCTAACAACAACTGTATCTGTATAACCTTTAAGGGCTTGAGCCATTTTGTAAAAGCTTTCACAATGAAAATCAACGGTATATTCATTAGTTAAAATGATAGGATCATAGCGCCACACCATAGATTGAGAATTAAGCTGTTTAGAAATATGTTTAAATCCTTCTATAACAGACGCATAAGTTGGCACGTAGGGTTCAATATCGGTTCCATAAGGCGTTATAGTCATATGCCAGTATTGTCTGTAATCAACAATTTCATTTAGTAGTGGAATAAACGGTAAAGGATTCTTTGTACAGAATGCAATACCATCTACCACCTCTTGATTAATTGGATACCGTGTCACCTGTAGGGGATTATAAGGGTTACGAACATCTACAAATCCTTCACGTATACGATTGATTAGCCATTGCCCATAAAAAGCAGGAATATCTGTACGTTGTCCAGTCTGTAATATCATAGCCCCTGCCCTTTCAGTAAAATAAAAACATAGGAGTATTATATCATATCTAATAGTAAGTATTTATGGAGTTAATGTGATTTTTGCTGTATAGTTCATTATTATTTTATGGTACTATACATACTATAGAATATGAGGAGAACTAAATTATGAATGATACTTTTGAACGCAACCATCCTATGAAGGATGATAAAGAATTTATTACAGCCTATTGGGCAGATCGATCTCACGATTTTGGCGCTTTACGTGCAAAAGAATTAGAAAGTCCCAAACTAAAATTATGGAGAGAAGAATTAACTTGTCATATATTTGATTCTGATAGATCTTTACGAATATTGGATATTGGATGTGGAGCCGGCTTTTTTAGTATTATACTATCTCAGCTTGGTCATACAGTGCATGGCATTGATATTACACCTAATATGATAGATGAGGCAAATCAACTAGCAGAGTCCCTCGATTGTGATGCAACCTTTTCTGTGATGGATGCAGAGAATCTAGGATTTGATACTAATACCTTTGATATCGTTGTGGCCAGAAATGTAACGTGGAATTTACCCCATCCTGACAAAGCCTATGCCGAATGGTTTCGCGTCATTCGCCCAGGCGGTTTGATTTTAAACTATGATGCGGAACATGCTCGTAATCATCATAATGTACCACAATCTGTTCATCATGCCCATGAACATGTAAGCAACGAATTAAAAGAACGGTGTCATACCATTTATCATATGCTTGAAATTTCATCCTTTACACGACCTCAATGGGATAAAGAACTACTTACTAAATTAGGTGCTAGTTCTGTTACCATTGATCTAACTGTAGGTCCGCGTATTTACAATGAGGAAGACGAGTTTTATATTCCTGTACCCATGTTCTTGGTGAAAGCAATTAAATAAATCTATATAATATATAACACAAAACCCACTCTATGATTATCATGAGTGGGTTTTGTGTTTAGATTGACTGCTAATTACTAAAATATACCTGAGCTTTATCAATCTCTGCCCGTAGTTTTTCTTCATCAATTGTAAGCAGTTCTTTGTCTTTCATAAGAACTTTACCACCCACAATTGTAGTATTTACATCGGAGCTATTAGCAGAGTATACAAGAGCTGCTAAATCATTGTAACGAGGCATCCAGTGCATACCAGATACATCATATAGCACGATATCTGCACGATAGCCTTTATCTAATACACCAAGATCTGTATATCCCAATGCTTTTGCACCTTCTACAGTGCCCATGTTCCATGCGGCTTGAGCAGGAATAGCCTTTGGATCATAAAGACGTGCTTTATGTAATGTTGCTGCAAGACGTACTTCTTCAAGCATATCAGCATTATTATTAGAAGCGGAGCCATCTGTACCAAGACCAACCGTAATACCTTTGGCAATCATTTCAGGTACTGGTGCAATACCGCTAGCTAATTTTAAATTAGATTGTGGATTATGCGCTACGGCTACATTATTTTCAGACATAATAGCCATATCTTCGTCTGTCACATGAACGCAGTGTGCGGCTAAGGTAGTATTCCAGAATAAACCTAAATCATGCATATGCGCAATTGGTGTCTTACCAGTAGCTTTCATAACAGTCTCCACTTCTCCTTTTGTTTCGGACAAGTGCATATGAATACCACAATTTAATTCATGAGATAAGGCAATCACCTTTTCCATATAATCATCAGGGCAAGTATATGGTGCATGTGGTCCAAGCAATACTTTGATGCGGTCATTATCAAAGCCGTTCCAAGTGCGGAATAAGTCAGCATTTTCAACTAATGCTTGATCTGCTGTTGGGGATACACCGGCTAAGCCACGTGACAATACAGAGCGAATACCTGTTTCTTTTACCACCTCAGCAGTAGTATTCATAAAGAAATACATGTCGCTAAATGTAGTGGTACCAGTGCGCAACATTTCAGCAATACCGAGTTGTGTGCCGTACCGTACATAATCGTCATTTAATTTTGCTTCTGTTGGCCAAATAGCCGTTTCAAGCCATTCCATAAGCTCAAGATCATCTGCATAGTTTCTAAATAGACCCATCGCAATATGAGTATGTGTATTTACAAGACCTGGCGTAGCCAATTGACCTTTACCGTCTAGTACTTCCTTAGCAGAGACTTTTACCTTTTCAGCTTCACTATCGTTTAAAATAGCTGTAATATAACCATTATTAATTGCAATGGCATGATTTTTTAGAACCCCCTCATCGGTGAGGACGTCTACATGAGTAATCAATAAATCAGACATAGTCTTCCCTCATAGGTATAACCGAGCCATGATAGCTCGGTTATATTTGTTTAATTTGAAAGCTAGTATAGTTTAGATACAAAATGTATTACAGAAACCATTATATTTCAATACAGTATTAGTTTACTTTTGTTAGATAATCGATTTGTTCTTGTGTTAAAGAATCTAAGTCATAGCCCATGGAGTTCAACTTAAGTTTAGCAATTTCCACATCTAATTCATGAGGCAATACGTATACTTTTGGATCCATTTCTTTACCGTTTTTCAAGATATACTCTGCAGCAAGGGCTTGCATAGCAAATGACAAGTCCATAATTTCTGCAGGGTGACCATCGCCAGCTGCAAGGTTTACTAGACGGCCTTCAGCCAATACATAGAGTTTACGACCATCAGACATAGTATAGCCTTCGATGTTTTGGCGAACCCTTTCGTGGCTTACAGCAAGTTCAGTAAGATCAGAAACATTCACTTCGCAGTCAAAGTGACCAGCATTACATAAGATAGCTTTATCTTTCATCACTTTGTAATGCTCTTTTACAATAACATCTTTACAACCTGTTACAGTACAGAAGATATCCCCAACCTTAGCGGCTTCAATCATAGGCAATACTTTGAAGCCATCAAATACAGCCTCTATAGCTTTAATTGGATCTACTTCAGTTACATATACGTGTGCACCAAGGCCTTTTGCGCGCATCGCAACGCCTTTACCACACCAGCCATAACCAGCAACAACAACGTTCTTACCTGTTACAGTCAAGTTCGTAGTGCGCATGATACCATCCCAAACGGACTGACCTGTACCATAGCGATTATCGAAAAGATATTTACAGTAAGAGTCATTTACAGCAATCATAGGGAATGTTAATTGTTTAGCGTTCTCTAATGCATATAAACGATGTACACCTGTTGTAGTTTCTTCACTCCCCCCTAACAAACGTTCTTTTGCATCTTGTCGTGTAGTATGCAATAGATTTACTAAATCACCACCATCATCAATGATAATATGTGGTTTATGATCAAGTGCTTTATGGAGGAAGTTAAAATATTCTTCATCAGTACAATCGTACCAAGCATATACAGTAATGCCCATATCTACAAGACCTGCAGCTACATCGTCTTGTGTAGACAACGGATTGGAGCCCGTTACAATTACATCTGCACCACCGCGTTTTAATACAGTCGCAAGGTATGCTGTTTTTGCTTCCAAGTGAACACTAACAACAATTGTTTGGCCTTTGAAAGTTTGTTCTGCTTCAAAACGGTCACCTAATGTGTTTAATGTAGGCATAAAGTTAGAAACCCAATCAATTTTTTTGCGACCTTCTGTTGCTAAATTTATGTCTCTAATTAAAGATTGCATAATATCTCCTTTTACTCATACAAGTAGATACAATAAAATAAATAGTTGATAGTAAATCTACTTAGATTTATTGATATTATATAATGTTGTTAATATCGTTGTAGATACTTACTTATAGAGATAATATATTGCTTATATTTTGAATGCTTAATAAGCTAATCATTAAGATAATAGATTATTTAGATTCTACGATCTGGCGTAGCTTACCGATTGATTCTTCATAATTTGGAGTCAATACTCCCTCTTCGGTGATAATCGCTGTTACAAGTTCATGAGGTGTTACATCAAATGCAGGATTAAGTACATCAATACCACTAGGGGCTGTTTGAACACCGTGTAAAGCTGTTACTTCATCATCATTGCGCATCTCAATAGGAATATCTCCACCATTTTCCAGAGTAAAGTCAAATGTACTATAAGGAGCGGCTACATAGAACGGAATATTGTGGAATTTAGCTAGTACGGCCACACCATAGGTACCAATCTTATTGGCTACATCCCCTTTTGTAGTGATGCGGTCAGCACCGACGATAACGGCATCAATTAATCCATGTTGCATCGCATAGGCTGCCATATTATCTGTTTCAAGAGTAATAGGAATACCATCCTCGTAAAGTTCAAAGGCTGTGAGTCGAGCACCTTGTAATAATGGACGTGTTTCATCAGCATACACGCGTTCCAGTTGTCCATTTTCATGTAATTTACGAACAACACCAAGTGCTGTTCCTAGACCACCTGTAGCTAGTGCACCCGCATTACAATGAGTTAAGATGCGAATATTCTTTTTACCTTCAAATAATGTAGAACCTGCTTCGGCCATACGTCTATTCAAAGACACATCTTCTTCGTGAATGATAATAGCCTCTTTTGTAATGAGGTCTACTACTTCACTCATTGAGGACATACTGTCAACATTAGTTTTCACAAGAGAAATGACACGATCTACAGCCCAAGCTAAGTTGATTGCCGTAGGGCGAGTTTCTTTTAAGATCTCACTAAACTCATATAAGCTTGTAAGTTGTTCACTAAATGGCGCCTCTAAACGTCCTGCTTCCATAGCAGCTAAAATGAGACCATAACTAGCAGCTACGCCAATAGCAGGTGCGCCACGAACGCGAAGCATTTTAATAGCTTCGGCCACTTGGCGCCAATCTGTACAGTGAACGTATGTAATTTCAGTAGGCAATTTAGTTTGATCTAATAGTACCAGCGTATCTTTACGCCATTCAATATTAATCATAACTTCTCCTTCGATAAACTATTGTGTATCATTATGAGTTGATTATAGTTTAAAACCACCATATTCATGCATGCGATTATGAGCATCATAACGAGCATCCACATCGATTGCATCAATAGCTCCTAAGATAAGAGATTTTAGTTGAGCCGCCATATTGCCCATCATTTCTACAACTTCCGCATGTGTCAAAGCAGATTCAGAAATACCTGCTGCATAGTTGGTAATCATAGAGATCGTAGCATATGCCATTTCAGCTTCATTCGCTAAATTTACTTCCGGTACATTTGTCATACCTACTGTATCGCCACCGAGCATGTGGAACATTTTGATTTCTGCAGGAGTCTCAAAACGAGGGCCTTCAGTACATACATAGGTACCGCCATTATGTATCGTAAGGCCTTGTTCCGTACCTACCTTTTGAAGAATATCACGTAATTCAGGGCAGTATGGATTTGTTACATCAAGATGTGCCACTGGACGGTCCCCACCTTCATAAAACGTAGTGATGCGGTTCTTTGTAAAATCTAAGAATTGGTCAGTCAAAACAAAATGACCTGGCTTAAAGTTCTCATTTAAAGAACCTACTGCTGTCGTGGAGATAATAAATGTAACGCCTAGTTTTTTGAGGCCCCAAATATTAGCACGATAGTTAATTTTGTGTGGAGGAATTGTATGATCTTTGCCGTGACGAGCTACAAAGATTACAGTTTTCCCATGGTATGTACCTTGTACATAATCTATTTCACCATATGGTGTCATTAAGGATTCTTCATGAATATTTTCAAAGATGGACGGATCATAAACACCAGTACCACCAATTATGCCAATTGCACTCATTGTGACCTCCTATTATTAATAACTCTATCTTTTATTTTCTCATAGAATAGAAAAACAGGCTATAGGAAAAACCTAGTAGCCTGTATTTTTTCTACATATTATAAAGTTTTTATTGAATTGGACCTTTTGGGATGAACATATCTTGTAACTCTTCACGTGTGAAATGATATTTTTCATTACAATAATGGCAAACAAGCTCTGTTACGTCATCTTCCAAAATAGCATTCTTATCTTCTTCACGTAATGTCATTAGCACACTGGCAAAGCGATCACGACCACAACGACATTGGAAATGAATTGGTTCATTATATACTTCATTCACAGTTAAACCATCGAGAACACGTTCCATAAGACCTTTACCATCTGGGTTTGCTTTCAAATATTCTGTAATAGGACCAAGTTCATTAATATTCTTTTCTACTTGTGCTAATGCTTCATCTGTAGCATCCGGTAAGGCTTGTACGATAAAACCTCCAGCTACAACCGTATGGTAATCTGGATCTACTAATACACCTAAACTAATCGTAGACGGTACTTGTTCAGATGCATATAAATAATATGCCAAATCCTCTGCTACTTCACCACTTTGAATCGGGCTTGTAGAAGTATAGTCTTGCGCTAACTGCGTGAAACGAGTCACTTGCACTTCCCCATTATGACCTACGGCAGAACCAACATCAAGCTTACCAGCATGCTTTAAAGGTACATCAACATGTGGATCATCTACATAGCCTCGAACCGTATTATCAGAGAATGCATCTACATGAACTACACCTAGTGGACCATCACCTTTAATACGAAGACTTACGTTTTCATGGTTTTTAAAATCCCCAGCTAATAAAATAGCTCCCGTCATAGCACGACCTAAAGCAGCTGTTGCTACAGGCCATAAATCATGACGTACACGAGCTGTTTCAACTGTATCGGTTGTTACAGCTAAAGACATACGAACCCCTTCTCGGGTTGTAAAACGTTTTATATAATCCATTCTATCATTCCTTATTTCTACTGATTTTATTAAGGTATTACTTTTATATTGCTTATATAGTATATCATGTCAAATATTTAACTTTCAATAATAGAGAATATATGTTCGTCTAGTCTTATTTAAATTTAAAAGAACATATTTTCGATGATATAAAAACACCCAGTACCATAAGATACTGAGTGTTATATATACAATTCTTAGATTTGATCGATAAGGTTAACCATTTCGATTGCACCCATCGCACAATCATAACCTTTATTACCCGCTTTTGTACCTGCGCGTTCGATAGCTTGCTCAATGTTTTCAGTAGTTACTACACCAAACATAACAGGAATACCAGTTTCCAAAGATACATGTGCGATACCTTTGGCTACTTCGTTGCATACATAATCATAATGAGTAGTGGCCCCACGAATAACAGCACCTACACAAATAACTGCATCATAACGACCAGATAAAGCTGCTTTCTTAGCAATCAAAGGAATCTCATAAGCACCTGGAACCCAAATTACTGTAATATCCTCTTGTTTAACATCGTGACGAAGTAAACAATCTTCAGCGCCTCCGATTAATTTAGATGTAATGAACTCGTTGAAACGAGAACCGATAATAGCAAATTTCTTACCAGTACCTAATAAGTTACCTTCTTGAACCATCATTATATTGACCTCCTTTATTCCATCTAAGGAAATATATATGTAACGACCGAGTTATATGGTGAAAGTTAATTAGTCTTCTAACATATGACCCATTTTCTCTTCTTTTGTTTTTAAATAGCCTGCATTAAATTTATTTGCAGCAATGATGAGTGGTACACGGCTAGTTACATTGATTCCCCAATGTTCTAAGCCATGACGCTTTTCGGGATTGTTAGTTAATAAGCGGATGCTTTTAATACCCAAGAAACGGATAATTTGAGCCGCTAAGGAGTATTCACGCATATCTGCAGGGAAGCCTAATTGTTCATTTGCTTCTACTGTATCAAGGCCCTGTTCTTGTAATGCATAGGCTTTAATTTTATTGGTCAAACCAATGCCACGGCCCTCTTGTCGCATATATACAACAACGCCTTTGCCTTCTTTTTCAATAGCGCGCAACGCATTGTCTAATTGTTCGCCACAATCACAGCGCTTAGAACCAAATACATCGCCTGTTAAACATTCAGAATGAATACGTACAAGCACATCGCTACAATCTTGAACATTGCCCTTTACGATAGCTAAATGCTCTTTATGATCTAATTCATTTTTAAATACAAAGATATTAAAATCACCAAATTTAGTAGGCAACTTAGAACAAGCACCAAGCTCAACCATATCTTCATGTTGTTTACGATATTCTATAAGTTCTGCTACAGAAGCAATTTTCAAGTCATGCTCCTTAGCAAATTTCATAAGATCTGGCAAACGGGCCATATCGCCATTGTCTTTAGTAATTTCACAAATAACGGCAGCCTCTTGTAACCCTGCTAGGCGACAAAGGTCGATAGATGCCTCAGTATGACCTTGACGTACCAATACGCCGCCCTCTTTATATACAAGTGGAAATACGTGACCTGGACGACGGAAATCTTGAGGTTTCGCATTAGGATCTAATAGTTTTTGAATTGTATAAGCACGCTCTGCAGGAGATACGCCTGTTGTAGTATCTACATGATCCACAGTCACAGTAAAAGCAGTTTCATGGTTATCAGTATTTTTGGTAACCATTGCAGGAATGCCAAGTTTTTCTAACGCTTCGCGGCGCATAGGCGTACATACGATACCGCGAGCGTATTTAACCATGAAGTTAATGTTTTCTTGCGTCGCAAACTCTGCAGCAATGATAAGATCGCCTTCGTTTTCACGGCTTTCATCATCAACGATAATAACAGGTTTACCAGCTTTAAGGTCTTGTAAGACCTCATTAATAGAATGTAATTGTTCGCTCATAGGAACGCTCCTTACTTATATAAATCCATTCTCTACTAAGAGGGATTGCATAGATTTTTTAGGCTTTTCTTCGGTAGGTTCACTACCAAGATTCATAAAATGACGAATATATCGTCCAGCAATATCCGTTTCTAAATTGACCTCTGTTCCAATATGAGCAAAACCTAAAATAGTTTCACTCAAAGTGTGAGGAATGATAGAGACGGAAAAACTGCTGTCTGTTCGTCGCATAATAGTGAGGCTAATCCCATCGATGGTAATGGAGCCCTTATAGATAACATAATCCATAACAGATTTTGGAGCCTCGATAGTAAAGATAATGGCATTATCGGTTTGTTCACGATTAATAATACGACCTGTACCATCTACATGGCCTGCCACAATGTGACCACCAAATCTACCATTAGCAAGCATAGCTCGCTCTAAGTTGACTGGTTGATGGACTTTCAAATTAGTAAACGTAGTCATCTTAATGGATTCTGGCATCACATCCGCTGTAAATATACTATTGCCAATCGTTGTGGCCGTCAAGCACACCCCATTAACAGCTACGGAATCACCAACTTTTAAATCGCTAAAAATTTTTTCTCCTCGAATTGTTATGGCTAAGGATTTAGGGCCCTTTTTAATGTTCTCGATGCGGCCGATTTCTTCAACGATTCCCGTGAACATAAGTGCCCCTCCTTCCTTGACGATACGCTTCAATGCGAATGTTATTATCTAATACTTTAGTCTTGGTAAAAGTTAATTGCGGTGAAACCTCTAAACTTTCAAAACCTCGACCTCCTACAGCAGGTGTTGCATCGTTACCACCAATAATGGTATTTCCAATATATGTTACGACCTTATCAAAGTTCTTCGTTTCCACAAAGGAACTGATAATTGCAGATCCACCTTCAACAAGAATAGATGTGTAACCTAGTTCACCTAGTTTTGTAAGAATATCATCGATAGATAATTTCTTAATATCTATGACAATGTCTGTGCTCTTGCTTTTACGAGTAGAAATAGATTCTACTACGGTTACTTGAGCACCAACTTGTTCTAAGGCTTGTATCCGATCCTTAGGACAACCTTTAGATACGAATATATGAATCTTGCGATTATTTATTTCAAAGACACGACTAGTAGTAGGTGTTCTACCAAGACTATCCAAGATAATTACATTTGGTTGATGAATCGTAATCGGTTCATCAAGTATGCTTTTATCTAATAACGCATCTGATAATTCACTATCCGTTAAACGACAATTTAACTGTGGATTATCTGCCAAAATTGTACCAATTCCAACGAGCATGGCATCATGCGTGGCACGCAACACATGTCCATCACGACGAGAGGACTCATTTGTAATCCATTGAGATTGTCCAGTAGATGTAGCAATTTTCCCATCTAGTGACATAGCACTTTTTAGAGTGACAAAAGGCTTACCTGTCTGTATATAGGTAAAGAAATGCTCATTTAGTTCAGCACATTCATCACTACATACGGGGCAAACAACCTTAATACCTGCTTCACGAAGTAACTCCATTCCTTTTCCAGAAACTAGTGGATTTGGATCCGTACTACCTACTATTACTTTAGCTATACCAGCCTCAATGATACGAAGCGCACAAGGTGGTGTTTTTCCATAATGGGAACATGGCTCTAATGTTACGTATAAAGTAGCACCTTTGGCATTATCACCTGCTTGATTTAGTGCATGCACCTCAGCATGAGCTGTACCAGCTTTATGGTGATAACCTTCACCGATTATTGTATTATCTTTTACCACAACAGCACCAACCAAAGGATTTGGTGAGGTGTGACCTGTGGCTAATTTTGCCAGTTCAATGGCGCGCTTCATATATACTACGTCATCCACCATATCACCTCAATAAAAAAAGGACTATTACATAGTCCTTGGGTCATCATAAATGCGCACAACAAACGTGCCTCGTCTTTTCTCATCCAGACTCTACTGTCGGTATCGGAATTGCACCGATTCATACCAAAAAGGTTCGCGGACTTTACCGCCGGTAAGGAATTTCACCTATCCCCAAAGACTTATCTATTTTGTTTATGAATTAATAGTAACACTTTTATTAATGTTATGCAAGAATAATAGTTTTGTATTGAGAAAGAATATTAAATAATTTAATTAAAATATAATTTTTAGAACACAAATACTAGAACAATATAAAT